>Ga0306923_10002028_pt1 | contig 18349 bp, 13 predicted proteins | sample sta12Can44000108_FD_203841 | JGI IMG/M metagenome (GOLD analysis project Ga0306923, IMG submission 203841) | Lab enrichment of tropical soil microbial communities from Luquillo Experimental Forest, Puerto Rico - statanox.12C.anox.44.000.108 (v2)... | ecosystem: Environmental > Terrestrial >... | reverse complement strand
TGTGCGTAACCTTGTTGGTCACACCCTCGGCCGCGGCGATCTCGTCTATAGCACGCCGCAGGTTGTGGCCGATCGTGGGGGGCGCGTCGAACAGCACCACGCCGTCCGGGGTGGTCAGGAACGCGGACTGGTAGACGCCGTCGGTGACCCAGTACAGGTTCCGCTCGACGCGCCCGACGTGATAGCCCTGGTCGTTCAGGGCCGGGCCGAGCGCGGACGGCGGGATCGGCGCGTAGTCAGGCAGGTCCGGGGCGCTGTCGGCGCCGGCAGCTGGTGATGTCACGGTATCTCCCTTGAATCTGGGCACGTCCCCTGGCGGTCGTGCGAGCCTTCGCGACAGGCCCAGGGTCGGCGCCAGCCAGGTGAGAGGTCGTCACCGGATCCCGGTGATTCACGTGCCATGGCCGACGAAATGGCGGTCAGCCGTTCGACCACGGCCAGCTGCTTGCCGCGGTCCAGTGCGCCCGCGTTGGTCAGGACCTGAATCCGGACATAGTTGCCGTCTCCGTCGACGTTGGACAGGCTGCCGGCAGGCAGCTCGTGGACGAAGGCGGCGGTGTTCTGCCGGAACATCGGGATGTCCGGCACCTGCTCGACGGCCATGACCGCGGTCGCGAGGGCGACCGCGAGCTGGTGCTTGTCGGCGAACGTTCCGGTCGTGGCGTAAACGTCAATCATGGGCATGGCGAGATGCTCCTCCAGTGAGCCGGTGGCTGTTCCCAGGCTGGCCCGCCGGGGTGGCGGCGGGGTATCAGCAACTTGACTGCACTCAGCGCCGGCTACGGAGCTCGGATGAAGCCGAGGAGGGCCTGGTTGACCTCGGCGGCGTGGGTCCAGATGATCGCGTGCGGCCCACCCGGTATGACCACGTGCCGGGCGCGGGCGAGCAGGCCGGGCAGCCGGTCCCCGGTGGCTTCCGGCGGCAGGACCCGGTCCTGGCTGCCCTGGACGACCAGCACGGGAACGCTGATCCGGGCCAGGTCGGCGCGGAAGTCCTCGCGCCACGCGGCGGCGCCGCCGAGCACGGCGGCCGCGGACGCACCGATGGCGACGTGGAAACTGTTCTGCCAGGCCTGGTCGCTGACCCGGATGCCGCCAAGCAGGCCGATGTTGTAGGACCGATCCAGGTAGGTCTTGATCGCAGCCGGCCGGTCGGCGGCGACCTGACCGATGAACTCGTCCAGGACGTCACCGTCGATCCCGTCCGGGTTGTCGCCGGCTCGCGCTAGCCCCGGCGGCAGCGGCGCCAGCAGCGCCGCGGCGCGGACCCGCCCCGGGTCGTAACTGCCCAGGTAGCGGGTCACGTCCCCGGTTCCCGCGCACGACCCGGCCAGCACCGCGTCGCGCAGGTCAAGCTGGTCCAGCAGCGAGGCGAGGTCCGCGGCCATCGTGTCGTAGTCATAGCCCACGCTCGGCCGGCTCGAGCCGCCGAAGCCCCGCCGGTCGTAGGTGACGACCCGGTGGCCGGCCGCCAGCAGGGCCCCTTCCTGCTTCTCCCACGAGTGCCCGTCCAGCAGGAAGCCGTGGACCAGGACCGGCCTGGGCGAGCAGGTCGCGGAGCTGGTGCCGGCTGGCCACGCCGAGCTTGGGGAAGGACCGGTACAGATGGGAGGCGACGGTACGGGGAGACAGGAACATGCGCTCGGTGATCGCCCGGTTGGACAAGCCACGGGCGGCCAGGCCGACGATCTGCCGCTGCTGCGGGGTCAGTTCGCGCAATCCGTCCACGACGACCGGGATACCGGTCGCCGCGATCCCGCACGCCCGCAGCTCGGTCTCCGCGCGGTGCGCCCACGGCCGCGCCTTCAACGCGCGGAACGCCTCGAGGGCGTCGGCCAGGACCCGTTTGGCCTCGTTGATCCGGTGGCGGCGGCGCAGCCACTCGCCATACTCGAGCCGGAGCCGGGCCCGCTCGAACGGCCACTGATCACCGGCTCGGTCGCTGAGGACATCCTCCGGGTAGGCGTCGGGACTGGCCGGATCGGCGAGAACGCCATCGGCCCGGGCGAGCAGCTGAGCCAGCCGGGGCGCGCGGGACGGCCCGCCCTCGTCCAGGATCGCGCGGATCCGGCCGAGCAGCTGGCGAGCCTCGAAGCGGCGGTCGATGTGAGCCGCGGCGACGGCCAGGTCCGCGACCGCCAGGTAAGACACGTGATAGTGCAATGGTTCGCCGTCGTCGCCGAACAGCGGACGGAGCTGGCCGAACGCCATCAGGTAGTCGCCGCTGGCCAGCGCGGCCAGGCCGAGGGCGTGCCGGGCGCGGGCCGTGACCAGCCGGCCCTGTTCCCGGTCGGCGGCCAGCGCGGCGGCGACGTGTTCACGGGCCCGGTCGCCGTGGCCGCGGGCGGCCGAGATCGTCGCCTTGATCAGGCTCGCGGCGGCCGAGGCGATGTCGGCGCCGCGGATGCTGGCCTCCTCGGCCGTCTCGGCGACTGCGCTCAGCGCGTCGTCCCACCGCCCGGTGTCCAGGTAGGCCCAGCCAAGTGCGGCCAGCGAGCCGCCGCTGACCATCCGCACCCCGTGATCGGCGAGCAGGCTCCGGGCCTGGTGTACCAGCGCGATCGCATGCTGCGGCTGGTCGAGCAGCCAGGCGGCGGCGCCGACCCTGGACAGGTAGTGCTCGCCGAGTTTTGCCGGGCTGAGCCGCGTGAGGAGTTCGGTGGCCAGGTGATGCTGTCCGGTGACGGCCAGCGCCCATACCTGCAGGGCCCGAGTTTCCGGTCCTGGCGGCGGCCCGAGCGCGGCCACCGCATCGGCGAGCACGGTCAGGCTTTCCGGATCGCCGGACTGGTAGGCGACGGTGGCGGCGAACGCGATCGCGTCCCAGGCGCTCAGCGGGTCGTAGCTGACCGTCTCCCGGGCCAGCGGGAGCAGGGCCTGGCCCGCGCTGGCGTACCGGCCGGACCAGGCCAGCGCCCAGCCGATGACGCGCCGGGCATGCGAGCGCAGGTGCCGGTCCTCGGACAGCGCCAGCCCTCGGGTCGCGAGGTCCTGCGCCCATTCGGTCTGCCCGGTGGGCGCCGCGACCACCGCGGCGGCCACCAGCCGCTGGGCCCGGTCGGCGGAATCCGGGCTCAGATCGGCCGCCCGCTCCAGGGTCAGCGCGGCGGCGGTCGCGCCGGCCCGCCGCTGCGCCTCGGACGCGGACGCGGCGAGCAGCGACGCGACACGCTCGTCGGGCCCCGGTGCGGCCGCGGCCAGGTGCCAGGCACGGCGATCCGGCTGGTCACGCAGCGCGTCGGCGACCTGGCGGTGGACTGCGGCACGGCTGGTGACCGGCGCCTCGTGGTACACGGTTGACCGGATGAGCGGATGGCGGAACCGCACACCGCTGATGTCCACGGTGATCAGGCCGGCCTTTTCGGCGGGCGCGAGCGTGCCCGGATCCAGACCGGATACGCAGCGGTCCGCGGTGTCGCTGTCGGCGCTGTCGGCGCTGTCGGCCACCGCGGCCAGCAGCAGGGCCTGCCGGGTCGCCGTCGGAAGCGAGTCAAGCTGGGCGGCGATAACCGCGGTCAGCCGGCCGGTGAGCGGCAGAGGTCGCATGGCCCAGCCTCGTCCCGCCGCGGGATCAGCGGCGATCGCCCGGGTCAGCTCGATCAGGGCGAGCGGATTTCCCGCCGCCTGGGTGAGGACCTGTGCCCGGGCCCGGCCCCGCGGCGGGTGGGGCTGGGTATCCAAGAGTGCGTTCTCCTCTGCGAGGGTGAGCGTGTCGAGCCGCAGTTCCGGGAGACCCCGGTCGAAACTGGCGGGCGGCGCGGCTCCGCGCACCGCGAGGATCATCGTGACCGGTTCGGCGTCCAGGCGGTGGGCGACGAAGGCCAGCATGTCCAGCGAGGCGCGGTCCAGCCACTGCGCGTCGTCCACGATCACCAGCACGCCACTGGCCGTGCCCTCGAGCCCAGCCTTTTTCCCCACTTGCCTCAGCAGTCCCAGCAAAGCGGTCCCGGTCAGGAACCGGTCTGGTTCGGCCGCCGAATCTACCAGGCCGAGCGCGCTGCGCAGTTGCCCGGCCTGCCGCGCGGGCAGGCCCGTCAACTCGGCCAGGACCGGGCGCAACAGCTCACGCAGGCCCGGGAACGCCAGCCTCGACTCTCCCTCCCGGCCTGCCACGGACAGTACGCACAGCCCGCTGATGCTGGCGTATCTCGCCAGGTTCGCCAGAAGCGCGCTCTTGCCGACGCCGACCTCGCCCAGTATCAGCATCACGCGGCCCGGACGTTCATCGCCCGAACCGATCAGGGCCCGGAGCCGACTCAGCTCGGCCGACCGGCCGACGAGCGGCTGATCGGCTGCGTCGATGAGGTGGCGGGCCGGCGCCAGGTCGATACTCATGCGCCTCCTCGATGGCTCGTCGGTACGGCGTCCCGTCATGCGGCCTCGTCCGGGCCCCCGATGCCGGGAGCTCTCTTAGCAAACTCGCCCGGGCGGGATTTTGCCTATTGTCAAGTGACGACATTTGTGCGCCGCGGAAGCCAAAGGAGTGGGGTCTTGAGGACCGGTTGGGGTCCGGACGAGGCCGGCCTATATTGAGCGCGTGCCGACCGGAGAGGTGATCGGCCGGGACAGCGAGCTGCGCCGGCTGCGGGAGATCCTGGACCGGGCCCGGGCGGGCAGCCAGATGCTGGTGGTGCTCGGTGACCCGGGCATGGGCAAGACCGTTCTGCTGGCCGAGGCGGCCCGCCACGCCAGATCCGCCAGGATGGCGGTGCTGTCGGTGGCCGGCTGGGAATCCGAGCAGGACCTGGCGTTCGCCGGGCTGCATCAGCTGCTGGGACCGGTGCTGGACCGCGTGCCGGACCTGCCGGTCCGGCAGGGCGAGGCGCTGCTGGGTGCGTTCGCGCTGTCCGAGGACCCGGCGCCGTCCGATGCCCTGCTGACCGGGCTCGGCACGCTGACCCTGCTCTCTCAGCTGTCCGGGGATCGCCCGCTGCTCGTGGTCGCCGACGACGCCCAGTGGCTGGACCGCGCCTCGCTCGACACGCTCGCCTTCGCCGCCCGGCGGCTGGAATCAGAGCCGCTCGTGCTGCTGTTCGGCGCGCGCGGCGGCTCCCCTCCGCCCGGATTCGAGCGCGACGTTCCCGAACTGGTCCTGGGGCCGCTGAGCACCCGGGACGCGGGGCGGCTGCTCGACGCGCAGCCGTACCCGCCGCGCGGCCAGGCCCGGGCGCAGGTGCTGGCCCAGGCGGCGGGCAACCCGATGGCGCTGATCGAGCTGGCGAAGGTGATCGCGGCCGACCCGGCCGCCGGGCGGCGCTGGACCGCCGAGCCACTCCCGCCGACCGAACGGCTCACCGCCATCATCGCCACCGAGTTCGCCGCCCTGCCTCAGTCCGCCAGGGATGCGCTCCTGCTCGCGGCCGTCGCTGACAGCCCGGACCTCGCCGTGGCCAGAGTGCCGGGACTGACCGTCGACGCGCTCGGCCCGGCCGAGAGGGCGGGCCTCCTCAGGGTGGGCACCTCGGGGGCGCGGTTCACGCACCCGCTGGTCCGCGCGGCGGTGTATCACGCGGTCCCGTTCGCCGAACGGGCCAAGGCGCACGTGCGGACCGCGGCGGCGGTCCGCGACCAGCCCGACCGCTACGCCTGGCACCTGGCCGCAGCACAACTCGAACCCGACGAACACGTGGCATCGCTGCTGGAAGAGTCGGCCGCCACGGCGCAGCGGCGAGGAGGCGCCGCCGCCGCGGCACATGCCCTGGAACGGGCGGCCGAGCTCAGTCCCCGCCCTGCCGATCAGGCGCGGCGGCGGCTGGCCGCAGCCACGCTGGCCCTGGCCGCCGGGCAGGCCGACTGGGTGCAGCAGCTGGCCTCCCGGGTTCTCACCGCGACCTCGGACCCGGACCTGCGTATCGCCGCCCGGCTGCGCAGCGGCTGGGCGCTCGTCTGGTCGAACCAGCACGCCGCCGCGCTCGCCACGCTTCTCGCCGTCGCCACGGAGGCATCGCCCCGGCGACCGGTCCTGGCCTGGGACGCCATCGGGCTGGCCGCGACGGTCGCCTACCAGTCCGGAAGCACCGCCGGCCGGCTGGCGGTGCTGAGCACCCTGGACCGGATGGAAGAGCCGACGCCACCGCCCCCGGACTGGCCGGCTGGCTACGCGGACGAGCAGCGGGTGTGGATAGGAGCGTGTACCCATCCGTTCGGCCGAAGATCGGAGAGTATCCCCTTCCTGCACCGGATCGCCGACGGGACCGTCACCGACCTGGGCAGGCTCGGTGCGGCAGCCTGGCTCCTGGACGAGACGGAACTCGCGGTCAGGCTGCTGCGGGAAGCCCTTGACCAGCTGCGCGCTCCCGGCATGCGCGGTGCCAGCGGGGCCGTGCTGTCGGCGCTGCAGTGGGCCTGCATCGACGGCGGACGGTGGGACGAGGCGCTGGCCGCTGCCCGCGAAGCCGCCGACGCGGCCGCCGCGTACAAGATGGAGACCGTTGCGGCCTCGGCTGACCTGGCCGCGGCCACGGTTCTCGCCGCGCGCGGCCACCATGGCCAGGTACAGCCGCTCCTGGCCAGCGCGCTCACCAGCGTCGACGCGGTCGAATACCGCTCGGTCGCGGCGCGAGCCCGGCATGCCGCGGGCATCGCCGCCCTGGCGCAGGGCAGTTACCTGACCGCCTGCGCGCAGCTCAGCCAGCTCTTCGGCGCCGACGGCGAGCCATTGCACCACCACGTCTCCTACCTCGGCATCGCCGACCTCGCCGCCGCCGCGGTGCGCGCCGAGCGTCACCTCGAGGCCAGGCCGCTCCTCGACCGCGCGCTGGCCCTGGCCGACGCGGCACCGGGCCCCCGGCTGGAACAGCTCGCCGCCCGGGCCCGCGGGCTACTGGCCGAGCCTGACGGCGCCGAGGCGCACTTCGGCCAGGGCCTGTCGGATCCCGCCGGGGACACCTGGCCGTTCGAGCGGGCCCAGCTGCGGCTCGACTACGGCGAATGGCTGAGGCGGCAGCGGCGCATCAACGACGCCAAGCCCATCCTCGCGGCGGCCCTGGAGACGTTCCGGCGCCTGGACGCCGCGCCCTGGACCCGGCGCGCGGAAGCCGAACTGCGCGCGTGCGGCGTGGCGGCTGAAGCCGCGCCGGTCCACGGCGCGCTGTCCGGGCTCACCGCGCAGCAGCGCGAGATCGTCATCCTGGCCAGCCGCGGCCTGACCAACGGCGAGATCGCCGACCGGCTCTTCCTGTCCCCGCACACCGTCGCCGCGCACCTCTACCGTTCCTACCCGAAGCTGGGCATCACCGGCCGCCACCAGCTCCGCGACCTGGTCGATCAGGCCCAGCTTTAGTTGATCTTGGGCGGGCGGCGCGCAGACCCGAGGCTTTACCTCTGATGCTGCTGCGCTGCCGGTGGCTGCCGTGACTGGTGGTATGTGACCGCCGGTCCGATGATAAGGCGTGGATGTCGCAGCCATGTCGCTGGAACGATGTGGATGTGGCATTCACGTCGTCAGGGCCTGACACGCGTCTATGGGTTCGGTTCTGCCCAATGGACTTGGAGGTTACGGGTGCCCTACAGTGCCCCTAACACTCGTCTTGTGGGGTGACATGACCGTAATTTCGCCTGGCAGCAACGGGGCCTACGACGTAGAACTGCACGCCGTGACCAAGCGCTTCGGCTCTCTCACGGCGGTCGACGCCGTGAACCTGAAGGTCCGCAAGGGCGAGTTCCTGTCCCTCCTGGGACCGTCCGGCTGCGGCAAGACCACGTCGTTGCGGCTGATCGCCGGCTTCGAGCAACCGGACGAGGGCGAGATCCTGATCGGCGGAACGGACGCGGTGGGCACGCCCCCGTACCGGCGTGATGTCAACACCGTCTTCCAGCAGTACGCGCTGTTTCCGCACATGTCCGTGCTGGACAACGTCGCGTACGGACTCAAGCAGCGCAAGGTCGGCAAGTCCGAGCGTTATCGCAGGGCCCGTGAGGCGCTCGAGCTCGTACGGATGACCGGCCGGGAGACGCACCGGCCCACCATGCTCTCCGGCGGCCAGCAGCAGCGGGTCGCGCTCGCCCGGGCGCTGGTGATGAGACCGCGCGTCCTGCTCCTGGACGAGCCCTTGGGCGCACTCGACCTGAAGCTCCGCAAGGAGATGCAGATAGAGCTCAAGCGCATCCAGGAACAGGTCGGGATCACCTTCATCTACGTCACCCACGACCAGGGCGAGGCGCTGTCCATGTCGGACCGGGTCGCCGTCATGTCCAATGGCGTGATCGAGCAGATCGACGAGCCGCGGGCGATCTACGACCGGCCGCTGACACCGTTCGTGGCTGACTTCATCGGGGACATGAACTTCCTGGCCGGGGAGGTCGTCGAGGCCGCCGACGGCGGTTTCGCCATCGACGCCGGCGCGGGGATCGTCGTGCGCGGCCGGGGCCAGGCGGCCAAGGGGACGCGGGTGCGCGTGGGCATCAGGCCCGAACGCATCGTGGCCGTAGCCGGCGCTCCCGCGGGGACCGTGAACTCGGCCGCCGCCGAGGTCGTCGCCAAGATGTACCTGGGCGACCAGATGCAGATCGTGGCCAGGCTGCCGGGCATCAGCGACGTCGTGGTGCGTGAGCAGCGGGCCAGCGCCGACCCGGCGCTCGACACCATTCACCCGGGCGACCGGATCGCTCTCAGCTGGGACGAAACCTCCCCGCTGCTTCTGGGTGAAGCCGCCACTAAGGATGGCGAGCAGGAGGAAACATGAACACAGATCACGATCGACTCAATATTCTCGCGCCGCGCGCGATCAAGCCCAAGTTCGACTATCTGCACCGCGAGGTACAGCGCGCGGCCGGCCGGCCGCTCACCCGGCGGCAGGCCCTCGGCCTGGGCGGGATGGCGCTGTTCGCCGCGGCGTGCAGCAGCACGGCGACAACGCAATCTGGCACCTCGTCGAGTAGCTCGAGCGGCTCGGCGAACGCCCTGGCGGGCAAGCCCCTCGAGAACCACCTGGAGATCTACAACTGGTCGGAGTACGACGACCCCTCGACGTTCACGAAGTTCAAGAAGCTGCCGGCCGAGGCGCAGGCCGGGATGACCGTCCACGAGACCTTCTACTCCAGCAACGACGAACTGCTGGCCAAGCTGCACGCGGGCGGCACGTCGTACGACATCATCGTGCCCAGCCAGAACGCCGTGGCCGAGCTGGTCCAGGAGAACAGCCTCATGCGCCTGGACAAGGCGCTGCTGCCCAACCTCAAGAACCTCGATCCGTCGTTCCTCAAGCCGTCGTACGACCCGACCGGCGAATACCACATCATCAAGGACTTCGGCATCACGATGTTCTTCTTCAACAACAAGATCGTGACCGACGAGCTCAAGACCATGCACGACTTCTACATGGCGCTGCCCAATCACGTGAGCAAGGGCCGGACCAACCTGCTGGACGGGGCGGAAGAGGTGGTGCCGCTGGCGCTGATGGCCCTGGGCCTGGATCCCAACACCACCAGCGAGTCCGACTTCAACCAGGTGAAGTCGTTCCTGCTGTCCATCCGCAAGGGCGTGACCACCATCGACTCCTCGGCCTACATCGACGACGCCATCGCCGGCAAGATCATCCTCAGCCAGGGCTGGAACGGCGACGTGCGCCGGATCGTACAGGGGCGCGCGAAGCAGAAGGACATCACGGCGATCATCCCGAACGAGGCGTCGGAGATCTGGGCGGACAACTGGTGCATCCCGGCGTCCGCGCCGCATCCGGTGGCCGCGCACGCCTGGATCAACTGGCTGCTGACCCCGAGCACGGCCGTGACCGAGATGAACTACCACAACTACAAGATCCCGATGCCGAGCGCGCTGGACCAGCTGTCATCGGACCTCAAGAACGACCCCATGTTCAACGTGCCCAAGAGCTACACGGACAACTATCACTACATCCTCAACGTCAGCCCGCAGGTGGTGGAGGCCCGCACCCAGATCTACTCGGAGTTCAAGGCGGCCTGATGGCGGTCGCCGAGAAGACGCCGGACGTGGCGGCCGCCCCGGCCGCCACCCGGCGGAGGCGGTCGTTCAAACCGCGCTACCCGGCCTGGCTGACCGTGCCGTCCCTGCTGTACTACACGGTCTTCTTCCTCGGGCCGATGGCCATCCTGGTGGCGTTCTCGCTGGCGACCCAGCAGGGCTTCGGCAGCCTGAAGTACGGGTTCGACACCTCCCAGTACCACCAGATCGCCAGCCCCCTCTACCTCAGTATCTTCGAGCGCACCCTGGTGATGGCCGGGCTCGGCACGGTGCTGGCGATCGCGGTCGGCTACCCGGTGGCCTACTGGATGGCCCGTTACCTGAGCACATACAAGATGCTGGCCCTGCTCCTGATCGTGGTGCCGTTCTGGACATCGTTCCTCATCCGCACGTACGCGCTGAAGATCATCCTCGACCCGCACGGGTACCTGGCCAAGGACGTGGGCATCAACATCCTCTACACCAAGTACGCCGTGGCCGTGGGCCTGGTGTACAACTACCTGCCGTTGTTCATCCTTCCGGTGTTCGCCTCGCTGGAGCGGATGGACTGGACGCTGATCGAGGCCGCCACCGACCTGGGCGCGCGCCCGTTTACCGCGTTCCGCGAGATCACGCTGCGGCTCACCCTGCCCGGCGTGGTCACCGGGGCGCTACTGGTGTTCATCCCCATGACCGGCGAGTACATCATCCCCAACATCTTGGGCGGCGGGAACTACGAGTTCGTGGGGAACGTCATTGGCGACCAGTTCAACCAGGCCCAGAATCAGCCGTTCGGCTCGGCCTTGTCAATCGGGCTGATGCTGGCGCTGTCGGTGTTCGTCATCGCGTACATCCTGGTCGCCACCAAGGAGGAGCAGTTCGGTGCGTAGGCGGAGGCTGACGGCCAAGCAGGCGTTCACCGCGTGGGCCGTGCTGGTGTACGCGTTCTTGTTCCTGCCGATCCTGGTGATGGCGATCTTCGCCTTCAACAAACCCTCGCCCGCCGCACTGGCTGGCTTCCACGGGTCGGATATCTGCGGCATCCCTCCCGCCCAGATCGGGAACATTACCGTCTGGAACGGCTTCACCGCCTGCTGGTTCAGCGCGGGCCTGCACGATCCCACCTACATTCCGGCGATCCTCACCAGCCTGCAGATCGCCGCCGAGGCGGCGATCATCTCCACCGTGCTGGGCCTATGCGCGGCCCTGGCCCTGGCCAGGATGAAGCCACGGCTCCGCGCGCCGTTCGACTCGCTGGTCTACCTGACCCTCGTGGTGCCGGAGATCGTCATCGCGGTGGCCTCGCTCATCTTCTTCGTGCAGGCCCGCAACCACTTCCACGCGTTTCCGCCCCTGGGGAAGGAGACCATACTGATCGGGCAGGTGGTGTTCAACGCGTCCGTGGCGATGCTGATCATCCGGGCCAGGTTCGTGGGGATGGGCGACGTGCTCGAGGAGGCCGCCTACGATCTCGGCTCCGGGCCGCTGGCCACCTTCCGCCAGATCACCCTGCCCCGGCTCATGCCCGCGATCGTGGCCGCGGCCCTGCTGTCGTTCACGTTCTCGTTCGACGACTACGTCGTTCCGGCGTTCACGAACGGCACCACGAACACCTGGCCGATCGTGCTGTACTCGGCCGTCCGCTTCGGCCTCACACCCGCGGTCAACGCCCTAGCCACGATCATGCTTGGCCTTACCCTGGTGGCCGTGGTCGTCACCGCTGTGGTGCTGCGCCGTAGTCGCGCCAGGGTCGGCCCCCAGGAGGTGGCCACCCTGCCGCTCTAGGCTCGGTGAGGGTGCGGTCGTTCGTCGCGCCCGTTCGGGCCATCTGACGGCGTGTGACCTCGGGTCACAGCTGGATCGCGGCGGTGCGCAGGTCCGACATGCCCAGGAGCGTGTGCTTGCCACCGATCCGGCCCCAGCCAGTGCCGCGCCCGCCGGCGCCGCCGAACGGCATGTTGATGTCCCACCAGCAGGTGCTGGCGTTGACGACCACCTGGCCCACCGCGAGTTCCTCGACGAACCGGTAGGCCTTACTGATGTCCCGGGTGAACACCGCTGCCTGCAAGCCGAGCGGGTCGCTGTTGGCGATACCCAGCAACTCTTCCTCGGTATCAGCCGTCATGATCGGCACGACTGGGCCGAACGACTCTTCGGTCGCGAACAGGCTGCCGAGCGGGACTTGGTCGGCGACGGTGAACTCGTAGTACAGGTCCGTCGGCTGCCCGGCCCGGCGCTGGCCGCCTCGGAGCAGGTCAGCCCCGCGGCGGTGACCGTCCGCCACGTGCCGATCCATCTTCGCCGCGACCGCTTCGTTGTTCAGCGGACCGAGCGTGGTCCGCGCGTCAAACGGATCGCCCAGGTGCACAACGTCGGCCGCGGCGAGCAGGGCGTCCACGAAGGCGTCGTGCGCGTCGCGCTCGACCAGCACTCGCTCGGTAGCACAGCAGACCTGACCAGAGCAGAGTGCTGCCCCGTACACGGCGGCCTCGGCCGCGGCCTGGAGGTCGGCATCGGACAGCACGATCAGCGGACCGTTGCCCGAACACTCCATGATCGAACGCTTGAGACCGGCCCTGGCCTGAATCTTCGCACCCGTGGCTGAGGAGCCGATGAAACCGATCGCGTCAATGCCCGGATGCGTGATGAGGGCTTCGCCGGTCACACCCTCGCCAGGCAGGATGTTCACCAGGCCATCGGGCAATCCGGCGTCTCGCAGCACCTCCATCGCCGCCAGCACAGTGAACGCCGTGTGGGCCGGCGGCTTGACGACATGGGCATTGCCGGTAGCCAGGCCGGGAGCGACGAACTCGGCGAACATCAACAGCGGGTAGTTCCACGGAGTGATGATCGCCCAGGTGCCGACCGGCCGGTAGAACGTCCACATTCGCTTGCTGGCGTCGGTTGAGGGAATCGTCTCGCCGGTCAGGCGCACCGCGTCCTCGGCGTGCAGGTGGAACAGTGTCGCCGCCTCAGCGATGTCATCACGCGACTCCTGCAGCGGCTTGCCCTGCTCCAGGGTCTGCAGACGGGCAAGCTGCTCGCACCGCGCCATGAGCGCGTCGCCGATCGCATGGCACACCTTCGCCCGTTCCCACACTCCGACCCGGCCCCACCGCCCCTGCGCCGTCGTGGCCGCCGCGACAGCGGCGTCGATGTCGGTCCGGTCCGGAACCGGCACCGACCCGATCACGCCGCCGCTCACCGGGCTGCGCACCTGCTGGCGATCCTCGCTCGCGCCGTCGACGTAGGACCCGTTGATGAACAGCCGAACGTCGCCCGGATACTCGTCCATCGCGTCTCCATTCGATCGCTGGTCGCTGGGCCGCTCCCAGGCCGGCAGCCGGGCTAGCAGAACTCGTTCCTCACCATACGGCCGTCTTCATGATCAGCATGACGCAACCCACGGCGCACGGCCGGGTCGGGGTCGGTCAGAACAGGCCGCTGATCGCGCCGTACAGCAGGTAGGTGTTCAAGCCGGTGATGATCACGGTGATCAAGAGCAGCAGGGCGGTGGCCGGGCGGCGGCTGGCCATCTCACCCATCATCGTGCGGTCGCGGGTGATCAGCAGCAGCGGGACAAGGGCGAAGGGGATGCCGAAGGACAGGACGATCTGGGAGTAGACCAGGGCCTGGCTGGTGTCGACCGCCAGCGCGAGGACGATCAGGGAGGGCAGCATGGTCAGCCCGCGGCGCAGGAGCAGAGGGATGCGCCAGTTCATGAATCCGGCCATGACGACCTGCCCGGCGTAGGTGCCCACGCTGGACGATGACAGGCCCGAGGCCATCAGGGCGATGCCGAAGGCCAGCGCGGCGGCGCCGCCGATCAGCGTGCCGAGCTGGGCGTGGATGGGGCCCAGGCCGCCGATACCGGTCAGGCCTGGCTTGTGGAACATCGCTGCCGCGATGCAGAGCATGGACAGGTTGACTGCCCCGGCGATGCCGAGGCCGGCGATGCAGTCCCACCTGTTGTATTTAAGCAGCGTATGCCGTTCTTGCGGGTCAGCGGCCCAGATCCGGTCCTTTTGCAGCGCCGAGTGCAGGTAGACCACGTGCGGCATCACGGTGGCGCCGATGATGCCGACCGTCAAGCCGAGCGAGTCCGCGCCGCCGAGGTGCGGCACCAGGCCGGCCGCGATCTGCGGGTAGTCCTGGCCGCCGACGGCGAAGAACACGTAGAGGAAACCAAGCCCGACCAGGGCGAGCAGGGCGATGATGGCCAGCTCGAAACGGCGGTAGCCGCGCTGCTCAAGAGCCAGGATCACGAATGCCACGATCGCGGTGATCAGCCCTGCGGGTAGCAGGGCGATCCCGAAGACCAGATTCAGCCCGACCGCGGCGCCGACGAACTCGGCGAGATCGGTGGCCATGGCCACGACCTCGGCCTGCAGCCACAGCACGGCGTTCGCGCGCCGGCCGAATCGTTCCCGGCACAGCTCGGGCAGGCTGCGCCCGGTCACCAGCCCGGTCTTGGAGGTCTGGTGCTGGACCACGATCGCCATCAGGTTGGCCATCACGATGACCCATACCAGCTGGTAGCCGTGCCCGGCGCCGGCTGCGAAGTTCGTCGCGAAGTTTCCCGGGTCAACGTAGGCGACCGACGCGACGAATGCCGGGCCGAACAGAGCCGCGGCGGCCCTGACGCGGCCGCGCTGCCTGACCTGCTGCAACGTTAGGCGGGCGCGCGGCGCAGCCTCGGCGACCGTCATCGGCCCGGCCCGTCTGCCGCGGGATGAGCGCGGCACCTGCGGCCAGATTCCGCATCCGGTCTTTGCGGCCCGCGGTACCGGTGCATCAGTCGAGCTCGATCGACAAGACCTCGGCCAGCCCGTAGCCGAAGCCGTGCACGCGGCCCTCCTTGGGCGCGCCCACCCGCACGACCATGGAACCGCCGAAGGGCTCGCGCCCGAGTACCTCGACGCGGTCACCGAGTTCGACACCGCAGCTGTCGAGATAACGCAGCACGTCAGGGTCACCGTTCCAGACCCGGACCAGGGTCCCCGTGGAGCCAGGCTCCAGCGTGGACAGCAGGCAGCTCGGCCGGCTGTCGATCCGGCCATCCGGGCCGGGGATGGGGTCGCCGTGCGGGTCGACCTGAGGGTTACCCAGTTTCGCGGCCATCCGCTCCACCAGCAGGTCCGTGGCGGCGTGCTCGAGCACCTCGGCCTCGCCTTCCACTTCCTCCCAGCCGTAGCCCAGGCACGTGACCAGGTACAGCTCGATGACCCGGCGGCGGCGGATCACCCGCAACGCCAGCCGCAGCCCCCGCTCGGTCAAGCTGGCCTCCGCGTACGGGCGATGGCTCACCAGGCCCATGGCCTGAAGCCGGGCCAGCATGGCAGAAACCGAGGACGGCGTGACCTGCAGATGGCTGGCCAGCGCGGTGGTCGTCACGGCGACCGCGCGCTCCGCCAGCAGGTAGATCGCCTTGACGTAGTCCTCGACCGCCCGGGTCGGCCTCTCCTTGTTCTCGCCCACGCAGTTAAGCGTGAGTGCAACAAAAGTTGTGGTAAGTCTCACTTTGAGATTAAGCCGAGCTCCAGAGATCTTTGTTTGCGGGGGTTTACGGAAGGGCGGCGGAGGCCTGCCGCCGGGCCGATGAGCCGCCGGTCCGGTCCTGATCCGGTACCACCCAGCGTGCTGCCGCGGCGGGCCACCGTTTGCCGCCGCGGCGGGCCACTGCTCGCCGCCGCGGCGGGCCACCGCGCAGGCGCCAGACCGGTCTTGCGTCACTCCGGCACCGCCCGTACGGCCTGTACCACGTCCGTCCAGGCCGTTACGACGTGGATGCCACATCCACGTCGTGTCAGCGACATGGCTGGGACATCCACGCCTTATGACGCCGGGGCGGCCGGGCGGCGGGCACGCATCACCAGCCACGGCAGCCCGCCGGGAGCTCAGCAGCACCGGGGATCCCGCGCCAGGCACAGGCCGGCCCGGCGGAGTCCGCCAGAGCTCATCTTCAAGCGCAAGGACTGGCTGTAAGACCGCGGATCCCTCATGCGGCGCGCGTGGCAGGCGGTCAGCTGACGGCGATGATCGAGGCGACCCCTCCGATGTACAAGCCGGTCCAGCAGCCGATGAACGGCACCGGCCAGCGCCCGGCGTACTGCACGGCTATCAGGCTGAGCGCAGTGCCGGCCAGCGCGGCCAGCATGGCTATCAGTGCGGGAGTGGTCAGCTGCCAGTCGGTGAATACCATCCCGAAGGCGACCAGCGGCATGGTCTGGAAGACCATGGCGCCGGTGATGTTGCCCAGGGCAAGAGTGTCCTTACCCTGGCGGATCCACAGCACGCTATTGATCTTTTCCGGCAGTTCGGTGGCTAGCGGCGCGATCACCAAGGTCAGCATCAGCGCATCGGCGCCGAGCCCGTGCGCCAGATGCTCGATGCTGTTCACGAACAACTCCGCCGCGCCGACGAGCATGCCGATGCCGACCACGGTCTGGGCCAGGATCTGGAATGTGTTCGGCGGATCGTTCTTGGTGGTGTCGAAGTACAAGGCGTCCGGCTCGTCCGTGCTGCCCTCCTGCCTGGCCTGGATGATCGTCTTCCATATCACCACCGCGTACCCAGCCACCAGGACCACCGCACCGGCCAGGCGCAGCGGGCGTGCGCCGACCAGCCCGATGGCGATGGCTAGCGGCAGAGCACCCAGAACCACGAGCAGGTCCCGTGTGATGGCGTTGCGGTCGGGCCGCAGCCGCGCGCTTCCGCGACGGGCGCGGTAGGCCAGCGCGGCGGCACCGGACACCGCCATGGCCAGGGTGGCCAGCAGGAACGGGGCCCCGACGATGGCACCGACCGCGATATCGCCTGCCTGTTTTCCCTGGATGATCGCGACGACCGGGATCAGCGATTCCGGCATCGCGGTGGCCACGGCCGCCAGCACGCTGCCCACCGCGCCATGACCGAGGTCGAGCCGCTCGCCCACCCACTCGACGGCGTTGGTGAACACCACCGCGCCGGTCACCATCACGACGAAGGCGACCACGAGTAGTACACCGGCAACCATGAGAATCTCCGATCCCGCACCTGACGCCGAGCCAGCGCTGATCCTAGCCACGACCGGGGCCGGGACCGGCGGCCGTACGCCACAGACTAACGACCTGGATCCGGCGGCCGGGGTCCGGCGCTCGGCGTCTGCTTCCGTTGGCTCCCCGTTCGGCTCTCCAGATCTGGCGCCGACCGCGATGCAGCCTAGAGTCATGGGTGATGCCGTTGTAGCGAACCGGCACGGGTGGGTCCCGGCGCGCGACCCCACGATAGTTTCCTTGACGATTGGAACACCCGGATGGAGCGCATGGAGAGAATAGCCTTTATCGGTCTGGGGATCATGGGCAGTCCGATGGCCAAGCGCCTGCTCGCGGCGGGCTACCCGCTGACGGTCTGGAACCGCACGGCGTCGCGCGCCGAGCCGCTCCAGGCGGAGGGCGCCAACGTAGCGGCGAGTCCTGCCGAGGCGGTTCGTGAAGCTGACGTGGTCATCACCATGCTCGCCGATCCAACCGCGGTGCGAGAGGTCATGGACGGTATCGCCCGGCATCTGCGACCGGGCACCACCCTGATCGAGGCCTCCACCATCGGCCCGCAGGCTGTCGAGGAGGTAGCCGCCCTCCTGCCCGGCGGCGTCGCGCTGATCGACGCGCCGGTCATGGGCAGCGCGGACCGAGCTGCCTCCGGGCAGTTGGTCGTGCTGGCGGGCGGGGACATCACGAGGGTCCGGCCCGTTCTGGAGGTATTCGGCACCGTAACGGAGTGCGGCGCGGTCGGCCACGGAGCGGCACTCAAGGTTGTCCTGATCAACGCCGTGATCGCGGGTGTCACCGTGGTTGGGGAAGCCATGGCCCTTGCGGATGCACTCGGGCTTCCCGGGGAACTCGTGACCGGGGCCCTGGCCAGCGGGCCGCTGGCCGGGATAGCCGGCCGCGCATTCGCACAGGGAGCCAACTACCCGCTGCGGCTTGCCGCCAAGGACGTCACGCTGGCGACCGCCTCGGCTGACCTGCCGTTGCTGCGGATCGTGCATGACTGGCTCATCGCCTTTCCTGAGGCGGGATCGGAAGATCTGGGACAGATCGTCCGGCACATCCGCGCCCAGCGGCAGGCCTAGCCCGCGGGTTGACAGGGACGCACGTCAAACCCCGAGCGAGGCTGCGAGGTCGTCATCCACGATGAGGGCAATCTTGCCCTGGGTGTGGCCACGCTCCACCTCGCGGTGCGCCTGCGCGGCGTCATGCCAGGAATAGCGGGCCTGCACGGTGACCGACAGTGATCCGTCGTCGAACCACGGGGCCATCCGAATCAGCCGGGGTCCCCTCGGCTGTCCGTCGTAACGTCGCCACCGGACCCGCTGTCCGGTTGGCGTCTCAGCCTGCACCGGCGTGGCGATGAGCGCTCCGTCGCGAGCCGCCCGGGCCGCGCCGTCAA
>Ga0306923_10002027_pt1 | contig 18353 bp, 18 predicted proteins | sample sta12Can44000108_FD_203841 | JGI IMG/M metagenome (GOLD analysis project Ga0306923, IMG submission 203841) | Lab enrichment of tropical soil microbial communities from Luquillo Experimental Forest, Puerto Rico - statanox.12C.anox.44.000.108 (v2)... | ecosystem: Environmental > Terrestrial >... | reverse complement strand
TCCGCCGACATTCTCTCGATCCTCGGCTTCGGCGGCCGCGCCGAGATGGTGCACCGGGATAACCTGGTGGTAGGGCGGGCGTAGCGCACATCCGGGTGTTTCAAGTCACCACGGCTTGCGATCGGCAGGCGGGCAGAAACAGCGCCGGGTTTCGTCCCGAAGAGAGAGATCCGCCAACCCGGCGCCCACGCCAGCGCCGCATGGGGAGCGCGCCCGCACTCTCGGTCGCAAGCGGCGCGTCGTGGCGCTCACTGTCCGTTCGATGAGAGCCCACAAAAGAAGACCCCGGCGCCAATGGAGCCAGGGTCTGTCGCCGGATGGGTGAGGGGTTGGGGGCTGGGGGGCACTCCACCCGGCGCTGTCAGTACAACGCTCGGGTGTCTGCGGGAGTTTCCTCTGGGCAAAATTATTTTCGAGCCCTGGCCCGCCGGGCGGCGTGGCGGCGACGCGTGCGCGCGCGACGCGCCGGATCGACCGGCAATTCGATATGTCTGCCGTCTGGAAACTCGAGATATCGCAAATGGATGCGAAGAGGTCCCCGGCCTCCGCCGCGGCCCTCGACGACGTAGCGCGTGCCGACCGGGAACCGGCTGGGGAGATCACCTGGGAGCAAGGCCATGACAATCCTCCTCGGAACTTCTTGGAACTTGCCGGCACCAATGGCAGACGAGCGCGACAGTTCCGCGACAGGAAGGCGCCTGCCCCTGATTTCTGTGAATCGCTGTGGACAAAATGCTCGCGCGCTGCGCGGGATACGTTCGCAGGTCGGAAATTCCCCGACGCGGTTGGCTTCTTCGCAACGCCTTGCCAGGCAAGAGCCGCAAGCCGAGCGACAACCCTTTTGCGGGTTAAAGATCGAAACCGTTCTCCTGCCCCAATGCCTTAAGCGACGTCTCGGGTCGCGCGCCCAGATGTTGAATCACTTCAGCGGCGACCAATGCCCCCAGCCGCCCCGCGGTGCGATAGTCGCTACCGCGCGACAGTCCCGCCAGAAAACCCGCGGCGAAAAGGTCGCCAGCACCAGTGGCATCAACCACGCGCTCCACCGGGCTCGCCGGAACTGCCTCGGTTTGTTCACGCGTCACGATCAAACAACCCTTTTCGCTGCGGGTGACCACAGCGAGCCGCGCATCGTTGCGCAACCCATCGAGTGCGCTGTCGAAATCGGCAGTCTCGTAGAGACTGCGCAGCTCGCGCTCATTGGCGAACACGAGGTCCACGGTGCGGCTACGGATGAGATCGAGGAACTCCGCCCGATAACGATCGACGCAGAATGCGTCCGACAAAGTAAGGGCAACGTCACGCTCGGCGGCGTGGGCGATCTTCGCCGCCTTGAGGAAAGCTTCCTTCGCGCGCGGAGGATCCCAGAGATAACCCTCGAGATAGATAATCTGAGCAGCAGCAACGGCGTCTGCGTCGATGTCGTTCGGATGCAAATCCTGCGCGGCGCCGAGGTAGGTATTCATGGTGCGCTCGCCATCCGGCGTGACCAATACGTAGCAACGTGCTGTCGACGGGCCGGCGGATGCCGGCGGTGTCGCAAACGAGACCCCCGCGGCGCGAATGTCGTGGGCAAAGACGCGGCCGAGGTCGTCGTCCTTGACCTTGCCGATGAAGCCTGCTCGTGCACCAAGGCTTGCCACACCTACGACGGTATTCGCGGCCGAGCCGCCGGAAATCTCCACCGCCGGTCCCATCGCATCGTAGAGTTTTGCGGCCTGCACCTCATCGATCAGTCGCATGGTGCCCTTATGCATTTTGTGCTGGACAAGAAATGCATCGTCGGTGCGCGCGAGCACATCCACAATCGCATTACCGATCGCGAGGACATCGAATTGGGTCGAGGCCATTTGAAGACTCTCTCATCCAAAAGCGCGGAATATAGCGATCGGACAGCTCGAGGCAATCATGCGCCGCGCAGGACCGCGCGGCGGCCCGACGTCATCGCCTAAAGCTTTCACATGCTGCACGGACTTGCACCTGCGCCGCCGGTCGTGCCATCTGGCAGCGCGATCGGTGAGGTTTTCAGAATGGCCTTCAAAGAACGGGTCTTTTCCGGCGTACAGCCGACGGGCAATCTGCATCTCGGGAATTATCTCGGCGCGATCGTCAAGTTCGTCGCGTTGCAGGACAAGTACGACTGCATCTACTGCGTCGTCGACCTGCACGCCATCACCCAGGCGCTGACGGTGTGGGGAGGCCCCGAACAGCTACCCAAGAATACGCGCGAGGTGACCGCAGCCTTCATCGCCTGCGGCATCGATCCCAAGAAACACATCGTATTCAACCAGAGCCAAGTCGCGGAGCATGCGGAGCTCGCCTGGATATTCAACTGCGTGGCCCGCCTGGGCTGGCTCAACCGCATGACCCAATTCAAGGAGAAGGCGGGTAAGGACCGTGAAAATGCGTCGGTCGGCCTCTACGCTTATCCAACCCTGATGGCCGCCGACATTCTCGTTTACCGAGCGACCCATGTGCCGGTCGGAGACGACCAGAAGCAGCACCTGGAGCTCTCGCGCGACATTGCGCAGAAGTTCAATAATGACTTTGCAAACTCGATCCGAGCACACGGCTACGGGGACGCATTTTTTCCCCAGCCCGAGCCGCTGATCCAAGGGCCGGCAACGCGCGTGATGTCTCTGCGTGACGGCTCGAAAAAGATGTCGAAGTCCGATGCCTCGGATCAATCGCGGATCAATCTGACCGACGATGCGGATGCGATCGCCCACAAGATCCGCCGGGCCAAGACTGATCCCGATCCCTTGCCTCACGATGAGAGAGGACTCCAACAGCGGCCGGAAGCTGACAATCTCGTGGGCATCCATGCCGCGCTGGCGGGGAAGACCAAGGCGGACGTTCTCAATGAATTCGGCGGCGCCCAATTTTCTACTTTTAAGGCTGCGCTCGTGGAGCTCGCGGTCGCCAAACTGGGTCCGATCAACGCCGAGATGAAGCGGCTCATCGCTGATCCCGTGTATATCGATTCGGTGCTTGCCGATGGCGCTGCCCGCGCGCGCATCATCGCGGCGGAGACCATGAAAGCGGTCAAGGACATCGTCGGCTTCGTGCGACGCTGATTGCGAAGCATGTCCGGCTGCTGCGGTGGTGGCCTTGTGCCGCACATGATGGCCGTGGCAGGATTTTCGGGTTTTACAATATCGCTGGTAACCGCGCAGCGTTTGCAGGCGCGAAGAGCTGGTACACCGGAGAAACCGCCTCAACAAAACGGTCCGGTGGCGGCCGGGGGAGCCGATGAGCAAGAAACGCCGCAGCTACGAGGCGGGACATTCGCCTAAATTCATGGTCGTCATCGACGATTCGCCGGAATGCGACCGAGCACTCTATTTCGCGAGCCGGCGAGCGCTGCGCATCGGCGCCGCCGTGCTCATGCTGCGCGTGATCGAGACCCGCGACCGCAATCAGCAATGGCTGGGCGTCGCGGACATCATGCGTGCGGAGGCGCACGAGGAAGCGAATGCCGTGCTCGATCGTCACGCCGCGCGCTCGTCAAGCATCACCGGCGTGATGCCGCAGCGCGTGATCCGTGAAGGCGACAAAGCGCAGGAAGTCCTCAACCTTATCGAGGATGACGAGGATATCGCCATCCTGGTACTCGCCGCCGCGACCGGCAAAGAAGGACCGGGACCGCTGGTTTCCAGTCTCGCCAAAACCGCCGGCGACTTTCCCATCCCAGTCGCCATCGTGCCCGGCCACCTTAGCGATGAAGAACTCGACGCGCTGTCTTGATTCGCGCTGCGCTCAGTCCGCCTTCTGCGGCGCTCGTTGTCGCTGAGGTCGAAGAAGGGCGCGTCCGCATTCGCCGTTTGCTGCTCGGCGTCTTGGCATGGCTTGAACTTCCACTGGGAGGCGCCACCTATTACAATGAACGATCCTATGATTCTGCGACTGGAAGGAGCAGGCCATGTTCATCCAGACCGAGCCCACCCCGAATCCGGCAACGCTCAAGTTCCTGCCCGGACGATCCGTGCTAGCGAGCGGCACGCTAGATATGCGCGACAAGGAGTCGGCTTCCCAGTCGCCGCTGGCTGAACGCCTTTTTGGCATTACAGGCGTGTCGGGCGTGTTCTTCGGCTCCGACTTCATTGCTGTCACCAAGGGCGAGGGTGAATGGCAGCAACTCAAGCCTGCGATTCTCGGCGCCATCATGGAACACTTCATGTCCGGTGCGCCGATCGTCAGCGGGGTGGACACCGCTGCATCAAGTGAAGGCCAGGAATTCTTCGAGACGAAAGATTCTGAGACCGTAGCGGCGATCAAAGAGCTGATCGAAGCACGAGTGCGGCCGGCGGTTGCTAATGATGGCGGCGACATCACGTTCCGTGGCTTTAAAGATGGAATTGTGTATCTCGACATGAAGGGCGCCTGTTCGGGCTGCCCATCGTCGACGGCGACGCTGCGTCACGGCATCGAAAATTTGCTGCGTCATTATTTGCCCGATGTGGTCGAAGTCAGACCGATGGGATGAGCCGCGGTCGGATCCGAAAGCGTCGTAATACCTTAACGGCAGCAGAACTACGCGTGGGCGTTTTATCGGAGCTATCCACGCCCGTGGACGACGGGCGAAGGTGAACCATGCGGGTCCTTGCCATCGATACCGCGCTGGAGGCTTGCGCGGCCGCGGTGCTCGATACCAGCGCCGGAATTACCGCCAGCGAGACGCTTGGCATGACACGCGGACACGCCGAGGCGCTAATGCCGCTCGTCGCCCGCGTGATGAACGGAGCCGGCATCGAGTTTGCTGACCTCGACCGCATCGCGGTTACGACGGGACCCGGCAGCTTCACAGGGCTTCGGGTGGGAATATCGGCCGCACGCGGTATCGCGCTGACGGCAGGAAAGCCTGCGATCGGCCTCTCAACGCTTGCCGGACTCGCAGCACCACTGATCGCCGGCGACGACAACGCGCAAGTCGTCGCGGCGATCGACGCCCGCCACGACCACATCTATTTACAGGTGTTCGGCGTCAACGGACGAACGCTCGTGGGTCCGCGGATGGCAACGGTGCGCGATGGCGTACGCGCGGCAACGACCGCACCGGCACGCATCATCGGCTCCGCGGCCAAGAAGGTGGCAGCGGCTTGGCCCAAAGGAGCGGAGCCGCCGCTGTCGGTCGACCACCTCGGCGCGCCCGACATCGACTGGATCGCGCGCCTCGGTGCCGCTGCAGCGGACGGTCAGAGCCCGCCCAAGCCACTCTATCTGCGCGAACCCGACGCCCAGCCTCAGGACGCCGCGCGTCTACCCCGCCGATGATGGGGATCATTACCCGTCTGTTCGCGCGCGAAGCTGTGCTGTCGAAAGCCCGCCCGGCCGATGCTTGCGCGTTCGCTGCGCTCCACGCTGCGTCGTTCCACCGCGGATGGAGCGAGGGCGAATTCGAGCGCTTGCTCTCGGATCGTAATGTCGTCGCCTATCGTGCCATGGCACGAAGCAGCCTCGCGGGCTTCATTCTCTCACGGTTGGTTCTGGATGAGGCGGAGATCCTGTCGATCGCGGTCGCGCCCACCCAGCGGGGCCGAGGATTGGCACGGCAACTGCTTGACATCAATCTACGTCGGCTTGCAGCACTCGGCGCACGTTCCGTCTTTCTCGAGGTGGAGGAGGGCAACGTATCGGCTCGCCGCCTTTATCACCGCGCGGGCTTTCGCGACATCGCGCGCCGGGAGGCGTATTATCCGGCGGGCCAAGGCTCCGCCGCCCTTGTTCTTCGCCGCGATCTGGCGTGATCAGCGACGATCGCTGACATCAAGAGCCTGCTTGCTGCTACCGGCGCTGCCTCAGACCCAATGGATTCCAAGACCCCGCCGTGATATTGCGATCGGACGGAGAAGCGTCGTGAACGCGCCGAAGCCCAGAGACATCGAAGCTCTATGCAGCGCCAAGGGCATGCGCATGACCGAGCAGCGCCGAGTGATCGCACGCGTATTGGCGGCGGCCGATGATCATCCGGACGTTGAGGAGCTCTATCGGCGCTGTGCCGCAGTAGACGATCGCATCTCGATCTCGACGGTTTATCGAACCGTGAAGCTGTTCGAGGATGCAGGGATCATCGAGCGGCATGACTTCCGCAACGGGCGCGCTCGCTACGAGCAGATGCCCGACAGCCATCACGACCACCTCATCAATCTGCGCACGGGCGAGGTGATCGAGTTTCAATCGGAAGAGATCGAGCGCTTGCAGGCCGACGTCGCGCGCCGTCTTGGTTATCGGCTGGTCGACCATCGGCTCGAGCTCTATGCGGTCCCGCTTGAGGACAAGCCGAAACGATGAAAATTGCCAGCGAGGGCACAACCTTGCCGAGATTGTCGGGCATCTTGCTGGGCTTGTTGTTCGGCCTCGCCCTCGCCACGGTATTGCCAGCGGCCGAGGACGAGGCCGCAAGCTATCCCGAGAGGCCGATCAAAATTTTCGTCGGCTTTTCCGCCGGCGGCGGCACCGACGTCGCCGCCAGAATTCTGGCGCAGAAGTTGACCGAGGCGCTTGGTCAATCGGTCGTGGTCGAGAACCGTCCCGGCGCGAGCGGGATGATCGCCGCGGAAACGGTCGCGAAATCGGCCGCCGACGGCTACACGCTGATGATGGGAACCCAGACCACTCTCGCGGTCGCGCCGGCGCTCTATCGCAAGTTCTCGATCGACGCCGCCAGAGACTTCGCCGGAGTGGCGAAGGCCGGCGTCTCGCCGTTGGTGCTCGTCGTACATCCCTCGGTGCCGGCTCGATCGGTCACGGATCTGATCGCGCTGGCCAAGGCCAGCCCCGGCACGATCAATTTTGGATCAGGCGGACTCGGAACCACGCCACACATGGCAGGCGAGCTTTTTTCGATCCAGGCCGGCATCAAGATGGTGCACGTTGCCTATCGCGGAGAGGCGCCGGCGATCAACGACCTTCTCGGCGGTCAGCTGCACCTGATTTTCGCGAACCTCTCGGCCGTGATCGGCAACGTAAAGGCGGGATCGTTGCGTGCGCTCGCGGTCACCACCGCCCAACGGGCCGCCACGGCACCCGAACTGCCCACCGTCGCGGAGGCGGTGCTGCCCGGCTTCGAGGCGGCTACCTGGTTCGCGTTGGTTGCGCCGGCCGGAACTCCACGCGGTATCGTGCGGCGGTTGAACATGGAGGTGACGCGGCTTGTCGCCCAGCCAGATACCCGCCAACGCTTCGCGGATCTCGGGATGACGGTCGACGCTGGCTCGCCCGCCGCGCTCGACGGCCATATCAAATCCGAAATCGCCAAGTGGTCCAAGGTGATCCAAGAGGCCGACATCCGTGCTCCCGAGTAGCTAAAGAGGACCGTCCACACCCATTTCCATTTCGCGCCGAGGCGATTAAAACCCGGCCATCGGCCGACCGCGCCGCGGCTCAGGATCTAGCAGGCGCATCAAAGAGTTGAAGCTTCCCCCGGGCACGAAGAACGGCCCGACCTGCATGACCCGACCGCGCAAGCTCTACGTCAAATCTTTCGGCTGCCAGATGAACGTCTACGATTCCCATCGTATGGCGGACATGCTCGCGCCCGAGGGCTTTGCCGAAACTGTCAACGTCCGCGACGCTGACCTCGTCATCCTCAATACCTGCCACATTCGCGAGAAGGCAGTGGACAAGGTGTATTCCGAACTCGGGCGGGTCGGCGCACTCAAAGCGGCCGCGGCGCGCGAGGGACGCCGCTTGACAATTGCCGTTGCCGGTTGTGTCGCTCAGGCTGAGGGGGAGGAGATCATCCGGCGCGCGCCTGCCGTCGATCTCGTATTTGGCCCGCAAAGCTATCATCGCTTGCCGGAATTGCTCGCTCGAGCGCAGCGCGACGGCGCGGTAGTCGATACCGAATTTCCGCTCGAAGACAAGTTCGACCTGCTCAAAGCTCCGAGCCGCGAGGCGATACGCGCGCGCGGCGTCAGTGCTTTTGTCACCGTGCAGGAAGGCTGCGATAAGTTCTGTACGTTTTGTGTCGTACCCTATACGCGTGGCACCGAGGTGTCGCGGCCAGTTATGAAAATCGTTGCCGAGGCCGAGCGGCTGGCCGACGCTGGAGTGCGCGAAATCACGCTCATCGGGCAGAACGTCAATGCCTATCACGGTGAAGGACCTGACGGTACGCCTTGGACGCTTGGACGATTGCTGGAGCGCATCGGCAGTCTGCCGGGAATCGCGCGGCTACGTTACACCACGAGCCATCCCTGCGACATGGACGCGAGCCTGATCGCTGCGCACCGCGACCTGCCCAGCCTGATGCCCTATCTGCACCTCCCCGTGCAGTCGGGGTCCGACAACGTCCTCAAACGCATGAATCGCCGCCACACCCGGGCCGCCTATCTTGAAACCGTCGCGCGTGTACGCACCGCCCAACCAAAAATGGCGTTCTCGTCCGACTTTATCGTCGGCTTCCCCGGCGAGACCGAGGAGGATTTCCGCGCGACGCTGTCGCTGGTCGACGAGGTGGGCTACGCCAGCGCCTTCTCTTTCAAATATTCTCCGCGCCCGGGAACACCGGCAGCGGACATGCCCAACCAGATTCCGGATTCGGTCAAATCCGAGCGACTCCGTCGCCTGCAGGCGGCTATCGAGCGACAACAAGCCGCGTTCAATGCGCGATGTCGTGGCCGCATCTTCGACGTCCTGTTCGAAAAGCCCGGACGTCGTCCTGGTCAGATCGTTGGGCGCTCCCCATATCTGCAGCCTGTTCAAGTCATGGCGCCACCGACAATGATCGGCGACATCGTAGCGGCGAGGATCACGGAAATCGGGACCAACAGTCTGTTCGGTATGCTTGCGGAGACCGGCGTGGCCGCAGAACCGATACTGATGGAGGCCTGAACCGTTGCGCTCCTCTCGATCAGATAGTGAATCCTTCGTATCCCCGTCGGCTGCCGGCGATAGTGCTGCAACTCAGATCGTGCTCGCCTTCGACGAGAACCGGCTCGCATCCCTGCTGTTTGGCCAATACGGGCAAAATCTGGCGCTGATCGAGCGCCGGCTCGGCGTGGTCGCCGAACAGCGCGGCAACCACGTCACCCTTTCCGGCTCGCGCGACGGAGTGGAGCGGTCACGGCGGGTCCTCGAAGCGCTGTACGAGCAGCTCAGACGCGGCGACGAACTGGTGTCCGGCGACGTCGAGGGCGCGATCCGCTTGGCAATCGCGCAAGGCTCGCTGTTCGACTACGACCCCGCGAGCGCCAGGCCGAGCTTCGAGGAAATCAATCTGCGCAAGCGTGCCGTGCGCGCACGCACCGCGGCACAAGACGCTTATATCCGCGCCTTGCGCCGGCACGCGCTGGTGTTCGGCACCGGGCCGGCGGGGACAGGGAAAACTTGGCTCGCGGTCGCCCACGCGGTGCAGTTGTTCGAGCGCAAGGAGGTCGACCGGATCATCCTCTCGCGCCCGGCGGTCGAAGCGGGGGAGCGGCTCGGGTTCCTGCCCGGCGACATGCGAGAGAAGGTCGATCCGTATCTGCGTCCAATATACGACGCGCTCTATGACATGATGGATGCACGGATCGTCGAGCGCACGCTAGAGACCGGCGAGATCGAAATCGCGCCGCTCGCGTTTATGCGCGGGCGCACGCTGTCGAACGCGGCCATCATTCTCGACGAGGCGCAGAATACGACGGCGATGCAGATGAAGATGTTCCTCACCCGATTGGGCGAGAACAGCCGCATGATCGTTACCGGTGATCCGAGCCAGGTCGATTTGCCGCCGGGACAGACCTCCGGTCTTGCGGAGGCTACGCGGCTTCTCCGGAATGTCGAAGGCATTGGTCACGTGGTCTATACGGCGGAGGACGTCATCCGCCACGAACTCGTGGCGCGCATCGTCGACGCTTATGACAAGGCTGCGCTCAAGGCTGCGCGGGGGCGCGAGACCAAGGAATGAGTCCTCCGGTTTTCGTCACGCTCCTCGCGAGCGGAGAAGTCGGGTGATTCGATAATGCGCAAGCGGCGCGCGCGGGCGGCAGCGCGGCGGCAGGCGTCGCCCGCTGTCGATATCGTCGTCGCCTCCCCGCTCTGGGCCACGCAACGCAGCATCAAACGGCTGCTCCGTCGGGCGATCGGCGAGGCAGCATCCGTGACTTCAACGGCGGTTGGCGAGCTTGCCATCGTATTGACCGACGATTCGGCGATCCGGACGCTCAACCGCGACTGGCGCTCTAGGGATGCCGCTACCAATGTACTGTCATTTCCTACGCCGGAAACGGATCACCCTCATGGAACACCCCGTCTGCTCGGTGATATCGTCATTGCCTACGAGACGACCGAACGTGAAGCGCGCGCAGAGAATAAACCCTTTGCGCATCATGCCGCCCACCTGGCGGTGCACGGATTTCTGCATCTCGCCGGCTACGATCACGCCGAGGACATCGAAGCGGCCGCAATGGAAAACCTTGAAACGGCAATCCTTGCCCGCCTCGACGTGCCCAATCCTTACGTTGCGCGCAGTGCGACCTAGCCTCCATGCCTGATTCCGATCCGCCCAGTTCGAGCGCGCCGAGCCCCACGCGCAATCTGCCCGTCCCGTTGCCGCGGCCGAGCCAAAGCGCGCCCAAGAATGTCGATAACTGGTTCACGCGCGCGCTGCGGACGATCTTTCGCTGGAAATCGAGCACCTTGCGCGCCGATCTCAGGGATGTGCTCGAGGACGGTGCCGGCGAGAGCGGGTTCTCGCCGATCGAACGCGCCATGCTCAAGAACATTCTCGCGCTGCGTGAGCGCCGCGTGGTGGATGTAATGGTGCCGCGCGCCGACATCATCGGCGTGCAGCGGGACATCGCCCTCGGCGAGCTCATGAAGGTGTTCGAGAATGCAGGCCATTCGCGCCTGGTGGTTTATGACGATACCCTCGACGATGCGGTTGGCATGGTTCATATCCGCGACCTCGTCGCGTTCATGACCGTGCGCGCCACGCTGAGTGGAACGACCAATCGGCGCCGCAAAAAACCGCTTCCTGCCGGCCTCGATCTCAAGGCCATCGACTTGTCGATGCCGTTGTCGGCCGCAAAAATCGTGCGGGAAATTCTGTACGCGCCCCCCTCGATGCCGGTCCTGGACCTTTTGGCAAAGATGCAGACGACTCGCATCCATCTCGCCCTCGTGGTCGATGAATACGGCGGGGCCGACGGCGTGGTCTCGATCGAGGACATCGTGGAGCAGATCGTGGGCGAAATCGCCGACGAGCACGACGAGGACACGGCGCCGGGTGTGGTGCGGCAATCCGACGGCTCGTTCCTAGCCGACGCGCGCGCAAGCCTCGAGGACGTGACCGCGATCATCGGCGGGGAATTCAATGTCGCCGACGTAGCTCAGGAAGTGGACACCCTCGCCGGATACGTCGCGACGCGGATCGGGCGAGTGCCCGTGCGCGGCGAACTCGTGCCCGGTCCAGGTCCTTTCGAGCTTGAAATCCTCGATGCCGACCCTCGCCGCGTGAAGAGACTTAGGATCTACCACGGGCTCGACCGGCAGAACGGCAGCCGCCAGGTGACGCGGCGGCAAGTCGGACCTGCGCAGGAAGCTCCGAGTGCGTCCCCCTCATCGCCCACGAGCGGCGGCGAAGCCGACCAACGTCCCTCCGATACGGCGTCATCCAGATCCGCCCGGCCGTGACGTTCACTCGGCTTGCCCATACCATCGTACTGGCGGAGGGGTGGTGGCGTATTCTCATCGCGTTCCTCGCCGGGGCGTCATCGACGCTGGCCCTGCCGCCGACGAATATTTGGCCGCTTCCTTTCATCACTTTCCCCATCCTGGTTTGGCTGGTGGACGGCACAGCCGGCGGCCGCCTGGGCGGAGTGCTGGCGGCCGCGGGTGCGGGCTGGTGGTTCGGTTTCGGCTATTTTCTTGCCGGGCTCTATTGGATCGGCCATGCATTTCTCGTCGACGCCAGGACCTTCGGCTGGCTACTGCCGTTCGCAGTCGTTGCGTTGCCAGCCGCGATGGCGCTTTACACCGCCCTTGGACTCGCTCTGGCGCGACTGATCTGGACGCGCGGTGCCACCCGCGTGGTCGCACTCGCGGTCTCGCTGACAGTCGCGGAGTGGCTGCGCGGTCACCTATTCAGCGGTTTTCCCTGGAACGCCTATGGCTATGCGCTCATCTCACCGCTTTGGCTCGCCCAAGGCGCGGCGCTTGTCGGCATCTGGGGCCTCACCTTTTTCGCCGTCGCGCTCTATGCCTCACCTGCGGTGCTTGCCGACGACCGCGCGGACACGAAGCGGCCCTGGCTCGCCCCCGGGGTGAGCGCGGCCGTGATCGCGGCCCTTGCGATCTACGGCTTCGTGCGGCTGGAGCAGATCCCGACGCGCTTCGTAGAGGGCGTGCGGCTTCGGATCATGCAGCCCAACCTGCAGCAAGATGAGAAGTTCAACTATGCGCAGAAGCAGGAGGTGATGAGCCGCTATCTCGCGCTGTCGGATCGCCCGGGCGGGCCGCAATCGAGCAGCCTACGTGACGTCTCGGTTTTGATCTGGCCGGAATCAGCCTTCCCCTTCTTCCTCGCACGCGAACCCGATGCGCTTGCACAGATCGCGAAGCTCCTGCCCCCGCAAACCGTGCTAATTACTGGCGCGATTCGCCCGCCCGACACGCCGCCCAATACCGTCGTCACGCGCGCCTACAATTCGATATACGTGATCGGCCACGACGGCTCGATCCTCTCGGTCTACGATAAGGTCCATCTCGTTCCATTCGGCGAATACCTGCCGTTTCAGGACCTCCTCGAGCGACTCGGTCTGGTGCAGCTCACCAAGGTGCGCGGTGGCTTCATTCCCGGCGACCGTCGCCTCAACCAGCCCGCGCCAGGGGCGCCGAATTTTTTGCCGCTGGTCTGTTACGAAATCATTTTCCCCGGAGACGCCGTTCCACGCCGCGCGCACACGGGTTGGCTTTATCGCCACCTCGGCCGTTACCTCGACTGGCCGTCCGTGACCGGAACCGGCCAACGCCCTGGTTGGCTGCTCAACCTCACCAATGATGGCTGGTTCGGTGCCAGCGCAGGTCCCTATCAGCATTTTCAGCAGGCGCGCGTACGCGCGATCGAAGAGGGGCTGCCGCTTGTGCGGGCAGCCAATAGCGGGATTTCTGCGGTCGTCGATCCGCTCGGACGGATCATCAAATCACTACCCCTCGGGAGCGAAGGGATCCTGGATGCGCCCCTGCCGCAGCCCCTGGCGGCAACCCTCTATGCGCGCCTAGGCGACGCGCCGGCCGGAGCGCTGGTCGGCATGGGATTGCTCTGGGTGATAGCATTCCGTTGGAAGTCCCGGCGCTGACGACCCGCCCTCAGGTTCAGCTGCTAGTTGCGTCATTTCCGTCGCTTGCAACTTTCGTCGCACTGGTTGCGCCAGCAACGATTGGACGATTCCTCTTCTGGCTGAAGGGGTAACGCCGACTGTAATGGTCTTTACCTTGCACCAATTTTTTGCGGTACTCGTCGATTTTGCTCGGAATACGATTGCGTTCCGTCCGCCCAACGGGAACATTAGCAGGCGCCACAGGAGAGCGTTATGGCCGCTGCGAAAAAGGCCCCCAATCCCATCGACAGACACGTTGGCAGCAGGGTGCGCATGCGCCGTATGATGCTGGCGATGAGCCAGGAAAAGCTGGGCGATGCGCTCGGCCTCACCTTCCAGCAGGTGCAGAAATACGAGAAGGGCACCAACCGTATCGGCGCAAGCCGGCTGCAGCAAATCTCCCACATTCTGCAGGTCCCTGTAGCCTTCTTTTTCGAAGGCGCGCCGAACTTGCACAGTTCGGTGGACGGAGGCAAAGAAGCGCCCTCGCCCGCTTACGTCTCGGATTTCCTCGCCACCTCCGAAGGGCTTTCTCTGACCAAAGCTTTCATGCGCATCAAGGAGCCGAAGCTCAGGCGGCGCATTGTCGATCTCGTCGAGGAGATCGCGGGTGACGAGGACTGAATCGGCGGGCAAAGTCCAGCGACGGCCCGCAGTCCTCGTTCCTCTCGATCGTCCCACGGTTCGCCCACACCTTGACCTCGTGCGGAGACGCTGCAAGAAACCTACAGGCTTAAGTGAGTTGCATCGAGCCTGCGAGGGGAGCTTTTAGTGTCACACGCCAATTATCTCTTCACCAGCGAGTCCGTCTCCGAAGGCCATCCAGACAAGGTCTGCGATCAGATTTCGGATGCGATTCTCGACGCATTTATTGAGAACGACATCCGGCTGGGCATTGCCGGCGACAGCCTGGTGAATACGCGGCTTGGCTGTGAGACGCTATGCACGACCAACAAGATCGTCATCGCCGGCGAGGGCCGCGGCCAGGCGCCGCTATTCACCAAATACCGCGACCATGCGGTGGTTAACCGCGAGATGATCAGCGAGATCGCGCGCAACGTGGTGCGTGATATTGGCTACGATCAGAGCGGATTCTCCTATCACGGTGCCGACATTGAGGTACTGCTGCATGGCCAATCGCCCGATATTGCCCGCGGGGTCGATGCCAAGAAGAAGAAGGGGGAGGAGCAGGAGGGCGCTGGCGACCAAGGCATGATGTTCGGCTTCGCCTGTACCGAGAGCGAGGTCTACGAGAAGGGCTCATTCATGCCGGCCCCGATCTATTTCGCGCACAAGATTCTGAAGGTGCTGGCAGAAAAACGCCGCGCGAAGCAGCTGTTCGACCTGCAGCCCGATGCCAAGAGTCAGGTGACCGTGCAATACATCGACGGCAAGCCGATCGGGTGCACGAAGGTAGTGGTCTCGACACAACACAACGCCGAGACCCGTAACGGAAAGAAGTACTCACCGGCGATGGTGAAGGACTTGATCAGCGACGCCGTGGCATCTGCGCTGCCGGACGGCTGGATGCCAAAACGAGCCGGCGATTTCTTGGTCAATCCCACCGGCAATTTTGTGGTCGGTGGCCCTGACGGCGACTGCGGCCTCACCGGCCGCAAGATCATCGTCGATACGTATGGCGGCTACGCGCCACACGGCGGGGGTGCCTTTTCCGGCAAGGATCCGACCAAAGTAGACCGCTCGGCGGCCTATGCCGCACGCTATCTCGCCAAGAACGTCGTCGCTGCCGGTATTGCCGAGCGCTGCACTATCCAGATCGCCTATGCCATCGGCGTCGCCGACCCGATGTCGCTGCTGGTCGATATGCACGGGACCGGCAAGGTCGACGAGAGAAAGCTCGAAAAGGCCCTACCGGAGATTTTCCGGCTCACGCCGACCAATATCCGTCGCACGCTCAAGCTGAACCGGCCGATCTACCGCCGTACCGCCGCCTACGGCCACTTCGGTCGTGCGCCGGAAAAAGACGGCGGCTTCTCCTGGGAGAAGATGGACCTGGTCAGGGACATCAGGACCGCAGTGGGCTAAACCGGTCGACGCGCAGGCGCGCGACGTTCAACATGGCGGGGTTGTGACCGCCATGTCCATGTCCGACCAAGGGAAGGCTCGACGCGGCGCCTTTTTCGGCCGTCGCAAGGGCCATGCGCTAAGGCCGCGCCAGGCGCAGTTGTTCGCCACGTTGTTGCCGCGGCTCGCCGTGGACTTGGCCGTTCCCGCGCCGCCCGAGCTTGCGGTCCTATTCCCCGTTCCCGTCGACAGCGTCCGTCTCGAGATCGGATTTGGCGGCGGAGAGCACATGATCGCCCAGGCCGAACAGCATCCGCGCACCGGCTGCATTGGGGTCGAGCCGTTCGTCAACGGAATGGCCAAGGCGCTCGCGGCGATCGATACGAAGAAACTGTCGAACATTCGGTTGCATTTCGATGACGCGACGCCTCTGCTCGAATGGTTGCCAACAGCGTCACTGGCGTGCGTCGATCTGATCTACCCGGACCCGTGGCCGAAGCGGCGGCATTGGAAACGGCGTTTTATTCAGAACGAGAGCATTGGAGCCATTGCCCGCATCCTGCGGCCGGGCGGCGAGTTCCATTTTGCAACCGATGTGGCGGACTATGCGGCATGGACGCTCAAGCACCTCGTCCAATCGCCCGATTTCGCGTGGACGGCTGAGCGCGCCGACGATTGGCGTCGCCCGTGGCCAGGCTTTTTTGGGACGCGCTACGAAGTTAAAGCGAAGCGCGAAGGCCGCGCGCCCTGCTATCTGGTTTTCCGCAGAACCGCCGATCGCGGGCGCAAGCAAATATCCACTGATACCCAGGAGCAACCGAACGAGGAGAACGCCTAAGATTGTGGCGATGGCGACTGTCGCTCCATCCGAACGCATCTCCCGAGACCGCGCCACGCGTTGGGCGGCAGCGGGCGAGAAGCCGCTCGAGGTCGCCGCCGACGTTCTCGAAATCCGAACGCAGGCGAATCCGGAAGCGCTGGCGATGATCTGGCGGGCGGCGAGCGTGGCGAGTTAAAGAAAGCATCTGAAGGAAGGCCCGGTTTATCGAAGGTTAGGAGCGCGCCGGCCCTTGCGCGGCGGTCGCAAATCGCTATATTTCCGGTGTCCAGCTTATGGATGTCTCATAACGGCCGGATGTAGTCCGGTCGGTTTTTGAGAGTGGGTTCCCCCCGGGACCCGCTCTTTTTTGTTACCGAAATGGGCCTATGCGCCCGCTCGGATGAAACGGCATTCTAGCGAAAGGTTTCACGACGAAGCTAATGGCGCCAGAGATCGACACGCTTCAGGCAAAGTCCGAGCCGCGCCTTATCGCAGAGCAGGGCATCGCTGCGCGCGTGGCCGCCATCAGTGAACCCGTCCTGGGCGGCATCGGATATCGCCTTGTCCGGGTGAAGGTTTCCGGGCTCGACGGATGCACGGTTCAGATTATGGCCGAGCGTCCGGACGGCACGATGACCGTCGAGGATTGTGAGGCGGTTTCGCGCGCGCTCTCGCCGGTGCTCGACGTGGCTGATCCGATCGATCGCGCCTATCGGCTCGAAGTGTCTTCGCCGGGTATGGATCGGCCGCTGGTCCGGCGCTCGGATTTCGAGCGCTTTGCCGGCCACCGGGTCAAGGTGGAGATGGCGGTTGCGATCGATGGCCGACGGCGCTTCCGCGGGCTGCTGCTCGGCGTGGACGAAGCCGCCGCGCGCATTCGCCGCGACGATGCCGCACCTGGTGAAGGAGACGAGGTTTTGCTGCCGATCGAGGAAATGGCGGAGGCCAAGCTCGTCCTCACTGAAGCCTTGATTGCCGAATCGCTCAGGCGCGGCAAGGCGGCAGAGCGTGCCGCACGGCGGCAGCACCCGGAAAACAAAGCCGCAGGCAGCCAAGCTCGACCGAACCCTGTGCAGTCCGTCCCGGTGGATGACCGGGGCGGTACTGAGAACGAAGGAGAATGACCGATGGCCGTGAGCGCTAACCGGCTCGAACTGTTGCAAATCGCCGACGCGGTCGCACGCGAGAAGGCGATCGACCGCGGCATCGTCATTGCCGCCATGGAGGATGCGATCCAAAAGGCGGCGCGCTCACGCTACGGCAGCGAGACCGAAGTGCGCGCGGAGATCAATCCGAAGACCGGTGAGATGCGGCTCTCGCGTCTGCTGCTGGTGGTAGACCAAGTCGAAAACGATGCGACGCAGATCGCGCTCGAGGATGCAAAAAAGCGCAATCCTGCCGCCCAGGTCGGCGACTATATCGCAGAGGCCTTGCCGCCGCTCGAATATGGCCGCATCGCCGCACAATCGGCGAAGCAGGTAATCGTACAGAAGGTTCGCGAGGCGGAACGCGATCGCCAGTATCAGGAGTACAAGGATCGCATTTCCGATATCGTCAACGGCATCGTCAAAAGAGTCGAATACGGCAACGTGGTCGTCGACCTCGGCCGCGGCGAGGCGATCGTGCGCCGGGACGAAATGTTGCCGCGAGAGACGTTCCGCAACGGCGACCGGATCCGCGCTTTCATCTACGATGTCCGCCGCGAGGCGCGGGGACCGCAGATATTTCTATCGCGCACCCATCCGCAATTCATGGCCAAGTTATTTGCGCAAGAGGTGCCGGAAATCTACGACGGTATCGTCGAGGTAAAGGCGGTCGCGCGCGATCCAGGTTCGCGTGCGAAAATAGCGGTTATTTCCCGGGATTCGTCGGTTGATCCGGTTGGCGCCTGCGTCGGCATGCGCGGTTCTCGCGTGCAGGCCGTGGTCAACGAGCTGCAGGGGGAGAAGATCGACATCATTCCGTGGACCGCCGATCCCGCTAACTTCGTAGTCAACGCGCTCGCGCCCGCGGAAGTCGCCAAAGTCGTGCTCGACGAAGACCGCCATCGCATGGAAGTGGTGGTTCCCGACCAGCAGCTCTCGCTTGCGATCGGTCGGCGCGGACAGAATGTCCGTCTCGCTTCACAGCTGACGGGCTGGGACATCGATATCGTCACCGAGCAGGAGGAATCGGAGCACCGGCAAGCCGAGTTCGAGAAACGC
>Ga0306923_10002025_pt1 | contig 18366 bp, 16 predicted proteins | sample sta12Can44000108_FD_203841 | JGI IMG/M metagenome (GOLD analysis project Ga0306923, IMG submission 203841) | Lab enrichment of tropical soil microbial communities from Luquillo Experimental Forest, Puerto Rico - statanox.12C.anox.44.000.108 (v2)... | ecosystem: Environmental > Terrestrial >... | reverse complement strand
GTAAGGTTGGAGCACGGATGCATTTCCCGCCGCGTGAGCCGTGGAGGCTGCGCGCGCTGGCGGCGAGTAGGTCCGCGAACAGCTCGCACGTGCGTCCGACATCAACGCGCACCGGCAGCAGCAGAAGTTTGCGGAGTACTACGTAGTTCTAGAGCCCCGCCCCAGCCTTGTGTTACTCAGCACGATGCCGGAAAATGGCGTGGCCGTTAGGAGGGAGCATCCCGGTCGCGTCACCGAAGGGCCCCCCAAGCCCCCCGCGCTCGGGGACGCCCCGACGTAGCCGGTGCGCCCCTCGATCACCCGCGCCGGCGGCAGAAGGGGACCGACATGATCACCACGTTCGATAGCCTCTACGCCGGGCACGTCGACATGGACGACATCGGCTACGGCGGCACCGCCGTGAACAGCCGCGTGTTCGGGAACGAGCACCTCGTCACCACCCTGACCAAGGCGCGCAACCTGGCTCGACTGCTCGACCGGTGTGGCTACGACACCTTCTGGCTGGCCGAGCATCACTTCCAGCGCGAGGGCTACGAGTGCATCCCGAACGTGCTGATGATGGCGCTCGACCTCGCGCACCAGACCGGGCGTCTGAAGATCGGGTGCGGCTTCAACATCACGCCGATGTGGCATCCCCTGCGGCTCGCGGAGGACTTCGCGATGGCCGACGTGCTCACCGGTGGCCGCGTGCGCTTCGGCGTGGGGCGCGGCTACCACACGCGCGAGGTCGACACGTTCGGCGCGCCGCTCCTGGACCAGGCCGCCAACCGCGAGCTGTTCGAGGAGCAGGTCGAGATCATCTTCAAGGCGTTCCACAACCCGGTGTTCTCGCACGAAGGCAAGCGCTACACGATCCCCGCGCGCGTGCCATATCGCGGCTACGATCTGAGGGACCTCACCCTGGTGCCGCGGCCCGTTCATCCCGTCGAGTGCTGGCAGCCCATCCAGAGCGCGACGCCGCGCGGCCTCGACTTCATGGTCAAGCACGGCATCAAGGGGCTCATCGGCGGGGGCGTCGCCGAGGGCGGCGCCATGCGCGCGGTCGTCGAGGCCTACCGCGACGCCTGGCGCCGGGCGGGCCGCGAGACGGAGCTGGGCGAGGGCCTCTGCATCGGATTCCACCTCCAGCTCGCCTCGACGAGAGACGAGGCGATCAAGGCGGCCGCCGGTTACTTCGAAGAGAACCTCAAGATGTTCGGCCCGCTGCGTCTGGTGCGCTCGCTCTCGCAGGAGCAGATCGACGCGATGGCCGATCCGAAGCGGGCGCCGTACGCCGGCCTGCCCACCATCGAGGAGGCGGCCGCCAGCGGCGCCTATCTCTGCGGTCCGCCCGCGCAGATCATCGATACGCTGCTGCGGCTGGAGAAGGACTATCCGGGGCTCGAGCGCGTGTCGGTCAGCCATCCGATCGGTGCGCCGGAGTCGGTGATGCTCGAACAGCTCGAGTGGTTCGCCGCCGAGGTCATGCCGGCTTTCACCCGGCGGACCCGCTAGCGATTCTTCGACCAATGGCGGACGTGCTTCGTCCGGACACCGCGACCGCGCTCGAGGCCTGGCGGCAGCGCGTGAGCGCCAACCGCGAGCAGGCCGAGCGCCTGCGCGAGGGCACGCCGCCACGCGACTTCTACGCCGCGGTCGCCTCGGACTTTCGCGCCAACCCGCGCCGGACCGACGAGCCGGCGCTCGAGCACCTGCGCTCGCTCGTGCAGCCGGGCGAGACGTGGCTCGACATCGGCGCGGGCGGCGGCCGCTACGCCTTGCCGCTGGCCCTCCTGGCCAAGAGCGTCATTGCGGTCGAGCCGTCCGAGGGGATGCGCAACGTGCTGCAGGCCGGCATGGCCGAGCACGGTATCTCCAACGTCGAGATCGTGCCGGCCCGCTGGCCGATGGACGGCGCCCCGACCGCCGACGTGGCGCTCATCGCGCACCTGGGCTACGACGTCGAGGAGATCGGACCGTTTCTCGACGCGGCCGAGACCGCAGCGCGGCGCCTCTGCGTGGCGGTGCTCGTGACGCCCTCGCCGCCCCAGCCGGCCGAGCGATTCTGGCCGCTCATCCACGGTGAGGCGCGCGTGCCGCTGCCCTCGCTGACCGAGTTCCTGGCGCTCTTGCTGGCGCGCGGGCGGCTCTTCGAGCTTCGCCTGTTCGCGCGCGAGCCGCTGCTGCACGCCGATCGCGACGGACCGCTGCGGTGGCTCTGCCAGCAGCTCTTCATCACGCCCGATACCGAGAAGGGACGGCGCCTCGCCAAGCTGGCCCGCGACGCCGTCACGAGCCGCGAGGGGCGCTGGGCGCTCTCGTGGAGCCCCGTCCCGGTCGTCGGCGTCGTCAGCTGGCGCCCGCGCGACTGAGCTCACACCCAGGGAGGCTGCATGCGAGATCCCCAGGCCCTCATGAGCACCGCGGAGCTCTCGTCGCTCCTCGGCCGGCCGAGCCTTCGCATCTACGACTGCACGACGTATCTCGAGGCGCCGCCGCCGGAAAGCGACGATCCGTACGTCGCCGTGCCCGGTCGCCGCACCGACCACCCGGCTGCGCTTCATGATGCCGGCGCCCGCGCAGCTCGAGGCGGGCTTCGGCCGTCACGGTCTCGGCGTGGACAGCCGCGTCGTGCTCTACAGCATCGGCACGATGATGTGGGCCACGCGCTTCTGGTGGATGCTCCGCTCGCTCGGCTTCGACGGTGCGGCCGTCCTCGACGGCGGCTTCGACAAGTGGAAAGCCGAAGGCCGGCCGACCGAGAACGGCCCGGCGCGCGGCTATCCGGCAGCCACCTTCAAGGCCTCGCCGCGCCCGGGCTTCTTCGTCGACAGGCGCGCGGTGCTGGCCGCGACGAAGGAGCGCGGGACCGTCATCGTCAACGCCCTCGGCCCGCAGTTCCACAAGGGGCTGGAGCCGAGCCGCTACGGTCGCCCGGGCCGCGTTCCGGGCAGCGTCAACGTACCGGCGGCAACGCTTGTGAACGCGACCACCAAGGACTTCACGACCCTGGCGGACGCCGAGGCCAGGTTTGCGGCGCAAGACGTCACCAGGGACAAGCGCGTGATCTGCTACTGCGGCGGCGGGATCTCGGCCACCATCGACCTGTTCCTGCTGCACCAGCTCGGCCACGACGCGCTCACGCTCTACGACGGCTCCATGGGAGAGTGGGCGAAGGACCCGTCGTTGCCGATCGAGACGGATTGACCGGAGGGGACCATGACGACCACCGACACCACGGGGCTCGGCGTATCGACCAGATCGTCGGACGCGCTGGCCGCGTACGAGCGCGGTCTCGATCTGTTCCTTCGCTGGCGTGCCGGGGCCGTTGAGGCGCTGGACGCCGCCGCGACGCATGACCCGCGATTCGCGCTGACGCACTGCACGAAGGCGTACGTCAGCTGGCGCATGGGCCGCGCCGATCTGGCCGTCGCGGCGGCCCGTCAGGCCACGGCGGTGGCCGACGACGCGCATCACGATCGCGAGCGCCTGCACGTGCGGGCCGCCGACGCCTTGCAGCGCGGCGACCACGTCGCCACGTACGACGTGCTGGGCCAGATCGCGGCCCGCTATCCCACCGATCGGATCGCCGTGCGCATCATCGGCCTCAACTGCATCACGCAGGGAGACTATCGCGGCGGGATCGACATCGCCCGCCGGAGCCTCGACGCGAGCCCGGACGAGCCGCAATACCTGACGATGCTCGGATTCTTCCTCGAGCAGTCGGGCTACAACGACGAAGGGCTCGCGGTGAGCCTGCGCTCGCTCGCCCAGGACCCGACCAGCCTCTACACGTACCACGCGGTCGGGCATGCCTATCAGGCGCGGGGCGACTATCCGATGGCGCTCGAGACGTTCGAGCGCGCGGCCTCGCTGGAGCGCTACGCGCACGTGCTCTGGCACCTGGCCGAGGCGCAGGCGCTGCTCGGCCACGAGCGCATGACGCGTGACTACTGGGCGTCGACCGCGCCGCCGCTGCCGCTGTACGAGCGCATCGAGCTCCTGTGGCGCCTGGAAATATTGCGCGGGACACCAGCCGATGCCGCGACCTGGCGCGATCTCGCCAGGCAGGGCGAGCGGATGCTCGCCGAGTACGCTGACTGGCAGACGACGTGGATGCACCACTGGCTCGGCGTGGCGTTCGCGCGCGCCGGCGAGTGGGCGAGGGCGGAGCAGCAGGTCGAGCGGCTTCGCCAGATGCCGGCCGGCCGCCCGAGCGGACACTGGTCGACCCTGGGAGTCGCCCTCCTCGAGGGCGAGATCGCGATCATCAAGGGCGATCTCGATCGGGCGATACGTCTGATGGCGCCGGCGATCGAGGAGCTCCACACGATGGGCGGAGGCAGCCGCGAGCAGAAGGACATCTTCCGCGACATCTTCATGGAGCTCCATCGCCGCCTCGGTCGCGTCGACCGGGTGATCGAGCTGGCGCAGGAGCGTCTGCTCGCCAATCCGCATCACGCGCAGTCGCTCGCCGCGCTCGCCTGGGCCTATGAGCGCAACGGCAACACCGTCCTGCACCGCCAGGCCTGCCGACAGCTCGTCTTGAGAGCCGAGCAGGCGGGGCTCGCGCCGACCGCGTCCGAGCTGGTGGCCGCCCGGCGCGTCCTCGAGGTGGTTTGAAGGCCATCGTCCTCCGGAAGTTCGGCGGCCCCGACGTCCTGAGGTGGGAGGACGTCGAGACTCCGAGCGCCGGGCCCGGTGAGGTCCTGGTCGCAGTTCACGCCGTCTCGGTCAACCGGACGCTCGACCTTCAGGTGCGACAGGACGGCGGTAACTACGGCGTCACCCTGCCGCTCGTCCTGAGCAACGACCCGTCGGGAGTGGTCGCCGCCGTCGGTCCCGAGACCGAGGGCGTGAAGATCGGCGACCGCGTCGCGATCTTCGGAGGAGTCGGGTGTGGCCGCTGCCCGCACTGCACGAGCGGCCGCCAGGCGGGCTGCACGAGCCGACGGATGCTCGGCGTCCAGTGCTGGGGTGGATACGCGGAGTACGTGAAGCTTCCGGCCGGCAACTGCGTTCCGCTGCCCGACGGGCTTGCCTTCGCTCACGCCACGGTGATCGCGCGACATTTTCCCCTCGCGTTCGGCGAGTGCCATCTGGCCGAGCTCGCCGCGGGCGACTGGGCGCTGGTCATGGGCGCCGTCGGCGGCCTCTCTCGATCTGGACGCCGAAGTGACGACGCGCTGGTCGACCGCCCGGTCGTGTCAGTCGTCGGCCGAGAGCATGTAACCGATGCTCCGGATCGTGTGGAGCAGGCGGGGCTGTCGAGGGCCGTCGATCTTGCGGCGCAGATAGCTCATGTACACCTCGACCAGGTTGCTCTCGCCCTCGAAGCCGAGTCCCCACACGTGATCGAGGACCATGGTCTTGGTCACGACGCGGCCGTGGTTGCGCATGAGGTACTCGAGCAGCCGGGCTTCGCGGCCGGTGAGGGTGATCGCGTGGCCGCCGCGGGTGGCCTGCCGGCTCTCGGGATCGAAGCGCAGATCGCCGACCCGGAATTCGGGCGCGCGCGGCGCCGCGAGCCGGCGCAGGAGTGCGCTGACCCGCGCGCGGAGCTCGGTGGCGGCGCACGTCCTCGACGCGACGTCGTCGGCGCCCAGGTCCAGCCCGCGAATGGTGTCGGCGACGTCGTGGCCGGGTGTCATGAGCAGCACGGGCGTCTCGACGCCCCATTTGCGGAGCGCCCTCGAGCACCGCGAACCCCTGAGCGCCCGGCAGGTCCGTGTCCATCACGATGAGCTCGTACGCCTTGCTGTCGAGCATCGCGTCGCGGACCGGCGTCGCGGCGCTCGCGGTCCCGACCTCGAATCCCGCCTCGCGCAGCACGGCGGTGGCCCGGGCGCTGACGGCGGGATCTTCCGCTACCACCAGCACCCGCGGCGCCGCACCGGCGGCGCGTCGCCACGCGCCGGCGGCAATCGGGGCGGCGTCCCGCGCCGCCACCGCGCCTGAAGAATTCGCTCGGGCCACCGCCATGACGCGACTCCTCTCTTCGATCTCGGCCTCATGCCACGCGGTGAGTCGCGGCGTGCGCCTCGTGCCGGCGATCGACGTACACCGCCAGGAGTGCGAAGACGTAGCCGAGAATCACGCCGTACAGCACGTGCTCGATCAAGGACGCCAGGGCCACGGGTCTCGTTGCGTCGATCGCCGCGGACGACAGGGGCACCTTGCCGAAGAGCGCCGGCACGATGATCAATCCGCTCACGATCCACCACGCCAACCCGTACAGCCCGCCCCACAAGGTCATCCGGATCTCATCCAGTGCCTGAGCGCTGGCCAGCCAGCCGAAGATGCCACCGATGATCACAGTGTAGATCAGGCTGGCAATCCACCCGGCCAGCGGGCCGTGCGAGTGAAACGCCTCGGCGGCGACGAGCAGCATGGACGTGCGTCCGCCGTCGGGCAGGGTCGTCTTGAGGAACAGCGCGACCAGGGTGAACGCGATCCCCGCGGTCAGCCCGGCCACGAGACCGGTGGCGATTCTTCTTTGCATCACAACCTCCTACTGCGTTTGCGACGGCGCGGGCAGCTTCTCGATCCGATGAGCGCGAAGCTGATCGTAGACGCGGACGTACGTGATCCGTACCCGCTCGCCCGGCTCGAGAGAGGCCAGCGCAGGCGCCGCCACCTCGTCCACCGAGAACACCGCGTCCGTCTCCTTTCCGTTGATCGTCGATCTCACGGTCAGGGCCTGAGCGCCCTGATTCACGGTGAGCACCTCGGCCATCATGTGCCGTACGGGATTCGCGGTGGCTCTCGTCGCCCGGTCGGGCGTCGAGCTCTGCGCGGCCGCTTCCCCGGAGAGGGCGAGCATGATCATCGCGAGACCTGTCACGAGCGTTGGAACGAAGTTCTTCATCGCCTCCTCCCTCAGGAGAAGCGTCGCAGCCGAGTATGAGAGGAAGATGAAGACTGGCTGAGAACGCGCCGCGCGCATTTCTCAGCGCCGTCTCACGGATCCTTCATGGGGCCGCGCTAACGTGGGACCTGATGTTGCACCGCGTCGACGAACTCCTCGGCTTCACGATCCACGCCACCGACGGCGATATCGGGCGCGTGCGCGATCTCTACTTCAACGACCACCACTGGACCGTGCGCTACCTCGTCGGGGATACCGGGCACTGGCTGCCGGGCCGGCGCGTCCTGCTGTCGCCCGCGTCCATCCGCAAGGCCGACTGGGCCCGTGGCGAGCTCGTCGTCGGGCAGAGCCGCGAGCAGATCAGGGAAAGTCCCAGCGTGGAGAGCCACCAACCGATCGGGCAGCGATGGATCGCCCTGTCCCGCGAGTGCTATACGTTGCCCTACTACTGGGCGCTCGGCGGATTCCTTTGGGGGCCGGGGATGTGGACCCGGGACGCATCCGGGAGGCCGCCCGGCCGTCCGCGACGCGACGCCCCGGGGCGTGGCCCGCGACCCGTACCTCAGGAGCGCGCGCCTGATCCGGGACTATCAGGTGAAAGCCATCGACGGTGACGCGGGCCACGTCGAGGGCTTACTGGTCGACGACAGCTCGTGGGTCCTCCGCTGCGTCGTGGTCAGGACACGACACTGGCGCCTCCTCCCCTCGATCAGCGTACCGCTCGAAATCAGCCGACGCTATTCGACGCCCGGTCGTCACCGCCGCGCCGGCCGCTGGCTTCACGGGCGCCTCTTCAGTATTCTTCGGGCGGGTTCCGTCTTTCTCGGTGGGGATCCGCGGCGCGTCGCGCTGTCTCCGACGCCCGCAACAAGGGAGGCGACGTCGTGACACCAGAGCCCGGCGCGCAGGACAGGCCGTTTCGTCTCGACGAGGCGACGATCGACGGCCTGCACGCGGCCATCAAGGCGGGCCGGACGACCGTGGTCGAGGTCGTCCAGCACTACATCGACCGCGCGCGCGCCTACAACGGCGTCGCCAGCCTGCTGGTGACGGAAGACGGCCTGCCGGTGCCCGAAACGCGGGGCGCCGTGCGCGCGCTAGGGCCGCTGCGCTTTCCGGCCGAGACCGTCAAGGCCGGCGCCATCTTGCCCGATCTGCACAAGTACCAGGGGCCGCCCCTCGAATACGGGCGGATGGAGCCGACCGCGTCGGATCCCAGCGCGTCCCAGCAGTACGGAATGATCGCGGGCAAGCCGGACGCGGGCCAGCTCAACGCGCTCGCAACGCTCAACATTCGAGGCGAGCGGTCGGTGACCTGCCGGGGCGATTTCGACCGTCATCCGTCCGCCGGCCCGCTGCCGCCCGGCGCGCCGCCGGTCTGCGAGATGTTCCGCCGACTTCCCGACGCGCTCGAGCACGCCGCCGAGCTCGACGCGATGTACGGACGTAATCCCGATCTCGACACGATGCCGATGTACGGCGTCGTGTTCTCGTTCAAGGATCCGTTCGACACGAAGGACCTACGCACCACCGCCGGGGGCGATGCGCGCTATGACATCGACTTCCCGGCGCGCGACCACGTGCTGGTGGACCAGCTCCGCAAGAAGGGCGCGATCATCTTCGCCAAGGCGGTCAACACCGAGTACAACGGGCGGGCCGGCAATCCCGGCGGCCGTCACACGCCCGACCGCGTGCTCCCGTCTACCCTGGGCTATCAACGGAGCACCTGGGGCGGCAACCCCGCGAATCCCTACGACACGACGCGGGCGGCCTCGCTCGGTTCCAGCTCCGGCTCGGGCGTGTCGGTCAGCGCCAATCTGGTGATGGCGAGTCTCGGCGAGGAGACGCGCGCGTCCTGCCGCGGCCCGGCCAACCACAACGCGGTCGCGCTGATCCTGCCCCACAAGGCGATGCTCGGCTTCAACGGCGGCGCGATCGGCGCCGACATCTACTGCGACCGCAGCGGGATCCTCTGCCGTACGCTCGCCGACTGCGCCAAGGTCCTCGACGCGCTCAAGGACGACGTCGAGGGATACTACGATGCGCGCGACCCCTACACGACAGTGCCGCGCTCGTCGGTGCTCAGCACGCCCTACGCCGGACACGCCAGGACGCCCGGAACGCCGGGCGCGCTCGAGGGCATGCGCATCGGCGTCGTCCGGGAGTCGATGGTGTACGCGCCGGGCTCGAAGACGGAGGAGCCGATCGTCACCGCCGCCGCGAAGGAGATCAAGGCGATCCTCGCGCGGCGCCTTGGCGCGACCCTGGTCGAGTCGTCCGATCCCCTGTGGCGGCGCGATGCCGCCGTCGAGGCCATGACGACGGACTTCCGCCGCGCGCTCGCGCGGCTGGTGCCGATCGTCATGCCCGATCTCTTGTTCAGGCTCGGCCGCGACGGGCGGCCCCTGTTCAAGGAATTCGCGGCGGCGATCGTGCCGACCGAGTTCGCGCGGGGGAAGGTCTTCGGCACGGGCGCGCTGAAGCCGATCGACTACTGCGTCGCGCTCGCCGAAGGCCGCGTCCCGCCGCCGGCCAATCTCGACATCGCGACCATCCAGGAGCAGGAGCTCGCGATGGCGTTCCGGTTTCACGTCCCGCAGTACCTGAGCCGGCGCGCCGCCGACTGGCAGGCCCGGGGATTCACCGAGACGCTCACGGACTTCGCCGCGCTCAACGCGCGGTCGAAGTTCTGGGGCGACGACGGCCGCGCCGCCTTCAAGAACTGGGAGGAGGTGACCGACCCGCGCAACCCGCTGGGCGGTCGGCAGGGCGTCGACGAGCGCATCATGCTCCGCGAGCTCCTGCGCCGAGTGGACATGATGGTCCTGATCGAGAATCGCCTCGACGCGCTGGTGCGTCTGCACACGCCGTTTCCACCGGGCAAGATCGGTGGCGCCTATCAGCCCGGCCTGCCCGGCAATCTGCGGCTCGAGACGTTCTACGGCCCGAACGCGGGATTGACGGAGGTCCTGGTCCCGGCGGGCTACGTGACGACGGTCTACGATCCGGTCTGGGCGCTCAGCCCGGAGGGCACGTGCTACGTTCCGGTCCCGTCGGACACGCCGACTGAAGATCGCCTCCGCGTACGAAGCCGCGTCCCGCCGCCGCGTGCCGCCGCCGGCGTTCGGCCCGCTCCCTTCATAGGCTCGCGTCGGACGACGGGGCCCCAGCCCCGCGACGTCCTGCGGCTCGCACGACGGCCCAGCCGCGCGGCGAGAGGCGCTCTAGCCGCCGACCCCGCGATCCTCGCGGAGCGCCGCGACCAGATCGCCCAGACGCGGGAGGCCGTCGAGCCGGTCGACGAGCCCCTCGACCCGAGCCACGCCGGACGCGCCGAGCACCACACCCGCGAGCTCGCGAAACTTCGCCCGGATCTCCTCTTCACGGTACGGATCCTGATAATCGCCCCGTGCGCTCTCGGAGAGCCGCGTCAGCTGGCGGCCGTCGGTGAGCGTGACGGTCACGCGCGCCGGCTTGAGCCGCGGCACCGCCGCGCTGAGCACCGGATCCTCGCGGACCGTGACCCGCCGGCGCAGCGCGGCGATCGCGGGATCGCGCACGACGTCGTCGGTGAAGGCGTGATAGCCCGCGTGACCTCGCAAGACCAGCGCGGCGGCCGCGTGCGGCAGCGAATACTTGGCCGCGAAATAGTTGGCCGGCTCGGGCTCGCGCATGTTCGCGGCGAAGGCGTAGGTTGCGACGTCGATGCGCTCGATGGCTCCGGGCTCTGGCCGGAGCTCGGCGAGGATGTCTTCGAGCGCGTCCAGCGCCGCGTAGATCGGATTGCAGCACGCGCGGAGCCGGAAATAGTTGCGCGCGATCTCCCAGCGCTGCCCGAGCTCTTCCGTGACCGCCTCGGGCTGGAACCCGTCACCGACGAGCCGGGCGAACGACTCCTCGATGGCGTTCGGCTGGGCGGCGACGCCCGCCAGCGCCAGCTCCGGCGCCAGGACTCCGGCGAAGCCGCTCATGCCGCCGGCGACGTTCAGCGCGGTGGCGCCGGCGACGGCGTTCGTGTAGCCGGGGGTGAGCACGAGGATCGAGCCGACGCGCAGCGCGAGGCTCATCTGATCGCCGGTCACGCCGCGAAGCCGCGCCCCGGCGGCCACCGCGCCCAGCAGGGGCGCCTGGCCATTCTGGTGGGCAAGCCGCCGCGCCGTCAGCCCGGCCCCGAGCCGCGCGGCCACCTCGTAGCCGAACACGAGCGCGGCGAGCGTGTCGCGTCCCGATCGATCGAGCCACTCGCCGCTGGCCAGCGCCGTCGGCAGGACCTGCACGGCGCCCTGGCAGGAGATATAGCGATGCCCTTCGCAGAGCTCGATCGAGCGTCCCGCGAGCCCGTTGAGCAGCGCCGCCGTGCGCGGGTCGGTCGCCGGAAAGCTCGGCGCATAGACCGTCGCGCCGCGGCCTCCGGTGGCGGTCAATCGCGCTCGAGCCTCGGCCACCTCAGGCTGCGCCGAGCCGGCGAGGATCACACCGAGCGTGTCCAGGAAGACGAGCCTGGCGTGCGCTTGAACCGCGCCGGGGATCGCCTCCCACGGCGTGCGGGCCACGAAGTGCGCCAGCTCCTCGATCGGTTTGCCCATGGCGGTCTCCGTCGTTCGAGAGGAAGTCGTGCTCGGCGGGATGATAGCGGCTTCGAGCGCGCGGCGGTATCGTCCCGTCAGGGGCCGGGAGACCAGCTGGCCGACGGGACCGGCGCGGGCTCGGCGATCGCGGGGCCGGGCGCCACGCCGAGCAGCCGCGCGAGCTCGTCGAGTGCCGCGTCGACCTGGGCGGCGATGTGCTCGGTCTCCGCGGTCGAGAGATGATACGGATCGTTGATGGCCGCCCGCGGCGGATGGAGTAGCGCGCCGAGCATCACGATCTTGTCGACGTACTCTGGGAACGCGCGCCGGAGCTCGACGAAGTTTCGCGGCTCGAACAGCACGATGACGTCGCTCTCGCGCAGCATCGTCTCGTCGAGCGTCCGCGAGCGGTGGTCCACGAGGCTGGCGCCCCGTGCGCACGCGGCAGCCTGCACGTTGTCGGGCGAGGGGCGTCCGGCCCGCGGGATGAAGCCGGCCGAGTCGGCGGTCAGGCGCGGGTGGCGCTTCTTCCACAACGCGGCCGCCAGGGGGCTCCGGCAGATGTTGCCGGCGCAGACGAAGAGGACGTGGCTGTCCATCCCGTGCGCCCTCAGCCGGGCCAGCTTCCAGGCGTGCTGCCGCAGCGCGGCCTCCGCGTCGGCACGGGCCTGCCGGCGGCTCTCGAGCGCGCGCCGCTTTTCCCGCAGGAACTCGGCGCCGCTCGTCCACAGCGGGCCCGGGTCGGTCCAGGCGAAGTAGTCCCAGCTCTCTTGCCCGATCAGCACTCTGAGGAACGACAGCAGCTCGCGCGCGCCCGGCGCGCCCTCCCCGCGGATGCGCCGCGCGATCCAGTCGAGATCGGGCGGCATGTGCCGCGTGTAGTAGGGCCGCCGGTACGCGGGCTGCGGCCCGGGATCGGCGTCGGTCGCGACACAGAACAGGCCGTACGGGAAGTCCACGCCGGCGTCGATGGCGAGCGCCACCGATTCCCAGAGCCGGGGATTGATCTCCATCAGCCAGTATCGGCCGCTCGCGGGCTCGTACTTGAACTCCACCATCGCGACGCCGTGCCAGGAGAGCTCGTCGAGCAGCGCCTTCGCCGCGGCCAGCAGTGCCGGCGGGGCGATGACGGACTTGCGATAGAAGCTGCCGCTGCCGAGCCCGCCACCGGTGCCCTCGTGAAGGCGCTCGTGCGCGAAATGCCAGACCAGCTGGCCACGCGCGTACAGGCACTCCACGCCGATGCCGATACCGGGCACCATCTCCTGCTCGAGCACCGGGCAGAGCTGGAGGAGCCGCTCGAGCGCTTCCCGTCTCTGCTCCTCGTCGCGGACCAGGATCGGAAACGCTTCGGTCAGGTCCGGACCTCGCTCCAGCACGCGCGAGACGGGCTTGAGCACGCGCGGGAACGCCCCGCCGCCGGCGGCGCCGCGCCGCGTGCGCAGCGACGACGCCGGCCCGCTGATCTGCAGGCGTGTCGCCGTCTCGAGCGTCCGGGCCTTGTCGAGCGCGGTGTGCAAGGCCTCGGCGGGCGGCAGCACGGCCAGCTCGCGCAGCGGATCGGACTCGGACAGCCGGGCGAAGTGATGGAGGCCGTAGCCGGTGGCGGGCACGATCAGCGAGTAATCGTCCGGCAGCGCGCGCAGCCAGTCGAAGAACTTCTGCGAGTCGGACGTGGACGGCTGCGCCAGCCTCCGCGCGGCCCAGCGCGAACGAAACGCCGGACAGTCGGCCCGGGCGGCGACGTGCACCTCGAGCCCGCGCTTGCCGAGCGACTGCACGGTCTCGACCGCGGCCCGGCTGGTGCCGTCGAGGACCAGGATCCGATCGGACGGCTCAGCCACGGCCGATCCTCGCGAGGATCCACACGAGCTCGTGCGCGTCCCACTGGATGTGGACGCGCGGCAGGCGGCGAGGATCGGATCCGGGCCCGACGGCGCGCGGCTCCATCGTCACACCGGAGTCGAAGTGCCGCGCGACCGCGCTCGCCGAGCGCGGGTCGTGGCTCCCGTTCGGGTACGCGAAGTGGCGCACGTCACGTCCGAGCTGCTCGCGCAGCATGGCCTTGCTCGCGGCCAGCTCGCTCTCCAGTCGCCCGTCGTCGACCTGCGGAAGATCCGCGTGGGTGTGGGTGTGCGACCCGATCGTGATGAGCGATCTGTCCAGTCCGGCGAGCTCGACCCAATCCATCAGGCCGAAGAGCCGCGCCTCCTCGGCGGTGAAGGAGAAGTGCGGCGTGGCGCTGACGATCTCCGCCCAGATCGCTTCGCGCCGGGCCAGCGGCATCTCTTTCAAGGTCTGCAAGAACGGTTCGAACGAATCCGCAGATCCGCAGGCATAGATCTCTCGCTGCCGGTGCGCCGACATGCGCGACAGTCGGGGCGCGAGCTCCCACGTCCAGGTCGAGAGCGGCGTGCCGACCAGCGCCGGGCACACGTAGAAGGTGGCCGGAGCTCGGAGGCCCGAGAGCACGTCGTAGGCCACCGTCATCTGATTGCGCAGGCCGTCGTCGAAGGTCAGGGTCGCGAGATTGCGGCAGCGGCCGGCCCGCAGCGCGCCCAGCATCTCGTCGAGGGAGACGAGCGAGAAGCTTCGCCGCAAGAGACGGACGACGTCGGCCAGCGGCTCGGCTTCCGCCTCCTGGACGACGTGCGCCGCGAGGATGAAGCTCGCGCCGTCGCGGCGCGGCAGCGTGCTCGCGACGCCGGCCGAGTGCAGCGCGCGCTTCACCGTGGTCTTGAGAGACATCGAATCCACTTAGCCGTGCGGGCGGCGTACAGGCAATCCGGTGGTGACCGGGTGCCGCCAGCCGGGAAACCCTGGACGCGCGAGAGTGCGCCCGACGCCGTTAGCGCCCGGCGCCGCCCATCGCCTGCGGAACGGGCGCGGGCGCGACGCGCCGGCCGAGGGCCAGATAGACGCCGCCGGCCACGACGATGCCGACGAGCCAGCTGAGGTCGGCCCCGCCCAACAGTCTGGTCGAGATCGGTCCCTGGAGCGCGGGGACCAGACCGTCCTCGACCGACCAGCCGGCCGCCAGACCGGCCAGGAAGGCCGCGATCGCGCCCCAGTTGACGTCGCCGTACGCGCTGCGCTCCGGCTCGCGATAGAGCTCGGAGACGTCGATGCGGCCGCGACGCACGATGAAGAAGTCGGTCGCCACGACGCCGGCCCACGGGCTCATCCAGAGGAGCAGGCTGATCATCCAGTTGTCGAAGGCCTTGGCGAACGAGGGCTGGAAGACGAAGTAGATCGTCACGAGATAGCCGACGACGCCGGCGACGAGCGCGATGCCGGTTCGCGAGAGCCGGAGACCCATGCTGAGGGCCGCCAGCGCCGCCGAGTATACGTTCAGGATGTTCGTCGCGATCGGACCGTGCAGCACCATCAACAGCACCAGGATGCTCGTGATCCCGCCGAAGACCGCGCTGACCATCTTGGCCGGGTCAGTATCTTTGGTCACGCTCGCGAGGGTCGCCCCGAGAATGGCGAGCCACACCGTGGGCACGAACATTCCCGCGTAGCTGTACCAGAATACGGCGGCCGACGAGACGGATCGCGGGACGAAGCGGGAATAGTCCGAAGCCCAGGTGACCCAGGAGATCCCCCAGCCCACGCCGATCGCGGTCATCAGCAGCGAGAGCCTCGCCAGGTGGGCGGCCGGCGACAGCGAGCTCTGGAGCCCCCAGTTCACGACTCCGGGCTGGCTCCAGGCGAGGATGCTCATCAGCACCATGATCGCGGCCGTGAGCGGGACCGTGTATTTCTCGAAGGTGCGGATCGCGTAGAACCCGTAGACGCCGATGAGCACCTGGATGACCATGACGACCGTAGCGACGACCAGGTTGCTCGACCACGTGTCGCCGACCCCGAACTGGCCGAGGATCGCGACCGCGATCTTGACGGGAAAGTAGGTGTTGACGCCGATCCAGCCCAGGGTCATCAGGAACATCAGTGCGCTTGGCAGGTACGCGCCGCGGCGCCCGAAGGCCGAGCGCTGGAGCACCATCTGGTTGACGCCGGTTTTGTGGCCCATCACGGTGAAGGCCGCGAAGATCGCGCAGCCCACGACGTTGCCGATCGTGACGACGGCGATCGTCTCCCAGAGCCCGAGACCGAGCACGATGCCCAGGGCGCCCAGGGCCCAGTTGATCGGCGCGATGTTGGCGCCGGCCCAGATCCACATCTGCTGCGGGCCGGTCGAGTCCTTGTCGGCTTCCGGGATGGGCTCGATGCTGTGGACGTCCACCTTGAGCTCGGCTCGGCTGTCGGTTGCCATGATTGCCCCCTTGGCTCGCCGAAGGTGTCGGGTGTCCGCGCGAAACTGGCGCGATACTGCGCCCCGCCCAGCAATCCTGTCAAGGCAGGGGCTGGCGCCAAAGTGAACGTGTGGTCAGAGACCGGCCACTCGCGTTCACTGCCGCGTCTCGGAAACCCTTGATCCGCTTGGAGAGTCTTCTCGGTATCGAATTTGCGATTGGGGCTCGGTATGAGCGAGGGCTCCAAGGCTCCTCAGGTTCGGAGGCCGTCGACCGTGGCGCGATACGCGGCGCAGGTCGCCCAGTGGCTGCGGGAGGACCCCGCCATCTCGGCGATCGAGATCCTTCGCCGCGCCCAGGCGCTGGGCTATCGCGGCGGCAAGAGCGCGCTCTACGAGCTGGTCAGGCGGGTGAGAACGCTCGACGAGAGCCCGGCCGGGTCACGGCAGCTCATCGTGGTCGCCCCGGATCGGGAGCATCTCTACAACTTCTTCAAGCGGGCGTTCGAGGGCAATGCGACCGTGCAGATCGTCTTGGATCGTCGCGTCGAGCGCCCCGCGCACCCGGAGCCGCTCGAAGGTACGCGCCGCCAGCGTAATCGGCGATCGATCCAGCGGGCCGACGGGCTCTTGCGCGCAATCGGCTGGACGATCGTGCGGCTGCGCGGCCCGAAGATTCGCCGGAGCCCCGCTTCGTCCTGACGCCGCCTATCCCTCGGCGACCTCGAGCGTACCGGCGAGCCAGCGGGCCGCGGTCCCCCCGATCAGCGCCGCGCCGATCGTGATCGTGAGCGCGACGACGGTCGGACCCACTCCCGGCATCATCGGCTCGAACGCCGGCGTCCGCCCGATCGCGAGGGCCCAGAACGCGAACAGGCCGATCGCGTAGGCGACGGTCGCTGCCAGCGGCCGCCGTCGCGGGTCGACCGCCACCAGGAGCAGCACCGGGGCGAACGAGAGGAGCCGCACGAGGCGTCCTCCGGGAACGCCGCCCGGCGTGCTCCCGTTCTTCCGCGCGATCGCGTGTGTCACAGCGATCGGCGACGTCGGGTCCTTGGCGATCTCCTCCTCGATGACCGACACGGGCTGGATGATCTCGAAGCCGACGCGCGCGATGGTGGCCCCGATCGTGCCCACGGCGAGCCCGACGATCACCAGCACGAGCGGCGTCGAGCGCCGGCCGGTGAGGCGTACAGCGGCGAGCAGCGCCAGCGGCAGGAAGAGTGCGCCGAGAATCGGGAACGCGTAGAACCAGAGCCCGCCGTACAGATACGCGAGCCGGCTGGACGGCCGCAGCCCGATCGAGAGGCTTCCGTAGAAGCTCATGAGGGCGATGACGACGCCGACGTACCGGGGCCAGCTCCTGGCGGGGTACGCCTCGCGCGCGACGAGCGCGCACGCCAGGGTGTTGATCGCGACGCCCAGCAGTCCGAGCAGATGCGGCGGGCTCCACAGGGTCACGTCGATCCCGAACAGACGGTGCCAGAGATCGTCGATCGGTGCGGCCAGCACGGTGAGCGCGATGCCGCACGCCGCCAGCAGAAAGCCCCGCGTGCCGGTGAGGCCGAGGACGCGCAGGGTTCCCTCGGGCGCACGCCCGGCGCGCAGATGGCGCAAGGTGTCACGCGCCAGCACCCCGAAGCTCGCCAGCACCACCAGCGTGACCCCCGAATAGGTCATGACGTGCGGCGGGATCCAGAACGAGTCCCGTCCGATCTGTACGTGCCACTGGATGTCCCACTGCACACCCCAGGCGGCCACGAGGTTGGCGCTCAGCAGGACCCACAGCGCGACTCGATAAAGGCCGACGGCGTCCGCGCGCGCGGTGGAGGTGGCGGTCGGGCGCCCGAGGAGCGCGGTCTGCAGTGAGCTCATTGCGACTTCTCCTTCTGCTCCGGGCGCGCCTCGGCCGGCGGAGCCCCAGCCCCGCGACGGCCCGCAGCGCGCACCACCTTCTCCGGGCGCGCCTCGGTCGGCGGCCGCAAATGGCCGCCCAGGCGGCGGAGGAAGCGCGCCTGGCGCTGCTGGAACTCGGCGTCGGTCTGACGCAAGCCGGTGACGATTCGAACGAGCTGGGGGAACGCTTGAGGAAATAAGGTGAGCGCCATGAGCGCCAGAACGAGGTATTCGGCGTCGAGGTCCGGGTGCAGGCGTCCGGCGCGCTGCGCATCGCGGATGCGCTCGGTGCCCTCGACCCACGCCTTGCGGCGCTCGTCCTCGGCGATCGGTTTCCGATCGCCGCCCCCCAGCGCCTCCCACTGCAGCAGGCGGACGCCGTCGACGCGCTGGCAGGCGCGCGCGAAGAGGAACGGGAGCAGCTCGGCCGGGTCGGGCGGGGCGGCGGCCACCAGATCGAGGTTGGTGGCGATCCCCTCGTGGAGCGTGGCGCGGTAGAGCCCTTCCTTGTCGCCGTAGTAGTGGTAGAGCATCCGCTTGTTCACGGCGGCGGCCCGCGCGATCGCGTCGACGCGCGCGCCGGCGAAGCCCTTGGCGACGAACTCGCGCCGCGCCGCGCGGAGGATGCGCTCGCGGGTGCGGACGGGATCTCGGCCTGAAGTAACCATCTGGATACTGGGACCGCGCTCAAAGTATCCATCCGGTTACTTGAGGCGTCAAGTGACGACCGCGTGCGTGGCGGGCCAGTCCGTGTGACGGAGCGGGCGGGAGCGGTTTCTGGCGCTACCGCGGCGGCG
>Ga0306923_10002022_pt1 | contig 18374 bp, 14 predicted proteins | sample sta12Can44000108_FD_203841 | JGI IMG/M metagenome (GOLD analysis project Ga0306923, IMG submission 203841) | Lab enrichment of tropical soil microbial communities from Luquillo Experimental Forest, Puerto Rico - statanox.12C.anox.44.000.108 (v2)... | ecosystem: Environmental > Terrestrial >... | reverse complement strand
TCGGTGCGCGGCGGGAAAGGACGTTGGTACAGAGACTTGGCGGCGGGTGGGTCTGCTACATTGGAGTTTGCCGGCCACCGGCTCGGGGTTCAGGCATTCACGGCGAGCGACGCCGCGTCGATCGAGCGCGCCAGCCACGAATTTTTGCGAAAATACCAGGCGAGCCCCTACGCGCAGTCTATCGTGCGCGCCGAGATCCTGCCGACGACATTGCGACTGGAACCGCGCTGACGTCATCGGTCTTAAAGCGGTAGAGCGGCGCCACGGGGCCGAAGGACTCCTCCTTGGTGATGACCATGTGGGTCGTCACATCGGTCAGTGCCGTCGGCTCGAAAAAGGTGCCGCCCAGCGCGCTGCGCTTGCCGCCGGTCACGACCTTGGCGCCTTTTTGCACCGCGTCGGCGATGTGCGCGTCGACCTTCTCGACCGCCTTCATATCGATCAATGGGCCGATCACTGCACCGGCTCGAACCCGCCGACGACCTTCATGGCGCCCGCGGTCTGGGCGAGCCGCTTGGTGAGGGCCTCGTAGACGCCGCCTGCACCAGGATCCGGTTGGCGCAGACCCAGGTCTGGCCGATATTTCGAGGCGATCGCACCCCGATAGTGGCATCGTCGAACCCGATGAACAGGTCGCTAACGACTAGCCCACGCTGGCTGGAACCGCTAGCTGATTTCCCAAAGGTGAACGAGTCGTCCCGCACGAGATCCCACGCTGTTCCCGCGCCTGTGGTCACAGCGGGCTCAGGTTGACGTGACGACCGCCGGCAAATCGCGTCCTAGCTTCCCGAGCAGAAGGAGAGAAATTCGCGGCACTGGGTCACGTCGCCGCCACAACCTTCGACGAGGTCGAGCAGCGGACGGAGGGCCCCAGGTTCGATATTTGCCGCATCCGCGGCCAACGCTAAATCCCAGAGGGAAGCAGCGCGGCGATGGTCGAGGGAATGGAATAACCGGCTGACGATTTGCGCGGAGCCGTCCGTGATCGCGGAGCCGTCCATCATGAGCTTGGTGTCGAATTGCGCGAGGAGTCTATCATCGAAACTGAGAGCATAGCCGAAGTCGACCCCGATATCGCCGATTGATCGCGCTACCCGAACCGCCTCCGCGAGAGTACCGAATTGACGATCGCGCGAAGCCTTAAACAAGTGCTGCGTTGTTATCTGCTTGAGGAACGGCGGCCTCCCGTCAAGATCTCTAGAAAGCAACATTTCTTGTGTCCGCTTGAGGCCAGATGGCCGAAAGATCTCCTCATGATCATCATACTCCTCATACTCTTCGTACGTTTCATATTCATTCTCCGCCGCCTCCAAAAAACCTCCCATACGCTTCTGAAGTTCGCTTCGAAACGGGTGCACGTACTCTTCTTTCCGAATGCGTGCGCTGCCTTTAGAATTTTCGAAGAAGCTCAACAACCATTTGACTTCTGATTCAGTCAAATTGATATCCTTTGGGGGTGCATCCAGATCAGGGATCAAAACGCCGTAATCAGAAAGCTCTGCAGTCAGCCTCCGGACCTCCTCAAGCGGTACACCCTCGGATCTAGAAAAATAAGCTAGCTCGAGCCAGCCGAGTCGATTTGCTGAAGACAGTCGGCACAACTTACGGTGCAACGGTCCGAGCTGATCCAGTCGAGTTAAAGCGAAGCCTAACAGTTCACACGACGATCCTGTGATTGCGTGCATAGCGTCGAGAACTGGCGCAAGACCATCCTCAATCCAGCGCAGCACTTCTCGCAGCCCGACGCATCCGAGAGCATTGAGAGCGGCCAAAACAAACCTGCACGTAGCTGGAAAGGGCTTCAGCGGCCGATTAAAGGTCTCAAATGAAACGGCGTGTCGTAGCCAATTCGGCAGGCGTAGCCCCGCCTCTGTAAGTTCTCTTGCCCGAGAAAGCATGCCTTGAGTGACAAGCGGGTGTAGAGAGCTCCCAGGAGACATGCGAATGGCTAGGCGCGACAGTTCCCCGAGTTCATTCCTGATGGTATCGTCGATCGAGGGCACAGCGTACGGCTGCAAGACGTTAACACCGGAAACCCGGAAAAGCTCGCAGACGATTTCGGTATCGAGGTCGGACACGCCAGTCCCAAAAAGTGGCCACCTAACGTCTAACATTGGCAATGGCAGCGTCACATCGGGTCTCACAGTCGCTCGCAATATGGCGTCAGCGGAAACAGTAACACTCGGGTGGAGTTCCGCCAACGTGCAGTGTAGCGCTGCGAAGCTAGGGGCCGTCCAACCGGCGAGCGCTGCTCCGCCGTTTTGCCGGATCCAACCCAGAACGGCGGCGACCGTCGCGTCATCGGGATCATCACGCCGACGATCGACCGTCAGCTTCGTACGAAGATCCTCGTCCAGATTAACGACAATCGATTTGGGCCAAGCTTGCTTCACCAAGCCGGTAACAATGCCGTCGACGAGCGCAAAGTTTTCGTGGCCGTGGGGTTCAATCCGGCGACTACCCCTACGAGCGAGGCGATCGGAATTGAGACTTGGAGCAATATATACGCGCGGAGTCCCGCTGGTGCCCTCCGATCCCGAGACAGAAAGCAGTACATCGCCAGTCAAATCGCGGAAAAGACTCGTGGGTCGGCCCGCCGCCAGGTCTATCTGCTCCCCCGCCTCCGTGCAGATGGTAACTGCCACCTCGGGAACGAAAAGCCAATCTAGAATGGATTTGATCAGCACGTCGTTGCTCGGCGCGTCCTCGCGAAGATAGAGTCGCACCGACGTGCCGAAGTAATCCGCCAGTCGTGTTGGATCGATGATCGGCTCTAAACGAAACAGGCTGCCACTGCCGATGATGCGAGCGTGCACAGCGGTCGGCGCAAGATCTGGTGGAGGCATCCACCTGTGCGAAGTGATGTCCAGTTCCTCGGCCAGCATGAAATAGCTGAGAACCCCGACACCAAACCGACTATTAGGGAAAAACTTTATGCCTGCCATGTCCCATCTGGCACGGTCGATATGGAACTCGTGACTATCAGCGAAGCGTTGTCCAGCGCAGGCGAACAATCGGCGAATGTGGCGATCCGCCATCCCAATACCGTCATCGACGCACTCGACATAGCGTCGCCCGCTGTCTGCTCCGAAGCGAATCACTATGTGGCCTTCATAGACCCTGCCGGACGGGGCACAGCCCTCATGAACAGAGAGTTGCTCCGCTGCCTGGCGATAGCGGCAGGCATCAAGGGCGTTCTGGTAGAGCTCTCGGAGTGCTGGCCATCTCTCACCATACAGCTGCTGCCCCATCAACAAGCTAATGATACGAGTGCGGTCCAATTCAAACCGCAATGGGGGCCGCGTTGGGTGCCAGCCGCTCGGCGTGGCATTCAGTCGATTGACGGTAAACCCTGCCGGTAGCAGGTCGCGCATGGTGGTCGCATGTATGTCCTGGCGCTGCAATAATCGCGTCCTGTAGCTCTCAAGCGCATCGATCACCGCAAGCAAAGCCGCGTCTACCGCATCATTCGCACAGTCCAGTCTCAGATCGAACCACCGCTCGCTTACGGCCCCGCCGATAGTACGCGTGTGCCACTCCGCGCCAGCTAACTGCGAGCAGAGCCAGTCAGCCGATAGAACGTCGTCGGTGCCGACATGCTCGGCCAGCACCGGCGGCATTCTCCTTGGATCCAGCGTCAGCTGGGATCCCAGATTGAGGAGATGCGCGAGGCGAACCTCGCTAATTGTGAGCTGCTCGGTGAACTCGCCATAACTAACCTGTGGGTCGAGAAACCGGTTACCGCCGACCGCATCGAGCGTCACATCGTCGAAACCCGCGAACATTAGGCGAGCTAGACGCAGCAGGCGCGGCGCGCTTAGGATTTCGGAAACCCGTGTGTCACGCGTGATTTCAGCGAGCGGCGCGGGAGTCACTAAAGCCGTCACCGCGTCGAGTGCCCACCCAGTACGGTCCTGTGAACTACCCTGAGTGTCCCAGAGCTCTCCAGATGCGTGACAGAAGTCCACGAGGGACCAACAAGAATGGTCATCGGCCGCTTCTTTTTTGTTCCGCGCGATTAGGGCGCGCCTGTTTTGCGCCGAGTCACTATTCCGCCAGGCATTGCGCCACGCGTTCACAAGGAAACCAGAACTGGTGGCCTCTTCGGGGTCGGGTACCGCCCCAGCGGCTGCGAGCCGGGTCTCGGCCGCAGCAAGAGCGGCCTCGTACACGAAGGGCACGGCCAGTAAGACGGCTACCTCGGCGGCGGACACATTTTCTGCTTCACCCGCGGGAAGGAATACGTGGCGAATGCGCACAGCCTGCCTTTGCCACGCGCCCTCATCGCGCCAGCGCTGGATCGGCAGCGCACGACGAGCCTCGGCCACCTGCTCCTCGGCTCTCATCGCAAGAGCCTGCAACTGAAGCGCGAAAGCCTCTAGTGATTCCTTCACCTTAGCAAACAACTCGGTTTCGGCGAGACGGCGCGACCATTCGGAGCGATCGAGCCGCACGCGAAATCGGGCGGCCTCGTCCTCCTTAACGACAAGAACGTGCCATTGCCCGCCACGTCCAGGTCGGCCGGACGCGGTAAGCGTCTGTGTGCCACGGCTAAAACCGATGAGCCGACGCCGCCCTTCGGCGGCGACAGCCTCAAGCTCTGCCGGCCCCTTTTCAAGTTCGATGGCCTCCGCGAAGGCGCGAGTAAAAGCGCTGCAGTTCTTTCCTGCGAAGTCGCACCCGCTCTGCTCGCCAGTGGCGCAGCTGTAGACGAATGCAATGGTTGGTCCGTCCGTAGCGTCGCCGATGTACTCGTCTTTCAGAGGCGCATCCCTATTCCGCTCCACGGATCCTGCGGATTTGTCAGGGGCAAGTGCAATGTGGACCCCTTCCCGACAGGCATCGATAAGGACAATTACAGAGCGTGCCTTGCATCCCCGCGCGTACCTCGAAATCCAACTGTCGGTGACCATGTCGTTCGCATGCTCTGGACGCGATCGGCGTAAAGTCTTGCGGCAACAGCACGCGCCGGCCGTCGAGTTCAATGCCGTGACCGGAGAAGAAAACAAGCATTTCGTCCTGCTGGTCGGCGCTGTCCAGGAAATCGCCGATCGCTGCGCGCATCCGCGCGGTCGTCAGCTCCAGTGCTCGCGCTTCACCTGATGCGGCACCCGCTGCCTCAATCTGTTTGGGATCATATCCGGCGCGGGTTAACGCGGTTCTCAGTCGCGCAGTATCGTTGGTGACGTAGCTAGAGCCGGCAACGGGTGATAGTCGGCGATCGCCAGCAGTAGCGCACGGCGGGTCATCAGTCGTGCACGAAGGTCAGCTTGAGCGAAGCAGTGGCACCGGCCTTGACGGTGCCGATTAGGGTTACGCCGCCCTCCGCGGTAAGCTCGATGCCGACTTCCAGCTCCTTGAGCGCAGGCCGTCGGCTTTGGCAGCGAGGCTCGATGTCGCAGCCCGCAACTTAGCGACTAGGTCTGATAAGCTCGCTTTCAGTCGCTCAACAGAAATCTCGATCGGGACCACGGGTCCATTCCCGAAAATGCCCTTGCCAGGATCAGCGCTGGCGACGAGAACAGAAATCGTATCGGCCATAGTGGGGTCTCCTACCTCAGTTTGACATCAGGCTATGCCCCCAATGACGTCAAGAACAAGTCCGAACCTGCCGCCCACAGGCGGCCGTTTTCCCTCAAACAATGCAGATTTCGCCGGCGGGACCGCGAGAGTGATGATGATTGTGATCAGCTCATCGCCCTGCGCCGTCCCAGGAGAAATTACCGGTCGATGCCACCCATGCAGAGGTATTTGACTTCGAGGAATTCCTCGATGCCGTATTTCGAGCCTTCGCGGCCGATGCCGCTTTCCTTCATGCCGCCGAACGGCGCGATCTCGGTCGAGATAATGCCCTCATTGATGCCGACGATGCCGTATTCGAGCCCTTCGGCGACGCGCCAGATGCGGCCGATGTCGCGGCTGTAGAAATAGGCGGCGAGACCGAATTCGGTGTCGTTGGCCATCTTGATGGCCTCGTCGTCGGTCTTGAAGCGGTAGAGCGGCGCCACCGGACCGAAGGTCTCCTCCTTGGTGATGACCATGTCGGTCGTCACATCGGTCAAGACCGTCGGCTCGAAGAAGGTGCCGCCGAGCGCCGAACGCTTGCCGCCGGTCACTACCTTGGCGCCCTTCTTTACCGCGTCGGCGATGTGCGCCTCGACCTTCTCGACCGCCTTCATGTCGATCAGCGGCCCGATCACCGCACCCGGCTCGAACCCGTCGGCGACCTTCATCGCGCCCGCGGTCTCGGCGAGCCGCTCGGTAAAGGCGTCATAGACGCCGTCCTGCACCAGAATGCGGTTGGCACACACACAGGTCTGGCCGGCGTTGCGGTATTTCGAGGCGATGGCACCCTTGACCGCCATCTCGATATCGGCGTCGTCAAAGACGATGAACGGCGCATTGCCGCCCAATTCCATCGAGGTCTTCTTGACCGTCGCGGCGCACTGCTCCATCAGCAACTTACCGACCTCGGTCGAGCCGGTGAAAGTCAATTTGCGCACGGTCGGGTTGCTGGTCAGCTCGCTGCCGATCTCGTTTGACGGACCGGTGACACAGGAAAAGACACCCTTTGGCACACCGGCGCGCTCGGCCAATTCGCACAAGGCCAGGGCAGAGAAGGGCGTGGCGGTCGCCGGCTTCAATACCATCGTGCAGCCGGCGGCCAAGGCCGGGCCGGCCTTGCGGGTGATCATCGCCGCCGGGAAGTTCCACGGTGTGATCGCCGCGCAGACGCCGATCGGCTCCTTGGTGACGACGATGCGCTTGTCGGTGGCGTGCGCCGGGATCGTGTCGCCATAGACGCGCTTGCCCTCCTCGCCAAACCACTCGATGAAGGCGGCGGCATAAGCGATCTCGCCGCGCGACTCGGCCATTGGCTTGCCCTGCTCGGCAGTCATCAGGGTCGCGAGGTCTTCCTGGTTCGCCATCATCAGGTCGAACCATTTGCGCAGCACCTGCGCGCGCTCTTTGGCGGTCTTGCCGCGCCATCCCGGTAATGCCTTGTCGGCCGCCTCGATTGCCTGGCGGGTCTCCTCGGCACCCATCCGCGGCACCGTGCCCAGGGTCTCGCCAGTCGCCGGGTTGGTGACCGGGATCGTGCCGCGGTTCAACGCGTCGATCCACTCGCCATTGACGTAGCATTGCTGCCGGAACAGCTTCCGATCCTTTAGTTCCATCGCGCACCTCCCTCATTCGGATGAATGATAGGTACGGCCGGCCCGGATCTTTGGCAAGACGGGGCGGCGCCCGGCGGATCTGGGGCTTGCTTCTCGCTCGAGGTTGCATGAGCTGCCGGCGCCTGCGCGCGTTGGCTGCACAACCCGGAAACCATGCTTGGCAAAAATTCAGGACCCGCTCTACCGGTCAGGTCGCGCGAATGCCGCGATCATGCAATATACCTCGAACGGCCTCCTCGGCCTCGACCCCCCGCCGGTGCGCGCGTGGTTTAGAAAGTTTCTGATAAAGCTCTGCGCCACGAAGGCATCATCAACATCCGTCATCTGTCGCCAGGCATCGTAAATCCATTGGTCTGCCGCGGCCTGTCCCAGCCTATTTCGGATATCCCAAAAGGCGCCACCCCATCCGTCTCCCAGCTTGGTGGCAACCGCGGAATTCGACGACTTGAGCGTCGTAACCTTCTCCCCGTTTTCCAGATTGCTCAGGGATGATGTCCCGGTCTTCAGGATCTGAGCGGCCAGCTCACCAATAAGCGGCCGGTTGCGAGCGCTGGCGGTGAAATAGTTTGCCAATCCATATTCAATCGGCACCTGACTAAATTTCCACTTCGTCGGACCGGACAACCCGTTGAACGGCAGAGATGAGTACAGGATCAAATGCGAATATTCGTGATACAGGAGCGATTCGTCGTCTGCCCACCGGGCGTCCACATATATCGTCTCTTTATCGTCATAATATGAAGCTGCATTCTCTACTTTTGGCTTAGTGTTGAAGTTAATGGTCTCAGTTTTAGGATGGTATCCCAGTCTTTCGAAATATTTCAGGAATTTGGCAGCCGAAGCTGTAAGCTTCTCTTGCATGTTGGCCGACAGGCCCGAAGCAGGACCAAAGCTCAGCCGCTGAGAAATGTTTTGCGCCTCTTGCACGCTGGCCGGCAGGCCTGAAGAACGACCAAAGCCTACCCACTGAGAAGTGGTTTGCACCGCAGTCCCGAGAGGAACGCCAAATTTTACCGCCGCGGTTCCCAACAACAAAATTACCACTGCGGCGACAAGGGCAATGGAGATCGCGCGCGGCGGAGAAATCATGTGCCATGGACGCCGCCGACTAGGTTCCCGCGGCTCGAGCCGGACCCGCGGTCCCGATGGCGGGAAGGAGCCGGCATTAGTCACGTTGCCGAGCGCCTCTGCAATCTGAGACACCAGGCGTTCAATTCCGGTTTCCCAGTCCTCAAATAAGTCGATCCATTGACGCGTAGCGAACTCGTAGCGAAACGCGGGATTAGGCGTCACATCTTCCACTCGGGCAGGGACCACAAGAATATGCTTTTGACTGGCTAAGGCGATTTCTCGTTTCACACCGTCTGAGTTGTTTGCGTTCCTCGTAAATACCAGGATCAGAACGCTACCGGTTTCAATTGCTGCAAAAATCGCTTCCTGATAATTCTCTCCGGCTCGGATGTCGCGCGACGAAATCCAACACGCGAGTCCGCGACGCTCCAACGCGCCGCATATCCTAAAAGCCGTCTTCCGGTCTTTCGAAGAATGACTAATAAAGATAGGTAGGCTCATCGGACACTTCTACCCGCACGAGAGCCAGGGAGACACGGTTAATCACTGGTGAATCGAGTCTAACATTTGCTACCCGCCTCTGACTGCGACGATGATTTTGTCTGGATCGGCGATCCGGATGAACTGGTTCGCCGCGGTGTTGCAACTATCGAGGAAGCGGTTGATGGCGGCCTGGAGGTCGGCTACTGAGCGGAGGACGCCGCGCTTGAAGTCCTCGACGGCACTCAGCCAGGAGCGTAAGGTCGACGCGAAGCGGAAGTGGTTGGGCCGATTGCGGTCGAGCGCCGGAATGGTTCGACGAATGGCCGGACAAGAATCGGCGCCGCCTCCCTCGTCGTGAAGACGGGCGCGGCGTGACGGTCTTATTGGGCTTCCTCGGCGGCCGTCCGATAACGCGGCGGATTACGGGTGCCGCCGTGCGTTCATCAGGCGAAACTCCGGACAGCGGAAAGGCGGACCCCGATGACGACCTCGATGCAACCCCTGAGCAGGACCCTAAGGGTCAACGATCTCGACCTGCATTACCTGGAATGGGGCGCGGCGGACGCTCCCCCGATCGTTTGCGTCCACGGCTATACGGGGAGTGCGGACGCGTTCAACGCGCTCGCCCGGCACCTCCAGGATCGGTTCCACATCTTCGCGCTCGATGTGCGCGGGCACGGGGAGAGCGCCTGGTCACCATCCGGCGCCTATCGCTACGAAGATCAGGCAGGTGACCTCGGGGGTTTCGTCGGCGGGCTCGGCCTCGACAAGTTCGTGCTGATCGGCACCTCGATGGGCGGCATCATCGCGATGGCCTATGCCGCCGAGCATGCCGAACGGTTACTCGGCCTGGTGATCAACGATATCGGGCCCGAGGCCGAGGCCGGCACTCAGCGCATCACCCAGATGGTCGGCAGCCGGCCCGACGAGTTCGCGACCCTGGACGAGGCAATGGCCTATCGCCGTACGATGTCGCCGATCCTCGCGGCGCGCAGTGCCGAGGACCAGCACGAATTGGCGCTCGGCGTCTTGCGGCGGGGTGCGGGCGGCAAATGGGGGTGGAAGATGGACCCCGCCTATATCCGGCAGCGGGTCGAGCGCGGCGCGCTGCCGCGGCCTCCGCTATGGCCGGCATTGCAGGCTCTGCCCTGCCCGATCCTGGTGGTGTGGGGCACCGAGAGTGACGTGCTCTCCGAGGCGCAGGCGCTGCGCATGGTCGACGTAATGCCGCGCGGTAAATTGGTCAGGGTGGCCGGCATCGGGCACGCGCCGACCCTGGTCGAACCGGTGGTGCTCGCCGCCCTCGACCGCTTCCTCGGGGATCTGCAGTAGCCGCTCAAAGGCTCTGCAGTTCCCTGGTGTTTCCGTGATCGGGCGCAGAAGGCCAAATCCGTTCTCTGTTGCGACGAAATACTTCCCTGCTCGCTGCGCCAAATTTCCTTGTTCGCCAAACCAAGGAATTGGGTCGCAAGCCTTTGACATAATTGGTGCCTGATCGGGCAACCCGGTGTTCCGGCCGGGCCGTTTTCCGATTTCGCTGTATACGGGCTCGGCGGGAATTTCGCCCGGCCGGTGTCGCCTGCCCTAATCGACTGTCACGCTCTTGGCCAGGTTGCGCGGCTGGTCGACGTCGGTCCCCTTGAGGACGGCGATGTGGCCGGCCGAATCATAGCCGCAATATTCGAGGCGCCGCAGCCCTTCGAGAAGACCTGACGCGATCGTCTCTCGTCTCATCAGCTATTCTTGCGCCGCAGCCGCGCGCGGATCTCGGCGGCGCGTCCCGGCTTGTCGACCTGTTGCCCGCGCCCGATCGTTAGAGCGTCCGCCGCTACCTCGCGAGTGACGACGCTACCCGCGGCGACGTAGGCTCCGTCTCCGACCGTCACGGGTGCTACCAGTGCGGTATTCGAGCCGATAAAAACGCCTTCGCCGATGATCGTCCGGTGTTTGTTGAAACCGTCGTAATTGCACGTGATCGTGCCGGCGCCGATGTTGGTGCGCGCTCCGACCTCGGCGTCGCCGATATAGCTGAGGTGATTGGCCTTGGCGCCGGCGCCGAGTCGCGCGGCCTTGACCTCGACGAAATTGCCGACATGCACTTCGTCATCGAGCACCGCACCCGGGCGCAGCCGGGCAAACGGGCCGACCCGGGCGCCCGCGCCCACTACCGCACCTTCGAGATGCGAGAAAGAATAGATTCGCGCTCCTTCCCCTACCGTGACACCGGGGCCGAACGTGACGTTCGGCTCGACGATCGCATCGCGGCCGAACCTGGTATCAGCACTGAGATACACGGTTTCCGGCGCGACCAGAGTAACACCCGCATCCATCGCCGAACGCCGCAGCCGCCATTGCATCAGTACCTCGGCCTCGGCGAGTTCGGCGCGGGTGTTGATGCCAATCAGTTCTTCGCCCGGGAGTTCGATCGCGCGACACTGGAGGCCTTTGTCGCTCGCCAGCCCGACAATGCTGGTCAGGTAGAATTCGTTTTTCGCGTTGTTGCGGTCGAGCGCCTCGACGAGCTCGAAGACGTGGCATGCCCGGACCAGCATCAGGCCTCCCCAGACGAGCCCGATTGCGCACTCCTCGGGAGTGGCGTCGGCCGCCTCGACAATGCGCAGGATCCTCCCATCGGGGGCCGAAACGAGCCGGCCATAGGGGCTGGGATCATCAGGCCGCATGCCGGCGAGCAAGATCGCGGCCGGTGCCCTCTTTTGCTCGGACAAGAGCTGCGCCAAGGTCTCGCTGCGCAACAGGGGTGTGTCGCCGTAGAGCACGAGGACTTCATCGATTCCGCTTTGCGGTGCGAGTTGGCCCTGGAAGACTCGGAGTGCGGCCCGCACCGCATCGCCGGTGCCGAGCGGCGGGTCTTGCACGACGGTCTGCGCCGGAGCCACGGTTCGGGCGACGTCGTCCATGTGCGGCCCGATCACGACGACGGTCGCGGCGGGCCTCAACGGCTCCAGCGCCTGCAAGAGATTGGCGATCATCGGTTGCCCGGCGATCGGATGCATCACCTTCGGTATCGCAGATTTCATCCGCGTGCTGCGGCCGGCGGCGAGGATGATGGCGGCGAAACGGGATTGGCTCATCGCGGGCTCGCAGAAGGTATAATCAGACGCGGCGGCACTGCTATCTACACCAAAAGATCATTGCCAATTTATAGCATGACAACGAAAAGTCGGTAGCGATGAGCCGCTTTCTGCTGGTGTTCGATCTCGACGGCACGCTCGTCGACAGCGCGCCCGATTTGCGCGCCGCGCTAAACCAGCTGCTGCGCGAGCGCGGGCACCCCGCGCTGTCGCTGTCGCAGGTAAAACGCATGGTCGGTGACGGAGCGCCGGCGATGGTCGCCCGGGCTCTCGCCGCGAGCGGAGGCGATCCAGCCGACGCGGCGGGGGCGTTGCCGCGTTTCCTCAAGATCTACGAGGCGAACGCAGTCCGCCTGACCCGCCCCTATCCCAAGGTGCCGGAGACGCTGGCAACCCTGCGCCGGCGGGGCTACCGTACCGCGATCTGCACGAACAAACCGCAGCGGGCGACGATCGCGGTGGTCGATGGCCTCGGTCTCAGCGAGCTGTTCGACGGGATCGCCGGCGGCGATCGCTTCCCAGTTAAAAAGCCCGATCCCGGTCACCTCCTCGGCCTGATCGGCGAACTCGGCGGCCGGGTTGGGGCGAGTGCACTGATCGGCGACAACGAAAACGACGCCGCTGCTGCTCGTGCCGCCGGGGTCCCGCTCGTGCTGATGCGTTACGGCTATGCCCGGGTCGACCCTGAATCGCTCGCAGCGGACGCCCTTCTCGACCATTTTGCCGAGCTCCCCCGAGCCCTTGCACGGCTCGATCTCATCCCCTGAAAGGCCGCCGGTCTCGCGCCTCTTGCTTATATCCGCCGCGGGCCGCATAACCACTCGAGGAACCCCCCCGATGCCACATTCTTCCGACGATCCGCCCAGCGATCGGATCAGCGCAGAGGCGCCGAGCGCCCAACCCGCCGAAGCTCAAGAGGGCGAACCGACGAGCCCGAGCCAGCCGGCGACACCAGCTGAGGACGCCTCGATCGCGAGTAATCCACACGACCAGACGGCGGACCACTCCGAAGCCCCGAGACTGTCCCGCCGCCGGCGTCGGCGCCGCCGACCGCCTCGCATCACAGATCCGGCAGAGGCTACTGAAGCCAGTCAGAACCAAGCCGAGCATTCCGCGACAGCCGGGGACGTCCCGCCGGGCGCAGATTTGCCGGCTATGTCGCCGCCCGAGGGTGGACCACGACGGCGCCGGCGGCGCCGTCGCGGTCCACGGCGCGAGGCGGACTCTCCAGAGGTGGCCGAGGACGGAGCAGTCCAGGCAGCGACGCGCGCTCCGGAGCCTTCTCCAAATGTCGCTCCGCCGAGCGATAGCGAGCCGAGTGTTGGCCGACCGCACGAACAGCCACGCAGCAGACGCCGCCGCCGGCGGCCTCCGCGACCGGCGGAAACGAGCACCGCTGGAGCTGACAAGATCGTCGCTGCTTCAGCAGCCGATGGTACCGCGGCGGGAGCACCGCGGTACCGATCCACGCCATACAGAGGCTCACGAAGCCGCGGGGTGCGGGACCGCTCAAGCGGCGATGAGCGATCGCCCGAGAGGAGATCCGTGGGCGATGACCGGCGCTCCCCGAACCGCCGTCCACGCGGCCGGGGCGCACCAAGGCGCGACGATGGACGACGGGGAAGAGATCGCGACGCGGCGAGGAAGAGACCGGAGCAACGGCTCTACGCGCTCGAAGCGGTTGTCGATCGTGGCTTCGAAGATGTGGTTGACGCGGCCGAGGACAACCTCACCCGTCGCGTCCACTGGACGATCACAAAGCGCACGGTGGCCGACCAAGACAGCGGTAAGCCGATATCGGCCACCTATGTCCTAAAGCGCGATGGCGTCGACAGGGAATTCCCCGGTCTCGGCGCCGCACGGGCGGCTGTGAACAAAACGATTGTTCATCCAGAGAAGCTGACGTTGTCGAAGGCAGAACATGCCGCAGAGCACGCGGCTACGAAGAAGTGACGGGCTCAAAATCTCCCGGATTGCCTCCGCAACTGCCGGGAAATCGGCTTCGGGCGTGGGCGCAAGCGGTCTCTCAAATCTCGGCCCGGTATAAACAAACCTACTTCACGGGGAGGCACCGGCCTGCGACGTAGGAGTGGTCGACGAGAGGCTTTCTTTAGGTTCCGCGAGGCTGGTGATTGTCGGGCTCTCATCGCGAGGCTGGGTTTCTTGCTGCTCCTCGCCCTGGGATTGCCAGCCAGCCTCTAGCCCCGCCGAAGACAAGTAAGTCTGCGCACCACGAAATCGCGGGCTAGCCGTTGATGCTTGACCACGGAGGGATCGGTCTGGTTGGTCAGCGCAACGCGGCATGTCCGGACCGAGACTTTTGCATGCAGGGACCTTCAACAGGTTGCGCGACATCCAGAGGAACATTATCCCGCCAAATGTGCTGGCCAACACCCAGCTGATCCATCCGACGCCCAGGAATACGTTGATGGTCCAAGTGAGCAAGGGTAAGGAGATCGCCGTGCTTGAAGAAGAGACCCAAAAGGCGTGCAGGGGCTGCCCTATACGCGCACGATGATACAACCAGTCCGCTCCCCCGATACTCAAGGTCCCCAGAATGGCGCCGATCACCTGAACTGCTAAGATCGCCAGGATCTCTAGCATCAAGATCTCCTCGCCGGTCGACACCACTTACCTCGTCGCCAGCTGGATGAGTACCTATCTACGCTCAAAATCTGCCTTTCGTCGCCTGTGCAGTTCTTCTGTATCGTGAGCACCACTAGGATTTTGACAAGTTGAGACCTATTGGGCCGATCGATAGGACGTGCCCAGGTTTTATCTCTCATTCGTTGCAGTTTTATTGATGCGGCGGATCGCGCTGTTAAGGGAGGCGTTCGTATCACCGAGCCCAGCCGATAGCCCTCGTCGCCCGCTTGACGCAGAGGTCGTCTCATGCTCACGGCCGCTGCATCGCGATGTTCCAAGAGATGGTTGGGCGATCGTCGCGGCCGTGGGTGGCGTGTTGTGACGCCCGCAAGTGATGCGTGACCAAGAGCATGGCTTTTTCTAGTTTTTTATAGAAGTGACCCTGTGTGCCGAGGAAAGCTCGATCCCTCTCGTCGAGCGCCGGTCCCCAGGCGTCAAGATCCGCGCATACGGCTAGTGCGAACGAGTCGGCCTGCGGTTCTCCCTCTTCCACCGCTACTTCCCTCGGGTGCTGGGTCGCCGGTAGCATCTGCGCCCTCGGCGGCCGAACCGACGCCGGCGTCGAGCCGTCGCACATCCCACTGTCGTGAAGTACACGCCGCAAATAAGCCGCGACGCCGTTTACGAATTTGCCTGCAGGGCGCCCGGCCTTGACCCAATTATCCACGTTGCCCATGCCCCAATTGTAGGCGGCGATCGCATCTGGCCAGTTTTTGTACCGCCGGTATAGGTGCTCCAGGTAGGCGCGCCCGATCGCGCGATTTTCCGTCGAATCAAACCGATCACCACCGCCCACATCGGCCGCTGCCGGCTCGCTGACCTGCATGGGTCCTGCGGCCCGGACGGATCGGGACGCCACATCGTGAGATCTTGACCATGGCCGGATTCCGCGCCGTCGACGGCATAGGCTATGCGATCGAGCATCGCGCTGATACTTGGTCGGATTCTTTTGATCGCTCCCTGACCCGAACTTCTTGTCCCAATCACGGCAAACGACGGGTCGATCGGCGCTGTGCGTTCTCCAGCCTGCGCCACCGCGACAGTTTGAACGACTGACAGGGCGATCAACGTGGATCGTGCGCAACCGCTCATAGATTCCCTGTGCTGGCCTGAACTTACAAGTGTACCGCAGAAGAGGATGCCAGCAAAGGAACAAAGACATTTTTTAGTAATGGTTGAAATAATTAACCTAAATTATCAAGATAGCGGTCCACATAGAGAAATTCGTGGCCTATGTTGATTTAGCAGAGACACGTCGCAGCAATGTTACGCAACCGCTGTAAGCCGTTGTCGACTGGGACTCGTACTCGCCGGAGCGCCCCAAACGTCTCAGACTCCGGCCACTGATTTCCTAATCACAGGCTTCCCGGGGAAGCGTCCTCGTCTCCGGCTTCATTTAGGCCGCGCGCGCCGCAGCTGTTTTACAGCACTTCGAACAGGCCGGCTGCGCCCATACCACCACCAACGCACATGGTCACGACCACCCAGCGCACACCACGCCTTTTGCCCTCGATCAGCGCGTGGCCGACCATGCGTGCGCCCGACATCCCGTAGGGGTGTCCGATTGAGATCGCGCCCCCATCGACATTGTATCGCTCGGGATCGATGCCGAGCCGGTTTCGGCAGTAGAGGGCCTGAACGGCGAACGCCTCGTTAAGCTCCCACAAACCGATGTCATCGACCTTGAGTCCATGTTGCTGCAACAGCTTGGGTACGGCGAAGACCGGACCGATCCCCATCTCGTCTGGGGCGCATCCCGCAACCGCCATGCCGCGATAGGCACCGAGCGGCTGCAGCCCGTAGCGTTCGGCCTGCTTCGCTTCCATCAGCACCGAAGCGGAGGCGCCGTCGGAGAGCTGCGAGGCGTTGCCTGCGGTGATGAACCGGCCCTCCTTGACGGTTTGCCCGTCACGGAACACCGGCTTCAAAGCCGCTAGGCCCGAGAGGGTCGTCGAGGGCCGGTTGCCCTCGTCCTTGTCGAGGGTGACGGAGACATATGAGGTCTCACCGGTTTCGCGGTTATCGACCCGCATTTCCGAAGGCATCGGAGCAATTTCGTGATCGAGCCTACCCTCTGCTTGGGCTGCTGCTGTCCGCTGTTGCGAGAGCAGCGCATATTCGTCTTGCGCCTCACGGGTGACCTGGTATCGCTCGGCGACGATCTCCGCGGTTTCGATCATCGTCATGTAAAGGTCGGGCCGCTGCTCGCTGAGCCAGGGATCCTCCGCCCGGAACTGGTTGCGCTTGTCGTTCTGGACCAACGAGATCGACTCCAGACCGCCGCCTACGGCGATCGTCATGCCATCATGCATGATCTCTTTTGCCGCGGTTGCAATCGCCATCAGCCCCGAAGAGCATTGCCGATCGATCGTCATCCCCGCGACCGAGACCGGCAATCCGGCGCGGACTGCCGCCTGACGGGCCACGTTGAAGCCGGTCGAGCCCTGTTGGAGCGCGGCACCCAGGACGACGTCCTCGACCTCGGCGGGTTCGATCCCCGCGCGCCGCACCGCCTCGGCTACCACATGGCCGGCGAGCGCTTGCGCCTGGGTGTCATTGAATGCGCCCCGGAAGGCTCTGCCGATCGGCGTGCGTGCGGTAGATATGATAACGGCTTCACGCATCTTCATCTCCCTAGACGACAGCCTAACGGGTGCTCGTTACAGAATAGTCGAATTGCGTATGGTCATGTAGCATTCGATTTCCCACCTCTGCGAAGGAAACAGTCATGCCTGACAAATACCCGCTGCCGTTGGGTGATCCGGCAAGCCTCGGATTTGCCGGAAAGCCGCTTCAGCATCTCGACCGGCTGATTCGGCAGCACCTCGAGGAAGGCCGCTACCCGGGGGCGCAGATCGCGCTAGCGCGGCATGGCCAATTGGCGTTCTTCCGCAGCTACGGCGACGCGAAGACCGAGCCGCGTAACGCGCCGGCAACCGACGAGACGTTGTTTCTCCTATTCAGCCAAACCAAGGTGCTGACCAGCTCGGCCGTCTGGGCACTGATCGAGGAAGGCAGGCTCTCGTTTATGGATCGGATTGCCGACCACCTGCCGGAATTTGCCGCGCGTGGCAAAGGCGAGATCACCTTGCATCAGATCATGACGCATCAAGGTGGCTTTCCGAGCGGCGACGTGACGAAAGCGACCTGGACCGATCACGCGCGGATGCGCGCCGAAGTCTGTGACTTCTCGCTCGACTGGACGCCAGGCACACGGCTGCAATACCACCCGCGTGCGGCGCATTTGACGCAAGCGATGGTAATCGAGGCGGTGACCGGTCAAGATTATCGCGACGTCATTCGCGACAAGGTGCTCACGCCGCTCGGGCTCGCCGCCGACATTTTTGTCGGCGTACCGGCCAGCCAGCACGAACGCTGCGCTGACACTTATGCGGCTGAGCCGCGCGACAATTCGGCGGAGTTCAAGGCCGCCGGGATGCCGAGCGGCGGCGGCTACGCGACCGCTCGCGGGATGGCGGCGTTCTATCAGATGCTGCTCGGCCGCGGCCGGCTCGGTGATGTGCGGCTGCTATCGCCCCGGTTGATCGCCTATGTCACGCGCAGCCACACCGGAGAGCGGGGGGACGACGCGATGGGCGGCATTCCGATGCATCGCGGGCTCGGTCCACATGTGCGCGGCGAGAGTGACCGGATCCGCGGTCTCGGTACGATCGGTGCGCCCGAAACCTTTGGGCACGGCGGTGCGGGAACCTCCTATTCCTGGGCGGATCCGACAAGTGGGGTCTCGTTCACCTACATCACCAACGGCGTGTCGCCCGATCCATGGCATACGGCGCGCCTCGACCGTGTCGCCAACCTTGTCCACGCCGCGATCGACTGACGGGTTGACATGGCGCCGCGCGTTGATCCCGTCCGCTCGGACGAAGAGCTTCCGGCACGCGCC
>Ga0306923_10002020_pt1 | contig 18387 bp, 16 predicted proteins | sample sta12Can44000108_FD_203841 | JGI IMG/M metagenome (GOLD analysis project Ga0306923, IMG submission 203841) | Lab enrichment of tropical soil microbial communities from Luquillo Experimental Forest, Puerto Rico - statanox.12C.anox.44.000.108 (v2)... | ecosystem: Environmental > Terrestrial >... | reverse complement strand
CTCAACAGTCGTCGCTTGGCGCCCTCCCGCAAACGAAACCACTCGGGGTGCGCAACGAACGACAGATCGTGAATCGCGACCACCGTGGGCGCCTCCAGCGCGAGCGGGGTCGAGTACGCGGGCGCAAACCAGACGTCCAGGTGGTCGCGCGATGCCACAGCCGGCAGCTGCACCTGTTCCCAAAATGTCCCTCCCCTCCCAGGAACGGTGCGCGTCGCGAAGCGCCTCGTATCGAGCCGCATCGGGATGTCACTCGGCGCATACAGCACGAATTCGTGGCGGCGCGCGGTCGGGTCGGCGCTCCATTCGCGCAGCAAGCCGCCGAGGTATCGTCCGACGCCGGTGACGTGTCCCGTCAACTCGCGCGCGTCAACGCCGATGCGCATGGTGCTCGATCGCCTCTTGATACGCGTCGTAAACCGTTCGTGCCGTCACGTCCCACCGGAACGTCCGGGCGCGCGCGACGCCACGGGCGGCGCACTCCGAGGCGAACGTCCGATCACCGAGCAGCCGCGCGATGGCGTCCGCGATCGCCTCCGGTCGATCGGGATCGACGAGCAGCCCTGCATCGCCGAGCACTTCGGGAAGTGCCCCGCGACGTGCGGCCACGACGGGCACGCCAATCGTCATGGCCTCCAGCACCGGAAGCCCGAAGCCCTCCTCGAACGACGGCAGGACTAGCAGGCGCGCCCCGCCGTACAGCTCGCTCCGTCTGGAGGGATCGAAGTAGCCGACACGCCGGACCATGCCGGCGAGCGGGGTGCGCCCGATCCGGTCGAGCCACCTGCGCGCCTCATCAGTAGCTCTCCCGGCGAGAACGAGCTCGGGCACCCTTGCCATTCCGGAATGCGGATTGCGGATTGCGGATTGAGATCTGTCCAACAACAGTTCGTAGGCGTCGAGGAGGCCGCCGACGTTCTTTCGCGGTTCGAGCGTCCCCACGAACAACACGTAACCGTCCGCCGGCGATGTCGCGCGAACGGGCCAATCGGGAGCGCCGGGAGGACACAAGGCAATCCGCTCCTTCGGGACTCCGAACCGGCACTCGACCTCACGGGCAGTGAAGTTCGACGACACGAGGATCCGATCCGCCCGGTGCGCGTGCCGACGGGCGAGCGCCGGATAGTCGCGCCGCACTTCGGCGCGCGTCCGCTCAGGATGCTCGAGGAAGTTCAGGTCGTGGATCGTGATGACCCGCGCTGCATGGCGCGCAGGAAGCATCAGTGGATGCGACGAGTGGGTCACGTCGTAGCGCCGGCCGGTCAGCAGCTCGGCCGGCGGCCACTCGAGACGATGCCACGCGAGATTCAGGACGCGGACAGGGACACGCCGATCGATCACGGAAACAGGACCGAGCTCGCTGACATTGACCAACCGGTCTTTCCAGGAGCTCGAAAACAGCGAGATCTCGAGCCCGTGGCTCCCGTTTGCCGCGTACTCCATCGTCAACGCGCGGACGAGCTGGTGGGTGTACTCGCCCGCGCCGCTCCGTTCGCGCAAGGCCGGCCGGTAGTCAATCAGGACCCGCACTTGTTTAAGTCGTTCCGAGTCAGTATCTTATTGTGAAATGAAAATCGCCGTCGTCGGAACAGGGTACGTCGGCCTTGTCCTGGGCGCGTGCCTTGCCGAAAACGGCAACACGGTCGTCTGCGTCGACAAGGACCGGTCGAAGCTGGACACGCTCGAGGCGGGGTTGATGCCGATTTATGAACCCGGCCTCGAGGAGCTGGTGCGGCGCAATGGCCATGAGGAGCGCCTGAGCTTCACGACCGACCTCATGGAGGCCGTCCGATCGTCGTCGATCGTGTTCATCGCCGTCGGAACGCCGCAGGGCGAAGACGGGTCCGCCGATCTCCAGCATGTGATGTCTGTCGCGCGCGACGTCGGCCGCGCGATGAACAAGTACACCGTCGTGGTCGACAAGAGCACGGTCCCCGTCGGCACCGCGCGCAGGGTGCGGGAAGTCATCAGGCGGGAAACCGAGCAGCCATTTTCGGTCGTCAGCAATCCGGAGTTTCTGAAGCAGGGCGCGGCCGTCGAAGACTCGATGAAGCCCGATCGCGTGGTCATCGGCATCGATCCTGGCGATGAGCGTGCCGGCGAGATCATGCGCGAGCTGTACGCGCCCTTCACCCGCACCGGCGCCCCGATTCTGATGATGGACACGACGAGCGCCGAGCTCTCCAAGTATGCCGCGAACGCCATCCTCGCGACGCGCATCTCGTTCATGAACGAGATCGCCAACGTGTGCGAGCTGGTGGGCGCCGACGTGGACGACGTGCGCCGAGCGATAGGGTCTGACCGGCGCATTGGATCGTCGTTCTTGTTTCCCGGCGTGGGCTACGGCGGCAGCTGCTTCCCCAAGGACGTCAAAGCGCTGCTGAAATCCGCCAGCGATGAAGGCTACGATTTTCGAATCCTGCGCGCGGTTGAGCATGTCAACCAGGCGCAGAAAGAACGACTGGTCGCAAAGATGGAGCAGTACTTCGCAACCTCGAACAGAAAACTGTCGGGCAAAACGATCGCGGTGTGGGGGCTCGCGTTCAAGCCGAAGACCGACGACATGCGGGAGGCCCCGTCGATTCCGATCATCCAGCACCTGCTCGCGCGCGGCGCGTGCGTGCGCGCGTACGACCCCGCCGCGACCCCCGTCGCGAGGCAGGTCTTCGGCGGTCGGATCGTGCTGTGCGAGAAGAGCTACGACGCGCTCGCAGGGGCGGATGCCCTTGCCATCGTAACCGAATGGAACGAATTCCGTGAACCGGACTTCGACCGGATGCGCGCGTTGTTGAAGACCCCGGTTGTCTTCGACGGCCGCAACATCTATTCGCCGGAGCACATGCGCGCGCTCGGCTTCACGTATTTTTCCGTTGGCCGGTAAAGCCCGCGCTGTCCTTGTCACGGGCGGCGCCGGCTATATCGGCAGCCATGCGTGCAAGGCGCTCGCGCGAGCCGGCTATCAGGTGGTGGTCTTCGACAACCTCGCCGCGGGACACCGCGCCGCGGTCAAATGGGGAGCGCTCGTCGAGGGCGATATCACTGATGCCCGCGCGGTCACCTTGGTTGGCGACGTCCTGCGCCGCCACGAGATCTTCGCCGTCATGCACTTCGCAGCGTTTCTGGACGTCGGTGAGTCGGTGCAGCGGCCGGCGAAATATTACCGGAACAACGTCATCGGCGCGCTCAACGTGCTCGAGGCGATGGCGGCGGCTGGCGTCAGACACTTCGTCTTCTCATCGACGTGTGCCACCTACGGGGAGCCGATCGAGACGCCGATCATGGAAACCCACCCGCAGCGGCCGATCAACAGCTACGGCGAATCCAAGCTGGCGGTCGAGCGGGCGTTGCCGCACTTCGAGCGGGCCTATGGGATGAATGCGGTCGCGCTCCGGTATTTCAACGCCGCCGGTGCCGATCCTGATGGCGAGATCGGCGAGGATCATTCGCCCGAGATTCACCTGATTCCACGCGCAGTCGACGCCGCAACGGGCGGTCCGGAGCTGCGGGTGTTCGGCGACGACTATCCGACGCCGGACGGCACCTGTTTGCGCGACTATGTCCACGTAACCGACCTCGCGGACGCGCACGTGAAAGCGCTGGAGGCGATCGTGGAGACCGGCAAATCAGCTGCATATAACCTCGGCACGGGCCGGCCGCACTCGGTACGCGAGGTCATCGGCGCCGTCGAGCGCGCCACCCGCGTCGAGGTCCCGTGGACGCTCGCCCCGCGCCGATCGGGGGATCCCGCAGTGCTGTACGCGGCCGCCCAGAAGGCCCAGGCGGAGCTGCATTGGACGCCTCGTTTTGCCGATATCGATGCCATCGTGGGCACCGCCTGGACATGGCACCGCGCGCATCCCGGAGGCTACGGAGGACGCGATCGGGGTCCGCATGGCTGATCAGCAGGCGACGCTTCAGCGTCTCTTCCGATACGCCAGACCGCATCGCCGGCGACTCGTATGGGCCTTCGCCGGAATGATCGTTTATGCCATCGGCTCGGCCGGCATCGCCTACCTCGTGAAGCCGATCTTCGACAGCGCGCTGCCAAATCAGGAGGGCGTGGCCGCCATCGCCTGGGGCATCGTGGCCGTCTACCTGCTCAAGGGCGTCGGCTCGTACGTCTCGTCCTACCTGATGGTCGACGTCGGCCAGCGCGTGGTCATGGATCTGCGGAACGACGTGTTCCGCCACATTCTCGGTCAGTCAGCGGGCTTTTTCTCGCACGGCGCGACGGGACGGCTGCTCTCTCTGTTGAACAACGACGTCGGGCAGGTGCAGCAGGCCGTGTCGGAGACGGCAGGTGACCTTGCGCGCGAGTCGTTGTCGCTCGTCGGCTTTGCCGGCCTGATGTTCTATTACGACGCGCGACTGGCGCTCTTCTGCATGATCGTCGCGCCGCTCATCGTCTATCCTTTGATTCGCCTGGGCCAGCGCGTGCGCCGCACGACGCGCCGGAGCCAGGAGGCGCTCGAAGAGCTGTCGCACTTGAGCGCCGAAGCGTTCACCGGGCATCGGATCGTCAAGGCGTTCCGCACTGAAGCGCACGAGGCGGACAAATTCGCCCGCGCGGGCTACCGCTTGTTTCGCACGAACATGAAGGTCACGGCGGCGCTCTCCACGCTGCCGCCGCTCATGGAGCTCATCGGCGGGTTCGGGATGGCCGGCGCCCTTTGGTACGGCAGCCACGAAATTGCGACAGGCGACCTCACACCAGGGCAGTTCGCCGCCTTCTTCACCGCGGTCTTCATGATGTATAGCCCCGCCAAAAAGCTGAGCCGCGTCAACGCGAATCTCCAGCAAGCGATGGCCGCGTCGGAACGGATCTTCGACATGCTCGACACCCACACGGAGGTTCGTGAAGAGCCAGCCGCTCCGACTCTTGCGCGCTTTCAGAAGGAGATCGAGTTTCGAGACGTCGGCTTCGAATACGACGAGGCGCCGGGCGCGATTCTCCGGGGCGTGTCGTTCCGCGTGACGCCGGGCCAGATGGTCGCCATCGTCGGTCGCAGCGGCGCGGGCAAGACCACGCTGGTCAATCTCCTGCCTCGTTTCTACGACATCAGCTCCGGCTCGATCTTTATCGACGATGTCGATATCCGCTGCGTCACGCTCGCTTCATTACGCGACCAGATTGGCATCGTCACGCAGGACACCGTCTTATTCGACGACAGCATCGCGAGCAACATCGCCTATGGAAGCAAGACCGCCACGCGCGAGCAGGTCGAAGCGGCGGCACACGCCGCGCACGCGCACGACTTCATCGTGGCATTGAAGCATGGCTACGAGACCGTGATCGGCGAGCGCGGTCAGCGGCTGTCGGGCGGCCAGCGTCAGCGCATTGCGATTGCCCGTGCGCTCCTCAAGAACGCGCCGATTCTCGTGCTTGACGAGGCGACATCCGCGCTCGACGCCGAGTCGGAGCTGCTAGTGCAAGAGGCGCTCACGAACCTCATGTTGAACAGAACGTCATTCGTGATCGCGCACAGGCTCTCGACGATTCGTCGCGCCGACGCGATCATCGTGCTCGAGCGGGGCCGGGTGGTCGAGGTGGGCAGGCACGAGGACCTTCTGGCATACCCCAACGGGACGTACGCCACGCTGTACCAGCTCCAGCTGCTCGAAGGCCGCAAAGCCGAGCGGCGCATGGTGCCGTCATAGGTCGCGTAGGTCGGGTGGTCGCGTAGGTCGGGTGGGCCGGGTGGATGGCCTGGTTCGGCTGGGGCCCCTCCGCCATTGGGAACATGATCAAGTCGATGACCGGTTTCGCGTCGGTGACGCGCGAAGATGAGCGCGCGACGGTTGCGGTAACCGTCCGCGCCCTGAACGGGCGGTTTCTCGATCTTCAGCTTCGGATGCCGCAGTCGCTGGGCGCGACCGAGCCCGACGTCCGGGCGCTGGTCGCCAAACGCGTCGCGCGCGGACGCATCGAGCTGAGCGTCGCGCTGCAACAACGCCAGACGCCTGGCGTCGAGGTCGAGTTCAACGAAGACTTCGGACGCGCGCTCGAGCTGGCTTTGAGTCGAGCCAAAGCGCACGGCCTTGTGGCGGGCTCACTTACACCAGGCGATCTTCTTCGACTCCCGCAGGCGATCACGATCCGCGAAAAACAGACCGACAGCGATAAAGAGGCGCAAGCAGCCCTGGCGGGCCAAACGCGCGGCGCGGTCGAGCAGGCGTTGGCGGAGCTCGACGTCATGCGCGCGCGCGAGGGGGAGCACCTTCGAGCCGACCTCGACGCCCGCCGCACTCTGGTCGCCGACCTGGTCGAGCGCATCGCCGTGGCCGCTGAGGAAGGCCGCGGCGCGATGGAACAGCGTTTGACCGAACGCGTTCGCGAACTGCGGGCCGAGCTCCAGGCCGACGAGGTGGCCGTCGCTCAAGAGATTGTCCGGATGGCCGCGCGGTCCGACATTAGCGAGGAAGTGTCGCGCTTCCGAGCTCACGTGTTGCATTGGGTGACGCTCTCGGACAGCACTGAGTCGTGCGGACGCAAGCTCGACTTCCTCTTGCAGGAGATGAATCGCGAGGTCAACACCATGGGATCCAAGGCTGACGGCCTTCGGGTCTCCGAGCTCGTCATCGCGGCCAAGGCGGAGCTCGAGAAGATGCGGGAGCAGGTCCAGAATGTCGAGTGACGACCCGCGCAGCTCCCCCGGCCGTGGCCTGCTGTTCATCGTGTCTGCCCCCTCCGGCGCTGGAAAGACGACGCTGGTCGAACGGCTGGTTGAGCACACACCCAACCTCAAGATGTCGCGGTCGTACACGTCTCGCGCCGCGAGAGACGGGGAAGCCGACGGGGTAGACTATAATTTTGTATCCCGGTCGCGTTTCGAGGAGATGATTGCGGCGGGCGAGTTTCTGGAGTGGGCCGATGTATTCGGCAACCTCTACGGAACACGAGGTGCGGACACTGAACGGCTGCTGGTTTCGGGCCGCGACGTCGTGCTCGTCATCGATGTCCAAGGCGCGCGGAAAGTCCGGGAGCACGGGATTTCAGCCACCAGGGTGTTCGTGATGCCGCCGTCGCTCGCCGTGCTCGAAGAACGGCTTCGGGGCCGCAGCAAGGACCCCGAAGCGGCGATCCAACGGCGGCTGGCGGTCGCGCGTGACGAGGTGGCGTCGTTCGCGGAGTACGATTTCGTCGTGATAAACGACGAGCTGACTGCCGCCGTCGACCGTCTGAGGAGTATCGTCATTGCCGAAAGGGCCCGGCTGCGGCGAATGTGGACAGAGGCCGAAAACATCGTCAGGACATTCTCATGATTGATCGCAGCAAGTTGACGAACTCGTTCGAATTCGTCGTGACGGCCGGCGCCCGCGCGCGCCAGCTGCTCGCCGGATCGACGCCGCGCGTCGAGGTGGGCGACCACAAGAAGACGACCGTGGCGCAACGCGAGGTTGCCACCAAGCAGGTCGAGAAAATCGAGGAAAACGCCGGCCTCGGTTAGCCGGTCACGCTATGCTGATTGCGCTCGGAGTGACCGGCGGCATTGGCGCTTACAAGGCCGTTGAGGTCGCGCGCGGACTGCAGAAACGCGGCCACGATGTCGTCGCGATCATGACCCATTCGGCGACACGCTTCGTAGGCCCGGTCACGTTCGAGTCGATCACCCGGCGTCCAGTGATTACCGACCAGTTCGCGTCGGGGATGAACGCGGATATCGAGCACATTGCCATCGCGTCTACCATCGATCTCCTGATCATTGCGCCCGCGACGGCGAACATCATCGGGAAGCTCGCCAACGGCATCGCCGACGATTTTCTCTCGACCCTGTACACCGCAACGCGCGCGCCGGTCCTCCTGGCTCCGGCGATGAACACGCAGATGTTCGAGCACGAGGCCGTCCGCCGGAATATGGACACCCTGGCGTCACGCGGCGTCCGCTTCGTCGACCCCGGCGAGGGCTATCTCGCGTGCGGGTGGATCGGCAAGGGGCGGCTCGCAGAGCCCGATCAGATCGTTCGGGCGGCCGAAGCGGTGCTGCACCCCGACGGTCCGTTGCGCGGCAAGCGCATGCTCGTTACCGCTGGTCCGACCCACGAGGATCTTGACCCGGTCCGCTATATCGGGAATCGCTCGAGCGGGAAGATGGGATTTGCGATTGCGGCCGAAGCGGCGCGCCGGGGCGCGATCGTGACGCTCGTCTCAGGCCCCGTGGATACTGCCGGCCTCGCCGGTCTTGGCGGCCTCGTCCAGCCGGCAGCTACCGAGGTCATCAAGGTGCGTAGCGCCGAGGACATGCACCGCGTCGTGTTGTCGCGCGCTGATGAGACGGATGTCGTCGTGATGGCGGCTGCCGTCGCCGATTACCGTCCAGTTGAGAAGGCCCCTCAGAAGATCGTCAAGGGAGCCGGCAGCGCCGACACGCTGACCGTCCTGCTTCGGCGCACGCCGGACATTCTCGGCGATCTCGGCCAACGCCGCGTCGCCCGGGGTGAAGGACCCGTGCTCGTCGGCTTCGCCGCCGAGACGGAGAACGTCATCGCGCGCGCCACCGCAAAACGCGAGAAGAAGCACGCGGACCTGATCGTTGCCAACGACGTCTCGCAGTCGGACCGCGGCTTCGACGTCGACACCAATGCGGTCACGATCGTCGGACCGGACGGGACCGAATCGTTCCCTGTGCAACCCAAGACTCAGATCGCGGCGCGGATTGTCGACCGCATCGAGAAGCTCCTCAGTGGATCGCGAAGCGCTCAGGGAGCATCTCAAATTCGCGGCTGAGCTCGGCGTGCCGGGCATCAGCCAGGATCCCCTCTGGCGCCGCCGGCCGGGCGAGGACCCCACGGCCGTGCCCCTTGTCCTTACCACCCCCGCCGAGGCGCTCGCCATCGTGCGCGCTGAAATCGGCGACTGCGTCCGCTGCAAGCTGCACGCGCTCGGGCGCCGTCAGATCGTGTTCGGCGTCGGAAATCCCGACGCCGACCTGATGTTCGTCGGCGAGGCGCCTGGCGCCGACGAAGACATCCAAGGAATCCCGTTCGTGGGTCGAGCCGGTCAGTTGCTCACGAAAATCATCGAAGCGATCAACCTCTCGCGCAACGACGTCTACATCGCCAATGTGATCAAGTGCCGCCCGCCCGGCAACCGCAACCCCGAGCAGGACGAAGTCGACACGTGCGAGCCGTTTCTCTTTCAGCAGATCGACGTCATCAAGCCGAAAGTGATCGTGGCGCTCGGCACGTTCGCGGCGCGCGCGCTGCTGCGCACTCTGGACCCCATCTCTCGCCTCCGCGGACGCGTGTACGACTATCGGGGCGCGAAGCTGATTCCGACGTTTCATCCGGCGTTCCTGCTGCGCAACCCCGCGTCGAAGCGCGAGGTATGGGAAGATATGAAACTTGTCCGGAAGCTCCTCGAGTCGTGAGCGTCTCGTTCACGTTGCGGTTCCAGTTCCCGCTCTCGATCTCTTGACTTACGCTGTGCCGGACGGTGTTCCGACGCCCGCGATCGGCGCGCGCGTCGTCGTGTCCCTCGGTTCCCGGATCGTGACAGGCCTGGTCGTCGCGACGAACGTCGGCGCCATGCCGCGCGGCGAGCTCAAGGCTATCAAAACGCTGCTGGACGATGCGGCATTCGTGCCGGCGGACGTCGTTCAGCTTGCGCAGTGGACGGCGGAGTACTACGCGTGCGGGGTGGGCGACGCGATTCCGATGCTGGTGCCGCCGATGGCTCGCGGAGCACGCGTCGACGCCCACAAGACGCGGCGCGTGGCGTCGATTACCACCGCCGGACTGGAGGTCCGCGGTATCGCGGGGCGCGTAGGGGCAGAGGGCGCCGGGATGAAAGCTGAGGTGCCAGAAATGTCCGAGCGCGTGGCGCCCCCGGTGGTGAAACACAGGCCCGCCACGTTGAAACAGAGCGATGTGTTGGACTTGCTGGCCGGCGCGCCGCACGGGATTGCGACCGGTGCGCTTGCGGCGCGAGGCTTCACCGCAAACGTCATGTCGCGGCTGGTGCGCCGTGGGTACGTCAGCGTGCGGCAGGAGCGGGTCGAACGAGACCCGTTCGCGATCGGCGCGCAGTACCAACCGGGCCAGGCCATACGCCGACTGACTGACGAGCAGGATGCGGCGCTGGGGCGGCTGCGTGCGCTTGCCAGCGCGGGTCAATTCAGCGTCGCTCTTCTGCACGGTGTGACCGGCAGCGGCAAGACGGAGGTCTATTTGCGGCTGGCTGCGGCGGTCCGCGATGGGGAACGGCGGGTCCTGATGCTCGTGCCGGAGATCGCGCTGACTCCCGCGGTTGCCGCGCATTTTCGCGATGCGTTCGGCGAGCGTGTCGCGATTCAACACAGCGGATTGTCCGACGGCGAACGCCACGACCAGTGGCAGCGCATCCGCCGCGGCGACGTCGATGTCGTCGTCGGGACGCGCTCAGCGGTGTTCGCGCCGCTGGAGCGGCTCGGGCTCATCGTGGTGGACGAAGAGCACGACGCGTCGTACAAGCAGGAAGAGAGCCCTCGCTATAACGCCCGGGACGTGGCCGTCGTTCGGGCCCAACGCGCCAACGCGCTCGCCGTGCTCGGATCGGCCACTCCGTCGATGGAGACCTACCACAACGCGATCACAGGCAAATACGCGCGGATCGTGCTCGAGCGCCGCGTCATGGACCGGCCTCTGGCCTCTGTCACGGTTGTCGACATGCGTGAAGAATATGCCGCCGACGGCCCCGACGTGATCTTGAGTCGCGCGCTGCGTGACGGCCTCGCGTCGCGCCTGGCCCGCAACGAGCAGGCGCTCGTGCTGCTCAACCGGCGCGGTTTTGCCACGGCCGTGTTCTGCCGGCAATGCGCCGGGACGCTCGAATGTCCCAACTGCAGTGTTTCGCTGGTTGTGCACGGCGAAGGACACGGCCGGCGTGCGCGGTGTCACTACTGCAACTACACGGCGCGGGTCCCGTCGACGTGCCCGCTGTGCGCGGGGCCGTACCTGGAACAGAAGGGGTACGGGACTGAACGCGTCGAGTTGGAGGTCCGCAGAGCCTGTCCCGGCGCGCGGATCGGGAGGCTGGACCGCGACGCCATCCGACGCAAAGGCGCGCTCGCTACGCTGCTCGCTCGCTTCCAGGCCGGAGACGTCGACGTGCTGGTTGGCACCCAGATGATCGCGAAGGGGCATGATTTTCCACGCGTCACGCTGGTCGGCGTGGTGTCGGCGGACGTCGGACTGGGCATCGCGGACTTTCGCGCCTCCGAGCGAACGTTTCAGCTGTTGACGCAGGTTGCGGGACGCGCCGGCCGGGGCGACCTGGCGGGCGAGGCGATCGTCCAGACGCTCTATCCGAGGCACTACAGTATCGAGCTCGGGTGCCGTCAGGACTTCGTCGCGTTCTACCGCAAGGAGATGCAATTCAGAAGAACGATGCGGTATCCGCCGGCCTCGTCGCTGGTGAATGCCGTCGTGCGGGCGCGAACCTTTGCGAGCGCAATCGACGACGCCGCGGACATCGCTCTGCGCGTGCGCGCGGAGGTGGAACACTCCCGAGATGTCGCGCGGCATGAAGTGCGCGTGCTTGGACCCGCACCGGCGCCGCTCGGCAAGCTTCGAGGCGAATACCGCGCCCAGATTCTGCTGAAAGGGCCCAATCGGAAGAAGATCCGTGACGCGCTACGTCGCGCTCTTGCGACGCGTCCAGACGTCCTGCGGCGGGTCATCGTCGACGTCGATCCCTTGTCGGTGCTCTGACCGAGTCGGGTGCTCGAGTCGGTCAGGCACGCCGGGGTGGGCGATTCGTCCCGGTCGTCACCGTCGAATGAGGTCGACGGGACGGAACGGAGCCGGCGTGAAGCTCACCGCGAAGATGATGAGCGCCAAGACCGCCAGTACCATGCGGGTGCGACTGAGGGGCACGTCCTCGTCGGGCACGCGTGGATGCCGAAAGCCAAAGGCGAACAGCATGCCGATGCTCATCGCCGTCCACACAACCAAGCTGCTCGAGAAGTACGACAACCCGACAGCCACGCCGACCATCGCGATGGTGACGTAGGTCGATCGCTGGCCGAACACGGCGTACGACACGTGGCCGCCGTCCAATTGGCCGATCGGAAAGAGGTTCAAGGCCGTCGCCAGCAGACCAAACCAGGCGGCGAACGCCACCGGATGCATGTTCAAGGAGTACCCGTCCGGCGCCGTCCCCCAGAAGAGCCACGAGGCGAATCGGAAAAGCAACGGTTCGCCCAGGTCAACCAGTCCCGGCGTATCGGGCGGCACCCGCACCACGTGTGACATCCATACGCCGATGAACAGCGCCGGAACGGCGACGGCGAATCCCGCAATGGGCCCGGCGATGCCGATATCGAACAGCATGTGCTTCCGTGGAATCTGTTCGCGGATGCGGATGAACGCCCCGGCCGTGCCGGTCAGTGCGATGGGAAACGGCAGGAAAAAGGGAAGCGACGCGTCCACGTCATAATAGCGGCACGCAAAATAGTGCCCTAGCTCGTGGCAGCCAAGAATGGCGAGGATTGTCCCACTGTACCAGAAGCCCCGGAGTACAAGCGCTGGAAGTGGCAGCGGCAGCTGCAACGACATGGTGCCCGAGAAGTCGTCGAGAAAGCCGGCGTAGTGCAGCGCGCCTGCCCACGTCGTCGATACGAGGGTCAGCAAAAACAGGAGAGCGTTCAGCCCGCGGCGATCTTGGAATTTCTGACGCGCTGGCCAGGGCTGCTCCGGCGTCAGGGGGCCGGAGTCCTCGTGAGCCGGTTCCACTAACCGATATTCTGGAGGTCTTTGCCCGGCTTGAAGCGGATGGTTCGTCCCGGTGGGATCCGAACTTCCTTGCCAGTGCGTGGGTTGCGACCGATCCCGCGCTTGCGCGGCTTCACCTGGAAGACCCCAAAGCCACGAAGCTCGATCCGTTCGCCGCGTTGCATGGAGATCCGCATGGCGTCGAAGACCGCGTCAACCGCCACCTCGGCTTTGACTTTGGTGATGTCGGCAATCTTCGACACTTCGTTGACGATGTCGACCTTGATCATGCTTAGGGTCTCCAGACGGCTTGTAAATACTATATAGTGTGAGACTTACGCTGTCAAGGCTGAGGCTAAGTGGACTTGTGAATGCCGCGTAAAGCGCCATCGGTGGTCCTTGTGGGCCGACCGAACGTCGGGAAATCGACGCTTTTCAACCGCATGACGGGGAGCCGGCGGGCGATCGTCGCCCCCGTTGCAGGTACGACGCGCGATGCTCTGGCTCGTCCGGTTGTCTGGCAAGGTTCGTCGTTTGAGCTCTTCGATACCGGAGGCTTGTTCGGGGCCAGTGAGGATCCGCTTCACGCGCTTGTCGTCGCGCATGGTCGTCGCGCGATCCGCTCGGCAGACCTGCTCGTGCTGCTGGTCGACGGCCGCGAGGGCCTGGTTCCGGCCGACGAACAAATCGCGCGCGAGCTCAGGGAGACCGGTCGTCCTGTCCTGCTCGCCATCAATAAGATCGATGACAAGCGGGCGCGCGATTCTGTGGAGTTCTACCGCCTGGGTTTCGAGCCCGTGTTTGAGGTGTCGGCCGAGCACGGTCAGGGTGTCGCCGAGCTGCTGGACGAGATCGGCAGTCGGGTCGGCGCACATCGTCCGGTGCACGCTGCCCTCCGCCGTCCCCATGATGCGCGCGAGAGAGGGCAGCCCGAAGCCGGCGGCGACCACGAACAAGAGACCAAGGACCAATCGGAAGCGGATCAACTAGAGGGGAACGAAGAGCCGCGAGAGACGAGAGTCGCCATCGTCGGCCGTCCCAACGTCGGCAAGTCCTCGCTGGTCAACCGGCTGCTTCACGCCCAGCGCGTGCTCGTCAGCGAGCTGCCGGGCACGACGCGCGACGCGATCGACGTCCCTTTGACCTGGCACCGGCGACGCTTTCGGATTGTCGACACGGCCGGCATGCGCCGCCCAGGACGGGTGGCTCGAGGCGGCAAGGTCGAGCTCGTGAGCGTCGCCCTCGCGAAAGAGTCCATCGCTGATGCCGACGTCGTCGTCCTCATGATTGACTCGAACGAGGGAGCGACGGATCAGGACGCCGCCATCGGCGGGGAGGTGGATCGAGCAGGCCGCGGCATCGTCATCGTCGCCAACAAATGGGACGTGATGAAGGGGGGAGGGCCCGAGAATTTGGCGAAGGCGTTCGACGATCGGGTCCGGCGGAAGATGCGGTTCCTCGACTATGCGCCGATCCTTCATGTCTCGGCGCTTACCGGCGAGCGCGCCGGGAAAGTGATCGAGACGATTGACAAAGTCTCGGCCGCCCGACGCATGCGCATCTCCACGCCCGCGCTCAATCGGTTCGTTGAGGCAGTGACCGCAGCCCATCCCCCCGTGAGTCCTGGGCGAAAGCACGTGAGGATCCTTTACGCCGCGCAGATCGGCGTGGCGCCCCCGTCATTCGTCTTCTTCACCAATGTGGCGACGACGTTTCATTTTTCGTACGAACGGTTCCTGGTGAATCGGCTGCGCGAGGAATTCGGGTTCGTCGGCAGCCCCATCCGGCTTCAGGTCCGCCGGCGCGCCAAGTGACCTCTGACAAGATGGCCTTCGACAAATGACCAGTACATCGTTATCCCGTGACGGGCGGGTGCGCATCGTGGTCGCGACCACCGTGCTGCTCTCATTTATCTCGTTCTGGCGCGCGGCGGCCATCGTTCTGAGCGACCTCGGATCGACCGCGTTCTACGTGGGCGGCATTGTCGAGCAGGCGGTCGGAAAGGCCGCGCCCTGGTTCATTCTCGGGGTGATGTGCTTTTCGTATGCGGTGCGCGCCGTCTACATCGAGAGCTCGGCGATGTTTGTGCGAGGCGGCGTCTACCGAGTGGTCAAGGAAGCCATGGGCGGGACGCTCGCGAAGCTGTCGGTTTCGGCGCTGCTCTTTGACTACGTCCTCACGGGTCCGATCAGCGGCGTGTCTGCCGGGCAGTACCTCGTTGGCCTGTTGAACGACCTGCTCCACCGGGCGGGGAGCGCGCACACGCTGCCGGTTGGTGCGACCGCGGCGTTCGTGGCCATTTTGATCACCGCGTATTTCTGGTGGCGCAATACGCAGGGGATACACGAGTCCAGCGAAGACGCGCTGAGGATCATGAAGGTGACGACCGTGATGGTCGTCCTGATGATCGGCTGGTGCGGCCTGACGCTCTTCTGGCAAGGCGGGGTGTGGCCGCCAGCGCCCGTCCCTTCGAACATGCACTTTTCGGATGATGGTTTGGGTTGGCTCAAGGGAACCATCTGGCCGACCTTCACCGCGATCGCGATCCTCATCGGGTTCGGCCACTCGATTCTCGCGATGAGCGGAGAGGAATCGCTTGCCCAGGTGTATCGGGAGATCGAGCATCCGAAGGTCAAGAACCTGCAGCGCACGGGGTTGGTGATCTTCGTTTACAGCGTGGTTTTCACGTCGCTCGTCAGCTTCTTTGCCGTGGCCATCATTCCCGACGGCGTACGCCCGCGGTTCTACGACAATTTGATTTCGGGTCTCGCGATGAACGTCGTCGGGCCGCTGTGGGCGCGACTGTTGTTTCAGGCGTTCGTCGTGCTCGTGGGCTTCCTGATCCTCGCCGGTGCGGTGAACACCGCGATCGTTGGATCCAACGGCGTCCTCAACCGAGTGTCCGAAGACGGCGTCCTGACCGATTGGTTCCGGCTGCCGCACAGGAAGTACGGGACGACGTACCGACTCATCAACCTGGTCGTCCTTCTCCAGATCGCCACCATCATATTGAGCCGAGGTGATGTCTACGTGCTCGGCGAGGCGTACGCGTTTGGTGTGGTGTGGAGCTTCGCGTTCAAGGCGCTGGCGATGGTGGTACTCCGGTTCAAGGAACCCGACGCGCCCCGCGAATGGCGCGTGCCGTTCAATGTTCGGATTGGTGCCCGCGACATCCCGGTTGGTCTGGGCCTGATCGCGCTGATGCTGTTTGGTGCGGCCGTGATCAATCTGTTCACGAAGCAGATGGCGACCGTGTCGGGCGTCGCATTCACGCTGCTGCTTTACACGGTGTTCATCACCTCCGAGCGAGCCACCGCGAGCCGGCGCAAAGTCGCCCACAAGGAGCATACCGATCAGTTTCAGTTGTTGCGGGAAGCCGAGGTGGGGCTCGAGGAGCTGCGGGCACGACCCGGGTCGGTTCTCGTGCCGGTGCGGGACTACAACACGCTGGCCCACCTCGATTATGCCGTGCGGGAGACCGACACGGATCGTCAGGATGTCGTCGTGCTCACGATCAGGCTGCTCACCGGTCCGGACGCCGGCATGCAAGACATCGAGCATCAGGAGCTGTTCACCGACTATGAGCAGCTGCTCTTCACGCGGGTCGTCGCAATCGCCGAGCGCCACGGCCGCAGCGTGAAATTGCTCGTCGTGCCCGCGACGAACGTGTTCGACGCCGTGGCGCAGTCGGCGGTCCGCATCAGGGCCCGCGAAATCGTCATTGGCGAGTCCGCGAAGATGAGCGCGGCGAGCCAGGCGCACCAGCTCGGCGAGGCGTGGGACCGCGTTCCCCACGATGCGTCGCTGGCGACGCGACTGGTGGTTTACGCGCCTGACGGCCGCGCAGCACGATTCTCGCTCGGCGCGCACGCGCCGGAGCTCTCTCCTGAGGACGTGGAGCGGATCCACAGGCTCTGGCTGAGTGCCGTCAAGACGCTTGGCACCGATGTGCACCATCGAGACATCGTGACGGCCGCGCTCGGCGCGTTCGAGGAGCAGCTGGACGGCCGCGGACGCGACGCCGCCGTTGAGCGTTTGAGACGGCAGATGCGCCCCTGAGGCAGGTCGAGAGGCCGAACGGATCGCTTGCGATACCATGGCGGGCGTGCCGACCACGCTGACTTTGCCAATCAGACGCCTCGCGCATGCGCGGGGGCTTCCACTCCCAGCCTACATGACGCCGGGCGCTGCGGGCATGGATCTCCATGCCGCGATTGACGACGATCTGCGCCTGGAGCCGGGGGCGATTCTGCTGGTGCCAACGGGATTCGAGGTGGCGATTGCCGAGGGCTTCGAGGGACAGGTTCGACCGCGTTCGGGGCTTGCCGTGAAGCACGGCATCAGTCTACCCAACGCCCCGGCGACGATCGACGCCGACTATCGGGGTGAGATCCGCGTGCCTTTGATCAACCTCGGGCGGGACCCGTTCATCATCTCGCGCGGAATGCGGATCGCGCAATTCGTCGTAGCGCCGGTCGTGCACGTGTCGTGGCAAGAAGTGGCCGAGTTGCCGGCGACCGCGCGCGCAGGCGGTGGCTTCGGCCATTCTGGTATCTAGCACCGAAGCAGCATAGACCTGCTATACTTTTTTTCGAGCCCATGCCGGAAGTCGTCGCTCAGGTACAGATTCCCAAGCGCGCCCTGTTCAAAGCGGCCGAGGTGTGCGACCTGGTCAAGGTCCAGCCGTACGTGCTGCGGTCGTGGGAAGCGGAGTTTCCGGATCTCGGGATCACGAAAACCGGAGGTGGACCGCGCATTTATCGGCGCGCGGACGTCCAGCAGGTCTTGCGGATCAAGCATCTGTTGCTCGTCGAGGGGTTGACGCTGGCCGGCGCCCGCCGGCGGCTCGAAGACGAGACGTCGCCCGTGGCGGCGAACGCGCCGGTGATCGACGAACTGATAGGGCAGAACGCGCGCGAGCGACTCACGGCGGTGAAGCGCGGATTGCAGTCTATTCTTGAGTTGCTCGCGGGGGCGAACGGCGGTGAATTTCGCCTCGAAGCGCCTTCCTTGGGGCGTCCAAGGCCGGCCGCCCGGGTGACGCGCTCTGCAACCCGAGCGAGGGTCGCGCGTGGAAGGGTAGCGGCGACCAAGCGCGGGCACGAGGCGAAACGAAAGCATTGAGCAAGATCGGGATGTAGCGCAGCCTGGCTAGCGCACCTGACTGGGGGTCAGGGGGTCCCGGGTTCAAATCCCGGCATCCCGACCATTTTTTACGAGTGAAACGGGCCGACCAGTAACGTAGCCGTTATCTTTGGGTCCACTGTGGGTCCAAGATGCGACCGATTGGCGCGTCGCTGTGAGCCGTATATACGCGGGATTGGCGTCCCCAGCGGAATCCGCGACTCGTAACCGTCTGGCTACGTCCGGCTGCCTAGCGCCTCGAACAAGCTCTCGGCCTCGACCTCGATCCTGGTGCGCTGGGTCGCCATCTCGGGCTCATTTCTCATCGCCTTTCTTATCCCACGGCGTTCGCACGATGATTTCGAGCGGTCCGCCCTCTTTCCCGGCGTGTTCCGACGTGACAGGCTGTTCGGCGGGCTTGTCAATGGTCCGATTCATCAGATCCGCGAAGGCATGCACTGAGGGATCCTTTTCCCAGACCTCGATGGTCTCTTCCCGGAGGTTGCCGGCCACGGCTGGTCCAATGCGAACAAACTTCCTCGTTTTCTTGTCTCGGGTGACGAGGTACTTGAT
>Ga0306923_10002018_pt1 | contig 18395 bp, 13 predicted proteins | sample sta12Can44000108_FD_203841 | JGI IMG/M metagenome (GOLD analysis project Ga0306923, IMG submission 203841) | Lab enrichment of tropical soil microbial communities from Luquillo Experimental Forest, Puerto Rico - statanox.12C.anox.44.000.108 (v2)... | ecosystem: Environmental > Terrestrial >... | reverse complement strand
CGCGCGAAGAATAACCTGTGTTTCCGGTATGTTGTACCTTGGTCGAGCGGCCAGTTCCGCCTTGCTGGAGCGGCGCCGCTCTGTTATAAATAAACACTCCTAAGCCCCTACAAAACCTCAGGAAAAGCGAGGGTATCCCTGGACACCGCCGAGAAGACCATCACCCCCCTGCCGAACGGCGCCGGGGCGGAAGAGTACGGCACGGATGCCATCAAGGTGCTCGAGGGGCTCGAGGCCGTCCGCAAGCGGCCCCACATGTACATCGGCGACGTCGGCGAGCGCGGGCTGCACCACCTCGTCTACGAGGTGGTCGACAACTCCGTCGACGAGGCGATGGCGGGGCGCGCCGACCGGATCGACGTCGTCATCCACTCGAACAACTCCATCACCGTCGTCGACAACGGCTCCGGCATCCCGGTCGGCCCGCACTCGACCGTGAAGGGGATGGACACGCTCGACGTCGTGATGACGAAGCTCCACGCCGGCGGGAAGTTCGAGTCGAACGCGTACAAGGTCTCGGGCGGACTGCACGGCGTCGGCGTCACCTGCGTCAACGCGCTCTCCGAGTGGCTCAAGGTCGAGGTCTATCGCGATGGAAAGGTGTGGGCCCAGCGCTACGAGAAGGGCAACCCCGCCGGCAGGGTGAGCGCGATCGGCGAGACCGGGCGGCACGGGACGAAGATCACCTTCCGCCCCGACTTCGGTATCTTCGAGGCGAAGGAGTACAGCTTCGAGACGCTCTCCGGGCGCCTGCGCGAGCTCGCCTTCCTCAACGCCGGCCTCCTCATCACCGTCGAGGACGAGCGCAGCGGCAAGAAGCACGAGTTCCACTTCAAGGACGGGATCCGGGAGTTCGCGCGCTACCTCAACAAGAGCCGCGAGGTGCTGTTCGATCCGCCCATCCACCTGCGGCAGGAGGTCGAGACCGAGCGCGGCTCCGCCACGGTCGAGATCGCGATGCAGTGGAACGACGGCTACGACGAGAAGGTCTTCGCCTTCGCCAACAACATCCACAACCACGAGGGCGGCACCCACCTCATCGGCTTCAAGACCGCGCTCACGCGCACCATCAACACCTACGGGACGAAGAACAACCTCTTCAAGGATCTGAAGGAGGAGGTCCCGAGCGGCGACGACATGCGCGAGGGGCTCGCCGCCGTCATCGCGCTCCGCCTGCCCGGCGCGAGCTTCGAGGGCCAGACCAAGACCAAGCTCTCGAACAGCGAAGCGAAGACGATCGTCGAGACGATGCTGAACGACCGGCTCTCCTCGTGGCTGGAGGAGAACCCGCAGCTCGCGAAGCGCATCTGCGGCAAGGTCGCCGAGGCGGCCCGGGCCCGCATCGCCGCCCGTAAGGCCCGTGAGACGGTGCGCCGCAAGGGGGCGCTCGACGGCGCCTCGCTGCCGGGCAAGCTCGCCGACTGCCAGTCGCGCGATCCGTCCGAGAGCGAGATCTACATCGTGGAGGGCGACTCCGCCGGCGGCTCCGCCAAGCAGGGTCGCGATCGGCGCACCCAGGCCATCCTGCCCCTGCGCGGGAAGATCCTGAACGTCGAGAAGGCGCGCTTCGACAAGATGCTCAGCTCGGCCGAGATCGCGACCATGATCACCGCGCTCGGCACCGGCATCGGCCCCGAGGAGTTCGACGTCGAGAAGATCCGCTACCACAAGATCGTCATCATGACGGACGCCGACGTGGACGGGTCGCACATCCGGACGTTGCTCCTCACCTTCTTCTTCCGGCAGATGCCGCAGGTGGTGGAGAAGGGCTACCTCTACATCGCGCAGCCTCCGCTCTACCGGATCCAGAAGGGCAAGAAGGAGCAGTACCTCAAGGACGAGGAGGCGATGGACGAGTGGCTGCTCGACCACGCCACCGAGAAGGCGAAGCTCCTGGCGGGCGAGACAGCCGTCGCCGGCGAGGATCTCAAGAAGCTGGCGCAGGACGCGATCGCGTACCGGGCCGTGCTCGAGCGCGCCGACCGCCGCCGCGACAAGCGCGTCATCGACGCGGCGATCCAGGTGGGCGATCTCGACTTCGCTCTCCTCAAGGACCACGCGCGGCTGAAGGAGCAGCCGGAGAAGATCTTCCACCTCGCGCAGAAGCTCCACCCCGACATCGAGGTGCGCTCGGCGCGCATCGAGCGCGACGTCGAGCACGACTGCGACGCGCTCGTGTTCGACACGCACGTGGCGGGCGCGCCGCGTCAGACGCGGCTCGACTTCGACTACCTCTCGGGTGCCGAGTGGACGGAGCTCTCCGAGCGCCACGCCAACGTGGCCCAGATAGGACCGGGTCCCTACAAGCTCGCGTTCGACCCGGGCGAGGAGGAGGTGGACGACGTCTTCCAGGCGGTCGAGGCGCTGAAGCGCGCCGCCAGCGCCGGCCAGACCATCCAGCGCTACAAGGGCCTCGGCGAGATGAACCCGGAGCAGCTCTGGGAGACCACGATGGACCCCGCCAAGCGCACCTTCCTCCAGGTGCGGGTCGACGACACGGTGGCGGCGGACGAGATCTTCAGCGTGCTCATGGGCGACGCGGTCGACCAGCGCCGCGAGTTCATCGAGAAGAACGCGCTCGACGCGCAGAACCTCGACATCTGACGGCGGCGGCCCCCGCGCGAGCCTCCGCCTTGGCGATCCGCAGGCGCGCTGCTACGCTCGGGCGTTAAGGCAGACGTGACGGCCGCGAGGCCGGTGCGGGCGCCACCAGAGGGCGCCCGGGAGCGGATACCGAGCGTGTCTCGCAAAGTGGGTGAGACGCCGTCGACGGGCCAGGGTGCGAGCGCGCCCAGCAGTCCTACTCTTGAGGCGTCGTCTAACGGCAGGACCGCGGACTTTGGATCCGCTCATGAAGGTTCGAATCCTTCCGCCTCAGCCAAGCCGCAGGCCGTCCGCTCGATGAATCAGCGCGCCGAGCTTCGGCCGCTCGCAATGCCGGCCCGGGTGACGGTGCTCGCGGTGGGCACCGTGCAGCGCCCGATGCTGGCCGAGGTCGGCGCCGCGCTCACCCACACGTTCGGTCCGGCGAGCCACCTCGGTCCGGCGCAGACGGCTCCGGTCTACGCCTTCAACAAGGACCGGCACCAGTACCACTCGACGGCGGTGCTGCGCCGGCTCGCCCAGCTCAAGGAGGCGGCGCTCGGGCCGGTGCTGGCGGTGACCGACGTCGATCTCTTCGTGCCCGACGCGCCCTTCGTCTTCGGCGAGGCGGATCGCGACGCCCGCACCGCCATCGTGTCGCTGTGCCGGCTCGGGCACGGCCCCGACGGCCGCCCCGCCGAGCCGGAGCGGCTCCGCCGGCGCCTCCAGGCGGAGTCGATCCACGAGCTCGGGCACCTGCTCGGCCTGTCGCACTGCCAGGACGCGCGGTGCGCCATGTTCCTCTCGCACAAGCCGTCCGACTCGGATCGGAAGGGGGCGGGCCTGTGCGTCGCCTGCCGCACCGCGCTCGGGACGGCGTGACGCACAAGCGCGCCCGGTGTTCGTCGCCGTGAAGGTCCTCTGTCAGCGCGGGGAGGCGAGCTGCGGCGCCTGCTGTGGGATCTACAACCGGGCCGATCTCTCGCGGGCGGCGGTGTCGGAGCTGCTCGACCGGCGTACCGAGGCGCTCTCGGGCGTTCCACGGACGGCCGAGGCGTTCCGGGTCGCCGCGGCGCGGCTGCGCCGGGAGGAGGAGGCGCCGCTCTTCCCACTGGTGCGTATCTGCCCGCTCCTCGGCTGGCTCGACCCGGGGCGGACGCGCGTCGGTTGCCTCGCCCACCCGCTCGTCACCGGCGGCGTCGACCTGCGCGACTGCGGAGCCTACGACACCCGCACCTGCGACAGCTTCCTCTGCCCTTCCCATAGCTGGCTCTCCGAGGAGGAGGCGGATCTCGCGGCGCTCGCCTGCGCCGGGGATCCGTACCTCTACGGCCTCGTCGTGACCGACGTGCCGTTCCTGCGCGCGGCGCTCGGGGGCGTCGCGGCGCTCGCGGGGGCGCGCGTCGAGCGGCGGCACCTCGACGACGCGCCCTTCCTCGCCGCCCTGCGCCGGCTCCTCGCGCTCAAGGAGGAGCTCGCGCCGGGATCGGACGGCCTCTTCGGCGCGTTCCAAGCCGGAGCGGACGGGGAGCCGGTGCCGCGCGCCATCGACTACACCGCGCTCGGGCGCGCCGTCGCCTCGCCTCACGACGCGATCCTCACCTCGGTCGGGGCCGATCCACGATCGGGGAACGACCTCGACGCGCTCGAGGCCGAGGTCTCGGCGAGGCTCGAGGCGTGCGCCGACGCCTTCCCGGCCGCCCGCGATCCCGTGTCGGGACGATAGGTCTGGCGCCGGGGACCAGCTGGGGGGCCTGCCGAGCCACCGAGCGCTCGCGCGAGTCAGCTTTGGTCGAACCTTCGAAGAGCCGCTCCTAGGGCGCGACGCGGCGCGTACATTTCCTGCGTACGGCTTATCCGCGCGTCACGCTTCGGCGCGGTGGGCGGCACGAGACCACGGAGGTTTCCAATGCGAAGGGTGATGTTCGTCGTCGGAATCGCGGCCCTCGTCGGCTGCGGAGGGATCAGCAAGGAGCAGTACAGCGCCAAGGAGGCGGAGGCGGTTCAGGCCAAGGCGGCTGCGGAGGACGCGGGAAAAAAGGTGACCGCGCTCGAGTCCAAGGTGTCGTCGCTCGAGCAGGAGAATTCGGCTTTGCAGGCGCAGAACGGGGATCTCCAGAAGAAGCTCACCGAGACCAAGGCGACCGCGCAGTCGGAGATCCAGGAGAGGACGCCGCTCAAGGTCAACGAGCGACTGCTGTTCAAGGAGAATTCCTCCAAGCTCACGACCGAGAGCAAGCACGCGCTCGACTCCATCGCCCAGGCCATCAAGCCGGAGCTGAAGGACAAGTCCGTCCTCGTCGCGGGGTACACGGATGATAGCGAGGGGGGAAAGGACGCCAAGATCAAGCGTTGGCAGCTCTCGTCGGCCCGTGCGGTCGAGGTCGCGAAGTACCTCGCCGGACGTGGCATCGACCCGTTGCACATCGCGGTCGCCGGCTTCGGCCAGGCCCGGCCCATCGCCCCGAACGACACGCTCGCGAACCGGGCGCTGAACCGCCGCGCCGAGCTCGCGCTGACGCCCTACAGCATGAAGTCGGGGACGCTCGAAGTGAAGCCGGCCGAGCTCGAGCCGAAGCAGTAGTCGAGCCGATGGCGGCCACTGTCCACGGGGCGGCGCTCCGGCGCCGCCCTGTGGCATCGACTTCTCGCGCCGAGTGGGAGACCAGGGATGAAAGCGATCACCGTGGAGCCCATGAAGCGGGGATCGGCACGACTCGAGGACATTCCGTGATCCAGTTGGCCGAGGCGTGAGCGGAGCGGCGGGGACAGGCGGCGATGATCGCGCTGACGAACGTCCCGCGGGCGATGAGGCTGGCGCCAGTCCTCCTTCGCCTCATCGCGGCCGCGGCGTGGCTCGCAGGCGGCGTCGCGGCCGCGGCGGAGGACCCGCCGGCCGAACGCTCCGCACGGCTCGAGGCGCCGCACGCGGTCTACTTCGAGGTGCTCGGCAAGGGCGGCGTCTACGGCGTCGGCTACGACTGGGCCTTCGCCGACCGCCTCGCCGTCGGAGGGACCGCCTCGTTCGTCGTCATCGACGACCAGCGCGTGGTCACGCTCGCGCCCTATGTCAGCGCGTACCCGTTCGCGGGGCGGAGCTCGGCGCTGCTCGTGCAGTTCGGCGCCGAGTTCGTCCACGTCAGCGTGCCGTCGACCGTCCCCGGCTTCTCGGGCACGACCTCGACCGGCCTCGGCGGACAGTTCTCCGTCGGATACGAGTTCCGCTCGCGCTTCCTGTTTCGCTTCCTCGCGACGGGCGTCTTCGGGCGCGGCGGGTTCCGGCCCTGGGCGGGGATCGGGCTCGGGGGAGCTTTTCGATGACCGCGGGTGCACTTCGCGCCTCCGTGCGGAGCATCGCGCTTCCGGCCGCGGCGGCGCTGGCGCTCGCCGCGGGCGCGTGCGCGCGCCACGACCATCCGGGCGGCGATCGGTTCGTCCCGTTCGCCGAGATCCAGGGCGAGCTCCAGCCCGAGCTCGCCAACGACGCGCCGCCCGCGGCGCCGCCGTCTGGGACGCTGAGGGTCGTCACCTACAACGTCCACTACGGGGCCGACGTGGCCGGCCTGACGGCCGCGTTCCTCGACGTCCCCTCGCTCGCCGCGGCGGGCGTCGTGCTCCTCGAGGAGATCGACGCGCATCCGGGGGAGGGCGGCACCCGTGCGGCGCGCCTCGCGAGCGCGCTCGGGATGAACCACGCGTTCGCGCCGGCGTGGGCCTATCCTGACGGCGGCACCCACGGGCTCGCCGTGCTGAGCCGGTGGCCGATCACCTCGGCGGGCGTCCTCGACCTGCCTTACTTCGAGCTGGGCTCGGCCAGCGAGCGCCGCATTGCGCTCCGGGTGACGCTCCAGATCGGAGACCGGGAGCTCGTGGTCATCGCGATCCACCTCGACACCCGCATCAACGTGAACGACCGGCTCACGCAGCTCTCCTCCGCGGTGCAGCTCGCCGATCCGGCGTGCGTCTTCGGCGGCGACTTCAACACGCTCCCGTTCGTCTGGGCGGGGCGGTACCTCCCCCTGCTCCCGCAGGACGCGGTCGCGCCGGTCGACGTCGCCGGCGCGGTCGATCAGTACATGGTGAACCAGGGCTTCTTGGCGCCGACGGCGCACAGCGGCGACACGACGAACGACTCGCCGCCGCTGCCGAACTTCAAGATCGACTCGATCTACCTGCGCGGATACGAGGCGACCGGCTCCGCCGTCGAGCGGTCCGCGACCGTGTCCGACCACTTCCCGCTCTGGGTCGACGTCGTGTGGCCGTGACCGTTTGTCGCCGCGAGCGCATCGACCTGTCGGCCCGGTGGGCGGCGTCAGCCCTGATGGCAGCTTACTTGGCGGGCGCGGCGAGCACCTTCGCGTCGTTGAGATGCTGCACGAGGACGTCCGCGATCTCCGACTTGGCCTGCGCCGGCGAGTTCGGGTTCTGCGTCTCGGTCGTGAGCGACCAGACGAGCCGCTCGCCCTCGAGGGCGTACAGCCGCGATTCGACCTTGACCGTGGTCTCGACCTCGACGGTGGGGGGCGTGTACATCGTCGTGTACGAGTAGCCCCAGTATCCGTACGCCGTGACCGGGACCGGTGCCCCCGCGGTCACCCGCTCCGAGCGGGAGACGCCGGCCCGGATGACGAGCGCGCCGTCGCAACCCTGTTCCCGGATGAGCTTCTTCACGAGATTCAGGTCGCGTTCGCTGCCCTCGGGGATGAAGGTGTAGCTCTGGACCGCCGCGCCGGGAGGCAAGCGCGACACGATCTCGTCCTCGACGATGCGCCGGCGGGCTGGATCCGGAGTGGCGACACCCACGGCGATGTGCCGCAGCGGCTGCGTGAGCGTGGGGTCGCGCCACTCGGCGACCGGCTTCGTGCTGGCGCAGCCGGGGACGACGGCGGCAGCGACAGCGACCGCGACCGCGAGCAGGCCGTGCAGTGACTTCATGAATTCGATCCTCCGAGAGACGAACGTCGTCAGGAATCCGAGTCACGCGCGATCGTAGTGGGCGAGCGGCGGGACGACGAGCAGAAATCCGGGACGAGCGAGCCGCACGAAACCGAGCCGCTGTCCGCGAAAGCAGTGCCGCTCGGCGCTCCTCGCGAGGGTCGCACCTCCGGCATCACCCTGCGGGGATAGCCCCTCGCGGTCCTGACGGGTTCCATTCGGATTGCTCGTGCACAAATCGCGGCGAGGTGATCCCACGAGCGCCGCGCAGGGCGAAATGAACGCTGTTACGATGGGCTCCTGCATGCGAAGGCTCCGGAGGCGGGCCGCCCTCGCCGCGGCCGTGCTGACCGTCCAGCTCGGACCCGCCGCGGCCCGGGCCGCGCCGCCGTGGGCGTTTGCCGGCGCGGCGAGGGTGCGTGCCACCGAGGTACCGCCGGGCGGATCCGCCGTGCCCGCCGATGCATCCGCCCGGCCCGCCGCTGCCGCACCCGCCGCGGTCCCGCTGCCGCTCATCGTCGGCGCCTCGGAGCAAGCGCTGGCGGCGGTCGCGCGGATCGAGCGGGCGATGCGGAACGACGCCGAGCTGGACCGGATCGTCCGTGCGCTCCCGGACGAGGAGCGCAACGTGTCGCGTCTGCGCGCCGCTGCCGCGGCGGGCCGGCTCTCCTTCGACGCGGAGCGGGAGCTCCTGGGGGTCGAGCGCGAGCTCGTGCGCACCGAGGGGCGCCTCGCCGAGCTCAGCGGGGCGCTGGAGGCGCGGGCGCAGCAGGTGCAGGCGTTCATCGGCGAGCTGAGGAAGCTCCACGCCAGCTGGGACGCCACGGCGGCGTCCCCCGACCTCTCCAGCGCGCCGCCGCGAGCCCGGGAACGCACGGCCGAGACGGCTCGGCGCATCGCGGAGGTCGAGGGCCTCGAGGACGGGTACGTCTCGCGCCTCATCGACCTCCAGGACCGGGTGGCGGGCCTGCGACTGGACCTCGCCACGTCTCGCGCCGCGGTGGACGATGCGCAGCTCAGGTACGAGCGGCAGCTCTTCGACGCGGAGAGCACGCCGCTGTGGCGGGCGGTCGGCCAGTCGCGCTCGGCGGCGGACGAGACGCGCCGCGCCGGCCACGGGCTGGCGATCGCGGCATCGTCCATCGGACGGTACCTCGCGTCGCCCGAAGCGAGCCCGTTCGTGGACCTCGCCCTGTTCCTCGTCGTCGCCGCCGCGCTCTGGGCGCTGCGGCGCGCGCTCGCCTCGGACCCGCGCTCGGTCGACATTGCGCCGGCGCGGCTGGTCAGGCACCCCATCGTCTCGGCGCTCGCCGTGGCGCTGGTGCTCGTCCCGGTGCTGGAGCGCGGGGCCCCGCCGCGGCTCGTGGACGCTGCGCTGCTCGCGGCCACGGTACCGTTCACCGTCCTCGCCGTCGCAGCGTTGCCGCGGACGCTGGCGGTCCCCGCGGCCGTTCTCGCCCTCCTCATCGCCGTCGACCGGTTGACCCTGCTCGGCCCCGGCCACACCGCGGGTGCCCGGCTCCTGCACCTGGCCGTGTGCCTCGCCGGCGCCGCTGTGGCGCTCCGGGGCGTGCGCCGCGGCGGCTGGGCGACGGCGCTCGGCGAGGGCCGCTCCGCATCGCTGGCGCGCGCGGGTGTGTGGTGTGCGCTGGCGCTCCTCTCCGTCTCGGCCCTCGCCAACGTGCTCGGGAACGTCACGCTCGCGGTGCGGCTCCAGCAGGGAACGCTGTTCAGCGCCGCGAGCGCCCTCTTCTGGGCGGGGCTCTGGCGCATCGCCTCGGTCGCGGTCCACGTCGTGCTCTGTACGAGCTGGGCGCAGCGCGTCCGCCTGGTACGGCTGCACGCCCCGCTGCTCGAGCGCCGGGCCGTCGCGGCCGCGCGCTGGTTGCTCGCGGCGGTCTGGGCCTGGTCGGTCGGGAGGGTGTTCCGTGTCGCCGATCCGGTGCTGGCCGGGGCGGGCGCCGTGCTGGGGCGGAAGCTGGAGGTGGGGAGCCTCTCCGTCTCGCTCGGCGACGTCGCGCTGTTCGCGCTGATCCTGGCGATCTCGGTGCAGCTCGCGCGGCTGGTCGGGTTCTTGCTCGACGAGGGCGTGCTCCCGTCGTTGCCGCTCGCGCGCGGCCTGCCCGACGCCATCTCCAAGACGACGCGCTATCTCCTCGTGGCCCTCGGCGCGCTGGCGGCGGTGTACGCGGCGGGGATCGAGCTGAGCCGGTTCAGCCTCCTCGCGGGCACCCTCGGGGTCGGCATCGGCTTCGGGCTCCAGAACATCGTCAACAACTTCGTCTCCGGGCTCATCCTGCTCTACGAGCGGCCGGTCCAGGTGGGAGACGCCATCGAGGTCGGGACGCTGCTCGGCGAGATCCAGCGGATCGGGATCCGTTCCTCCACCGTGCGCACGTACCAGGGCGCGGACGTCATCGTGCCGAACGGCACCCTCATCCAGAGCCAGGTCGTGAACTGGACGCTGACCGACCGCTCCCGCCGCGCGGACATCCCCGTCGGCGTCGCGTACGGCACTGACCCCGAGCAGGTGCGGCGGATCCTGCTCGCGGCGATCGAGGGCCGCGACGACGTCCTGCCGAAGCCGGAGCCGGCGGCCCTGTTCACCGGGTTCGGAGACAGCTCGCTCGCGTTCGAGCTGCGCTTCTGGGCCCGGTACGACCGGTGGGTGTTCGTGGCGAGCGATGTCCGCGAGGTGATCCTGCGCGAGCTCGGGCGAGCGGGGATCTCCATCCCCTTCCCGCAGCGCGACGTCCACTTCCACGCGGTAGACGCCGGGCCATCCGCGCTCGCGGCGCGGAACACCGCCGTCGGCTCGGTCCTCCCCGCGGGCCAAGCGCCAGCACCAGAGCGGGGGGCCGGCGAGCCGGGGCCCAGCCGTGGCGACGGGTAGCCAGGCGAGCGCCTCATGGTCAGGTGTACCGGCAGTCGACAGGTCGCCTGCTGAAGTGAAGTGAGAATTGCGCAGACGTCATTGGCGCAGCGGTTGGGGCCGCGCTCGATTGCGACACGACCGCTGCACTTCGCCGGCGTTACCATGGGACATGGCCACCACGGCTCCGGTCCTCCACGGCGACATCACGCGCGTCGTGCTGTCGGTCCTCGGAATCAGTCTGCTCATCGGCGGCAGCCTCTGGGTGTTGCGGCCGTTCCTCGAATCGCTGCTCTGGGCCGTGACGATCGTCGATGCGACCTGGCCCTTGCTTCTGCTTCTCGAGAGGCGTCTCGGGGGGAGGCGGGGTCCTGCGGTGGCGGTGATGACGCTGGCGCTGCTCCTCGTGCTGATCGTGCCGCTCTATGTGGCGGTCGAGACGATCGTCGACCAGGCGGATCGCATCACGGCCCTCGTTCGCATGCTGCCCACGCTTCAGTTGCCCGCGCCGCCGCAGTGGGTGTCGGACCTCCCCGTCGTCGGTCAGAGGGTGGCGGAGTTCTGGAACGCCGCCGCGACCGATCCTCAGGAAGTCACGGAGCGGCTGGCGCCCCACTTCAGGGCGGCCCTGGCGTGGTTCGGTGAGCAGGCGGGGAGCTTCGGGAGCATGCTCGTCAAGTTCATCCTCACCGTCCTGATCTCGGCCATCCTCTTCGCGAAGGGTGAGGCCGCCGTCGACCAGCTGTGCCGCTTCTTCCGCAGGCTGGCCGGTGAGCGCGGCGACGCGATCGTGGCGCTGGCTGGGAAGGCCATCCGCGCCGTGGCGCTGGGGGTCGTCGTGACGGCGCTCGTGCAGGCGGCGATCGCCGGGATCGGCCTGGCGGTGGTGGGAGTTCCCTACGCCGGCCTGCTCGCGGCGATCGCGTTCGTGCTCTGCATCGCCCAGCTCGGCCCGATCCTCGCCATGATCCCGGGCGTCGTCTGGCTGTACGCGTCCGGCTCGCCGGGGCGGGGCACGGTGCTGCTCGTCATCATGGTGGGCGCCCAGGTGATCGACAACGTCATCCGCCCGCTCCTCATCAAGCGGGGAGGAGCCGATCTCTCGCTGCTGCTCATCATCTCCGGCGTCGTCGGCGGGCTCCTCTGGCTGGGGGTGATCGGCCTCTTCGTCGGCCCCGTCATCCTCGCCGTCGCCTCGACCCTGCTCGACGGCTGGATCACCTCCGGCCTCGGCGAGGCGGCGCAGGGACCAGCGACGGAGGTCGTCGGCAAGCCGCGCAGCACGCCGCACGGCGAAGGGCAGATCACACGCCAGACTTGAGAGCCAAGGCCCTGAGCGGGCGTGATGATCCCATTCATCTCATGACGTTCCGCCCTGCGCCGGCTGCCCCTGCGCCGGCTCCTGCCACCCGCCGCCCAGCGCGCGGTAGAGCTGCACGGCGTAGAGGACCCGCGCGAGCTGGGTCCTGACCAGGGTGAGCTGCGCGCTGTAGGCCTGGCGCTGGGAGTCGAGCACCTCGAGGTAGGTGGACACCCCGCCCTCGTATCGCATGAGCGCCAGCCGCTCGGCGGCGGTGGTCGCCTTCACCTGCAGGTCAACCTGGACGAGGACCGCCTCCAGCTTGCGGTAGCCCACGGCGGCGTCGGACACCTCGCGCAGGGCCACCAGGACCGCGCTGCGGTAGAGGGCCACCGCCTGCTCCATGCGCGCGCGCGCCGCACCTTCCAGCGCGGCGAGGCGCCCCCCCTGGAAGATCGGGGCGAGCAGGCTCCCGCCCAGGCTCCATGTCGCGGCGTCGCCCTTGAAGAACGTGCTGAGGCTGAAGCTGTCGAGCCCGACCGATCCGTTCAACGAGAGGGCCGGGAGGCGATCCGCGACGGCCACGCCCACGCGGCGGGTGGCGGCGATGAGCAACTGCTCCGCGGCGACGAGGTCGGGCCGGCGCTGGAGCAGCGCGGCCGGGACGCCGGTCGGCAGGGCAGGCGCGAGCTCCGAGGGCAGCGGGGCGCCACGCTCGATCGGCCCCGGCGGGCGGGCCAGCAGCACGCACAGCTGGTGCTCGGCGAGCGCGATCTGCCGCTCGGTGTCCGGGATGGCGGAGGCGGTCACGGCCAGGTCGGCGCGGGCCTGGTTCAGCTCGAGGTCGTTTCCCACCCCGCCCTCGGCGCGCTGCTGGAACAGCTTGACCGTATCTTGCCGCGAGGCCGTGTTGCGCTGGGCGATCTCGAGCTCGAGGTCGAGCTCGCGCAGCTCGAGGTAGGTGGTGGCCACGGAGGCGACGAGCCCCAGCACCACGGCGCGGCGCCCCTCCTCGGTGGCGAGCAGATCGGCGAGCGCCGCGTCCCGCGCGTTCCGGACGCGGCCCCAGATGTCGAGCTCCCAGGTCAGCCCCAGCGCCGCGGTGTAGCGGCCGGTGGGGCTGGTGCCGGGAGTGCCGGGAGGAAAGATCTCGCGCGATTGGCGCCCCCAGTCGGCGTTGGCCATGGCCGCGATCTGGGGGAACAGGTCGGCCTTCGCCACGCCCACCAGCGCGCCCGCCTCCAGGACGCGCGCGGCCGCCAGCGCCAGATCCTGGTTGTTCTGGAGCGTCTCGCGGATCAAGCCCTGTAGGACGGGATCGCGATACAGCTCCCACCACGGCAGGTCCGCGATCGACGCCGCCTGCTCCGCCGTGACCTCGGGGCGGTAGTTCTCGGGGACGGGGAGGTCGGGCCGCTGGTACTTGGGCCCCACCGCGCAGCCGGCGACGGCCAGCGCCAGCAGCGCGGTCGTCGTGGTGAGCAGACGCGTCACGGGTCCTCCTAGTGGTGCGAGAGGGTCACGCGGGCGGGTGGCTCCGGCTTGGCTTCCGGTGCTGCGCGGGCTCGGCCGCCCGTGAGCCGCTCGACGACGACGAAGAGCACCGGCACGAGCACCACCGCAAGGGCGGTCGCCACCAGCATCCCCGAGAAGACCGCCATGCCCATCACCTTGCGCGACTCCGCGCCGGCGCCGCTGGCGCGGACGAGCGGCACGACGCCGAGGATGAACGCGAAGGCGGTCATGAGGATGGGCCGCAGGCGGAGCTTGGCCGCATCGAGCGCCGCCTCGACCAGGGGCTTGCCTTGCTCCACGTTCATCTTGGCGAACTCGACGATGAGGATGGCGTTCTTCGCGGCGAGCCCGACGAGCATGACGAGCCCGATCTGCGCGAAGACGTTGTTGACGTAGCTCGGGCTGGCGAAGCGGGCGAGGTACAGGCCCAGGAACGCGCCGAAGGCGGCGAACGGCGTCCCCAGGATGACGCTCATGGGCAGCGCCCAGCTCTCGTACTGCGCGGCCAGGATGAGGAACACGAACACCATCGCGAACACGAACACGATGGCGCCCTGACCGCCGGCCCTCTTCTCCTGGAAGGACGTGTTCGACCAGTCGTACCCGAAACCCTCGGGCAAGACCTCCTTCGCCACCTGCTCGAGGGCCGCCATCGCCTGGGCGGAGCTGTACCCGACCGCCGGCACGCCGTTCACCTCCGCCGAGCGGTACAGGTTGAAGCGGTTCGTGAACTCGGGGCCGGCGGTGGGCCTCGTCCGGATCACGGTGTCGAGCGGAACCGACCCCCCCGTTCCGCGCACGAAGAAGAGCCCGAGCTTGTCGATACCGGTGCGGTACTCCGGCTCGGCCTGCAGGTACACCTTGTAGACGCGTCCGAAGCGGTTGAAGTCGTTGATGTAGGTGCTGCCCAGGAGCGAGCCGAGCGTCGTGTTCACGTCCTGCAGCGGCACGCCGAGCTTCAGGACCTTGTCGCGGTCGATGTCGGCGTAGATCTGGGGCACCGAGGCGCGGAAGACGACGTTCGCGGTGCCGATCTCGGGGCGCTTGCGGGCCGCCGCGACGAACTTCTGCGCCGCCTCGGCCAGCGTCTCCGGCGTGCCCCCCACGCGGTCCTGGATCACGAGCGTGTAGCCGGAGCCCGTCCCCAGCCCCGGGATCGGCGGCGGCAAGAATGCGAGGCCGTTCGCCTCCGGGATGCCGCGGGCGAACTGCCCGTTCAAGGCCCGGATGATCTCGAAGACGTGCTCCTCCTTCGCCTTGCGATCGTGCCAGGGCTGGAGCGACACGAAGATGAACGCGGTGTTCGAGGCGTAGGCGCCGGTCAGCATGCTGTAGCCGGTGACCGCCGTCGTGTAGGCGACCCCCTTCGTGTTCTTGATGATCTCCTCCGCCCGCTGGCTGGCGGCGTTCGTCCGCTCCAGCGAGGCGGCGTCCGGCAGCTGCAGGTTCACGAAGAAGTAGCCGTTGTCCTCGTCGGGGACGAAGCCGCCGGGGATGCGCGTGCCCAGCACGCCCGCGAGCACGACGACCACCGCCACGATCACCACGCTCCGGAACGCCTTCCTCACCAGGATGGCGGTGAAGGACAGATAGCCGTCGGTGAAGCGGCCGAAGACCCGGTTGAACCAGTTGTAGAACGGCGTGAGGAACGACTTCTGCGCGGGCCGGAGGAGCAAGGCGGCCAGCGCGGGCGACAGGCTGAGGGCGTTGAAGGCCGAGAACAGGACCGAGATGGCGATCGTCACCGCGAACTGCTGGTAGAGGCGGCCGGTGATGCCGCCCATGAACGCGACCGGCACGAACACCGCCGTGAGCACGAGCGCGATGGCGACGACCGGGCCCGAGACCTCCTTCATCGCCTGGCTCGCCGCCTCCTTCGGAGACAACCCGTGCTCGATGTGGTGCATGACCGCCTCGACCACCACGATCGCGTCGTCGACCACGATGCCGATGGCGAGCACGAGCCCGAGCAGCGACAGGGTGTTGATGGAGAACCCGAGCAGCGGGAAGACGATGAACGTGCCGACGAGCGACACCGGGACGGTGAGCAGCGGGATGAGCGTCGCCCGCCAGTTCTGGAGGAAGATGAAGACCACCAGGATGACGAGGACCACCGCCTCGAAGAGCGTGTGGACGATCTCGTCGATGCCGGCGCTGATGGCGAGGGTCGTGTCGAGCGTCACCTCGGCCTTGACGTCTCCCGGAAAGCTCTTCGCCAGCTCGTCCGTGAGCGCCCGGACCTTGGTCGAGACGTCGAGAGCGTTGCTGCCGGGGGCCTGGTACACGGCGATGACGGCCGCGTCCTTGCCGTTGAGCCGGCCCTGCGAGTTGTAGAGCAGCGATCCCAGCTCGATGCGGGACACGTCCTTGAGCCGCGTCTGCGAGCCGTCGGGGTTCGTCCGGACGATGACCTCGCCGAACTCCTCCGCCGTCGGCAGCCGGCCCTTGGTGCGGACGACGTAGGTGTACTGGGTCCCCTTCGGCGCCGGGGGGCCGCCGATCTGGCCGGCGGGCGAGAGGACGTTCTGCTGGTTCACGGCGTTGACGAGATCGGGGATGGTGAGGTTCATCACCTTGAGGCGATCGGGCCTCACCCAGATCCGCATCGCGTAGTCGGAGCCGCCGAACAGCACGACGTCGCCCACGCCGCTGATCCGCTTGAACTGATCGTTGATGTTGATGGCGGCGTAGTTCGACAGGAACCGCGAGTCGTAGGTGCCGCGCGCCGAGGTGAGCGTCACCAGCACGAGCGGAAAAGCGAGCGACTTCTTGACGGTGACGCCGTAGTTCTTGACCGGGGTCGGCAGGCTCGCCATGCCCTGCGAGACGCGGTTCTGCGTGAGCACGTTGTCCATGTCGAGGTTCGACCCGACCTCGAAGGACACCTCCAGCTTGAGCGTGCCGTCGTTCGCGTTCGTCGACTTCATGTAGAGCATGTTGTCGACGCCGTTGACCTGCTGCTCGAGGGGTGTCGCCACCGCCTGCTCCACGTCGACCGCGGCCGCGCCCGTGTAGGTGGTCGTGACCTGGATGAGCGGGGGCGTGATGTCCGGGAACATCGCGATGGGGAGCTTCGTGAGCGAGACCGCGCCGGCGATGACCATGACGATGGAGATCACCATCGCCACGATGGGGCGGCGGATGAAGAACTGACCCATGTCTCACTTCCCCTCGGCGGCCGCCTGCGGCGCGCTCGGCGCGACCGGCCGGACCACCATCCCGTCCTTCAGGCGCTGGGCGCCCGCCACGATCGCGCGGTCGCCCGCCTTGAGGCCGTCCTCGATGAGCCACTGATCGCCGACGCGAGGGCCGGGCTTCACCTTTCGTGTCTCGACCTTGTCGCCCTCCCCCACCACGTAGACGAAGTAGGTGCCCTGGATCTCCTGGACCGCGCGCTGGGGGACGAGCAACGCCCCCTTCCGCACCTCCGAGGTGAACTTGAGCTTTCCATATTGTCCGGGGCGCAGGAGGGCGTCGGGATTGGGGAACCCCAGATCGACCCGCAGCGTACCGGTCGTCGGGTCGACCGCCCGGTCGACGAAGAGCAGCTTTCCCTTCTGCGGATAGGTCGAGCCGTCGGCGAGCTCGAGTCGGGCATCGGAGGTGCGGTTCTCCTTTTCCTTGGCGGCGTCGGCGATGGGTTTCGCGAAGCGCAGGTAGTCGGACTCGGTGATGTTGACGCTGACGCGGATGGGATCCAGCGCCGAGACGGTGGTGAGGAGGGTCACCCCGGGGCCTACGAGATCACCCACCTTGTGCTCGGCGCGTCCGGCGATGCCCGATACCGGGGAGGCGATCCGCGTGTACCCGAGGTTGAGCCGCGCCTCCTCCACGGCGGCGCGTTGCGCCTCCACCTGGCTGCGTCCGGCGCGCTGCGCGGCAATGGCGTTGTCGAGATCGGCCTGGGGGACGGCGCGCGCGGCCGCGAGCGGGGTGTAGCGCTTCACGTCCAGGTCGGACTTGGCCAGGTTCGACTGCGCCGTGGCGAGCGTCGCCTGAGCCTGCGACAGCGCGGCGCGGAACGGCAGGTCGTCGATGGTGAAGAGCAGGTCGCCCTTCTTCACCTTCGAGCCTTCTCGGTAGTCGATGGACGCGAGGTAGCCCGCGACGCGCGCCCGGATCTGGACGTCCTCGAAGCCGGAGAGCTGACCGACGAGCTCCATTCCGACGGGAACGTCCTTCTGCGCCACCTCCACCACCGGGACCTCGGGGACGGCCGCGGGCGGCGGCTCGGCCTTCCGGGCGCAGGCCGCCACGGCGCACAGGAGCACGGCGGCCCGCCAAAGCACGTTCCAGCTTGATCCACGCATGAGCGCTCCGAGGGCAGGAGAGCTGCGATGCCGCGAAGGTAACCCCACGGGAACGCCATCACTCATTCGGCTGATGGGGTTCGACGAAAGCTTATGGCCCTCGACCGGGCTGGGTTGCTGAGCCTTCGTTTAGCTACGTCACGGCCCCGACGAGCCTAAGCTTGGAGCATGCCCACGCTCGGCAAGCTGATCCTCGCGCTGGCTCTGCTGCTCCCGATCGCATCGTCCGCCCAGGCCCCAGGGTACGGCGCGCCGCAGTACGCGCAGCCCTTCAAACCGAGCTTCGAGCTCGGCGGGTTCGCGGGGTACCACATCGCGAGCGACCTCAACTTCGCCACGGGGAGCGCCGGCATCGACGGATCGGCGAGCTACGGCGCGGTCCTGCGCGCGCGGGTCCGGCCCGGCCAGACCGTCGAGCTGCTGTGGGTGATCGTCCCGACCACCACGCACATCCACTCGGCTCTCGGTACGGGCAGCGCCGATCTGACGATCAACTACTTCCAGATCGGTGGAGAGCACTCGTTCCGGAGGGACAACCTCGAGCCCTATCTGTCCGGGACCCTGGGGGCTGCCGTCTACTCGCCCGGCACCCTCGTGCTGTCGAGTGGGACGACGTTCCACGGCAGCGACATCTGGCGCTTCGCGTTCACGGTCGGCGGCGGGCTCAAGATCTGGCTCGCCGAGAAGGTCGCGCTGCAACTCGAGGCACGCATGCTGGCGCCGGTGTGGTTCTCGAGCGGGTCCTTCTTCGTGGGCACCGGCGGCGCCGCGTTCGGCGTGAGCGGCGGGATCCCGGTGGTGGAAGGCAACTTCACGGGCGGCCTCGTGCTGGCGCTGTGAGCCGGCCCGAGGGCTCGAAGCGCTCGCCCGCGCTCACCAC
>Ga0306923_10002017_pt1 | contig 18396 bp, 17 predicted proteins | sample sta12Can44000108_FD_203841 | JGI IMG/M metagenome (GOLD analysis project Ga0306923, IMG submission 203841) | Lab enrichment of tropical soil microbial communities from Luquillo Experimental Forest, Puerto Rico - statanox.12C.anox.44.000.108 (v2)... | ecosystem: Environmental > Terrestrial >... | reverse complement strand
CAAGGTGCCGCCCAGGCAATAGCCGCAGGTATGCACCTTCTGCCCGCCGGTGATCGCCGAGATGGCATTCAGGCTGTCGAGCACGCCCAGGCGCATATAGTCTTCCATGCCGAAGTTGCGCTCTTCCCGGCCGGGATTCCGCCAACTGATCATGAAAACGGTGAAGCCGCGATCGACCAGAAACTTCACCATCGAATTCTGCGGGCTGAGGTCGAGGATGTAGTACTTCATGATCCAGGCCGGCACGATCAGGATCGGCTCGGCCTGCACCGCTTCGGTGGTGGGGGAATATTGGATCAGCTCGACCAGCTGATTGCGATAGACCACTTTGCCGGGGGTGCAGGCGATGTTCTCGCCCACCCGATATTCGGCGGCGGAGGCGGCCGGCTGGCCCGACAAATTGCGCTCGAAGTCGTCATAGAACTTCTGGACGCCACGCATCAGATTCATGCCGCCCTGTTCAACGGTGGCTTTGATCACTTCCGGGTTGGTCAGCGGATTGTTGGACGGCGAGACCATATCCAGCATCTGGCGGGCGGCGAAGCTGACCACGTCCTGATGGTGACGCGACACGCCGCGCACGTCGGAGGTGGCGTAATGCCACCATTGCTCGGACAGCAGGAAGGACTGGGACAGCACATTGAAAGGGAAGGTCTTCCAGCCTTCGGCGGCGAAGCGGGTATCCTGCGGCAGCGGCTCGATGAACGAGGCGGCATTCGGGTCATGGGCGGCGCGACCGGCCCACATGGCGAAGCGCAGCGATTTGGCCAGGGCGTTCTGGGTCATCTCGGTGACCTTGCCGGCGGAATTGCCCAGATGCACCGCCCAATCCAGATAGGCCAGCATCAGCGAGGCCGGCGACAGCCCTTGGGTCAGCTTGCCCTGCAGGGCATGCATCAGCCGGTCGGTGCTTTCGGTAATCGGCGGGACCGCGCCAGGTTCGTGGAACTGGCTCCAGGGCTCGGCATGACGCACCGGCGGCGGGCGCTTGAAAGCGCCGGGATTGACCTTGTCGCCAGCCGGAGCCGGTGCGGTCGGAGCGGGGGCGGTTTCAGCGGGAGCGGCAGCAGAAGAACGGCGACGAGGAGACGGAGACTCGGTCATTCCAACACCTTAAGCGTCATATTGCGGTGCCGCATGATAGCGCGATTTTTAGGGGAATTGCTTGTGACCTTTTTGCAAAAGGGACATTGGCGCAATCAGAGTTGATTGCGCCAATGCGGGATTGATTTACTTAAAATTTATATATCAGGTTTGTTTTTATGATACTGGCCGTTGCGCTATTTGACCCATCATAAATTGGCATATAGATAACGCGTCCCGATATGCCTATGTCTATGTTTCTGTTCAAGCTATAATTTAGGCCAATTTCAAGATCTGGCGCTATAATTTCGTTTCAGCCTCCATATTTGTTATTGTCTTTGTATTTTGTCCCGGTTCCCCTGACGGCCAGGCCGCCTCCTAAATAGGGGGTTATGGAAGATTTTGTCTTAATGTCGTAGTAGGCCTGGAGGCCGAGGCCAATCGCTTGGAAGCTGCCTTGCGCGTATGAGGTGTTCTTGTAGTCGGCGGTTTGTCCAGTCAGTTCTCCCTCAAGGCGAACATGGCTCTGTGTGAAGGCGTAGCCGATGCCTAATGATCCAAAGAAGCCTAAATCCGTTTTATTCCCGCCAGTAAGGCTTAAATTTTCACCACCTACTCCGATGTTCACGTAAACATTATTGTCTTTTATTTTATTGGTGCTGTCTTGCGCGAGTAATTCTGTTGAATATGTCGATATGGTTGCTGCTGTGGCCAGCGCGATCATGCATTTTAATTTCATTTGAGACGCCCTTTCAATCATTGTGGATTTTGATCGGTGGGGGATTTTATCTGAGGCAATTAAATCATAAAGAGAAAAGTGAGGGGCGTTAACGGATATTAAATTGGTTTCGAGACACCATATTGTGTAAGATGCAAGTGGGGTTAAAAGGTCGGTGCAACATGTCTTCTGCTTCTAGAGTCTCGGCTGGTGCCGCTGCCTCGGTGAGCGCGTCCATAGGGCGCGTTGGCACCGATCAGCCGCGCTCGTCCGCGGGCTTGTTCGAGCAGGTGACAGGCATCTCCGCCCCCTTCGCTGGCGTCCAGGACCCGTGGCGCCGCACCTATGACGAAGGCTCGTCGGACGGCTTCGGCTCGTTCGCCCAGCAACGCCGCCAGGAAGACAGCCCGGAAAGCCAGTTTACCCCACTGGTCAAGCTGTTGGCGGCCACTTTCCCGGCCAGCGAAGCCACCCAGGAAATCCAGTTCTCCTCGCCCGTATTTAGTGCCGACCTGATGCGAGGGCTGGGTGTCTATGAGATCAACATGAAAGTCTGCCAGGGAGCGTTCAAAGGCCAGGGAAGCGTGATCAACCGTTACTCCTGACACAGTCGCTTCCGATGCGCGACGCCGCTTCTGCCTTTTGGCCGGGGCGTGTGAGCCTTTGCGTCTGCCCTAAAGTGGCTGTAAGCTCTTGATCGCAAAGAGGGCCGCAATAGCCCCTCTCCCGCAGGCGGGAGAGGGGTTGGGGTGAGGGAGTGATTTCGTCGCCGGTCTGACGGGGCCCAGGATGGTCTCATTCCGGCGCGTCGCTTTGTCGAGGCAAATTGCCCTCACCCCCGGCCCCTCTCCCGATTTCGGGAGAGGGGGGGTAATATGAGTATTTTTGGAGGATAAGACCTTGGCTTCGGCAGCGGTGGAGTCCAGCTTCGACATCGCCTATTGGTTCGCCGACCGGGCGCTGAACGAGAACGAATATATCCAGCCGCAGAAACTGCATCGGCTGATGTTCCTGTCCCAGGCCTATTTCGCCGTCGCCTATAACGGTCGCATGCTGATGCCGGCTCTGTTCGTCGCCGAGGAAATCGGGCCGGTGGAGCCGAATGTCTTCCGCGCCTGCGCCATCCAGCGCCCGCCGATCGAGCCCAGGCGTCTGCCCGAGCCGGTGACCCATTTCCTCGACAGCATCTGGCGGCGGTTCGGCCAGCATTCCTCGGAACATCTGAACCAGACCATCCGCGGCCATGCCCCCTATGCCGAGGCCTTCGCCAAGGGCATTCGCACCGAGATCACCCTGAAAGCCATGATCGCCTTCTACGGCAAGAAGAACGCGCCGAATAACGAAGTGGTCGGCGCTCCGCCCATCACTCAGGTTTTGCGCCCTCGGGTCATGCGGTCGCAAAGCGGCAAGCCGGTGTCGGTGCAGAAATGGATGCCGTTCAAAAAGGTCGAAGGCACGGAATAGCCGCCGATTTTCTTTGATCGGAATGGCTTTTCACCCCATCTAAAATCCCATGGAAAAGATGTTGAGCCTGATCCAGGATTTCCTGCGCAAGGAAAGTGCTGGTGGACTGATCCTGATGGCGGCGGCGGGCTTGGCCCTGATCGCCGCCAATTCGCCTTTGAGCCCTGCTTATATCGCCCTGTCCTCGGGCTGGCTGCGCCATGCCACCGATGACGGGCTGATGGCGCTGTTCTTCCTGTTGGTCAGTCTGGAGATCAAGCGCGAGTTGCGGGGCGGAGAGCTGTCGCATCCGGCCCAGGCCGCTCTGCCCCTGCTGGCGGCGCTGGGCGGCATGATGGTGCCGGCAGGAGTCTATGCCCTGGTTGCCAAGGGCGAACCGGGAGCCTTGAGCGGCTGGGCGATCCCGTCGGCCACCGACATCGCCTTTTCGCTGGCGGTGCTCAGCCTGCTGGGGCGGCGTGCGCCCGAAGGGTTGAAGCTGTTCCTGACGGCGCTGGCGATCATCGACGATCTGGGCGCCATTCTGATCATCGCACTCTTCTACAGCCAGCCGCCTTTGTGGACTGCGCTGGGAATGGCGGGCTTGGGTGTGGCGGCATTGCTGGTTCTGAACAGGTGCAATGTCCGCGCAGTCTGGCCCTATCTGCTGGCCGGGCTGTGGCTGTGGGGCTGGCTGCTGCCGTCGGGCATTCATGCCACGCTGGGCGGCGTCGTCACCGGCCTGCTGATGCCGGCGGATGGCGGAGAGAAAGGGCCGCTGGCCCGCACCGAGCGGGGTCTGCATCCCTTCGTCGCTTATGGCGTGCTGCCGCTGTTCGCCTTCCTCAATGCTGGTTTGAGCCTGGGCGATGTGCGGATGGGGCTGCTGCCGCTGGGGGTGGCGGCGGGCTTGTTCATGGGAAAACAGGTGGGGGTGATGGGCTTTTCCTGGGCGGCGGTGCGGCTGCGGCTGGCCCGGCTGCCGGAGGGGATCGGCTGGAAAAGCTTCTATGGCGCGGCGGTGCTGACCGGCATCGGTTTCACCATGAGCCTGTTCATCGGCGGCCTGGCCTTCCCCGATGCCTCCCGCGCGGCCGAGGTGCGATCCGGCGTGCTGCTGGGATCGCTGGCCTCGGCCCTTTGGGGTGCGTTGGTTCTTGGAGCTTTACCTCGTCTGGCAAAGTCAGACGAGGTAAAGCTTTAAGCCCGCGCGGCGCTTGAGCGGGCCCGGGACGGGCCGCGTCACGCAAAAGGCGATAGAGCGGCTTTGCCGTTCTATCGCGGCAGCTCCACCGCGTAAGCTTCCACCGGCAGAACCTTCTTGATCAGCCCGCGATCCTTGAGGAAGGCGGCGAAGCGTTCATAGCGGGCCTTGTCCAGCCCGGCAGGAGCCGCATTCAGGCGCGGCAGAGTGGCTGCCCAGGCGCGCTGGTTCAGGGTGTCGTTCAAGTCCTTATGGTTCTTGATGAACAGATACCAGGCTTCCTCGGGATGGTTCTGGATATAGAGGGTGGCCTTCTCGACCGCGTCGACGAAACGGCGCAGCTTGGCGTCCTTCACCCGGTCCTTATGGGCCATCAGAACCAGCTCGTCATAGGCCGGCACGCCATTTTCTTCCGGATAGAAGGCGCGGCCGGGATGGTTGTCGAGCGCCATCTGGTTCAGCTCGAAATTCCGGTAAGCGCCGATCACCGCATCCACCTGCCCGGCGATCACCGCGGGCGACAGGGTGAAGTTGACATTCACCAGGGTAACGTCCTTTAAGCTCAGGCCGTTCTTCTCCAACATGGCGGCCAGGATGGCGTCTTCGAAGCCGGCGACGGAATAGCCGACCTTCTTGCCCTTCAGATCGGCGATGGTCTTCACCGGCCCGTCGGCCAGCGCCACCACCGAGTTCAAGGGCGTCGAGACCAGGGTGCCGACGCGCACGATCGGCAGGCCTTCGCCCACCTGCATCTGCAATTGCGGCTGATAGCCCAGGGCCAGATCGGCCTTCTTGGCGGCCAGCAGCTTGGGCGGATCGTTGGGATCGGCGGGGGCGATCAGCTCCACATCCAGTCCGGCTTCGGCGAAGAAGCCCTTTTCCTGGGCTACCACCAGGGCGGCATGGTCGGGATTGACGAACCAGTCCAGTACGACAGTCAGCTTGTCGGCGGCTTGGGCAGGCTGCATCGCGGCGGCCAGCAGACCGGCGGCGGCGATGAAGGCATGTCGGAGTTTCAACATGGGCGCTCCCTAATTTTGGTCGTATGAAGACAAGGCGTCGGACTGCCAGGGCAGCAACCGGCGCAAGGCATGATCCACCGCCAGATAGAGCCCGACCGAAAACACGGCCAGGGTGATCAGGGCGGCGAACATCAAAGGGATCTGCATGCGGGCATTGGCTTGCAGCATCAGATAGCCGAGCCCCGCCGAGCTTCCCACCCATTCGCCGATCACCGCGCCGATGGGGGCGACGGCGGTGGCGACCCGCAATCCCGATGCCAAAGCGGGCAGGGCGGCGGGCAGGCGGATGCGCAACAGCAATGCGGCGCGAGGCGCGTTCATGCAGCGGGCCAGCTCCAGCCAGCCGGGATCGGTGCGGCGCAGCCCGTCCATGAAGGCGGCGGTGACGGGGAAATAGATGACGATCACCGCCATGGCGACCTTCGAGGCCATGCCATAGCCCAGCCACAGCACCAGGATCGGGGCCAGGGCGAACACCGGCACCGCCTGACTGGCCACCAGCACCGGCAGCATCCAGCGACGCAAGCTGGGCGCCGCCGCCATGCAAAGGGCGGTGCTGACGCCCAGCAATGCCCCCAGGCCCAGGCCCAGCAGGATTTCCAGAGCAGTGACGCCGGCATTGGGCAAGATGACGTCGTAACGATTGATCCAGGCCTCGGCCACCAGCATCGGCTCGGGCAGGATGTAGCTCTGCCCGCCCGCCGCCCAGGCGGCCAATTGCCAGAGCAGGATCAGAACCGGCAGGATCAAGAGGCGGCTCATGCCATTTCCTCCGCCGCCAGCCGCTTCAAAAGCTCGCCTTGCAGCCGCAGCAGCTCGGGATCGGACAGATCGCGAGGCGTCTCGCCCGTCGGCTCCAGGGCGTCCGACAGGCGGGCCGGGCGGCCGGTCATCACATGGATGCGATGGCCCAGGCGCAGGGCCTCCAGCGGATCATGGGTGACCAGCAGCACGGTGCGGCCCTGCAGCAGTTCGGCGGCCAGTTCTTGCAGGCGAAAGCGGGTGACGGCGTCGAGGGCCGAGAAGGGCTCGTCCATCAGGATCAGCGGTCGGTCTTCTATCAGCGTGCGGGCCAGCGCCACCCGTTGGCGCATGCCACCCGACAGTTGGGCGGGGCGATCCTTCAGCCGATCCGCCAGCCCCAGCCGCTCCAGCAGAGCGATAGCCTGTTCCTGGGGAGGCGTTTCGCCGCGCAGGCGATAGCCCAGCAGCACATTGTCGAGAACATTGAGCCAAGGCAGCAGCAGATCCTGCTGCGCCATGAAGGCGGTGCGGAGGGACAGGGGCAAGCCGTCGTCGCTGGCAATGCGGCTGTCGGCATCGGGCAACAGCCCGGCGATCAGCCGCAGCAGGCTGGATTTTCCCACGCCGCTGGTGCCCAGCAGGCAGGTGCAGCGCTCGGCCTCCAGCGTGAAGTCCAGATCGTCGAACAGCGCTTGCCCGCCATAGGTCAGGCGGGCGGCATGAACGGTGACGGCTGGGGCAATGGTCATCGGATGTGCGTCCCTACGCCGGTACGAGCCGGATCAGGTGGTAGGGGTCGTTCTCCGAAGTTTACGAGAACCTCTCAGCCGGCGCGCCGGCTCCCCCCGCTGGAAGAGGCTGACTATGAAGGCTTAAGGGCAGGGTGACAAGCTTACAGCTTGCCGTAATTGTCGTAGAAGCGTTCGGCGGCGTCGGGGGTGTCGGTGCGCAGGCGCTCGCGGCCATTCACCTTGATCACGAAGCAGCCGTCTTTATGGCAGAACAACAGCTCTTTCAGCCCGCAGGATTCGCTGGCGCATTCCAGCATTTGGGTTTCGGAACAGCCCTTCTGCCGGCAAACCGACCGCAGTCGTCCATTGGTGCGGATCATGGGCATGGCCTTCGCAGTTGCGTGACGAGGCAGCTACCCTAGACCTATGCCGGAACAAATATCAACGCCTTGTTGCGAATGGTTATTAGGACGGCGCTCCGACCATCAGCTTCAAAAGACGGATGCGTTTGAAGGCCGCTTTCAGTTTTTTCTGTACCGGACGGGGCAGCTTGCGCGGCTCGATACGGGCCGAGGGCTGCTGGTCGGCGGCGATGTCGGTCAGTTGCTGCTCCAGCATGATCCGCATCACGGTTTCATGGGCTTCCAGGATGGTCGACAGATCGTCGTCATGCATCAGTCCGGCGGCGTTCAGGGCACCGTAGCGTTCGGCGCTGTTGGTGGCTAGGACGCCGTTCTTCACCGCTTTGGCGCGCGCGGCGGCGGTGATCGGCAGCAGGCCGAACTTCTTGGCATTCAAACGGCCATGGGTGGTGGTGAATTCGCCGAAGATGCCCAGCGGCACCTCCATATTCGCCACATTCATCGCCAGGAACTGCACGAAAAAGGCCGAGGTGGCGGCTGTTTCGATGGCATAGGTCTTCAGCTCATGGGCCAGGGCGGTGTCGCCATAGACCGGCATGAAGTCGAAGAAGATATCGACATTCATCACTGTCTGCATCTGCGGTTCGAACACCCAATGGCGGACCTCGTCCTTCCATTCGTCAAGAGATCGCCGCCAGAAGGGATTGCGGGCCATCACATCGCCGTCGCAATAAGGAATGCCGGCGGCGTTCAACAGATCGTTCAGGCGGCGCCCGAACTCGGCGAACCAGGGATCGTCGGTCTTGGTTCCAGCATGGACGATGGCGTTGTCCTGATCGAAGGTCAGCAGGCTTTCACCGCGCCCGCCCGATCCCAGCACCAGCAGCGCCCATTTCGCCGGGGCCGGGCCCCAGCCGTCATTGGTCATGCTGGTTTCAGCCAGTTCCGCCGCCCGCGTGGTCATGTCGCGCAAGACGGTGCTGATGATGCCGGCGATGTTGCGGGCGGAAACCCCTTCGGCCAGCAGGTTCGAGGCCAGCGCCGGCAGGGCGATGCGGGCGCGTTCCATATCAGCGGGGGTTTCGGCTTCGGACACGTCGTCGCCGATCACCAGCGCCTGGCTGGCCCGCACCTTCAAAAGGGCGCGGCCAGTAATCATGCCGATGGGGCGTTGGCTCTCGTCGGCCACCACCAGATGGCGCAGGCCCAGGCGGGTCATACGGGCGATGCCGACATAAAGATAAGCGTCGCCGGGAACCGTGCGCACCGGCGAGGACATCACCTCGGCCAGTCGGGCTTCCAAGGCGGCGGCGCGGCGGCGCGACAAAGCGCGAAGGACATCGCGCTCGGTGACGATCCCCACGGCCCGGCCGTCGGTATCGACCACCACCAGCGAAGACACCTTGGCGGCATCCATGCGGTCGCAGGCCTCGGCCAGGGTCAGGTCCTCATGCCCGGTCAGTACGGGGTGAGCCATCACCTCCGAGAGACGGTGGCGATATGGAAAGCTATCCAGGCGGGCGAGGGATGTAACGTCTTGCATCATGGTAGATACACCATAACTCGTAGGGTCAAATGAGAAAAGAGGGAGGTGCTATGCAAAAAAAGCAACCCTAGCAGGTTGAGAGGGGCTGTGGCGCTGAAAACACACTGGCGATAATTGATATATCTGCCAGTAAAAATATCCCCTGACGCTGGTTCGGTTTTGGCATTTACTTTGTGTGTCTGTGCGAAATCGTAAATAATACGGTGTGAAGAGGTTATGCTGCACTGCATTTATTGAAATAAAGAATCGTCGAAAGCTATCGACTCACATGGTCTTGAAGCGTAGGCTTTAGTTCTTACGTGTTATGGTATGAATTAGTATTGTTGACGGTGGGTCCGGGTCATGTTAATCCATGATCGGACGAGGTGATGAGGGAGGTTCGGCTTTCATCGCCCTGCATAACAAAACCGAACTTGGGGAAAGCAGCTTCCGGCCCTGCTCCAGGGTCAGCCCTTCAGAGACCGCAAAGGTCCTGGGCGCGCGGAGGCGGAACTTCTCCCCAGCATACAGAGAGGCTCGGGCTTTGCCGTACGGCTCGGCTCCGAAGTTTGGAAGACGTAGGAGAAGGAGCGTTTCATGTCGAACGACTTGCATGCGAAAATTCGCAGCAATCCAAAATATGCGGAGCTGGTGCGCAAGCGCTCAAGCTTCGCTTGGCTGCTGTCCATCCTGGTGCTGATTATCTATTACAGCTTCATCATGGTCATCGCTTTCGCGCCCAAGGTGCTTGGCACCCCGTTGAGCGAAGGTTCGGTCACCACGATCGGTCTGCCGATCGGCGTCGGCGTTATCCTGAGCGCCATCGTGCTCACGGGCATCTATGTCCGCCGCGCCAATACCGAATTCGACGAACTGACCAAGCAGCTGATCGAGGGCTCGAAATGAAGCGCCTGAACACTATCGTTCCGGCCATCGGCGCCGGTCTTCTCGCTCTCATGCCTTCTTTGGCCCTGGCGGCCGGCGATCTGGGTCAGGCCCAGCAGCAGCCGACCAACTGGAGCGCCATCGGCATGTTCGTTGTCTTCGTCGGTATGACGCTGGTCATCACCTATTGGGCGGCCCGCCGCACCAAGTCGGCGGCTGACTTCTATGCGGCCGGCGGCGGCATCACCGGTTTCCAGAACGGTCTGGCCATTGCCGGCGACTATATGTCGGCGGCCTCGTTCCTGGGTATTTCCGCCCTGGTTTACGGCTCGGGCTTCGACGGCCTGATCTATTCGGTGGGCTGGCTGGTCGGTTGGCCGATCATCCTGTTCCTGATCGCCGAACGCCTGCGCAACCTGGGTAAATACACCTTCGCCGACGTGGCGGCTTACCGTCTGGGTCAGACCCCGGTTCGCAGCTTCGCGGCCACCAGCGCCCTGGTGGTGGTGATCTTCTATCTGATCGGCCAGATGGTCGGCGCCGGCCAGCTGATCAAGCTGCTGTTCGGTCTGGAATACACCTACGCCGTCGTCATCGTCGGCATCCTGATGATGATCTACGTCACCTTCGGCGGCATGAAGGCCACCACCTGGGTGCAGATCATCAAGGCCTGCCTGCTGTTGTCGGGTGCCACTTTCATCGCCCTGGCGGTGCTGGCTCACTTCGGCTTCAGCTTCGAGGCTCTGTTCGCCAAGGCCGTCGAAGTGCATCCCAAGCATGCCGCCATCATGGCTCCCGGTACTCTGGTCTCCGATCCTATCGAAGCCGTGTCGCTGGCTATGGCCCTGATGTTCGGTACTGCCGGTCTGCCGCATATCCTGATGCGCTTCTTCACCGTGGCCGACGCCAAGGCGGCACGTAAGTCGGTGTTCTATGCCACCAGCTTCATCGGCTACTTCTACATCCTGACCTTCATCATCGGCTTCGGCGCCATCACCCTGGTCGGCACCAATCCGGAATTCCTGGATGCCAGCGGCAAGGGACTGCGCGGCGGCGCCAACATGGCCGCCATCCATCTGGCCAATGCCGTCGGTGGCGACCTGTTCCTGGGCTTCATCTCGGCGGTGGCTTTCGCCACCATCCTGGCGGTGGTGTCGGGTCTGACCCTGGCTGGCGCCTCGGCCATCTCCCACGACCTGTACGCCAACGTGTTCGCCCGTGGCCGTACCAACGAAGCGACCGAGGTGCGTGTCTCCAAGTTGGCCTCTGTGGGTCTGGGCATCATCGCCGTGCTGCTGGGCATCGTCTTCGAGAAGCAGAATATCGCCTATATGGTCGGTCTGACCTTCGCCATCGCCGCCAGCACCAACTTCCCGGTGTTGGTCATGTCGATGTTCTGGAAGGGCCTGTCCACCCGCGGCGCGGTTGCCGGCGGCTTCTTGGGCTTGGCTGGCGCGGTGGTGCTGACCGTGCTGGGGCCGACGGTGTGGAAGGACGTGCTGGGTCATCCCGCCGCGATCTTCCCCTTCAAGTATCCGGCCATCTTCTCGATGCCTCTGGCCTTCGCTTCGATCTGGTTCTTCTCGGTCACCGACGGCAGCCAGCGTGCCAAGGACGAGAAGGAAGCCTTCGAGGCTCAGTTGATCCGTTCGGAAACCGGCCTGGGCGCCGAAGGGGCCCATGCTCACTGATCGGTAAGTTCCCAAGTTCTTCATCGACAAACTGGCCGCCGGAGGGAAACCTCCGGCGGCTTTTTCATCGGGGTGGCCTTGGGTGGTGGGGCAGGGCGATGGGTAAGGCAACAAAAAAGCCCGGCGGTTTCCCGCCGGGCCTTCTTTGCGCGAAGCTTGCCGAAGCTTACTTCATGTAGTCGTACTTGCCGTCCTTCCAGACATACATCACGTAACCGGGAGCGGTCAGGTCGCCCTTGGCGTCGAAGCTGGCCTTGCCCAGCACGGTGTCGAACTGGTTGGCCTTCAGAGCGGCCTCGACCTTGACCGAGTCGAAGCTGCCGGCCTTGGCGGCGGCCTGAGCCCAGGTCTGCACGGCGGCGTAGGTGTAGAGGGTATAGGCTTCCGGCTCGTACTTGTCGGCGCGGAATTCCTTCACCAGGGCATCGTTGGCGGGGTTCTTGCGCGGGTCGGGGCCGAAGGTCATCAGGGTGCCTTCGCCGGCGGGGCCGGTGATGGCCCAGAACTGCTCGGTCACCAAGCCGTCACCCGACACCATGGTGGCCTTCAGGCCCTGGTCGGCCGCCTGACGGACGATCAGACCGCCCTCGGTCTCATAGCCGCCGAAATAGAGCACATCAACCTTCAGGTTCTTCAGCTTGGCGATCAGCGGGCTGAAGTCCTTGTCGCCGGGGGTGATGGCGTCATAGGTGACTTCGGTGATTCCCAGGCCGTTCAGGCCCTTCTTGAACTCGTCGGCCAGACCCTTGCCGTAGGCCGACTTGTCATGAACGATGGCGACGGTCTTGCCCTTGAAATGCTCGGCCACATACTTGGCAGCGGTCGGGCCCTGAGCGTCGTCACGGCCGCAGACGCGGAAGGTGTTGGGCAGACCGCGGTCGGTAAAGACCGGGTTGGTCGAAGCCGGGGTGATCTGGACGATGTTGCTCTCGGAATAGACGCCCGAAGCCGGGATCGAGGAAGAGGAGCAGAAGTGGCCGATCACGGCGGCGACCTTCTTGGCCACCAGGTCGTTCGCCACGTTCACCGCCTGCTTGGGATCGCAAGCATCGTCGCCGATGACGGCAACGACCTTCTGGCCCAGCACGCCGCCCTTGGCGTTGATGTCGGCGATGGCCTTCTCGGCGCCACGACGGAACTGCTCACCGAAAGCGGCGTTGCTGCCGGTCATCGGGCCGGCGACGCCCAGAAGGACATCGGCGCGGGCGGCGGTGGCGGTCAGAGCAGTAACGGCGACGGCCGCCAGAAGCACGGTCTTGAGACTGGTCATGGATAGAGAACTCCCTGCGATGAGTGAGCATGGGCGGCCCGAAACGGGTCTCGCCTGGTGATCCGCTGGCCGGAATGACCGGCGGAAACTTGGGCCCCGCCGCAGGACGCGGCGGGGTGAAAAGGTGTCAGATAAGCCGAGGGGCGGCTCAAGAGGCTTTGCCCTCGATCTCGCGCCAGCTGAAGATGCCGGTGCGCTGATAGAGCCAGGGATACTGGCTGACCATCTGGCGGGCGCGGGTGGCGCGGAACGAGGCTATGGAAATCACCATCAGCACGACGGCATCCAACAGATAGCCGGTCAGCGACAGCAACGGCCCCTGGAACAGAGCGAAGCCGAGAAAACGATCGGCCAGCCCCAGCAGCAGGGCATAGGGCGCCGCGTGCCAGGCCGGACGCCAGGTCGAGGCCAAAGCCTGCCCGGTCATGAAGGAGCAGCCGCCCATGAAGACCAGGGTGACGCCGATAAAGACGCCCAGGTTGCTGCCGGTCAGTTCAGCGAAACCGCTCATTGCTCGTCCTCCAGTTCCTCTTCGGGGACGTCGTTGCTATCGACGGTGGCCTCGCCGGCATGGCCGCCTTCCAGATAGGCGGAGCGGATGGCCGGGTTGGCCAGCAGTTCGGCGCCGCTGCCGGTCATGGCAATGCGGCCGTTCACCATCACATAAGCACGATGCGCCAGTTTCAAAGCATGGAAGGCGTTTTGCTCCACCAGGAACACGGTCACCTTCTGCTGGCTGTTGATCTCCTTGATGATCTCGAAGATCTGCTTGACCACCAGCGGCGCCAGACCCAGCGACGGCTCGTCCAGCAGCAGCATCTTGGGACGGCTCATCAGGGCGCGGCCGATGGCCAGCATCTGCTGTTCGCCGCCTGACAGGGTGCCGCCGCGCTGATCGATGCGTTCCTTCAGGCGCGGGAACAGGGTCAGCACCCGCTCCAGATCGTCGTTGAAGAACTTGGGGTCGACGGTCACACCGCCCATCTGCAGGTTCTCCAGCACCGTCATGCGGCCGAAAATCCGGCGGCCTTCCGGCGAATGGGCGATGCCCTTGCGCACGATCTGGAAGGTGGGCAGGCGGGTCAGTTCCTCGCCCTCGAAGACGATGCTGCCTTCGGTGGCGCGGGGCTTGCCGCAGAGCGTCATCAACAGCGTGGTCTTGCCGGCGCCATTGGCGCCGATCAGGGTGACGATCTCGCCCTGCTTGACGTCGATATCGATGCCATGCAGCGCCTGGATGCGGCCATAGCCGGAATGCAGGTTGCGGATGGTCAGCATGTTCTCGCTGCTCATGCCACACCTCCGTGGCCCATGGCGACCGCTGCCGGATTATCCTCGTCGTCGCCGGCGCCCAGATAGGCGCGGATCACCGCCGGGTCGTTGCGCACCTCTTCGGGCGAGCCGTCGCTCAAGGGGGCGCCATGGTCCAGCACCACCACATGGTCGGAAATCTGCATCACCACGCTCATGTCATGTTCGATCAGAAGGATGCCGATGCCCTGTTCCTTGCGGATGTCGCGCAGAAGGGTGTTCAGCTCCAGCGATTCCTTGGGGTTCAGACCGGCGGCGGGCTCGTCCAGGCAAAGCAGCACCGGCTCGGTGCACATGGCCCGCGCGATTTCCAGGCGGCGCTGAGACCCATAAGGCAGGTTGGCGGCGGACCAGTCGGCATGGGCGGTCAGTCCCACCTTGTTCAGCCAATATTTCGCCCGCTCGACCGCCTGTTTCTCGGCATTGCGGTATTTCGGCAAGAAGGCAAGGCCGGCCAACGAATAGACCGAGGCCTGCATCAGCATATTATGCTGCGCCACGATCAGGTTCTCGAGCACGCTCATGCCGCCGAACAGACGGATGTTCTGGAAGGTGCGGGCGACCTTGGCGTCCTTGGCGATGCGGAAGCCTTCGGTGCGTTCCAGCAGGAAGGTCTTGCCGTTCTCGGGCGTCAGGGTCAGGCGGCCCACGGTGGGCTTGTAAAAGCCGGTGAGGCAGTTGAACACCGTGGTCTTGCCGGCACCATTCGGGCCGATGATGGCGGTGATCTCGTTGCGATAGGCGGTGAAGGACAGGTCATTCACGGCGGTCAGACCGCCGAAGCGCATGGTCAGATGCTCGACCTGAAGCAGCGGTTGCCGGCTCATTCTGCGGCCTCCTTGATATCGGACAGCAGAATGGTGGGCTCACGGCTCGAAAGCAGGCCACGGGGTCGCCAGAGCATGATCAGCACCATGGCGCCGCCAAAGGCGATCATGCGGTAAAGCTGTAGGTCGCGGAACCATTCAGGCAGCCCGACCAGCAGCACCGCGGCCAGCACGATGCCGATCTGGCTGCCCATGCCGCCCAGCACCACGATGGCCAGGATGATGGCCGATTCGATGAAGGTGAAGCTCTCCGGGCTGATGAAGCCCTGGCGGGTGGCGAAGAAGGATCCGGCGAAACCGGCGAACATGGCGCCGATGGCAAAGGCCGACAGCTTGGTCTTGGTGGGGTTGATACCCAGCGACCGACAGGCGGTTTCGTCTTCACGCAAGGCTTCCCAGGCGCGCCCGATCGGCAGCTTGCGGATGCGCAGCGTGAACAGATTGGTGGCCAGGGCCAGCACCAGGATCAGGTAATAAAGGAAGGTGACGCGATGATCCGGCGAGAAATCCAGCCCGAAGAATTGGCTGAAGGTCTTGCCGCCATCCAGTGACACTGCCGAGAAGGGAAGGCCGAAGAAGCTGGGGCGCTTGATGTCGGCGATGCCATTCGGGCCGCCGGTGAAATCTTGCCAGTTCAGCAGCACCACGCGGATGATCTCGCCAAACCCTAATGTGACGATGGCCAGATAGTCGCCGCGCAGACGCAGCACCGGAAAGCCCAGCGCCATGCCGAAGCAGGCCGAGAACAGGCCGGCCAGCGGCAGGCAGACCCAGAAACTGACGCCGTAATGCTGCGACAGGATGGCATAGGAATAGGCGCCCACCGCATAGAAAGCGACATAGCCCAGGTCCAAAAGACCGGCCAGGCCGACCACGATGTTCAGGCCCCAGCCGAGCATCACATAGATCAGCAGCAGGGTGGCCTTATCCACCAGATTGCGGTCGGCGAAGGGCAGGAAGGGCAGCACCAGGGCGACGGCCACCAGCACCCAGCCGGTGATCTTGCGCCAGGGCTTGGGCTTGGCGATGGCGGTGGGAATATCCAGCGGCGCGACGGGCGACACCGCCTTCTTGCCGGCACGCAAGCGGTGCCCGATGGCAGCGCCCGCCAACGACAGGGCGAAACGCCCGGCGAAGACGATGACGCCGGCCCACAGAACCAGCGGGAAGCGATAGTCCAGATGCAGGCCTTGGGCCGAGTCCAGCAGATGGAAGCCCAGCAGCGGAAGGGCCAGCAGAGCCGCGACGATACCGGCGGCGGCGCTGTCCTTCAGCATCGTGATCAGACTGGGGTGGTAGGAATGCTGGCCGGCGGCGGCGGCGTTGGTCGTCGTCGTCATCGGCTTACACCTTTTCGATTTCGGGACGGCCCAACAGGCCGGTGGGGCGGAAGATCAGCACCAGAACGAGGATCGAGAACGCCGCCACATCCTTGTATTCAATGCTGAAATAGCCGGACCAGAAAGCCTCGATCAGGCCGATCAGCAAACCGCCCAGCATGGCGCCCGGCAGCGAGCCGATACCGCCCAGCACGGCGGCGGTGAAGGCCTTCATGCCGGCAATGAAGCCGATATAGAAATCGATCACGCCGTAATAGAGGGTCACCATCAGGCCGGCCACGGCGGCCAGACTGGCGCCGATCACGAAGGTGGCCGAGATGATGCGGTCGACATTGACGCCCAACAGCGAGGCCATGGTCATGTCCTGCTCGGTGGCGCGCTGGGCGCGGCCCAACGGAGTGCGGGTGATGATCCAGGTGAACACCGCCATCAGCACCACGGTCAGCAGCACGATGATAATCTGCAGATAAGACAGATTGGTATGCTGGCCTTCGGCGATGGCGATGTCGAAACCGCCGCGAATGATCGGGGGCAGCGGCTTGACCTTGGCGCCCTGGGCGATCTGCACGTAGTTCTGCAGCACGATCGAGACGCCGATGGCCGAGATCAGCGGCGCCAGCTTGAACGATCCGCGCAAGGGCCGATAGGCGATGCGCTCGATGGCCCAGCCGTAGGCCGAGGTGAAGACCATGGCGACGATCAGGACAATCGCCAGCGCCAGGGGGATATAGGTGATCCCCAACACGCCGAGGATTAGGAATCCAATCATCGAGACGAAGGCGCCGATCATATAGATTTCGCCATGGGCGAAGTTGATCATGCCGATGATGCCATACACCATCGTATAGCCGATGGCGATCAAGCCGTAGATGGCCCCGAGCGTCAGCCCGTTGATCAGCTGTTGCAGAAAATAATCCATGAAGCCGCGTTTCTCTTTCAGGATTGCTTGTGATGGAAAAACAGGCTTGGCCGGTTTTCGGACCCCCTGCCGAAAAGCCGTCCCCATCCGCGTTTCCCTTGAGAAAACCCTAACCGAACGTCCGGGGGTGTCAAGCGGCTTGATGGAGGGGGTAAGGCGGTCGGAAATCCGGATAAACTGCCTGTTTCAGGGGCATTTGCGCATGACTTCGGCATTCCGTCGCACGGGCGGGCTGGTAGTCGGAATGGCATGGCGGCGGGGCTCCTCCCTGCTGCGGCTGCATACTCAGGGAATTGGTGTTTCCGACCCTTTGAATTCAAGGGCTATTGCCATTTTGGGCTGTGATTTTTGTCCGCTCGGAATCTGCCTTTAATTTGTGCAAAAGCTTGATTGCTGAAGTTTTGAACAGATTGTCAAGGCTGATATTTTTTTAAAAAAGCCGCCACGGACTTGAATCCTTACGCCGAAACAGCCCAATATCACCTTCCAGAGGGGGTGGCGTGATTCTTGCTGGTGTGACTCTTGATACAAAGAGCGTCCGGTGAAATCGAGCCTGGCGGGTGTCGCTGATAAGGCTGACGGTGTCGCAGGGGCGCTGACGAAGGAGTTTTGATATGCCGGACAACAGGAACAGCTCCGCGCTGTCGTTGATCAGCATCTATGAAATCAGCAAGATTCTGTCTTCGTCGCTCAATCTGGAAAAGACCCTGCGCGAGGTGGTGAACCTTCTGTCGTCTTATCTGGAGATGCGCCGGGGCATGGTCACCCTGGTGGATGACAAGAGCCAGATGGAAGTGGTGGCCGCCGCCGGCATGACACCGGAAGCGTTGAAGCGCGACGGCGGCAGCAAGCTGGCTTCGGCGCTGGTGGCTTTGATGGGGCGGGTGGTCAATACCGGCATGCCCATCGTGATTCCCAATCTGGCGGAAGAGCCCTTGGTGGCCGAGGCCGACGGCGGTCTGGCGATCCTGGAGGACGAGGTGGTGGCCTTCATCGGTGTGCCGATCAAGGCGGCCGACAAGACCATCGGCGTGCTCTCCATTGATCGGGTGCTGGATACCGAGCATTTCGACGTGAATTTCGAGGCGGATGTCCGTTTCCTGACCATGGTCGCCAATCTGGTGGGCCAGACCGTGCGTCTGCATCAGTCGGTGGCGAACGAACGCGAGCGGTTGCTGCTGGAGCAGCATCGCCTGCAAAAGGCGGTGCAGGCCGAGGCCGAGCCGGGGCGTTTCAGCATCGACAATGTTATCGGCGTCAGCCGTCGCATGCAGGATGTCTATGCCGAGATTCATCAGATCGCCCCCAGCCGCTCGACCGT
>Ga0306923_10002006_pt1 | contig 18431 bp, 14 predicted proteins | sample sta12Can44000108_FD_203841 | JGI IMG/M metagenome (GOLD analysis project Ga0306923, IMG submission 203841) | Lab enrichment of tropical soil microbial communities from Luquillo Experimental Forest, Puerto Rico - statanox.12C.anox.44.000.108 (v2)... | ecosystem: Environmental > Terrestrial >... | reverse complement strand
GGGAACGAGAAGCGGGTCAGCTCTCGCTCGCCATCGGTGTCGAACAGAATGAGATCGTTGCCTTCGGCGGCGCAGGGCCAATAGCCGTAAGCCGCCTGTGGCGACAAGATCTCCTCACGGATCGCGATGTCGAGAATGCGGCGCAGGATCGGGCGCAGCTCATCCTTCGCCCATTCACGGTATTCGGCGAGGCTCTTTCCGTCTTTGCGGTAGCCCCATTGGAATTGGTAGAGCATGCGCTCGTTGAGGTATGGCGCGACGGCCTTTACCGGCACTTGCGAGATCGTCCGCGGGCCCCAGAACGGCGGCTCGGGGATCGGCACCCCACGGGTCAATTCGGCCCGTTGCACGCGGATCTCCTCGGCATCGACCGGGCGCAGCGGGCGCGGATCGGCGGCGCGCCCGAGTTTGCGGGTGCGATTGACTGGCCGGCCTTCGTTCTTGCGGCGGACTTCTTCGAGATGTAGATCGAACCGGCCGTTGACGATCTTGTCGATCAGGTCGAGGCCGTCGAAGGCATCACGGGCATAGGCGACGCGGCCCGCGGCGTAGGATTTGACGCAATCCTCTTCGACATAGCGCCGGGTCAGCGCGGCGCCGCCAAGCATGACCGGGAGCGAAAGCCCTTGGCGGCTCATCTCTTCGAGGTTCTCGCGCATGACAACGGTCGATTTGACGAGCAGGCCCGACATGCCGACGGCGTCCGCCTTATGCCCTGCGGCGGCTTCGAGGATCGCCGCGATCGGCTGCTTGATACCGAGATTAACAACGCGGTAGCCGTTGTTTGTGAGAATGATGTCGACGAGGTTCTTGCCGATGTCGTGGACATCACCGCGCACCGTCGCGAGCACGACCGTGCCCTTCTGCTGGCCCTCTAGGCGCTCCATGAACGGTTCGAGATAGCGGACCGCGGCTTTCATCGTCTCGGCTGATTGCAGCACGAAGGGGAGCTGCATTTTGCCGGCGCCGAAGAGGTCGCCGACCGTTTTCATGCCGTCCAGCAGGATGTCGTTGATAATGTCGAGCGGCTTATAGCCCTGCATCGCCAGATCGAGATCGGCTTCGAGCTCCTGCCGGTCGCCGTCGACGATACGCTGCGCCAGACGGTCTTCGAGCTTCTCCGGACGCCCCCTCTTCTCACTCTTCTCGGCGGCGCGGTTCTCGAATAATGCGATATAAGCCTGTAGCGGGTCATAGTCTTCGCGACGACGGTCGAAGATCAGATCCTCGGCGACCCGCACTTCCTCCTCCGGGATCCGGTGCAACGGCGTGATGCGGGAGAAATGCACGATCGCGCCGGTCAGGCCGCGACGCAGCGCATGGTCGAGAAAGACCGAGTTGAGCACGTGACGCGCCGGCGGGTTGAGCCCAAAGGAGATGTTCGACAGCCCGAGAATGATCTGGCACTCCGGCATAGCCTGCGAAATCCGCTCGATCGCCTCCAGTGTCCAGAGCCCGAGCTTGCGGTCGTCGTCATTGCCGGTGCAGATCGTGAAGGTCAGCGGGTCGAACAGCAGGTCGGCGGGCGGCAGGCCGTGCCTGCCGCATGCGAAGTCGTAAAGCCGCTGCGCGACGCGGACCTTGTGCTCGACCTCTTTGGCCATACCGGTTTCGTCGATTGTCAAGGCGATGACCGCCGTGCCGAAACGCCGCGCGAGCCGCAAGCGCTTATCGGCCGCCTCCTCGCCGTCCTCGAAATTGATCGAGTTGATGATCGGCTTGCCGCCATAGAGTTTGAGCGCGGCTTCGAGCACCGGGTATTCGGTCGAGTCGATGACAAGGGGCGCGTTGACCGCGCCGCGCATCCGGGTCACCGCCTCGGTCATGTCGGCGACCTCGTCGCGCCCGACAAAGGCGGTGCACAGGTCGAGCGTGTGCGAGCCTTCCTTGACCTGTTCGCGCCCCATCTCGACGCAACCGTCCCAGTCCCCCTGCTCTTGTAATTGGCGGAATTTGCGCGAGCCGTTGGCATTGCAGCGCTCGCCGATCGACAGATAGGCGTTCTCCTGGCGCAGGCTGACCTGGCCATAGAGCGAGGCGACCGATGGTGTCCATGCCACGTTGCGCGGCCGCGCCCCAGGCCGGTCACGCCCGCAGCCGAGGCGCCTGAGCATTACATCGAGCATGGCGATGTGCCTGGGCTCGGTGCCGCAGCAGCCGCCGACCATGCCGACCCCGTCCTCCAGTACAAAGCGTTCGAGCCACTGGACGAGTTCGGCCGGACCCAGCGGATAAAGGGTGCGGCCATCGACGAGCTCCGGCAGTCCGGCATTGGGCTGCACCGTAATGTGCCCCGGCCAGTTCTCGCCAAGCCATTTCACGTGCTCGGCCATCTCGCGCGGGCCAGTCGCGCAGTTGAGGCCGATAACCGGGACGCCGAGGGCGTGCACGACGGTCGCCGCGGCGGCGATATCGGCGCCGACCAGCAAGGTGCCGGTGGTCTCGACCGTCACGCTGACGAGGATCGGGATGTCCTTGCCGGCCTCGTCGCGGGCGCGCTTGGCGCCGTTGACCGCCGCCTTGATCTGCAGCGGGTCCTGGCAGGTTTCGATGGCGATCGCGTCGCTGCCGCCGGCGACGAGGCCGGCACATTGCAGCGCGAGTCCGTCCTCAAGCTCCTGGTAGGAGATATGGCCAAGCGAGGGCAGGCGGGTGCCCGGCCCGAGCGAGCCGAGCACAAAACGGGTGCGGCCGTCATGGTCAAATTCGGCGATCGCCTCACGGGCCAGCTCGGCGGCGCGCCGGTTCAGCTCGAACGTGCGGTCGGCAATGCCAAACTCGCCGAGGGTAGCGGGCGAGCCGCCAAAACTATTGGTCTGCAGTGCATCGCAACCCGCCGCGAGATAACTGCGGTGGATCTCGCGGATCAGGTCGGGGCGGCTCTCGTTGAGGATCTCGGTGCAGTTCTCGAGCCCGAGAAAGTCCCGCTCGATGTCGAGATTAAGCGCCTGTACTCGGGTGCCCATCGCGCCATCGCAGAGCACGACCCGGTCGGCGATATAATCGAGAAAATGCGTCATCATGCTGCCGCTGCAGCGGGCCTTTTAGCGCGAACGCCGAGCAGGTGACAGATCGCAACAATCAGGTCGGCCCGGTTCAACGTATAAAAATGAAATTCGTGCACACCATTGGCGTGCAGCCGGCGGCATTGCTCCGCTGCGATCGAGGCGGCGACGAGACGCCGCGTATCGGGATCGTCGTCGAGCCCCTCGAAATGCGCCGCCATCCAATCAGGTATTGTAGCGCCGCACGCGGCGCTGAACTTCTTGACCTGCGCAAAGTTGGTGACCGGCAAGATGCCCGGCACGATCGAGACCGTAATGCCGGCGGCCGCCGCGCGATCGCGGAACCGCAAATAAAGATCGACATCGAAGAAGTATTGGGTGATCGCCCGAATCGCGCCGGCGTCGAGCTTACGTTTCAAATTGTCGAGGTCGTGGTGGCCGCTCTGGGCCTCGGGATGCGTCTCGGGGTAGGCGGCAACGCTGATCTCGAAATCGGCGACTCGGCGCAGCCCCGCCACGAGCTCGGCGGCATAGGGGTATCCCCCGGGATGCGGCTGATATTCCTGGGCGCCGGCGGGCGGGTCGCCGCGCAGCGCTACGATGTGACGAATCCCGGCCGCCCAGTACGCCTGCGCAACGGCGTCGATTTCTCCACGGCTCGCTCCGACGCAGGTCAGATGAGCCGCGGGCTCCAGCACGGTTTCTTGGCGGATGCGCCGTACCGTCGCGTGCGTGCGCTCTCGCGTGGAGCCGCCCGCCCCATAGGTCACGGAAACAAACCGAGGCCCCAAGGGTTCGAGCCGCTTGATCACCTCCCAGAGCCTCGCTTCCATCTCCTCCGTCTTGGGTGGGAAGAATTCGAAGGAGACGCGCGGCGGGCCGGCATCGAAGTCGACGAGCGGGTCGGCGGCGAGTAAGCCGCGCAACGGCCCTGCGCTCTGACCTTGCATCAGTGTACCTCCCCTGTAACGAGCTCTCCCGTCGTTGCCTGCCGCGAACCTTGCGCGAACCTCGACGTCGCCGCCGCAGGCCGATGCGCAGTCCAGATCACAACTGTCAGCGGATCTCCGGGCAGGCGCCGCGGCGATCCCGGATCGAGGCCGGTTGCACGGCACCATTCCGCCACCTCGGTATCGGAGAAACCGAGCCGGCGGTGAGCGTGCTCGTTGCGGAGAAATTCGAGGGCATGCGGAGCGAAGTCGACGAGCACGAGAATGCCAGCCGGACGCAGCGTGCGGGCCGCCTCGGCGATCGCAGTTGCGGGGCGATCGGCGTAATGCAGCACCTGATGAATGACTACCGCATCAAAGGAAGCATCAGGCACCGCCAGCTGGTACATGTCACCGAGTCGCACCGACGCGTTGTCGAGCCTCGCCCGCTCGAGATTGACCCGCGCGATCGACAGCATCTCGCGCGATTGGTCGATGCCCAACGCGCTCTGAACCTGTGGCGCCAGAACTTCGAGCACTCGGCCGGTTCCGGTGCCGATATCCAGCAGATCACGCGGGTCGGCCGTACTTATGATCTCGACGAGCGCTGCCTCGACCTCGCGCTCATCGACATAGAGCGAGCGGATGCGATGCCATTGCGCGGCATTTTCGCGGAAATAGGTCCCGGCCGCTTCAGCCCGCTGCCGTTTGATCGCATTCAGCCGTTGGAGATCGAGGCTGATTGTCGGGTCGGTTTCGTCGCAAGCCGCCACCAGTTGGCGGGCGAGCGTGCTTGCCGGGCCCGAATGGCTCAGCCGATAAAAAACCCAACTCCCCTCGCGGAAACGGTCGAGAAGACCGGCCTCGCACAGAAGCTTCAGATGGCGTGAAACCCGCGGCTGGCTCTGACCAAGGATCTGGGTCAATTCGCTGACCGTCAGTTCGCCGCGTGCACACAGGACGACGAGCCTCAGCCGCGTGGCCTCGGCTACCGCCCGCAACGCAGCCAATAGGTGATCCATCGGGCTGCCTTTTCGTCTCAGTGGCAGCAAGATATACAGATATCTTTATATGTGCAAGCAGTTTCACCAGCGAGGAGACCAGCGGAGACTTGCTCATTCCGCGAATTTCGCTCAATTATCTCGCCATGGGCCAACTGCCAGACCAGTGCGAGACCGATCGATGAATGTTAGCGCGCTCCGCCTCGGCTTATGGGACCTGCTCTTGCTCTCGACACTGACACTCTCGGCCTGCGCGTCCCACCCGGAGACCGAACAGCAGCAGGTGACCACCTACGAGGAGGAATTCAACGACCCCTTCGAAAATACCAACCGCAAGATCTTCGAATTCAACCAATTCGTCGATCGTAATGCGATTGCACCAGCCGCCAAGGCCTACCGCGCGGTGTTTCCCGACCCAGTACGCGATTCATTCCGGGACTTTCTCTACAACCTGCGCGAACCGCTGATCTTTGTGAACGACACGCTGCAGGGCCAATTCGAGAGCGCCGGAAAAGACCTCGCGCGTTTTGTTGTCAACTCCACGGTGGGTATGGCCGGGACCGTTGATGTCATGGGCCGCTGGGGTGTTCCTTATCACGAGGAGGATCTCGGGCTGACCCTTGGCACTTGGGGAGTTCCCGAAGGCCCCTATCTCGTCGTGCCGATCCTCGGCCCCTCCACCCCGCGCGATTTAGGCGGCCAGGTCGCTGAGGGCTTCGGCGATCCGTGGAACCGGCTCGTCAGCGGAAATCCCTGGACCCTGTACTGGATCCCGTACGCGCGCGGTGCCTTGAGCGGCATCGATACGCGGTCGCGTTATATCGAGACCCTGGCCGATATCGAGCGCACCTCACTCGACTACTATGCGACAATTCGCTCACTCTATCGGCAGCGGCGAGCGGCGCTGATCCGTCATGAAAAAGAAGAGGAACTGCCGCCGAAGGCCGGCTTCAGCCGGCGCGAGGACCACGGCTCGCCTTTTACGTTCGTGAACACCGCGGCCCGACCGTCTATGATCTCGGATGCATCAAATCTCTCCGAGGTATCCAAGTAATGGAGCGACGTTCCTTTCTGATGGGCGCCTTTATCCTGACGGCCGGCATCCTTGCCGCTCATCCGCCGGCAGCGGCGGCGGCGGATCCGACCGCGCTGATCAACAATCTCGGCCGCGAGGCGCTCGCGGTGCTCGGCAAGGGGACCAACGAGTCGCAGAGGGTGGCACGGTTTCGCGAATTGCTGCGCGCAGATTTCGACGTGCCGGGAATCGCCCGTTTCGTGCTCGGGCGTTATTGGAATACGGCGACCGAGGACCAGCGGGCGGAATTCGTCAAGCTGTTCGAGAATTACGTTGCCCTCGCCTACGCCACGCGGCTCGCCGAATACGCCGGCGAGCAGTTCAAGGTGACGGGCAGCAGACCTGACGGTGACGGCGCCATCGTCTCCAGCCAAATCCTGCGCCCCGCCGGCTCGGCGCCGATCAAAGTCGACTGGCGCCTGACCGGCCGCAATGGGATTTATAAAATCAGCGATGTCTCGGTAGACGGGATCAGTATGGCGGTCACGCAGCGCTCCGAGTTCGCGTCGGTCATCCAGCATAACGGCGGACAATTGCAGGGTCTCATCGCGATGCTTCGCGAAAAGACCGGAGGCTCCGCCGCACGATCGCCTTGATGACCGGTTTGCTTATCGCCATGCGCGCCCAGATTGGGGAAGGCGTCTGATCTGGTACTCACGCCCGGACCAGCGGCTTATAGCGGATACGGTGCGGCTGGTCGGCTTCGGCGCCGAGGCGGCGCCGGCGATCCGCCTCGTAATCCGCGTAGTTGCCTTCGAACCAGACCACTTGGCTGTCGCCCTCGAAGGCGAGGATGTGGGTGGCGACGCGGTCGAGAAACCAGCGGTCGTGAGTGATGATGACGGCGCAGCCGGGGAATTCGAGCAACGCTTCCTCGAGCGCGCGCAAGGTGTCGACATCGAGATCATTGGTCGGCTCGTCGAGCAGCAGCACATTGGCGCCGGCCTTCAGCATCTTGGCGAGATGAACGCGGTTGCGTTCCCCGCCCGATAATTGACCGACCTTCTTTTGCTGATCGGGGCCGCGGAAATTGAACAGCGCGCAATAGGCGCGGCTCGCCATTTTGCGCCGGCCGAGATCGATTTCGTCCCGGCCCTCAGCGATCTCCTGCCACACCGTGCTCGCCGCGACGAGGGTGTCGCGCGACTGGTCGACATAGCCGGGTTTGACCGTCTCGCCGACCCGAAACGTGCCGCTGTCGGGTTCCTCCTGCCCGGTGATCATGCGGAACAGCGTCGTCTTGCCCGCCCCGTTAGGGCCAATCACGCCGACAATGCCGCCCGGCGGCAGGTCGAAATCGAGCCCCTCGATCAACAACCGGTCGCCAAAGCCTTTGGCAACGCCTTGCGCCTCGATGACGAGATCACCGAGACGCGGTCCGGGGGGTAGCACGATCTGCGCGGTGTCGGGTGCCTCCTCGCGGCTCTGCGCGACGAGCGTCTCATAGGCCGACAGCCGCGCCTTGCTCTTCGCCTGCCGCGCGCGCGGGCTCTGCCGCACCCATTCGAGTTCGCGTTCGAGGGTGCGCCGGCGCGCCGCTTCCTGGCGGCCTTCCTGCTCGAGCCGCTGCCGCTTCTGCTCGAGCCAGCCCGAATAATTGCCTTCATAGGGAATGCCGCGGCCGCGGTCGAGCTCCAGGATCCAGCCGGCCACCTCGTCGAGAAAATAGCGGTCGTGAGTGACGGTCACAACGGTGCCGGGATAATCCTCGAGAAAGCGCTGCAGCCAGGCCACCGACTCGGCGTCGAGATGGTTGGTCGGCTCGTCGAGCAGCAGCAGGTCGGGTCGCTGCAGCAGCAGCCGGCACAGCGCTACGCGCCGCCGCTCGCCGCCCGACAAGGTCGCGACCTCAGCATCGCCCGGCGGGCAGCGCAAAGCGTCCTTCGCGATCTCGACGGTGCGATCGAGCTCCCAGGCGCCTGCCTGATCGATCTTTTCCTGCAGCTCACCCTGCTCGACGATCAGCGCATCCATTTCGGCTTCCGAGAGGTCGTCGGCAAACCGCGCGCTCACGGCCTCAAACCGGTCGAGCAAGGCCTTGGTCTCGGCGAGCCCCTCGATGATGTTGCCGAACACGTCCTTTGTATTATCGAGCGCCGGCTCCTGCGGCAGATAGCCGACCCGCGCCCCTTCCGCGGCCCAGGCCTCGCCAACAAAATCGCGCTCCTCGCCGGCCATAATCCGCAATAGCGTGGATTTGCCGGCGCCGTTTGGTCCCAGCACGCCAATTTTGGCGCCGGGCAGAAACGACAGCCAAATGTCCTTCAAGACCTCCCGGCCGCCGGGATAAGTCTTGCCGAGACCCTTCATCACATAGATGTACTGGTAGGCTGCCATTGCCGTCTCGTCGAAATCGTGCGGCGCCGGAATATGCCGCCGCTCTTATGTTAACAAACGCGAACGCCTTTGTTATCGCAAGCTCGGTTGCGCCGGGACTGCAACCATTCATTGACTCAATGATTACCCATTTGCTTATCTGCAGCGAATCAGCAGCAAAATCTCGTTTTGGTTGTAACGCGCCCGGCCGCCCGAAGCCGGTCAGAGCTCATCGGTGCCCAGTATCATGCAACGTAAAAAAGGCGATTTGATGGTCGTTATGATCCCAGGGCCGCGAAGTGACTGAACGTTGAAATGCGGCGAGGGCGGTGTTAGCTTTTTCATCACTTGGGGGTAACGGTCTCGATCTGGAAGCCGCCCGGCGCAGGCTGGTGAAATGCTTCGGGAGATCAGGCCAGGCGTTCGATCGTGAAATCCCCATCAAGTAAATAAGCCAAACACCTTCGGCAGGTGAGGAGGAGGAAACCATGAAATACCGCTCTATCTTCCGCATCGGACTTCTCGCGTCAACCATACTCGCTTCGACATCGCTCTTGGCAACGGCGGGGGAAGTCACGACACCGCGGCTGTTGAACGCCGACAAGGAGCCGCAGAACTGGCTGATGGTCAACAAGGACTATGCGGCGCATCGCTATTCCGAGCTTGACCAGATCAATAAGAACAACGCCAAGGATCTCAAGGTCGCCTTCACGGTGGCGCTTGGGGGCGTCGAAGGCCTCGGCAAGGTCCCGTTGGGCGGCCATCAGAGCACGCCCCTTGTCGACGATGGCGCGATGTTCGTCGTCGATGGCTTCGGCGCCGTCTATAGGATAGACGTCAAGGACCCGGCCAAGGCGAGGATCGCCTGGATCATGGATCCGGGCACCAACAAGGCCGATTTTATGGTCGCCTCGAACCGCGGCGTCACGCTCTACAGGAATGTTGTCATTTCCGTCACGGCCGACTGCAAGGTCCTGTGGACCAAGGCCGACACCGGCGAGCTCGTCAGGACTGTCCAGTTCGACGATCCCAAGAAAACTCACTGCACGCTGACCTCGGCTCCACTGCTGATCGACGACAAGCTGATCGTCGGCGGTAGCGGCGGTGACCAGGGTGCGCGCGCCCATATTGACGCGTTCAACGCGGATACCGGCGACAAACTCTGGCGGACCTTCGCCATTCCCGCCCCCGGCGAGCCCGGCGGCGAAACCTGGAAAGGTGACACCAATGCCTGGGAGCACGGCGGCGGATCCTTCTGGGTGACCGGCTCGTACGATCCGGCGACCAAGCTGACGATCTGGGGGACCGGCCAGCCGGTTCCGATGTTCGATCCGGAATACCGCCCGGGCGACAACCTGTTCACCAATTCGACGATCGGTTTCGACGTCACCACCGGAAAGATGACTTGGTATTTTCAGTACACGCCCGGCGACTTCCTCGACTATGACGAGGTCGGGATCAATCAGCTGATCGATACAAAGGTGAACGGCGAGGATCGCAAGATCGTGGCACATTTCGGCCGCAACGGCTTTTTCTATACCCTCGATCGCAATAACGGGCAGTTCATCCAGGCGCAGCAATACGCCCAGAAAATCAACTGGACGGACGGCATCGATCCCAAGACCGGCAAGCCGATCGAATACGATCCGAAGAAGGATCTGCAGACCTACAAGATCGGCAAAGCGTCCCGACGCGAGCAAAACAGGCTGCAGGGTTGCCCGAATATCCAGGGGGGCGTGAACTACTTTCCGACATCCTACAGCCAGCGCACTCATCTTTCTTATGGCGGCGGGATCGAGGCCTGCTCATTCGTCACCGTCGATCCGCTCAACGACAATAGCGGGGACTTTTGGCTGGGTGGCAAGTACGCCAACGCCGAGGATGTCAAAGGCAGCCTAACGGCGATGGACCCGTCGACCGGTAAGAAGGTGGCCCAGCTGTCAACGGACCACGGCATCACTTCCGGGGTCACGTCGACGGCCGGTGGTCTCGTGTTCACAACGACCACTGACGGAATAATCTACGCGCTCGACGATGAGACGCTGAAGCCTCTGTGGAGCTTTAATACCGGCTCCTTCAGCTCGGCTCCGCCGATAACTTATTCGGTCAACGGCAAGCAATATGTCGCAGTGCTGATCGGCGGGAACGTTCAGACCAGGGACTTCTTGAGCAAAGCGCCCGCACTCAAAGACATGCAAAACACGTCGATGCTGTTCGTGTTCAGCCTCTGAGAGTCCGATTGGCCATTCGTTACCCGGCCGAAAGGAGCTGTCAGGAAATCGATGATGGGCTGGATGGGCGTTGTGCGTCCTTCGAGACGGCCGCTTCGCGACCTCCTCGGGATGAGGAATTTAAAAAGTGTTGCCTCATGCTGAGGAGCGCCCAAAGGGCGCGTCTCGAAGCACGCACGCCTAGCTGATGCTGTGCTTTCGTCCTGTCGATCGATCGATTTCTCTGCGGTTTTCCCAGGAATGACGAGAAAGGACGAGAATAGAGATCAGCGCTCGGGGTATTTATCGCATTCGGCTCCAGCCTCACCGAAAAACTCGACGCATTGTCCCCGATTCACTGGACCTGCCCCTTTTATCTTGGTGGCGACGTAGTCGGTCACGGCATCGATCTCGTAAGATTGCAGCGTTTTCGGGGAACGGATCGGTTCCAGGTTGCCGAGCTCCGCGGCGCTCATGCCGTAGCAGCGCTTGTCGGTGTAGGCGAAGCGATCGAAATGCGGCATCGGTGTTCCGGGCCGTCCGCACTGGATCGTCTCGCGAATCTGGTCGCGGGAGAGCTGCGTCTCGCGCAGCGAGGGTGCGTTGCCCTCGGAATGGAAGCCCGAGGGGAAACCGTCCCCGGCCCAACCGTGACATTGCGGACATCCGCCCTTGGTCTTCCAGATCCTTTCCCCGTCAGCCACGTCCTGCGCCATGGCGGCGGTTGCCACTGCCACCGCAATTATCCCGGCAAAAGCTGTGGCGGAAGAAATCGAGGCCCGAGAAAGCGGTTGACAACGCATCATGGGCGTTCCACGAAAATGCCGGCAGCCTGCCGAAATTTTGCCGGCATCATGAACTCGCCACGCCACAGGCCGATTTTTTCCTCCCTGGCCGCAGCCTCGGCCGCGACATAGTCCGTCGTCTCGCCGGGCCGTGCGACCGCGTAGCCCCGGCGAACGAGCTGTTCGTTGAGGCTCTGGCCGTTGATCGTACAACGCGCGAGCAGACGGCCATAAACATCGGGCTCGCCGATCACCTCGCAGGTCGCCGGCCCTTGATCTACCAAGATCTCAAGCTCGCGCACCGCCGCCGCCCAGCATTGCCAGATTTTGCCGCCGAGAGTGCAATTCTGCTTGCGCATCACCGAGTCGATGCCGAAGAGCATGACTCGCTGGCCGTTGATCTCGATGACCGTGGAATCGACCGCCTTGGCCGGCCCGTTGATCTCGTTTGCTTCGACCGCGGTCGCGAACATCGCCATCATTAAAGAAAGAAACAGCCTGATCATTATTTCCTCCCTGGCGAGGCGCCGATCGAAAAATCCGACCCAGCACGGCCGTCGGACCTGTTTGTCGCCGATTTGACAATTTTATAGACTGCCCAGCTGCCGACGCAATCAGGTCCGGGGGCCGTGCATGCATGCTGGAACGACCACCCGGGCGACATCGACCACCAGCTTTTTGCACGCGCTCGGGCCAGCCCTCGTGCTCCTGTTCGCGGCTGTGTGTGTGACGGTCGCGGATCAGCCCGCGCCGCCGAGCTCGGCGTCCGATCGCGAAGCATTCCTGGTAGGCAGGGGCAAAGATTGCCAAGGCTGCGACCTGCGCGAAGCCAAACTGAAGCGACGCGATCTGAGCGGCGCCGATCTCACCGGCGCCGATCTCAGCGGTGCTGTCCTGCATCGCGCTAAACTCGCGAATGCAAGGCTCGATCATGCCAAGCTGCAGGACGCCAATCTCAATAAGGCCGACTTGAAACGCGCTTCCTTGACGGGCGCCGATCTGACCGGGGCGCTCCTGTACGGGGCGGATCTGAGCGGCGCGCAGCTCGAAGGCGCCGTCATGACGCAGGTGCGTATGGCCCATAGCCGGCTGACCCGGGCGGTACTGCGCGGCGCGGACCTGTCGCTGTCCACGATGATGGATGCGGAGATGGCAGGCAGCGATCTGTCTCACGCCAGTCTGAAGCAGTCGAACCTCAATGGTGCGAACCTCAACCGATGCGACTTCACCGCGGCCGCGCTCGACGGCGCAGGCTTTGTGCGGGCTCGATTGAAGGATGCCAAGCTGCGGGGCGTCTCCGCGAGACAGGCCGATTTCTACGAAGCCAATCTCTCCGGCTCTGATCTGACCAACGCGGATTTCCGTGGTTCGCGACTGCAGCAGGCCGATCTGGACGGCGCCGTCACTGAAGGGATCAAGACAAAGGGCGCCCTGCTGGTGGACGGCACGATCGGGCAGTGAACGGCTGACACAAAGCGAGCCCCTATCTGCCCTTCAGCAGGGAGAGGGAGGATGGCGGGCTTATTATTAATTATATGCCAAAGGGCACCACTACCGCAAAGAGGGTAATATTTGCCTTTAACGAGTTAGGTATTTGGGTCGAATGCTAGTTTCTGGCATTGGGTATATTTGGCGTGCGCGCTCCCAACTAGGACGCCGTTCTAGAATTAGTGCTCTTGCGCCTTCTATCATGTCGTCTCCGCCAATCCACCCGGTGTCTTCCTCTATAATGTTCTCCTCATAGACGTATCGCATGGCCCGAAACGCGTCTCTGTTAGAGGCTGACCGAAAATGAATTGAGTGATTTCAGTTGGTTGTGTGATGATGGTTGTGGCAAAGCAATCATCGAGGCACAATATGTGGACCGAAATCACTCGACCGAAATATGAGCGAGAGGGACAGCGCTACGCAAGCGATCTGACGGATGCGGAGTGGGCGTTGATCGCGCCGCACATGCCGGCGGCTAAGCGTCTGGGCCGGCCGCGCGGGACCGAGTTGCGTGCCGTGGTCGATGCGATCTTGTATCTGGCGCGGACCGGCTGCCAGTGGCGGATGCTGCCGAAGGACTTTCCTCCGTTCACGACGGTGCAAGGCTATTTCTACGATTGGCGGGACGACGGCTTGTTCGAGAAGATCAATTTTGAGTTGCTGCTGCAAACGCGCGAAGTGGCCGGCCGTGAGGCCAGCCCGTCGGCCGGGGTGATCGACAGTCAATCGGTCAAGACGACCGAGAGCGGCGGGCCGCGTGGTTACGACGCCGCCAAGAAGGTCAAAGGCCGTAAGCGCCACATTGTGACCGATACTTGCGGTCTGCTGGTCGGTGCCGCGGTGCACCCCGCCGATATCCAGGATCGCGATGGGGCGGTTCTGGTCATTGAGGCGGTTCACCAGCTGTTTCCCTGGTTGCGCCGGCTCTTTGCCGACAGCGTCTACAACGGCGCCAGTCTGCATCAGGCCCTTGCCAAGTTCGGTAACTGGACTGTCGAGATCGTCAAACGCGCCGCTGACGCGGCGGGCTTTCAACTGCTGCCACGGCGATGGGTCGTCGAACGAACCCTCGCTTGGCTCAATCGAAACCGCCGCCTCGCAAAGGATTTCGAGGCGTCGATCGCGAGCGCCAAAGCGTGGGTCTACATTGCCTCGGTGCAGCTGCTCACCAGGAGATTAGCCTGACCCTCACACAATGTTTCCTTGATACAATACAACTATTCCGATTCAGATTCAGACACTTAGCGTTCAAGCAAAACTTGAACAATCCAACGTTAGATATGCGTCTCCCATATTGCCGTTCAAAATACTCTCTCACGACCGCAGAATTGTCGTAAAAATAGTTCTTGATGCGTATACGTATGTCTTTCCCCATAATCTGAAAAGCTCGTCGAGATAGTGACGGCGTTTATACGATTTTCGCTCCATTCTACTAAGGTATTTAAAATACGCCTCTAAAGAAAAAGTCGACCAAACTAATATCGCTGTCGGCGCATTCAATTTTTCGTCTACTACTGACTTCAATAACGGAACGTATTTATCGAACAGATCGGTCTTCGCGATGTCAGGGATTAGCGTTCCTAGTTTCGTCAAGAACCTGAATTTCTCTGCGACAATGAAGATACCAAGCGGGTTCGCTTTTGGAATCTCCGGCGCCTTTCGCATCCCCAATGACGAAGTGAGCGATCAGGAGGCTGAGCGAATTATACGTGAAGCAATCCGCCGCTCGTTCCAGATCCCGTACAAGCCGCTCCAGAGCCTTGCAGGCAAGGCTCTGGAGCGGCGTCAATTCGTGTTGGTCTTACGCAGCGGCAATGCCGCGTCGTACATCTCGAAGCGGGTCTCGCTTTCATAATCTTCCGTCCGGGGCTTTCCGGTGTAAGGATCGACGAATTGCTGCCCCTTTTTCTGGAAGTAACGCTGTTCGAGAATGAGGTGCAGTCCCCCCAACTTCTTATCGCAGTGATTTTTGATGAAATTGGAGCCGGCCGGACTCTCCCCCTCGTTCGGCGGCAAGCTCTCGCACTGCCAACCATCGTCGCCGAAGCGATGGCGGATAAAATCCGCCAGTACCCAGAACTCGTTGCGGTCGCGCGACAATTGCTGGCGCGGGTCGGTGACCAGGCGCTCACCCTTCACCAGCCCCGCGTCGTCGAACAGCACAGAGGCTACTACCGGGAACTCGTACGCCGAAGTTCCGGCGTACATCCTGATCTCCGCCTTGAGGTCGAGCGCGCGCGCCCAGTATTCGAGCTCGTCGTCATACTCGAAATAGACCTCGCGGAGCCCATTGGCATCGGCTCTGCATTTCTCGAATTCGGTGAAATTGGCGAGCGGGATCGAAGGGGGCCCGCCGCCAGTGCCACAGGCATAGTTGATGAATTCGTCCGGGATTTCGACGGCTTTCTCACCAATGTGGATGTCCCAGACATTGAGCCGTGTTGGCCGGTCCTGGGCCCTGAGTTGCTCGATCGGAACCCGCCAGAGCAGGGCGAGCACGAGCCATCCGGCCAAGCGCACCACTGGCTTCACTACAGCCCCGTCGAAGGCTCAGAATCGACAGGCCGACTCCGGCGCATCGATGCCAAGGGTGTCAAGCACATTGGTTTGATGCAGATACTGTGGCAACGGAGCCCGTTCGATGACAGCGTCGGCGGTGCTGAGCAAGATCGGCGCGCGCAGCTGGTGATCCCAGGCGCGGAATGAGCCCGGATTGCCCTTTACCGTGTCGAGAGTGAGCTTGTCGCTCAACAGGAACGCCTTGACTGCGTCGAAATCGGTCGAATGCGTCCGCATGACCGCCTGCGTCACCGCCTTGACCGCTTCCCAAGCCGCCCAATCAGCGCCGTTCATGCGACGCGGCGGGGACACCTTCTCGTACCGATGCTGCAGTTGCACCGCAGCATCCCGGTCCCAGCTCCAGGACCATGCCGTCGGCACCAATCCGGCACTGCCGACGACGGGCCGCGGGAGGCTCGTCTCGTACGAAACATAACGGCCGAACTCGCCGCTGCTGTCGGCGACATAGACGACGTCGTAACGGACACCCGTTGTCATCAGGACAATGTTGGTTTGCTCCCGGTTACGCGGATCGTTGGTCAGTAGAAACGGTCTGGTCTCGACGACGTTGGCACGAAATTTTTTCGCTGACCGTTGCAGTGCAGCTACCATCGCAGCGTCTTCAAGCGCGGGGCCTTGCAGGATGAGGATCTGCAGCCAGCCTTTGGCCACGAGAAATTGCATTAGAGCGTCGGAAAGCATTGCCTCGCTGGGGTAAGTGTGCAGAACGTTCTTCGCGCAATCTTCTCCGCGCAGCGAATCCTCCGAAGCCGAGATGTTGAAGAGCACGACAGGACTGTCTGCGAGGCTGTGCGCGAGGTTTTTCAGGGCCACGGCGGGGAGGTCGACAAGAACAAAGTGAACGCCATCTCTCTCCATCCAATCCGAGGTCCGCTGCAGGAGTTCGTCGGCAGACTTGGCGGTCGCCTTCTCCATGGAGAACTCGATCCCGATGACCCGCCCGATCACCCGCGCGTCTTCGAAGGCCACCTGACTTCCTTGATAAGGACGACCGAGGTCTGTGAAGACAATTCCGGAATGCTCTCCTCGGTTGATATATCGCGCGTCGTCGGCCAACTCGACATAGCCAAGCTTGATCTCGCCCGTCTCCGACGGTTCAGCATGCACAGCTATTGATGGGGGTGAGGCACTCATTACTGCTGCCAGTGTGGCGGTGACGAGGCCGCGAGCGCTCCTATTCATCGACCAGGACCGAGTGTGGCACACGGCCGACCGGCACCGCCCGGATCGCCTTGCGGCTTTCCATGTCCACTATCGAAAGGTCGTCACTCAGCCCATTGGCGACATAGAGCGTCTTTTCGTCGGGACTGAGCGCGACACCCCAAGCACGACTTCCGACCAGCACGTAATCTTCGACTTTCCTTGTTGCTGTATCGACGATGGCGACGTGGTTGGCCCGTCCGAGCGCGACAATAGCCGTTTTCCCGTCCCTGGTCATGGTCATGCCAACGGGTGTGACATCGACCTGACGGAAACCAGGCGGCCGGAAGTCGATCGTCGCCGTAACCCGGTTGGCCGCGCGATCGATCACGGATACCTGGCCTGATAATTCATTGGAGACCCAGAGCTCCTTCCCATCAGGCAGCAGGAGAAAACGCCTTGGCCGCGTCCCGACGACGATGTTGTCCGTGACGGCGCCGGCCGCAGCGTCTACCACGTGCACCATATCAGTCACCTCGGATGTCACATAAAGGGTCTTGCCATCGGCACTTATGGCGACGCCCTCGGGTTCGGCACCAGTCGCAATCTCGCGCATGATGATTTTATCGGCGATACTGATCTGTTGTACCGAGGAAGCCTCCTCGTTGGAGACGTAGAGCGCCTTTCCGTCCCCGCTGAGTGCGAACATCTCGGGACTGGGACCCGTTGGTATGTGATCGGCAACCTTGAGCGTCGCCACATCGATCACATCGATAACGTCGTCATCTCCACAAGCGACATAGAGCAGTCGGCGACTGTCGCCGAACTTCATGTCGCGGGGGCGGTGAGACGTCGGGATCCACTGCGCTATCTTGTAATCCTGCTTGGGATCGATTACCGCGATGTTGTTCGTTTTCTCGTTACTGACGAAGACGTAGCCTGTGCCCTTTGCCTTCGCGCCCGCCGATAGAACGAGCGCCAGCACGAGGACGGCCAGGCTGAGCGTCAAGAAGCGGGCGCAGATGAAAGGCCTTGCGATACGGGGAAACGCTCTGCCTCGCGGTGGGGCCATTGGGGACCTTCGATAGGCGCGAGCGCGCGGTCGATATAATGGCTCGGGCCGCGTTCGACGCGGCGGCGGATGCGGTGCAGATGGATGTAGCAGGCTGCGAGCCTTGCGTGGGTGTCGAGCACTTCCCAGACCCGACGTGGATAGAAGACGAGCGGGTTCTCGCGCGGTAGACCGCTGCGCCGATGGCGGCGCAATTTGCGCCTGAAATAGCCGCCTTGCAGCGGATGCACCTTTTCTTGAATGAAAGTAAAATAAAATTGCAGGATATGATTCAATAGCCGCACCGGCTTGATGCCCGACGCTTTGGCCCGGCGGAAGATAGTCTCGATGTGTTCAGCGGAATAATAGAGGTCCCAGGCCTGGCGATAGACTTCCTGCCACTCCACGGGGCTCATTGCCGCATGGACGGTCGTGACGTGCTCGAGGTCGTATTTGTTCATGTCGGGGTCCATCCACACCCCGTTCTTGTAGAGCTGCTGGTGGTCGGCCGAGCCGGGCAACGGCGTCAGAATAAAAAATTCGAGCAGATCGACTGGCAATTCCTGCTGCACGGTGCGAATGTCGCGCGCGATGCGCTCCGGCGTGTCGCCCGGGAACCCTAGGATATATCCGGCATAGGTAATGACCCGCTGGGCTCGCCAGGCAAGAAACATCTGGCGGTATTCGTGCACCCGGTTCTGCTTTTTCTTGGCCTGCAGCAGATTGTCCGGATTGATGTTCTCGAGCCCGATAAAGACCCGCTTGCAGCCGGCCCGCGCCGCCTTCTCGACAAAATTCGGGATCCGGTGGCAGAGCGTGTCGACCTGGATGATGAATTGCAGTTCGAGCCC
>Ga0306923_10002005_pt1 | contig 18441 bp, 16 predicted proteins | sample sta12Can44000108_FD_203841 | JGI IMG/M metagenome (GOLD analysis project Ga0306923, IMG submission 203841) | Lab enrichment of tropical soil microbial communities from Luquillo Experimental Forest, Puerto Rico - statanox.12C.anox.44.000.108 (v2)... | ecosystem: Environmental > Terrestrial >... | reverse complement strand
TGAAGGACCGGCCCGATACGCTGACGATCGGACTCGGAGGGATCGGCTCCTCGGTGCAATGGCCGGCGAGAAACTCAAGATGATGACCGGCATTCGTCTGCTCAACGTTCCTTACAAAGGGACGTCGCCGGCGCTGACCGACCTGCTGGGAGGCCAAATCGATCTGATGTTCATCAGCCTGGTGACGGGAAGCGCGCAAGTTCGCGGCGGGAAACTACGCGCCTACGGCGTCACCAGTGCGCGACGGCAGCCGTCATTTCCCGATCTGCCCGCGATCGGAGAAATCGTGCCTGGATTCGAATCCAACGCCTGGTTTGGCGTTTTCGCGCCTGTCAATCTTCCCGCCGCGCTCGCCTACAAATTGAACGCAGTGATCATCGCCGCGCTTGCCAATCCGAAGCTGCGCGAACACCTGGAAAACGAAGGCGCCGCGCCCGTGGGCAGCTCGTCCGCCGAGTTTGCCGCCTTCGTGCGCGACGACATCAAACGCTGGGCGCCCATCGTCAAACAGTCAGGGGCAACGCCCAATTAGCGGCGCGTGAAGATCTTCGAATGGAAAAGCTGTTCGACCTCGTGATCAAGAACGCTCGGGTGGTGCGGCCCAATAAAAGCTCGGTCGACCGGCTCGACATCGCGGTCAAGGACGGAACGATCGCTTCGCTGGCGCCCGCTATCCCGGCTGAACAAGCGAAGCAGGCTTTTGACGCGAAGAACCTCCTGGCCTTCCCGGGCTGCGTCGATGCGCACATGCATGTCGGCATCTACGCACCCCTTGCCCAGGACGCAGTCTCGGAAAGCAAGGCCGCGGCGATGGGCGGGGTAACCTCGAGCCTCAACTACATCCGCACCGGCCGCTACTATCTCTACCGCGGCGGTCCATACCGCGACTTCATGCCCGAGGTGCTCAAACAGTCGGAAGGACGCTTCTGGGTCGATTACGGCTATCACATTGCTCCGATCGAAGCCGGGCATATCGATGAAATGGAACAGCTCGCCCTCGATCACGGCGTCACCTCGTTCAAGATCTTCATGTTCTATGGCGGCTACGGCCTGCACGGACCGGCTGCCGATCAGAATGAATTTCTGATGATTGGTCCCGAAGAGCGCTACGACATCGCGCATTTCGAATTCATCATGCGCGCCGCGCAGCGGTTGATGGTGAAATATCCCGAACTTGCCCCTTTCATCAGCGTCAGTCTTCACTGCGAGCTTGCCGAGATTCTCAACGCCTATACGAAGATTGTCGAGCGGGAGGGTAAGCTAACCGGTCTGCACGCCTACTCTGCCGCCCGCCCGCCCCACTCGGAAGGGCTCGCCATCTGGATCGCCTCTTATCTCGCCAATGAAACCAACTGCCTCAACATCAATCTGCTGCACCTGAGCTCGCAGAAGGCCATAGACGCAGCGTGGACCATGCAGCAGGTGTTTCCCCACATCGCGTTTCGCCGGGAAGTGACCGTGGGGCATCTTCTACTCGACGCCGATTGCGAATGCGCGGTGCACGCGAAGGTCAATCCGCCGATCCGTCCGCGCAGTGACGTCGAGGCGCTATGGCAGGCGGTGCTCGACAGGAAGATCGACTGGATCGTCAGCGATCACGCCTGCTGCTCGGCCGAGCAGAAATGGTCGAAAACCGATCCAACCAATATCTGGCTGGCAAAAGCCGGATTTGGCGGCACCGAGTACCTCCTCTCGGGCGTCCTGAGCGAAGGCGGCAAGCGTGGCTTGTCCTACAACCGCGTCGCCGAGCTTTTGAGTTGGAAGCCGGCGCAACGGTTCGGCCTGCTCGGGAAGGGCGACATCGCTCCGGGTTACGATGCCGACATCGCTCTCGTCGACCCGGATGAACGCTTCACCGTCCGCGCCAGCGAGTCCGAATCGAAACAAGGTTATTCGCCCTTCGAGGGTCTCGAACTTACCGGCCGCGTGAAGAGCACCTTCCTGCGTGGGCTTCCGATCTATCATGGTGGAAAGACGACGGGACCGGCGCGTGGTCGATATTTGCGGCGGCCGGAGCTCGCCAGATCGTTGAGCGCGAAAGACTCGGTTCAAAGCTCGCGCGGGACCGGCAATGGCGTTATCAGCTTGCCGCGATAGCCGTTCGCCCGCAGCTTGGGTGCGAGCTCGTCGGCGATATGCCAGGAAAAGATGATGGCGCATTCCGGCTGCTCGGTGAACAGCCGGCTCTCCTCGACCACCGGGATCGAAGTTCCCGGCACGTACTTGCCGATCTTCAAGGAGCCGGCGATCTCGCACACGTAGTCGATGATTGCCGCGTCGAGGCCGAGATAATTGACGAGAGTTGACGCGCGCGAGGGCGCGCTGATGCCGCAGATGCGCGCCCGATTTTCTTTGAGCTCGCGGATCATCGCGAGCAAGCGCAGCTTCGAGAGCATCACGGCTTCGCCAAACGCCTTGAGCCGTGCCAGCATTGCCTCGCCGCGCGGCTCGCCCTTGCGCATTTCGGCAACACTCGCGTTCACGGGCTGCACACCCGGACGCGCGGCGTAGACGCGGATCGAGCCGCCATGGCTCGGGATCGGCCGCGCGTGAAACACCTCGAGCCCGTGCATCTGCAGCAGATGGGCGAGGCTGTTCAGCGAATAGTAACGCAGGTGCTCGTGATAGACCGTGTCGTACTGCAGCTTTTCGATCAACGCGATCAGATAGTGCGATTCGGATATGAACACGCCATCGGGCGCAAGGAGGTCGAGGATGCCTTCGACGATGGAATGGATATCCTCGATATGAGCGAAGCAATTGGCCGCGGTCACGACGCGCGCGGATCCGTGCTCGCGCTTCACCTGTGCGGCGAGCGCCGGGGTGAAATAGCCGGCCAGCGTCGGGATGCCGCGCCGCATCGCGATGTTCCCGACCTCGGTCGGCTCGATGCCAAGGACGCGATGCCCGCCGTCTTTGAAATTCGCGAGCAGCGTGCCGTCGTTCGAGCCGATGTCGATCACGAGGTCGCGCGGGCCAAGCTTCAGCATGGCCGAAGCCTCGCGATGGAGATCGGCAAAATTGTCGCGCAGCAGCTTGGTCGTGCCGCTGGTGTAGGGATAGTCCGGTGGAAAGATGATGACGGGATCAACCGCCAGGCCAAGCTGCGTCAGCTCGCAATTGGAGCAGTGCAGCAGGTCAGTGGGAAACCAGGCCTGCTGGCGCGGCACTTCCCCGATCGCAACCATCTGGTTCACTGGCGGCATGTAGCCGAGCGAGAGCACCTTGGTCAGCGGCGCGTGCCCGCAGGTTTGGCAGCATTCGACCGGAACGCTCGATCCGGTGCCGGCGGCGCGGGCGACTTTTGCGGGGAACAACGCGATCTCCTGACGTTCGTTACGCGGCCGGCGCCATGCTCGCGTGATCCCAATACCACTTGAGCGTCGGCGGCAACCCCTCAGCGAGCGCGACGCGCGGCCGGTAGCCGAGCGCGGCGAGCTTCGAAATATCAGGGCACCGGCGCGGCGTGCTGCCGGGCAGCGCGGCCGATGGGATGAGCGCAATCTCGCGTCCGGCAATCGCCGCCATGAGCTGCGCGAGCGCGGCGATGGTGATCTCCTCGCTCATGCCGATATGGTAGATGCCGAGATGCTCGCCTTTCTCCTGCATGATCAGCACGCCGGCAACGAGATCATCGATATGACAGAAGCTGCGGGTTTCTTTGCCGGTTCCCTGGATCGGGAATGGGATCGTGGCGCCGGCATGCTCCGCCGTCGCGCGCTTGAGGCGCACGGCGAATTGCGGGATGACGTGATCGAATCCCATGTCGGGGCCGTAGACGTTGTGCGGACGAAAGATCAGCACCCGCTCGAAATGCTTGCGGCCATGGTTGATCGCCATCATCTCGCTGATGATCTTGCCGGCGCCATAGGAAAGGCGCGGGTTGAGCGGGTCCGGGATGATAAGCGGCACGCTCTCGTCGGTCGGCACCTTTGCCGGCGATTGGTACACTTCCGAGCTCGAGGCGAGGATCAGGCGACCGACGCCGTGGCGCCGGCACGCACCGATGACGTTGACGATGCCTTTCACGCCGACATCGAGCACGCGATCGGGCATGCTGTAGAAGGCCGCGGTGCCGTTGATGAACGCGAGGTGGTGCACCTCGTCGATGCCGCGCATCGCGGCATCGACTGCATTTGCATCGCGAATATCACCCTCGATCATTTCGATGTCGCGCTCGACCTCGCGCAGGCGGCGTTGCGCGCCACGCGAATGATCGTCGAACACGCGCACCGCCTCGCCCTGCGCGACGAGCGCCTTGACCAGCGCGGAGCCGATGAAGCCACTACCGCCGGTGACCAGGATGCGACGCGCGCTCACGTGCGGATCTCCCGATCGGGCGGGACCTCGGTCCAGCGGCCGGATGCGTGGGCGCCCCGCGCCGCCTCGATCAGGCACTGCACGCGATAGCCCTCGGCGAAGCTTGGCGAGGCCGCGTCGCCGCTTTCGAAGGCATCGATGAAGCGGCGGACCAGCCGCGATACCGGAATGATGCGCGCGTCCGCGCTCTCATCGCCGAGCATGTCTTCGACGTGCACCGGCTGCAAGGCGGCATCGCCGCGCCGCGCGTGCAACAGCTTGAAGCCGCGAAAATAATCGAGAGTGGGATTGGCGAGCACGAGCGTGCCGTCCTCGCCATAGAACTCGATGCGGTGTCCCGAGCCGAGCAAAGACGCGGAGCTCATCTGCAGGCTGCCGCCAGCGCCAGACGCGAAGGCGAGCGCGAGTGCGATGCTTCCCTCGCCGTTTCCGTCGGGCATCGGGAAGACGCGGGCGGAGAGGCCTGCGATCGGCCCGCAAAACCATTCCAGATAATGAAAGCAATGGCAGACGAAATTACCCAGCAAGCCGCCGCCGCCATCGCCGCGCGTCTTCCAGTTCTTAAGCCGCAGCCGCGTTGCCTGGTTTTCCAGATTCCAGGTCACCACAACGTGCCGCAGCCGGCCGATCGCGCCGGCATCCAACATCGCCTTCGCGCGCTGCCAAGTCGCCAGTTCGGGGAAATTGAAATCGATGATCGCCGCGCGTCCGTTCCTGCGCACGGCTTCGAGCATGGCTTTGGCACCGGCGAGATCGGCCGCGAGCGGCTTCTCGACGAAAACCGGTTTACCGAGACCGAGCGCGTGAACAGCGATGGGAGGCTGCAGCTGCGGGGGAACGGCGACGGCAACGGCGGTCACGGCACGCTCCTCGACCAGGCTGCGCCAGTCGCCGAAGCCGCGCGCAACATTGACGGCGCGCGCGAGCTCGGCCGTGCGGGCGGCGTCGGTTCCCGCCATCGCCACCACCTCGCAACGCGGATCGGTGCGAAACGCCGGGAGCAGAACGGCGCGCCCATAATTGCAGCCGACGATGCCGACGCCGATCATGCTGGATTATCCTGTGCCAGGCCCGCAGATAGCATATCCGCAGCGTCGAGCGGAAATCCGCGCGCAAGCCCATACAAACGATTGGAAATGCGCTAGCATCGATCTGCAGCCGCGTTTCGACCAAGCGGTCTGCTGATGAGAGGGAGGGATTCCATCATGTCTGTCGTGTTGTATCGCCTGGCCGGTGTCGGCCTTGCCTGCGCGTTGGCGGCGCCTGCAAGCGCGCAACTTCTCGCCCGCAAGGACCTTTCCGCGAACATGGCGCTCACGATCGCACAAACTGCGATCGCGACCTGCACCGCCCAGGGCTATCGTGTCTCTGCGACCATCGTTGGCCGCAATGGCGAAGTTCTCGTCCAGGTGCGCGGCGACGGCACCGGCCCGCACACCATGGAGAACAGCTTCAAGAAGGCGTTTACCGCCCGCACGTTCCGCATCCCGTCGGGCGAGATGGAAGAGCGGCTGAAGAAAAATCCGGCGATGGGCGCACAATATCTCACCGGCTTCACCACCGCGCGCGGCGCGCTGCCGATCATGATCGGTGAGGAGGTGATCGGCGCGGCGGGCGTGTCGGGCGCTCCGGGCGGCGAGAAGGACGAAGCCTGCGTCAAGGCCGGCATCGACAAGGTCGCCGCCGATCTGAAGTAACCAGGCGACGACACCCAACGCCTGCAAGCAACGCGAGTCCGGGTGTTCCCAGTGAGCGCCCGGACTTCCGGACGCCGAACTCCCATACGCTTCCTTGCCCGGAAACATGGCATGCGTCGTCTCGTGATCGCCGCCTTCGCCCTCGCCAACACAGCGGCGGCGGCCCAGGCGCCGCTCAACATCGCACGGCAAGGCAGCCTCGAAGCGGGCGGCGAAACCGTCTTCTGCGCCACCAATGATGGAGGCAATCCGAACAGTACGCGCTGGCCGAAAGGACGCGTCGTGATCAACCACGTTTACGCGTCGTACCAATATCCGCTCGAGCAGAAATTCAAATATCCGATCCTGTTCAATCCGGGTGGCGGTCACACTGCGCGGGTCTACGATACGACGCCCGACGGGCGCGAGGGCTGGCTCACCCTGTTCCTGCGCGAAGGGTTCGCGACCTATGGCGTCGACCGCGTCAACACCGGGCGCGCCGGCACCGACATCTGCAAGATCAATGCGGTCAAGCTCGGTGCGGCCCCCGCACCAGAGTTGCCCGCCATGAATCGCTATGCCGCGGAATCGGCCTGGGTGACGTTCCGCTGGGGTCCGGAATTCGGCAAGCCCTATCCCGACACGCAATTTCCCGTCGAAGCGGCTGATAACTATTATCCGCAGACTGTCACGACCTATCGCGATCCGCAGGAATTGCGCAAATCGGTCAGCGCACTTGCTGCGCTGCTCGATAAGGTCGGGCCGGCGACGTTGCAGACTTGGTCGTCCTCGGGCTTGATGGGATATCTGACCGCGGCCGAGCGGCCGCAGCTGGTCAAAGGCATCTTGGCGGTCGAGACCAGTCCCGGAGCGTTTGCCGAGATTCCGCCGGACGCACTGAAGATTCTCGCGAAGGTGCCGATCGTGATCGTCATCGGCGATCGTGCGCCGGACCGCGTAGAGTCCTCGCGTGCGTTTCAGAAGACGATGCGGGCGCTCGGCGGCGATGTGACCGTCGATGTGCTCCCCGAGGCGGGCATCCGTGGTAACGGCCACACCCTGATGCTGGAGAAGAACAACAAGGAAATCATGCATCGCATGATCTCTTGGCTGAAGGAGCACGTCTACAAGGGCGAGTGAGGCCGCATCGCCCGCTGCACCTCGTCGTAGCGAGCACGCAACAGCTGCTCAGGCCGCGACGAGGCGGCGGCCCGGCCGCATGAGCAGCCAGAGCATGATCGACACGTTGACCAGGTTCCAGAGCAGGCCGTTGAGGAATGCCGCCTGGTAGGAGCCGGTGAGATCGAAAATCGCGCCGGACATCCAGCCGCCGAGCGCCATCCCAAACAGGGTTGCCATAAGCACGATGCCGAGCCGGATGCCGGCTTCGCGCGGCGAAAAATATTCGCGCACGATGATGGCATACATCGGGACAATCCCGCCCTGGAACAATCCGAACAGCGCGGAGATCACGTAGAGAGACGCCAGGCCGTCGAAGAAAAGATAGAGCAAGAGCGCCACGCCTTGCAGCTGGAGCTTATCAACAGCGTCGCGACGCCGCCGATGCGGTCGGCGATGAAACCCGCAGCGATGCGGCTAACGATGCCCGAGGCGAGCATCAGCGAGAGCATTTCGGCACCGCGCGCGACGCCATAACCGAGATCGCTACAATAGGCGACGATGTGCACTTGCGGCATGGACATCGCCACGCAACAGGCGAGCCCGGCCACGCACAAAAGGATCAGCAAAGCGTTCGGCGACAGGCCAAGCTCCGCTGCTGCCGCGAACGGGTCCGCCGTGGTCGCCGGGGTCGGCGCGCGCCGGCGCAGCGCCGAGACGAGCGGCAGCATGGTCACCGCGCAGAACACGGCGATTCCGATATGCGTCGCGCGCCAGCCCTGCGTCGCGATGAAGTGCTGCAGCAGCGGCGGCCAGATCGTGCCGGCGATGTATTGCCCGCACGAGACAATCGCGACCGCGATGCCGCGCCGGCGCGTGAACCATTGCGAGGTGTCGGCGACCAGCGGGCCAAATGTCGCGGAAGCGCCGAAGCCGATCAGCCCGTAGATCAGTGCGAACAAGATGAGATTCGGCGCAAGCCCAGCGGCGACGTAGCCGCCGCTCAGCGCAAACGCACCGCACACGACCGGCACGACGACGCCGAAGCGGTCGGAGAGCCGTCCCATGACGACGCCGCCCAGGGCGAAGCCGAGCATGGCGAGCGTGTAAGGAAGCGAGGCATCGGCGCGCGCCGCCGTGAACTCGGCCTCGATTGCCGGCAGCACGACCGGCATCGACCACATCGCCACGCTGGAGATCGTGCCGAGCAGCACGGCGATAACGACCCGCAGCCAGGCGGCCGGTGATTCCACTTCGGCTTGGAAAGAAGCGGGCGTGCGCATGTGTTTTGGAAAGACGAATTCGGGCTTTGTGGACGACCTGGCGCTTGCGCCGTCTTGCCAAGTTGGGGATTTCACCGCCGCAGGTCAAGCAACGCCGGCCAGCAGCGGCATTGATAAGCATTCCCGTACGCAATCAACCCGCCCAGCAGCGATCATCTCCGAGGAACGAATGCCGAAAACCACCGAGCGCGCGTTTGAACTTTCGCTATCCGGCCAGCGAGCGCCGGTCGCCTATGAGCGCGCGCCGACCTATCCCGGCATGATCGCGGAGAAAGACGTGATGGTGCCGATGCGCGACGGCGTGAAAATCGCCGTCGACATCTACCGTCCGGACACGACGGAGAAGCTTCCTGCCCTGCTGGCGTTCTCGATTCACAACTAGGACATCCAGGGCCCCGAGCTTGCCCAGGCATCGCTGACCCAGCCGGCCTGGTCGATGCTGTGGACCGGGCCGGCGGAAGCGGGCGACACGAAGTTCTTCGTCTCGCGCGGCTATGTGCACGTGATCGGCAATCCGCGCGGCATTGGCAAATCGGAAGCGGGCGGCTCGCGCGCCTTCGACGGCTACGACCTGATCGAATGGATCGCGGCGCAGCCCTGGTGCGACGGCAATGTCGGCATGGTCGGCATATCCGGCTTCGGCGCCGAGCAGCTCATGGCCGCCAAGCTCAAGCCTCCGCATCTCAAGGCGATCTTTCCATTCGATTCGCGCGGGGCTTACGGGGAAGCGGGCGGCTTCCGCGACGAATATCCCGGCGGCGTGATCCATCTGTTCCGCTTTCTGCTGCAGGTCTATGCCTCCGCGCACCAGCAGAAAGGCCAGCCGAAGGCATTGCCGCCGGCGCGAGAAAAGCTCTGGGCGGAAGCGATCGCCAATCCCGATTTCAGGATGTATCCGCACATCTACAACGTGCTGGCGCTCAAGGGCGAACATTTCCCGATCTATTTCGACATCCTGATCGACCCCTACGACAAGGTCGCGGCCGTCGAAAAAAGCGAGGCTGAATTCTCCAAGATCGAGATTCCGACCTATACCGGCTCGGGCTGGTACGGCTACACGTACAAGCTTCACCTCAACGGGGCGCAGAACTGGTTCCGTAACATCAAGGCGCCGCACAAGAAGCTGCTTCTCGCCGGGCCGGCGCATCTTGACCGGCCGGTAAAAGCTTTCCACGACGAAATGCTGCGCTGGTACGACCAGTGGCTTAAAGGCATCGACACCGGCATTTTGAACGATCCGCCGGTGCGATTCTGGGTCATGGGCGCCAATGAATGGCGCAGCGGCAGCGACTGGCCGCTGCCGGAGACGCAATGGGTGAAGTTCTATCTGCGCGGCTGGGAGCGGCTTACCACCGAGCCGTTCGTGCCGGCGAGCGCCGACGATTACCAGGCACCGGACGCATTCGCGCAGATGCCGCCGAACCAGACCAATCGCATCCAGCGGCTGCGTTATCTCAGCGAGCCGCTCACGCAGGACCTCACCATCGCCGGGCCGAGCGTGCTCAACCTCCACGCGGCGATCGACCAGGACGACACCAACTGGATCGTCATTCTCAAGGATGTCGGGCCCGACGTGGGCGTGCAGACCGCGCGCGAGGGCGAGCGCGATGTCCCGCCGAACTTGCACGAGCGCGAGCTCACCCGCGGCTGGCTCAAGGCCTCCCACCGCGCGCTCGATTCCAAGCGGTCGCTGTCGTGGCGTCCGTGGCATCCGCTCACGCGCGAGGCGCAAAAGCCGGTCACGCCCGGCGCGATCAACGAATACGCGATCGAGATCATGGCGACCGCGAACGCGTTCAAGCGCGGACACCGCATCTGTCTCGAGATCACCAGCCTCGATCTCGCGACCGGCGTCGGCGGCGCCCACAACGTCGAATACATTCCGTATCACATCTGCAGCAGCAAGACCGTCCTGCACCGCATCTATCACGACCCGCAGCATCCCTCGCACCTGCTGCTGCCGGTGATTCCGAATGCGTGAAGGAAATACGCGGCGAGTTCGCCGCGAGAGTTCGTCATGCCCGGCCTTGTGCCGGGCATCCACGTCTTGCTTTCCTGTAGGAAAGACGTGGATGGCCGGGACAAGCCCGGCCATGACGGCGAATTGCGGAGGCAATCATGGCTGAGATCACGATTCACAATCCCGACACGCTCGGCAAACCGCTTGGGCAGTATTCGCAGATCGCGCGCGTGAAAGCGTCGGAATTCATCTTCATCGCCGGCCAGGTGGCCACCGACAAAGAGGGCAAGCTCGTCGGGCCGGGCGACTTCGACGCGCAATGCCGGCAGGTGTTCGCCAATATCGAAGCTGCGTTGCAATCGCAGGGCGCGAGCTTCGCCAGCGTGGTGGAGTTCACCACCTATCTCGTGCACTCGCAGGACATCGCGAAATTCATGGCGTACCGGCTGCGCGAATTTCCCCGGCTGTTTCCGGGCGGCGTCTATCCGCCGAACACGCTGCTGATCGTCGATCGGCTGGTGCAGGAGCCGTTCCTGATCGAAATTGCGACGGTCGCGGCGGTGTGACTTCCGCCCTCATCCTGAGGAGCGTGCGAAGCACGCGTCTCGAAGGATGAGGGCGGCCCCATGCTTCGAGACGCCGCGCTGGGCGCGGCTCCTCAGCATGAGGCCGATCAGCTAATCCGAAAGCTTGATGACGTCGGCGACCTTGTTGTCCTTGGGATCGACGATGACGATCTCGTCCGCGGTCAGGAAGAACCGGTGCGACTTCACCTGCGGCACCTTCTGCGCCACATCGGGCGGCATGGGACGCGGATTGACCCCGACGGGGATCGGATCGCCCACGGTCGCTTGCACCTTGGGCGAGGCGACCTCGCCCTTTTCGTCTTTGATGAATTCCTTGATCGTGTGGCGCTGCTCGAGGGTCAGATTGAGCTTGGGGCTAGGCGGAAGCTCTCGCCGCGGCGGAAGCTCCTGCTGTTGCGGCGTTTGTGCGTGCGCGCCCGTGCCGATGCCGGCCAGCGCCATGGCCAGCGCCACCATGATTGACGCTTTGCGCATCTGTTCCTCCGCATCCGGGTCGGACTGAGACAACCGTTTGCGGGCGGAATTGTTCCAGCCGGCCTGTGCGCGCAACCGCCGAAATTTCGCTCAGCGCGGCGCGGTCCACGCCTTGTAATCCGCCTCCGATACGTTCGGCAGCTTCTTGACGAACGCGGCGATCGTCCAGATTTCCCGATCCGGCACCTCGATCGCGCCGAAGCTCGGCATCCCTGTCATCTTGATGCCGTGCTTGATCACCCAGAACAGCTGCTGCGGCTCGCGCTGCGGGGCAAGTTCCTTGAGATCGGGTGGATCGGGACGCAGGCCTTCAGAAAATTTTTGCCACTCGACACCGGGTCCGCCATGACAATTGACGCAGCCGCGCTCGGAGAAGGCGCGCGCCCCTTGCTGGACCACGGCGGGATCGTCGAGCGAGAAAGGCGGCGTATCCTTGCCGTGCCTCGCGACCGAGGCTTGGCGAACCTGGATCAGGCTCCAATTGACGACTCCAGGATCTTCCTCGGTGCCGGCCACGCTATAGAAGCCGCCGAAGAAAAACAGCGCGGCGGCAATCGCCACGATGATGGCGAGCAGACCGATAAACGCGAGAAAGGTTTTCATGGGAAATCTCCGTGAGAAAGTTGTTTCATCGTAGCGCAACCGGCGGGTGCGGCAAGCGTGTGTGCGCGCCTCCATTATGCCCTTGTACCGGGCCGCCACCTCTTTTATTCCCAAAGAACGAGATGATCGCACCGCACCTTGGGCCACCCGAGCTGCGCATGTTCAAAATTGCGCCGCAAGCGGTAGCCCTCCATGCACAAACGTCAGGGAGATGACAGATGGCCAAGGCTTATTGGGTCGCGTTCTATCACTCGATTTCCAACCCGGAGGCGCTCGCCGCTTACGCCAAGCTCGCCGGGCCGGCGCTGGCCGCCGCCGGCGGCCGTTTCCTTGCGCGCGGCAATGCCGCCAAAGCCTACGAGGCGGGCGTGGCGCAGCGCGTCGTGATCATCGAGTTCGACAGCGTGGAGCGCGCGGTCACCGCCCACGACAGCGAAGGTTATCAGGCCGCGCTCAAGGTATTCGCCAACGCGGCGAAGCGCGATTTGCGCATCGTCGAGGGCGTGGCGTAGCGGGCCACTCGCTTGCTACGAGCGTCCACTTTCCCGGCCTCATGCTGAGGAGCGAGCGCAGCGAGCGTCTCGAAGCATGAGGCCGCCCTCATCCTTCGAGACGGCCCTTCGGGCCTCCTCAGGATGAGGGCGGAGCGAGCAAGGATCGCAATGAAAGAAAACGTCAAGCGCGTGTTCTACGTGCGCTATCTCGCCCATCCCTGCTATCTCGAGATCATCGCCCAGCGGCCGGAGATCCGCCTCGACAAGCTCGAGCACGAGACCGCCGACGCGATTGCCGCGCCGATCATCGCGGCGGCACACGCCTATCAGATCGGCTCGGCACGCGACGAGCTCGCGCCGCGTTACCACGCGCGCCGCGAGCTGCTCGCGCGCATGCCCAACCTGCTCGTCGTCTCCACCAACGGCGCCGGCTTCGACACCGTCGACGTGACGGCCTGCAGCGAAGCCGGCGTGCTCGTGGTCAACCAGTCCGGCGGCAACGCCGAGGCGGTGGCGGCGCACGTCCTGGCGATGATGCTGATGCTGTCGAAAAAGATCATCCACACCGACCACGCGCTCCGCCAAGGCACGATGCGCGACCGCTCGGCGTTCATGGGCCACGACATCAAGAACCGCACTATCGGCATCGTCGGCCTGGGCAATGTCGGCAGCCGCGTTGCCGAGCTTACCCGCGGCCTATTCGCGATGCAGGTGATCGCCTGCGATCCCTATCTCGACGCGCAAACGATCGCCGCGCGCGGCGCGGCGAAGGTGACACTCGACGAGCTGCTGCGGCGCGCCGACTTCGTCTCGATCAACTGCCCGCTCGACGAAACAACGCGCGGCATGATCGGCGCGAAAGAGTTCGCGCTGATGCAGCCGCACGCCTATTTCATCACCACGGCGCGCGGCTTCATCCACGACGAGCGCGCGCTGGCCACGGCATTGCGCGCAAAGCAGATCGCCGGCGCCGGGCTCGACGTCTGGGACAAGGAGCCGCCGCCCGCCGATCATCCGCTGCTGCAATTCGACAATGTCGTGGCGAGCCCGCACACCGCCGGCATGACCCACGAGGCGCGCGCCAATATGGGCCGCATCGCCGCCGAGCAGCTGATCATGACGCTCGACGGCAAACGCCCGCCGCGCATCGTCAATCCGCAGGTCTGGGGAGCTTATGCGAAGCGCTTCGAGCAGGCGTTCGGCTTCGCGCCGGAGGGATGAGCCCGCGGCTTGTCGATTTTCGTCTCACGATGTCAAACAGCCCATCAGTGTGTCCCCGCGAAAGCGCCCGCCTTCGCTGAAGCTTCGGCGGGCACGTGAGCAAGTCCGCCATAGCCTTGGCGACAGCGGGCGGGGACCCATGCTCCGCGGCCTCTCGATGGCATACGGGGCATGGGTCCCGGCTCTGCGCTCGCTTGGCCGGGACGACATCGACCTAATTTTCTTGTCCTCTCACGATTTCAAACTGCCATACGCACAACACCTTTCCTTTGCGCGGGCCACTCGCCGCGCTTCTCTTCCTTCCTTCTGCCCGCCCCGCTGAAGGGGCGGACGGAGCGCCGAGAAGGCGCATTCAACGATCGCGCTTGCGAGGCGCGTCTTAGCCACGCTTACGAGGCGTGTATCGCACCGGCTCCGAACCGGTGCGCTCGCCTCTCGGCGCTCCGCCTGGCGGTTTCGGTGACGGCTGCCCGCACTTTCCATTGTCCTCGGCTGCTGCCTCGGCCAACTTCCAGCGGTCGATCCGCGCCCGGTCGTAACTCCGGGGGTCGGACACCCGCCCTTCCTCCTGCCGCGACTTTTCACCGTGGCTCCGGAGGACGCCATCCGCGCTCCGCCTTCAGGAATCGCCTCTAGAAGACGCCCCTTCGAAGAGCGCGGACGATGCGCATGTATATCAGGTGCAATTCGTAGTCAAAGAAATTATTTCTCGTTGTAGCTGATAAAGCGCTTGACAGGTTTTGCAGGGGGTGAAATCGCGTTTGCCGCTGGTTATCCTTGCCAAGCGAGCATCAGGTTGAATCGTCATGCCCGCGCTTGGCGCGGGCACCCACATCTTGTCTCTCGCAGCACCAGGAAGACGTGGATGGCCGGGACAAGCCCGGCCATGACACGGGAGCGTTGCGCAGCCTCACAGCGTGTTGAGGAAATTCACCAAGTCCTGCTTCTGCTGATCGGTGAAGCCGAGGCCGAAGCGCTGGTCGTAGAAGTTCACCGCGTCCATCAAGGTGGCGGCCGAGCCGTTGTGGAAATAGGGCGCGCGCGCCGCTAGTCCGCGCAGGATCGGTCCTTTCACCTTGCCGATGTCGGCGCATAGGCCGCTGATCATGGCGCGGCCGATATCGGTGACGTAGAACGGCGGGCTTCCCGCCAGCGGACCGGCAACGCAGTCGAGCCGAAACACCGGAAGCCCAGAGATGTCGAGGGCGGGCGGCGCGCCGGGTCCGGCATTGGCGATGCCGATATTGAGCGGCGCCTTGACCGAATGATCGCCCACATTGGGCGAGTCGTGACAGGTGCCGCAGAACCCATCGATGACCGGCATGCCAAGCACGTCATTGAGGCCGGTCACGCCGGTGATCTTGATCTTCGTTGTGTTGAAGACCTCCTCCCCGCGCGCGACCGACAAGCGATAGGCCGCCTCGCCCACGCCGGCGAGTCCAAGCCACGGCTTGTAAATATCGAAGATGTTGGGATCGAAGAATCCCGGGGGAGTGGGAGGTTTGATGGGATCGTTTATGCCGATGAAGAATTTCTGCTGCGAGAGTGCGACCGGGCCACCCCTTGCGCCATCGGCATGGAGCACGCCGGCTTTGTTGTCGAACACCTGCGCGGTGAACAGGCCGGTCTCGAAGTTCACGATCTCCGCTTGCTGCGAGGCGGTCGGCGCGGTGGTGGCCTGTGCGTGGATCAGCGTCGCGTCGATCGACTGATTCGACAGGCTGGGCTCGCGCCCGTCCCACATGATCGCGCTCAGGAACGGAAGATTGGTCGACGGCAGCGGGCGCCGATACATCGAAACAACGCCGGTCGTTGGACTGGTCAGGCCGGTCGCCGGATTGGTCGTGCAGTTGTAGGGATCCTGCACCGCGGTCACTGTGAACTGCAACGGAACCGGCGGCAGGGGCAGCTTGATGCCGATGCGGATCAGGCCCTTGCCGGTCACCAGCTTAAAGGCTTCCTGCCTGGCCTGGAGCGTAGAGATATCGTCGGTCGGACACGTGGCGCCGTCGAATAGGCGGAACAGCGGCTCGAGCCCGGCGCTCGCGTCGAATCGGGCGCTGGCACTTGCCGCGCTGATGGTCCAGCCGTTCTGCGGTTGATGACAGGTGAAGCAGGTGCGCCCGTTCGTGCCCATGTTCCTAAAGAAGGCATTGTTGGCGGTGATCGTGGCGACGCCGGGAGTAAAGGTCGCGACGGCGCCGCTGGGATCGCCGTCGACTTCAAACTTTGGAATAATTGGCGGCGTCGCTTGCGAGCTCTGATTGACATCTTGGAACATGCGCATTGTCAGCGCGTGGTCGATCGCGCCAGGCGCCCAATTCCGGTTTTGGGCGGGATCGATGACGTCGACCGTTTGCCCCGACGCGGGCGGCGCTGAGCTGCCCAGAAAAAATGTGATGAGGGCAAGGCCCGAGATGGAAAATCTCAGTGGCGACGGAGCAAAGTTAGCCGCACGAACGTCTTTCCTCATTTGCGCCTCCCCGACTAGGGTTCAAACCTCCGTGGCTCACGATCGAGCCGACGGGTGCGATTGCGAAAAAATTTGCCGGATAACCCGCGCCGCAGCAGGAAAGCCCTGAACCGAACTACGCGTTTCTACGTATTTGCTTGGCGACCAATCGCAGACGCAAAATTTGTAGACGCGATTATCGAGAGAAGTTCCGCTGTGCTTGTTCCCAAATTGAATTTCTCTAGGGGAGCGGCGGCAGTTCTGCTTTCAGATGAGCTTCATTTTCCCTTAAGGAATGCTTGATTCTGCTGCGAAGCTGGGCGCACGAAAGAGCGTTCTGGGCCGCGATTGGGAACCGAGGCCGGATTGCGTTACCTCTTCGAAGATTATGCTCTCGACGTTGACCGGCGCGAGTTGCGCCGGGGTGAAGCGCTCGTTGCGCTCGAGCCGCAGGTGTTCGATCTTCTCGCCTACCTCGTGCGCAACCGCGAGCGCGTCGTCAGCAAGAATGATTTGCTCGCGGCGATCTGGCACGGACGCATCGTGTCAGAATCGGCCATGACGACACGGATCAATGCCGCCCGTCACGCTGTCGCCGATAGCGGCGCCGAGCAACGCCTGATCAAGACACTGCACCGCAAGGGCATCCGCTTTGTCGGAGCGGTGCGCGAGCAGGGAGAATCTGCCGACTATTCAGGATTAGTCCAAGCCGCATCGCTTGCGCCCCGCCTCGATCGATCGGCGCTACCCGGGGTTGCGGACGCGCCCGCGGAGGCGCCGCCAGGCGGACCACGCCTCCCCGACAAGCCGTCGATCGCCGTCCTTCCGTTCGCGAACCTCAGCGGCGATCCCGAGCAGGATTATTTCGCCGATGGCATCGTCGACGACATCACCACCACGCTGTCGCATTTGCACGGGCTGTTCGTCATCGCGCGCAACTCGACCTTCACCTACAAAGGCCGCCCGGTCGACGTGCAGCAGGTCGGCCGCGCGCTCGGCGTGCGCTATGTTTTGGAAGGCAGCGTTCGTAGGTTCGCGGATCGCGTTCGTATCACGGCGCAATTGGTCGAGGCCGAAACGCGCGCCCATGTCTGGGCTGACCGCTATGACCGGACAATCGGCGATATCTTCGCCATCCAGGACGAGATCACAAACGCCATTGCTGCGGCGATCGAACCAGAGATCAGCGCATCGGAGCAGGATCGAGCGCGGCGAAAACCGCCCGAACAACTCGGCGCGTGGGAGCTCTATCAACGCGGAATGTGGCATTTGCTTCGGCACAATTACGAAAATTCGCTCGAAGCGGAGCGACTGTTTCACAGCGCCATCGCGCTGGACCCGAGCTTTGCGGCTCCGCATGCGGCGCTGGCACTCGTAGATTTTTTCCAGATCCCGCGCGCGCAGCGTGACCACAATCCCGCGTTACTGGATGCCATGTTTCGCGAAGCGGTTCGCGCGGCCGAGCTCGACCCGAAAGACTGCCTTGGCCACGTGGCCCTAGGGCTGCACTACATGCGGCGCGGCGAGTTTGCTCAATCGATCTGCGAGCACCAGGTGGCGCTGGCGCTGAACCCAAATTCGCCCTTTGCACACTGGGGCTATGGCTTCGTGCTCATCTTCGCCGAGCGATTCGCAGAGGCGCTCGATGAGTTCGACGCCGCGTTGCTGCTCAATCCGCGGGATCCAGCCAAGTGGCCGCATCTGGCGACGCTCAAAGCCGGTACGCTTTATCAGCTCCGCCGCTACGAGGAGGCTGCAGCGTCCGCTCGCGATGCCATGCGATCTGCGACCGCAGACGTGGTCTGGTCGTGCATTCACCTAGCGGCGGCATTCGGACAGCTCGGCCGTACCAATGAGGCTGCGGTAGCGCTTGCCGAGCTTGAGCCACGTAGACCCGAATTGACGTTATCCGCGTTTCGATCGTGGTCGATGAACCGACTGCGCTCGGAACGCGCGCTCGGTCACATTGTGGAAGGACTGCGCAAAGCCGGCCTGCCGGAATAGCGCCGGTGCGCGTCGCCCGGCGGCGCGCCAATCGCCGCCACAGCGGGCGGGCAAATCATCAATGCGCAGGGTACTGTGCGGTCCTCGATCCCATGAAAGCTTAAAGAGAGCGCAATTTGCTGCGCTGCATATGTCGGGTATTGGCACAACCCGACGTTTCGCTGTGACGCATCAATCCGGTCGCTATTGGGGGTAAAGCGGACATGAATGGTATAACCCCTCGGCCAACTCGGGTCGAGGTTCACCCA
>Ga0306923_10002002_pt1 | contig 18449 bp, 15 predicted proteins | sample sta12Can44000108_FD_203841 | JGI IMG/M metagenome (GOLD analysis project Ga0306923, IMG submission 203841) | Lab enrichment of tropical soil microbial communities from Luquillo Experimental Forest, Puerto Rico - statanox.12C.anox.44.000.108 (v2)... | ecosystem: Environmental > Terrestrial >... | reverse complement strand
GTCCCTCGCGCCGTCGCCGACGCGGAGCCGCTGCTGCCGGAGCCACAGCCGGAGCGCGATGTCCTGCGTGTTGCCGAGCTGCGGCGAGGCGACGCGCTTCCCGGCGAGATCCTGCGGCGTCCGGGCGCTCCTCGCGACGAGGACGGCACCGCCCGAGGCCGCCCCCGCCACGACGTGCAGCGCCTCGCCGTGCGAACGGAGGTAAGCGATCGTGGCCGGTCCCGGACCCACGTAGCAGACGTCGACGTCGCCGGCGAGGAGCGCCTCCATCGCGGCCGGCCCGGCGTTGAACTGGCGCGTCACGACGGGACCGCCCAGCTCGCGCGCGAAGAGCCCCTCGGCGTTCCCGACCAGCGCCTGGGCGTGGGTGAGGTTCGGGAAGAAGCCGAGCCGCAGCGGGGCGCCTTCCCCGGGGGCCGATCCCTTCTTGCAGGCGGCGAGCGCGGCCGCCGCGAGCAGCGCCACGCTCCTCGCGCGACGTGTCACACCGCCTCCACCAGCCCCCAGCGGTGGCGGATCCGCACCTCGATGATCCGGAAGAGCACCTGATCGACGACGGAGCCGACCGCCACGATGGCGATCATGACCCCCATGACCTGGGCCACGTCGAGCAGCTCGCGCCCGGCCTGGAGGAGCTGCCCGAGCCCGCCGGCCACGAACAGCAGCTCCCCCGCCATGAGCGCCCGCCACGCGAAGCTCCAGCCGAGCTTCAAGCCCGTCACGATGCCGGGCAGCGCGCCGGGGAGGAGGACCCCCAGGTAGAACCGGGCGCCACGGATGCCGAGCACGCCCGACGCGCGCAGCAGCAGTGGATCCATGGACGCGACGCCGTCCTCGGTCGAGATGGCGATGGCGAGCAGCGACCCCATCACGACCACGAACACGATGGCCATCTCGGAGAGCCCGAACCAGAGCAGCGCCAGGGGCAGCCAGCAGATGGACGGCAGCGCCTGCAACCCGAGCACGAGCGGCTTCACGGTGGAGCGCATCCAGCTCAAGCGCGCGTTGGCGATCCCGAGCGGCACGCCGATCAGCGCCGAGATGAGATAGCCCTGCCCGAGCCGCGACAGGGACCGCAGGATCGCCGCGCCCAGCCGGCCGTCCGCCGTCATCCGCATCAGGCTGCGCCCCACCGCCAGCGGCCCGGGGAAGAGGTAGTGCGGCCAGGGCCCGATCCTAGACGCCAGCTCCCACAGGAGGAGGAGCACCGTCAGGAACGCGGCCCGCTCCAGGATCGGCCCTTTCTTCATCCGCGACCTCCTTGCCGCCGCCGATGGGGGGCGGCGTCTCGGCGATCCTCTGGACGCGGCCGAGCATGGCGCGGATCCGGCGCGACATCTCGACCAGCGCCTCGTCATCGGGGTCGCGCGGCCGGGGCAGTCGCACCTCGAAGTCCTGCAGCACGCGGCCGGGCTGGCCGGCCATCACGACCACCCGGTCGCCCAGCACGAGCGCCTCGCGGATGTTGTGGGTGACGAACACGACCGTCTTGCGATCGCGTACCCAGATCTGCTGGAGGAGGTCGTGCATGCTGGCGCGCGTCTGCGCGTCGAGCGCCCCGAACGGTTCGTCCATGAGCAGCACGGACGGATCCATCGCCAGCGCCCGCGCCAGCGCCACCCGCATCCGCATCCCACCGGACAGCTCGTGGGGGAGGGCGCGCTCGAAGCCGCGCAGGCCCACGCGCTCGATGAAGGCGGCCGCTCGCGCCTCGGCGTCGGCGCGCGACATGCGCCGTCCGCGCAGCACGAAGACGAGGTTCTGACGGACCGTGAGCCACGGAAACAGCGCCGGCTCCTGGAAGACGAGCATCCGGTCCGGCCCCGGGCCGGTCACGTCCTTGCCGTCGAGCGAGATGTGGCCGCCCGACGGCTTCACGAGCCCGGCCAGCGCGTAGAGGAGCGTCGACTTCCCGCACCCCGACGGGCCGAGCAAGCACACGAACTCGCCCGAGTGCACGTCGATGTCGACGTTCTGAAGCGCGACCACGTCGTTGCGGAACCTGTGCCCGACACGGCGGGCGGCGAGCTTCGCCACGCCCTCGCGAGCGCGCGAGGGAACGAGGAGATGTCGGGCCGAGAGGCGCTGCCGAAGCCGCTTCAGCACGCGCTAGATGATGGGACGGCGGGAGCGCCTTGGCTCGGTGGGGCGCAGGCTCTCTTGGGGAGCGATCGAGCGCGTCAGGGCCCCCTACCGAGGCCCATCCTCGGGAGCAGGGCGCGGCCCAGGGGCCCGGTACAGCAGGAGCCTGCAGCTCAGGCCACCGTTCCGGACGCGCATCGCGCTGCACGGCTGCGCCGGCAGCACCCGCTCGAGAGGGCGATCGGGAGCGAGCACTGCGGCCTGCCAGCCGATCGCGCGCTCGAACAAGGCGGCGAGCGCGCGCCAGGCGGCCTGGACGTCGTCGGCGAGGCGGAGCCCGTACGGCGGGTTCACCGCCAGCAGCCCGGGCTCGTCCGCGAGCTCCGCCTCCGCGGCGTCGCAGCGGGCGAAGCGGATCACCCCCTCGAGCCCTGCGGCGGCGGCGTTCTTCTGCGCGAGCCGGAGCACCCCTGCGTTCCGGTCCGAGGCGTGGATCGGCGCCGGCGCGCTTCGCGCCAGCGAAGCCAGCCTCGCCCGCACGGCCTCGGTCGCGGCGCGGTCGTGGCCCGGCCAGCGCTCGAACGCGAAGGTCCTTCCCAGCCCGGGGGCGCGCCGCGCCGCGAGCGCCGCAGCCTCGAGCGCGAGCGTCCCGGAGCCACACATCGGATCGACGAAGGGACGCGAGCCGTCGTAGCCCGCCGCGAGGAGGACCCCCGCCGCGAGCGACTCGCGCAGCGGCGCCGCCCCCACGCGCGGCCGCCAGCCCCGCTTGAACAGCGGCGCGCCGGCGGCGTCGATCGAGACGGTCGCCGTGCCCCGGTGCCGTCGGACGGCGAGCTGCGCGCCCGAGCCGAAGCGGTGGCGGGCGGCCGAGAGCGCGGCCGAGAGCTCGCGCTCGGGACCTTCGAAGATCCGCAGCGCGACCGCGTCGGCCACGCGCGATCCCAGGCAGGCGAGCGCCAGGGCGGACGCGCCGCTCGCCTCCGCGCCTCCTGGGACGGCGCGCGCCACCAGGCCGATCCCGCGCAACTCGCCGGCCAGGACCTCCTCCAGCCCCGGTGCACACGCCGCGAAGAGGCGCTCTCGCTCGCTCACGGGGACATGTTCTCACGACGCGAGCCCTCGCTCGAATGGACCCGCTCGCCAAGGGGCGCGGATTCGGTTAAGAAGCGGCGGGCCGTGGCGGCGCCCCCGCCTCCTCTCTCCATCGGCGCGCGCGACCCCTCCACATGATCTCAGTTCAGAACGTCAGCAAGGCCTTCGGGCCGAAGAAGCTCTTCGAGGACGTGAACGTCGCCTTCTCTCCCGGGCGGCGCTACGGCCTCACCGGCCCGAACGGCGCCGGCAAGACCACCTTGATGAAGATCCTCGCCGGCGACGAGGAGGCCGACAGCGGCACGATCCTGCGGCCGAAGCGGCTCGGCATCCTGCGCCAGGACCAGTTCAAGTACGAGGACGACCGCGTCATCGACGTGGTCCTCATGGGCGACGCCGTGCTGTGGTCGGCGATGCAGGAGAAGGACGTCCTGCTCGCGAAGTCGGACATCTCGGAGGAGGACGGGCACCGCCTGGGCGAGCTGGAAGGCGTCATCGCCGAGGAGGACGGCTACACCGCCGAGGCGACCGCGGCCGAGCTGCTGGAGGGCCTCGGCATCCCGCAGGAGGCGCACGAGCAGCCCATGCGCGCCCTCGCCGGCGGCTACAAGCTGCGCGTGCTGCTGGCGCAGGCGCTCTTCGGCCGGCCGCAGGCGCTCCTCCTCGACGAGCCCACGAACAACCTCGACATCGACTCGATCCGGTGGCTCGAGAAGTTCCTCCACGCGTACGAGGGCGTGCTCGTCACCATCTCGCACGACCGGCACTTCCTGAACGCGATCTGCACGCACATCGCCGACATCGACTACGAGACGATCATCACCTACACCGGCGGCTACGACGACATGGTCCGGCAGAAGGGCCAGGTGCGGTCGCGGGTGGAGTCGGAGAACGCCGAGAAGCAGAAGAAGGTCGCCCAGCTCCAGGACTTCGTGGCCCGCTTCCACGCCGGCACCCGCGCCTCCCAGGTGCAGAGCCGCATCCGCGCCATGGAGAAGCTCAAGCTCGAGGACCTGAAGCGCTCGAACATCCAGGCGCCCTTCATCAAGTTCGAGCTGGCGAAGCCCTCCGGCAAGCAGACCCTCACGGTGGAGGAGATCGCAAAGAGCTACGGCCGCCGCGAGATCATCCGGCCCTTCAGCGCGCTCGTCACCCGCGGGGAGAAGGTGGCCATCATCGGCAAGAACGGCGTCGGCAAGACGACGCTCGTGCAGCTGCTGGTGGGTCAGCTCGAGGCGAACGGGGGGACCGTGACGTGGGGCCACCAGGCGTCCGTCGGGTACCTGCCGCAGGACCACACCGGCCTCATCCGGCCCGGTACCACCGCCTTCGGCTGGCTGCGCGAGCTCGAGGACAAGCTCACGAACGAGGAGATCTCCGGCCTGCTCGGGCGCATGCTGTTCTCCGGCGAGGAGCGGATGAAGCCCACCGACACGCTCTCCGGCGGTGAGATCGTGCGGCTCCTCATGTCGAACCTGATGCGCACGAAGGACAACGTGCTCGTGCTGGACGAGCCGACCAACCACCTCGACCTGCAGGCCATCGCCGCGCTGGGCGAGGGGATCAACCGCTACGAGGGCACCGTGCTCATGGTGACCCACGACCAGCAGCTCATCGGCGAGGTGGCCACGCGCATCTGGGCGCTCCGCGAGGAGGAGCCCGTCCTCGACTTCAACGGCACGTTCGACGAGTTCCTGGAGAAGCACCCGGATCTGGCGGCCCACCACCGGTGAGAAGACAGGTCAAAGCCCCCGAGGTCGCGCGCGAGCTCGCGCCGGGGCAGTCGACCGCGCTCCTCCAGGAGCTGCACCTGCTCACCCGGGAGGGCGACCTCAACGCCGACAGCCTGCGCAAGCTGAAGCAGGTGAACCACCTCGTCCGGCTGCTCCGGCCGGCGGTGGAGGACGTGCTCGCGCGCTTCGGCGACCCGCTGCTCGTCGACTGTGGGGCGGGGAAGGGCTACCTCGGCTTCATCCTGTACGAGCTGTTCGTCGGACCCGCCGGGAAGGGCACCATCGTCTCGGTCGAGTCGCGCCCGGAGCTGACCGCCGCCGCCGAGGCGCGGGCGCGCCGGCTCGGGTTCGAGCGGATGCGTTTCGTCACCGCCGAGCTGGAGGCCGCCGAGCTCCCGGCCCGGGTCCACCTCGTGACGGCGCTCCACGCCTGCGACACCGCCACCGATGATGCCCTCGCGCTGGCGCTCGGTCACGGCGCCGATCACGTGGCGGTGGTGCCCTGCTGCCAGGCGGAGGTCGCACGCCAGCTCGAGCGCGCGGGCGCGCCCTCGCCGCTGCTCGCGCCGCTGTTCGAGCACCCCTGGCACCGGCGTGAGTTCGGCTCGCACCTCACGAACGTCCTGCGGGCGCTCGCGCTCGAGGCGCACGGCTACCGCGTGACGGTCACCGAGCTCGCCGGCTGGGAGCACTCGCTCAAGAACGAGCTCATCCTCGGAAAGAAGGTGCGGGCGCGCGATGCGGCCGCCGCGGAGCGGCTGGAGTCGCTCGCGTCGGCGGCCGGCGTGCGCCCGAAGCTCCTGCGCCTCCTGGAACGGAGCGCCAGCTCGGCTGGCGGCTGAGACGCTCTCGCCGCCCTGGTTCACCAGCGCGGTAGGCGCGGGCGTGGCAGACGAGGCGGTTTGCGTTTTGGTTGCCGTGCGATATTCCTGCCGGCCGTGCTGACGATCCGCTCCCCTCGCGGCCTCCGGGCCGCCGCCTGCCTCTCTCTCTGCCTCGCCGCGGCCGCCTGCCAGCGTGGGCCGAAGGGCCCACGCGTGCGTCCGGCGCCGGTGGTCGCCGCCGCCGCCGTCTCGGTCCGCGACGTGCCCGTCGAGGTGCGCGCGGCCGTCGACCTCCGGCCGCTGTTCGCGGCCGACGTGGGGTCGAAGGTGGTCGGGTACCTCGACGCGGTGCTGGTCGACCGCGGCGACCGCGTCCGGCGGGGGCAGCTGCTCGCGCTCGTGCGCCCCTCCGACCTGCCCGACCAGCTCGCCGCGGCGCGACACCAGCTGGCCCAGGCGCAGGCCTCCGCGGCGCTGGCGCGCGCGAACAAGGAGCGCGCCGAGCGGCTCGCGCCCTCGGGCGTCGTCTCGCAGCAGGAGTTGCAGCAGAACGAGGCCGCCCTCGCCAACGCCGAAGCGGCGCTCCAGGCGGGCCAGGCGAACGTGGGCGTGCTCGCGACGCGCCTCGGCGAGACCCGCATCGAGTCGCCGCTCGACGGCGCGGTGTCGGCGCGCCGGCTGGACCCGGGCGCGCTGGTCGGCCCCACCTCCGGGACCGGCGCCGTCCTCACCGTGGAGCGCGACGACGTGCTGCGCGCCTTCGTGCCGGTGAACGAGTCCGAGGCGGGACTGGTGCGGGTGGGCCAGGACGTGCGCCTCACGCTCGACGCGTTCCCCGGCCGCGAGTTCACGGGCAAGGTCGTGCGCCTCGCCCCCGGGCTCGATCCGCTCACGCGAACGCTCGACGCGGAGGTGCAGCTCAAGAACCCGGGCGAGCTGCGGAGCGGGATGTACGGCCGCTGCGCGATCGTCACGGCGGTCCATTCGAACGCGGTGGTGGTCCCGGCGGTGGCGGTCCAGATCTCCGACGAGCGGCAGTACGTCTACGTCCTGCAGGGCGAGAAGGTGAAGCGGACCGAGGTGAGGACCGGCATCGACGGCGGCACCTGGCTCGAGGTGATCTCGGGCCTCGCGCGCAGCGACGTCGTCGTCATCGCGGGCATCGACGGGCTCGCCGACGGCGCCACGGTCCAGGCCCAGCGCGACGTCGATCCCTACACCGGGCAGAAGACGGTCTCGGCCGCCGAAGGCCGATAGCCCCCGCCAGGAGACTGAAACATGTGGCTCACGCGGATGGCGCTGAGGAACCCCGTCTTCATCCTCATGCTGTCGCTCATGACGATCGCGCTGGGGTGGATCTCGCTCCAGCACCTCGCCGTCGACCTCTTCCCCAACATCGACATCCCGATCGTCCGCGTCGCGACGTTCTACACGGGGGCCGCGCCGGAGGACGTCGAGAAGTCGATCACGGTGCCCATCGAGCGGGCGGTCTCGGCGTCGCCGGGTGTCGACCGCGTCGAGAGCACCTCGAAGCAGGGCTTCTCGGCGGTCTCGGTCTGGTTCCAGTACGGCACGAACCTCGACAACGCCCAGTTCGACGTCTCGCAGCGGATCTCGCAGATCCTGAACACGCTCCCGCCGGGGATCCAGCAGCCGTTCGTCCTGAAGTTCGACGTCACCAACATCCCCGTGCTCGCGGTGGCGATGACCGCCGACGGGCTCGACGAGAAGCAGCTGTACGACCTCGCCTACAACGTCGTGGAGCCGCAGCTGGAGCGGCTGCCCGGCGTGGCGAGCGCCACCGTCGCCGGCGGCAAGACGCGCGAGATCGAGGTCATGGTGCACCGGGACGCGCTCCGGGCGCGCGGCCTCGGCATCCTCGACGTGCTGGACGCGGTGAAGAGCTCGAACCTGCTCCTCCCCTCGGGCGACCTCAAGGCCGGGGTCCGGGACTACAACGTCTTCTCCAACACCCAGTTCGGCGAGGCGAGGCCGCTCCGGGACGTGGTGGTGAAGCGTCCCGCCGAACGCGTCGGGGCGTCGAGCGCGGCGCCGGTGAGGTTGCGCGACGTCGCGAAGGTGGTGGACGCGGCCGCCGATCAGTCCGAGATCGTGCGCGTCAACGGCTCGCGCGGGGTCTTCTTCCGGGTGCTGAAGCAGCCGGGCGCGAACACGGTGGCCGTGGTGGACGCCGTCAAGGCCGCCATGCCGAAGCTGCGCGACGTGCCGCCCAACGTGAAGCTCGCCATCTCCTTCGACCAGTCACAGTACATCCGCGCCGCGATCGGCGCGCTGCAACACGAGGCGGTGCAGGGCGGCCTGCTGGCCGTGCTCGTGATCCTGATCTTCCTGGTGAGCTTCTCCGCCACGGGCATCATCGCGGTGGCGATCCCGCTCTCCATCGTGGCCACCTTCGTCCTGCTCTACTTCTCGGGGCAGACGCTGAACGTCTTCACGCTGGGCGGCCTGGCGCTGGGCGTCGGGCGCCTCGTCGACGACTCGATCGTCGAGCTCGAGAACATCCACCGGCACCTCGCGCTCGGGCAGGACCGCCGCACGGCGGTGCTCAACGCGGCGCAGGAGGTGGCTGGGCCCATCTTCGTCTCGACCATCACCACCATCGTGGTGTTCTTCCCCGTCGTGTTCCTGGGGGGCGTCGCGAAGAACCTCTTCCTCCCGCTCGCGCTCACCATCGCGTTCGCGCTCATCATGAGCTTCTTCGTGTCGCGGACGGTGACGCCGCTGCTCTGCCTCCGCTACCTGCACGCCGAGCACCCGGGACGCGGCAGGGGATACGCCGCCTGGATCACCGCGCGGTTCGACGCGCTCGACGAGGCCTACGCGCGCGCGCTGCGCTGGGTGCTCCGGCGCCGAGGGCTCGTCATCGGCGGGATCACCGCCATGTTCGTCGGGTCGCTCTTCCTGGGGCGCTTCATCGGGACCGAGTTCTTCCCGCAGAGCGACGAGAGCCAGTTCCAGGTCATCTACAAGACGCCCATCGGCACCCGCGTGGAGCTGACGGAGCAGGTGACGAAGCGGATCGAGGCCGCGGTGCTGCGCGAGCTCGCGCCCCACAAGGCCGCCGAAGGCGGGCCCATCACCACCACGCTCCTCTCCGACACGGGCCTCCCGCTCGGGCGGAGCGCGCTCTTCTCCGCCAACACCGGTCCGCACTCCGGCAACCTGTCGGTGAACCTGGTGCCGCACGCTCAGCGCGCGCTGACCGACGACGAGGCCACGGACGTCGTGCGCAAGGTGCTGCGACAGGAGCTGCCGGGGACGCAGGTCTACTACTTCACCGGCGGCATCGTGAAGCGCATCCTCAACTTCGGCACCTCCGCGCCCATCGACGTCGAGATCTCGGGGTACGATCTCGAGGCGGGGAGCGCCTACGCCAAGCGGCTCAAGGAGCGGCTCCAGGCGGAGATCGGCCGGGACGGGCGACCGCTGCTGGCGGACCTCCAGATCTCGCGCGAGGAGAACTATCCCGAGCTCGACGTCGAGGTGGACCGCGAGAAGGCGGGCATGCTCGGCATCAGCGAGCAGCAGGTCGCGCAGTCGGTCCTGACGAGCCTCGTCGGCTCGAACCAGTTCAGCCAGATCCCGTTCACGGACGCGAAGACCGGCAACCAGTACTACATCAACGTCCGGCTCGACGACGCGTTCCGCTCCAAGGTGTCGGACCTCTCGGACGTCTACCTGCGCTCCCCGGGCGGGAAGATGGTCGCGCTCGCCAACATCGCCAAGGTGAAGCGCTCCTCGGGCCCGGTCACCATCGATCGCAAGTACCTGCAGCGGATCGTCGACGTCACGGCCAACCTGCCGCCGGGCATCGATCTCGGGTCGGCGAGCGCCGCGGTCGAGCGCGCCATCCGCGACGTGCCGCCGCCGGACGGCTTCTCCGCCCGGCTGGGCGGCCAGACGGCAGCCCAGCGGGAGGCGTTCAGCGGGCTCATCTTCGCCGCGCTGCTGGCGGTGGCGCTCGTCTACATGATCCTGGCGAGCCAGTTCCGCTCCCTCGTCGACCCGCTGGTCATCATGTTCTCGGTGCCGATGGGGATCACCGGCGTCATCGTCATGCTGCTCCTCACCGGCACGTCGCTCAGCGTGAACAGCTTCATGGGCGTCATCATGATGGTCGGCATCGTGGTATCGAACGGTGTGCTCCTCGTGGACTTCGCCCGTGTGCTGCAGTCGCGCGGCCAGCCGCTCATCGAGGCCACCGTCCAGGCCGGCAAGACCCGGCTCCGGCCCATCCTCATGACCACCATCGCCACCATCGTCGGCCTCGTCCCCATGGCGCTCGGCATCGGGGAGGGCAGCGAGACGAACCTGCCGCTCGCGCGCGCCGTCATCGGCGGGCTCACGGTCTCGACGTTCTTCACGCTGTTCCTCATCCCGGCCCTGTACACGCTGCTCGAGCGGTTCTCGAAGCCGCACCACGAGGAGCCGGAGCCGGCGGCGGAGGCGACGCCGTGACGGTCGAGACGTTGATCCTGGCGGCGATCGTCGCGGCGGGAGCCCCGACCCCGACCCCGGTTCCGGTCCAGGCCCCGGCCGCGATGCCGGTCGCGGAGGCGGTCACCTTCGACGAGGCGATCCGGCGGGCCGCGGCGCAGTCGCCGCAGGCCATCATCGCGGCGCAGGAGATCCGGCGGGCGGACGCGCTCCTCACCGAGACGCGCTCGTTCGCGCTGCCCTTCCTCGGCGCGAACGCGAGCTACACGCGGCTCGACGCCGCGCGTGTGTCCGGCGCCGCCACGCTCGTGGCGCAGGACACCTTCAACGCCAACCTCTTCTTTCAGGTTCCGCTCCTCGCGCCGTCGCGCTGGGCGGCGTGGTCCCACGCGTCCGACCAGGTGGACGTGGCGCGGACGAGCGACGACGACGTCCGGCGACAGGTGCTGGTGGCCACGGCGCGCGCCTACCTGTCGGTCCTGGCGCAGAAGCGCGTGGTCGACGTGAGCAAGTCGGCGCGCGACATCGCCAAGGCGCGCTTCGACTTCGCGCGCGCGCGGCGCGTCGGCGGGATCGGCAACGCGGTCGACGAGGCGCGTGCGGAGCAGCAGTTGGCGCTGAGCGAGGTCCAGCTCGTGGCCGGTGAGGTCGGCGTGGTGCGGGCGCAGGAGGCGCTCGGCGTCCTCACCGGCTCGCCCGGGCCGCTCGACGCCTCGCAGGATCCGGACTTTCGCCCGGACCCGTCGCAGGTGAGCGAGGCGGAGGCACGCCGCCTCGACGTGAAGGCGGCCGAGGCGCGACGCGCCGCGGCCGAGCACGTGCGGCGCGACAGCTGGCTCGACTGGCTCCCCACGCTCGTCGCCACCGCGCAGCCGTTCTACAACGACCCCGCCACCGCCACGAGCCCACGGACGGGATGGCAGGTGCAGTTCCTGCTGTCGCTGCCGCTCTTCGAAGGGGGCCTCCGGGTCGGCCAGTTCCGCGAGCGCGAGGCGCTGGAGCGCGAGGCGCAGGCCGCGCTCGATGGCACGCTCACCCAGGTGCGCTCCGACGTGCGGGTCGGACTCGCCGAGGTGGTGCGCGAGGAGAGGGCGCTCAGGAACGCCCGGCTCGGCGCGGAGCGCGCCCGGTTGGTGTTGCAGCTCACCACCGAGGCCTACCGCGCCGGCGCCACCAACGATCTCGACGTGACGACCGCGCAGCAGCAGTCGCGCGACGCCGACCTGCAGGCGGTCATCGCCGAGGACGCGGTGCGGCAGGCGCGGCTCGACCTGCTGTCGGGGGCCGGACAGTTCCCGTGAGGGGACCGCGCGTTCACCCTCGCCCCCGCGCCCGCGGGGGCGAGGGGCGGGGAGGGGGGGCCGCTCCGCGGGTCGCCCACCCTCTCCCCAGCCCTCTCCCTTCTGAGAGGGAGTCCCTTCGGCCGCTTCGGGCGCTGGCCGTGCCTGTCGTCGCGGCGCTCGCGTTCCGCGCCGCCTGCTACGCGCTCATGACCGCCGCCGCGGTCTGGGTGGAGCGGCGACCGGCGCCGGGCGGGCTCCCGGACCTCGTCCTGGGCGCGCTCCCGTATGTGGACTGGGTGGCCCGGGCGAACTACCTGGTGTGGCTGGCGCTCTACCTGCCGCTCGCGCTGGCGTTCCTCGCGTCCGATCCGGCTCGCTGGATCCGCTACATGGTGACGGGCGGGCTCGTCTCGCTCGCGCGCGGCGTCACCATCGTCCTGACCGGCCTCGGTCCGCCCGATCCGGCGCGGGCAGGGCCGGGGCTCGGCGGCCGAGGCGCGCTCCAGGCGTGGCTGGAGCTCGTCTCGCCGTGGGGCGTGTTCGCCCACGGCAGCGCGCAGGCCTACCTCACGAAGGATCTCTTCTTCTCCGGCCACGCCGCCACCACGTTCCTGCTGCTGCTGTACCTGTGGCGCGACCGCCGGCTGCGCTGGGTCGCCCTCGCGGCGCACGTGCTGGTGGTGGCGAGCGTGCTCCTCGCCCGCATCCACTACGCCATCGACGTCGCCGGCGCGTGGGCGGTCACGTTCGCCCTCTATGCCGCGCGCGAGTGGCGGCCGCGCGCGGGGTGACGCGTCGACGCGTGCTTGACGCTCGCGCGCCCTCCGGTGTGAAGTGGCCGTCCTTTGCCGCCGCCCCTCGCCACGCTCGTCATCCCCGCCTATCGCGAGGGCCTCCGGCTTCCGCCGCTGCTGACGACGCTCGTCGAGGAGGCGGTGGCCGCGCCCTCGCCGCCGCTCGAGGTCGTGGTGGTGGACGACGGGAGCGGTCCCACCGAGCGCGATCGCGAGCAGGAGGCGGTCCGCGCGGCCCAGGAGGCGCTGCGCCGCGCAGGCGCTCCCCACCAGATCCGGTTCGTCGCCGCGCCGGCGAACCGCGGCAAGGGCGCTGCCATCAGGCTCGGCTGGGCGGGCGCCGACGCGGCCTCGGAGTGGCTCGGCTTCCTGGACGCCGACGGCGCCGTGAGCGCCCGCGAGGCGTGGCGGCTGGTGCGCATGCTGCCCGCGCTCTCCGACGTCGACGTGCTGGCCGGGACGCGCATCCTCATGGCGGGCCGCTCCATCCAGCGCAGCCTCGTCCGCCACCTCCAGGGGCGAGTCTTCGCGACCCTCGTCGAGCGCGCGTTCGGGCTCGGCTTCTACGACACGCAGTGCGGCCTCAAGGTCGTGCGCGCCTCGCGGCTGCGCCCGCTGCTGCCGCGGCTGACGGAGGATCGCTGGCTGCTCGATCTCGAGGTGCTGGTGCTCCTGGCGCGCGCCGGGGCCCGCATGCGCGAGGTGCCCATCGACTGGGCCGACCCGGGCGGCTCGAAGGTGACCCCAGGACTCGACGCGCTGCGGATGGCGATGGGCTTGTGGCGGATGCGCCGGCGCCTGGACCGGGCATGACGCGCCTGCGCGGCGCGCTGGAGCGCGCCGGCGCGCGGTGCGGGCGGCTCGACGGGTACGACGTCTGCGTCGGGCAGCGATCCGGCGCGCTGGCGCAGGCGCTGGCCGGGCGCCGACCTCCGGGGACCTACGGCGCGACCGGCGCCGTCGCGGCCGGCCGCTCGCGCGCGCTCGTCACCACCCGCACCACGCCGGTCGTGATCGAAGGCAGGTAGGTGATGAGCAGCACCCCCACCGCCATGATGACGAGGAAGGGGAGGGCGCGCCGGTACAGGTAGGGCAACGGCTTCCCGAACCGCGACGCGGCGAGGAACAGGTTCAGGCCCATGGGCGGGAAGAGGAACCCCAGCTCCAGGTTCGCGAGGAACACCACGCCGAGGTGGACGGGCTCGATGCCGTAGGCGACGCCGAGCGGCGCCACGAGCGGCGCCAGCACGATGATGGCCGAGTAGATCTCGAGGACGCTCCCCAGCACGAGCAGCGCCACGTTGAGCGCCAGCAGGAAGAGCTCCGGGCTGCGGACGTGGGTCGTCATCCAGTCGACGAGCCGCGCCGGCACCTCGGCGTCGACGAGCCAGTTCGTGAGGCCGAGCGCCACCCCGAGCAGGATCACGACGGCGCCGACCAGCGTCGCGGCGTGCGCGAGGACGCGCGGCAGGTCGCGGGCGCTCAGATCCCGGAAGACCGCCATCTCGACCAGCATGGCGTAGGCGACGCCGAGCGCCGACGCCTCGACGATGGTGGCGTACCCGCTCGCGATGGCCACGATGACGAGCGCCGGGAGGCCCAGGTCCCACTTGGCGTCCCACAGCGCGCGCGCCGCCTCGCGCGGCGAGCTGGCCTGGCGCGGCGCCCCGGCGCGCACGCCGACCACGATCCCGTAGCCGGCGACGAGCAGGATCATGAGCAGCCCGGGGACGAGACCGCCGATGAAGAGGTGGTCGATGGGGACCTGCGCCACGACGCCGTACAGGATGACGGGCAGCGAGGGCGGGAACAGCAGGCCGAGCGATCCGGCGGCGGTGACGAGCCCGACCGAGAAGCCCTCCGGGTACCGCTCCGCGAGCAGGGTGGGCAGGACGAGGCCGCCCAGGGCGAGGATGGTGACGCCGGATGCGCCGGTGAAGGTGGTGAAGATGGCGCACACGAACGCGGCCATCACCGCCACCCCGCCCGGCATCCAGCCGAAGACGCCCTTGTACGCGCGCACCAGCCGCCGCGCCGCGCCGCCCTCGGCGAGCACGTAACCGGCCACGGTCAGGAGCGGCACGGCGGGGAGCGTGGCGCTCGTGACGAGGCTGAAAGTGTTGGTGGGCACGGCCGCGATGGGCGTGCCGTCGCGCCAGAAGAGCGCCATCGCGACGCCGGCCATGATGACGAAGACCGGCGTGCCGACGAGGAACCCGATCCCGAGGACCGCCAGCAGCACGCGCACGAGGACCGGGTGCGGCGCGACCGCACCGAGCGCGAACGCGGCCGCCGCGGCGGTCAGGGCGAGGCCGCGGTCGGCCCAGCGCCGGCGCCCCTCCGTGCCGGCCCACGCGAACCGGAGCGCGATGAGCGCCGACGCGACCGGCATGATGAGCTCGCTCCACCAGAACGGGATGCCGAGCGGCAGCGTCCGGTCCGAGCTGCGCTCGGCCGACACGAGCTCGAACGACGCGTACGCGAGCAGCGCGCAGACCGCGGTCGAGATCATGCGAGTGAGGAGAGCGGCGCTGCGGCGTGGCAGGCCGGCCGGGATCGCCTCGGCGGTGGAGAGGGCGAGGTGCTTCCCGGCGCCGGTCGCGAGGAGCGCGCCCAGGAACCCCACCCACAGCGTGAGGTGCTGGACGAGGATCGCGGAGCCGGGGAGGCCCCGTCCCAGGAAGCGACGCGACAGCGTCTCGCCGGCCGGGATGGCGACCATCGCGAGGAGGAGCACGCCGACGGCGCCGCCCTCGACGCGCGCGACGGCGCTCACGGCGGGTTCGACCGTCGCGGGCTCGCCCGTCGCGGGCATGTCGGGGTGGTCCGGGTTCACCGTTGACTTTCGTGGTCGCGCGTCTATCACTAACGACGAACTTTTGCCACGGGACCGTGTTGAACAAGAGACTCGTTGTCGCGCTCACCTCGCTCGCCGCCGCCTGCGCCGGATGCAGCGCGGCGGCCTCGTACGTGGCCGCGGACGCGATCACCAGCGACTCCTCCCGGGCGTACGTCGAGGACGACGACCCGGAGCTCGTCCGGCAGGCCGTACCTTTCGGCCTCAAGACCATGGAGACCTTGCTCGAGCAGCACCCCAATCACCAGGGCCTGCTCACCTCGCTCGCGTCCGGCTTCACCCAGTACAGCTACGCCTTCGTGCAGTCCGACGCCGACGAAGCGGAGGCGGCCGGAAAGATGGCGGCGGCGCGCGTGTCGCGCGACCGGGCGCGGCGCCTCTTCCTGCGGGCGCGCGACTACGGGCTGCACGGCCTCGAGGTCCGGCACAAGGGCATCTCCGGGCGGCTGGAGGGTGCGCGCGACCTCGACCCCGTGGTCGCGCAGTTGAACAAGGACGACGTGCGGCTCGTCTACTGGACGGCGGCGAGCTGGGCGCTCGCCATCGCCGCCGGGAAGGACGACATGGCGCTCGTGGCACAGCTCCCGGCACCCGGCGCCCTCATGCGGCGCGCGCTCACGCTCGACGAGGCGTTCGACGAGGGTGCGATCCACGAGTTTTTCATCTCGTGGGAGGCGGCGCAGGGTGGGGGCGAGGAGGCCTTCCGGCGCTCGCGCGAGCACTTCGAGCGCGCCCTCGTGCTCTCGGGGGGGCGCAAGCTCGGACCGTACGTCGCCTACGCCGAGGCGGTGGTCGTCCCGCGGCAGGATCGCGCCGAGTTCAACCGCCTGCTCCAGCATGTGCTCACCTACGACGTCGAGAGCGACAAGGCGCACCGGCTCGCGAACGTCCTCGCGCAGCGGCGGGCGCGGTTCCTGCTCTCGCGCGCCGACGATCTCTTTTCCTAGCAGTACGGCTCGACGGAGAAATCATGAGAAAGCTCGTCCTCGGCCTGGCGCTCGCCGCGCTCGCCTCCACCGCCTCCGCGCAAGAGGTGGTGGTCAAGCTCGGCACGCTCGCCCCCAACGGCTCCACCTGGCACAACCTCCTCAAGGAGATGGGCGAGAAGTGGGCCGAGGCGTCCGGCGGCAAGGTCAAGCTGCGCATCTACGCCGGCGGCACCCAGGGCAGCGAGGGTGACATGGTGCGCAAGATGGCGGTGGGCCAGCTGCAGGCGGCCGCCATCACGAACGTCGGCATGCACGACATCGTCAAGGAGCCGCAGGCCATCTCGGCCCCGGGCGTCATCGAGAGCGAGGCCGAGTTCAACGCGGTGTTCCCGAAGATCGAGCCGCAGCTCGACCGGTTGCTGGACCAGCGCGGCTACGTGGCGCTGCACTGGTCCCAGGTGGGCTTCATCCGGATCTTCTGCACGAAGCCGTACCGCACGCCGGTCGAGATGAGCGACGCGAAGATGTTCGCCTGGGACGGCGACCCCGCCAGCGTCGAGGCGTGGAAGGCGGCCGGTTTCCGGCCGGTGGTGCTCTCGTCGACGGACGTCGTGCCCTCGCTCCAGACCGGCATGGTCAACTGCGTCGCGAACGTGCCGCTCTACTTCCTCACCGCGCGCCTGTTCGAGCGGGCCAACCACATGATCGATGCGCCCTGGGGTTACCTCATCGGCGCGACCCTGGTGAAGAAGGAGACCTGGAATCGCATCCCGGCCGACGTGCGCCCGAAGCTCCTCGCCATCGCCCGCGAGATCGGTGCGCGCGTCGACGCGGACGTGAAGAAGCTCAACGACGACGCCGTCGTGGCCATGAAGCGGCAGGGTCTCGAGGTGGTCCAGGTCGACCCCGGGCCCTGGCTCGCCACCGCCGAGAAGGCGTGGCCCGTCGTGCGCGGCAAGGTCGTCCCAGCCGCCTTCTTCGACCAGGTGATCCGGGAACGCGACGCCTACCGAGCGTCGCATCGCAAGTGAGGCGCCGGGCGCGGCGCGCTGTGGCGCTGGACGGCGTCGAGGAGCGCACCCAGCTCGAAGGGCTTCGAGAGCCAGGCCGACACCGACATCCGGCTCGCCGCCTCGGCGACCCTGTCGTCGGCGGAGAGCAGGATGACGGGGATGTGCGACAGGGTGGGATCGCCGCGCTGCGCCTCCCGGAACGCGCGCCCGTCCATCACCGGCATCATGAGGTCGAGCAGGATGAGGTGCGGCGCCCCGCCGGCGCGTAGTCGCAAGAGCGCATCCCGGCCGTTCGCGGCCGACCGCACCCGATAGCCCTCGTCCTCGAGGAGCTCGTGGAGCATGTCTCGGATCGCCTGGTCGTCCTCGACGAGCATCACTTCACGGCGCGTGTTGGCGACCACCATGTCCACAACATGGGTCATGGGTCACGGGGCGTCACCCGGCCCCGCGCTCGCGTACCCGAGTGGGATCCGCGCATGGGGCGGGTCCGATCCGAGCGGGTACGAGCGACCCGGGAGCGACCGAACCGTCGCGAGTCATCATTGACTTCCAACGGAGACGGCACCAAAAACGCCTCCGGATCCTCCACGGCTTGTCGAAGGAGCGCGACGGGGCATGGCGACCGAGAGCGATGGGACGAGCAGCGCGTCGGCGGTCTACGGACGGGCACCAGCCGCCAAGGTGGCGCTGCCGCAGCGCGGTATCGTGCTGGGGCTCGCCTGGAGCGGCATCGAGGGCGCGGGGAACCAGATCGTCGCCGCCAAGATCGAGTGCACGCGCGGTAAACCCAAGCTGACGCAGGTCTGGCGGCCGTTCCAGGATGCGCCGGGCCGGCGCGACGTCCGCGAGCAGTTCCCAGGCTGGCTCGGCGAGGAGGCGCGCTGGGCCGAGGGGAGGCTCACCGTCGGCCTCGACTCACCGTTCAGCCTGGCGGAGACGCACCTGCGCCAGCTCGGGCTGCTGCGCCAGGCGCTGCGCGGTCCCGCCACGCTCGGGCGCGGCCTCGAGGAGCGCTTCCTCCCGTCGGGCGCCGATTTCTCGGAGGCGGCCGAGAGCTTCAAGGGCCAGCTCGGGAAGGACCGGCTGCGGCTCGCCGACTGCTACCGGGCGACCCTCTTTCCGCCCTCGCACCTGCGCCTCTTTCGCCAGACGTTCTTCGGCCTCGTCACGCTGGCGCGCCTCTCCGAGGTGTCCTTCGTGCCCTGGGATCCCCCGAAGGCCGGGCGGCCGTCGCTGGTGGAGGTGCGCCCCGACCACGTCGCGCGCGTGCTGAGTGGCACATGCGCCTACCGCGACGACGCGCGCGACGGCGTGAACCGGTCGGGCGCGAGGGCGGCGATGCTGCGCACCTTGCGCACATCGGCCGGCCTCGAGTTCG
>Ga0306923_10001996_pt1 | contig 18463 bp, 16 predicted proteins | sample sta12Can44000108_FD_203841 | JGI IMG/M metagenome (GOLD analysis project Ga0306923, IMG submission 203841) | Lab enrichment of tropical soil microbial communities from Luquillo Experimental Forest, Puerto Rico - statanox.12C.anox.44.000.108 (v2)... | ecosystem: Environmental > Terrestrial >... | reverse complement strand
TGGGCTCGGTCGAAGTGTTCAATGGCTACGGCACCTATTCCGCCGCGAGCAGATTCCCAAAGGCGCTCGGCTTCACACTTCCGGCCTCACTGCTCGACAATGCTGACGAGCTGACTGAGTGATGTCTGCTTTCGGGGAATAAAGCGGACATCGGGTCGGGGCGGCGACACGTCAGAAGGCATCGCCGCATCGGGCTCCCACCTTGCGAGCTCCGACCTCGCCTCCGACATTGTGTCTGGCGACGTGGGGGCTGCGGGCTAAGGTGGGTTTGAATGAACTATGCGCGTACTGCGATCCTGCTCGCCGGCTTGACCGGCCTATTTATGGCGGTTGGGTATCTCATCGGCGGCGGCAGTGGCGCCCTGATCGCGCTCATCATTGCTGCCGGGACTAATTTGTTCAGTTACTGGAACGCCGACAAGCTCGTGCTATCGATGCACGATGCCCAAGAGGTCGACGAGCGTAGCGCGCCGGAGCTCGTGGCGATCGTGCGCGAGTTGGCGCAGCGCGCGGGTCTGCCGATGCCGCGTGTTTATCTAATGGACAGCCCACAACCCAATGCCTTTGCTACCGGACGCAATCCGCAACATGCCGCAGTTTGCGCGACGACCGGGCTTCTTAACACGCTAAGCCGCGACGAAATCGCCGGCGTCATCGGTCACGAACTGGGACATGTGCGCAATCACGACACGCTGACGATGACCATAACTGCTACCATTGCTGGCGCCATTTCAATGCTTGCGCAATTCGGCATGTTCTTTCGTGGCGGTAGTCGCGACAACAATAGCGGTCTCGGCATTGTCGGCTCGATACTTATGCTCATCCTAGCACCGCTCGCTGCCATGATTGTACAAATGGCGATCAGCCGCACGCGCGAATACGTCGCTGATAACCTTGGCGCGCGCATTAGCGGCCGGCCCGACGCACTCGCCTCAGCGCTCGTCAAAATCTCGCGCATAGCGGAAGAGGTCCCGAACGACACCGCTGAGACCCATCCTGCCACCGCACCTCTCTTTATCGTTAACCCGCTGTCTGGCCGTGGGATGGACAATTTATTCTCCACCCATCCATCGACTGAGAATCGGGTCGCTGCGCTCGAGAAATTATCTCGTGAAATGGGTCTCGGGGGTTTCGGTGCGGCAGCTCCCGCTGTAGCTAGGTCATCGCGCGGTCCCTGGGGATGAATGATCACCGTAGCTCACTCGCCAAAAACGTGGCGCGCTGTTGTCCGCTTCTGGCACTAGCGGACCTGCAGGTTCCGTTGATAGGCGTCGATTGCAGCCATTCGCACACAGGCATGGATAGTGATGCCGTCAAGTACTACGGTGTCGATGCAGAGCGAGGCGAGAATCGCTGACGAGATCGGAGTTCGGCAACTTGAGATCGAAGCTCGGCGGTTCCAGGAGGAGCCGTTGGGTGCAAAAGGGGCGGCAATAGGCCGCCTCAGTTGCTTGAATGCACAGCGTCGGTTCGTCAGTTATGAACCGCCGCCTTGGGATTGGGCGGAAAGGCGGCGTTGCTGGCCGTTCCGCGCAGCAGGTCGAGGCCCATCTTGAGCGCCTTATCGTCCGACTCATCGGGGGGCACATAGGACTGCGAACCGGTCTGCTCGGCACCCTCGGCTTTGAGGTGGCCGCGCAGCGATGCTTCGCCCTTGGAGTCGATCTGAGCCTTCAAGTTATCCGGAACATCCTGCAGGACTTCGATGTCCGGCGTGATGCCCGTGGCCTGAATAGAGCGCCCCGATGGCGTGTAGTACCGCGCCGTTGTCAGCCGCAGCGCGCCATTGCCGCCGCCAAGCGGAATGATCGTCTGTACCGATCCTTTGCCGAACGATCGCGTGCCGATGAGAGTGGCCCGCTTTTGGTCCTGCAAGGCGCCGGCGACGATTTCCGACGCCGATGCCGAGCCGCCGTTGATCAGAACAATCAGCGGCTTGCCCTTGATCATGGCTCCGTGCCGCGCATTGAAGCGCTGCGTCTCTGCGGGATTGCGGCCGCGGGTCGAGACGATCTCACCCTTCTCTAGGAATGTTTCGGAGACCGAAATCGCCTGGTCGAGCAAGCCGCCCGGATTGTTGCGCAGATCGAGAACGTAGCCTTTGATCTTGTCGGCGCCGATCTGCCTATTGAGATCGTTGATCGCCTGCTTGAGACCGTCGGTCGTCTGCTCGTTGAATTGCGTGACGCGGATGTAACCGACATCGCTGCCTTCGGGATGCCAGCGCACCGATTTCACCCGGATGATGTCGCGGACGATCGTGACCTCGATCGGCTTGTCGGCGCCTTTGCGCGTAATGGTGAGCTTGATCTTGGTATTCACCGGGCCGCGCATCTTATCGACGGCCTGGTCTATGGTGAGACCCTGCACCGCTTGGTCGTCGAGCTGGGTGATGATGTCGTTTGCCATCACACCAGCTTTAGCCGCGGGCGTGTCGTCGATCGGGGCGACGACCTTGATCAGGCCGTCCTCCATCGTCACCTCGATGCCGAGACCGCCGAACTCGCCGCGGGTCTGCACTTGCATGTCGCGGAAGCTGTTCGGAGTCATATAACCCGAATGCGGATCGAGGCCCGCCAGCATGCCGTTGATCGCCGATTCGACGAGCTTGCTGTCATCCGGCTTTTCGACGTAGTCGGCCCGCACGCGCTCGAACACATCGCCGAACAGATTAAGCGTCCGGTAAGTGTCCGATGCCGCCGCACCCGCGGCGGAACCCATCAGGAGTGTGTGCGGCTGCGTCAGCAACAGTGTCGCCACGACGCCGACCAGTGCACCGAGAAAAATCAATGAAGTTTTGCGCATATCCGCGAACCTTTTCGCCTTCGTTAGTCGCCTACCACGGACTGGGATCAATGGGAGCACCGTCCTGTGGTGCCGACACTCGAATCTGGCGAGCGATTTTGGCGAGTCAATGCGCGACTTCCCTAAAAGGGCCGAATGCTGCGATGCTGAGCGGCTGAATCAAAGGACAGGTCCCGGCGAACTGGCCTCCAGCCCCGAAAGGGTCGTTTAATCTAACGATGCGCCTTTATGCGCCCAGGTCGGAGCGCTCACAGGCAATTGGAACCCACCCCGGTCACACGTGTGCGGGCACTCCCAAGTTTGGGCGGCCAATAAATCGCACCCCACGCGAGGTTGAATGTCCGCTTTTGGTACTTAGTGGACATCCTGGTGGTGCCCGGTAATGTCCGCTTTTGGGAGCAAAGCGGACATCGCGTTGAAAGGCCCTAACACCCGTTATTGACCCATAGGAGACATCAAACGGCATATCCATCGAGCAAATCCAAACAATCGCCGAAGAAAAAACGAAGTTAATACTTCAAGTCGTTGCAAGTAGCGCACGAGGCAGGCCCTTTCCATGCGATACCAACGTGGACAGCATAACCAAAGCCAGGTCACGTCGCTGGAGCGTCCTCCAGTTCAACCCTTGACCAACTCGCCTGAGCTTCGATTGATATACGAGACGGCGCCGATCGGTTTGGCTTTTCTAAGCACCGACTGTCGTTATGTCATGATAAATCAACACTTGACCGAAATTTGCGGGCTTCCAATCGCGAATCACATTGGACGTACCGTACGTGAGACGGTTCCTCAAGTTGCCGAGCAGGTTGAAAGCATCGTGCAGGCGATCCTGCGCACGGGCGAATCGATCACCGGCATCGAGATCAATGGTCAGCGACCTGATGGGTCGAACAGGGATCGTGTCTGGATCACATATTGGCACCCGCTGAAAGACGAGAGCGGGCGAATCGTTGGGATCAATGTCGCTGCCGAGGAGATTACCGAACGAAAGCGCATCGAAGCCGATCTCGCTGCTAGCCAGGAGGAGTTGCGTAGCATCAACATCGCACTGGCTGAACGCGTGGCGATACAGGCTCAGGAGCGTGATCGGATATGGAATCTTGCCCAGGACCTGTTCGTGGTGAGCAATTCGAGCGGGAGCATACTAAATATCAACCCAGCGTGGCGTACAGCGCTCGGCTGGTCACCGGAAGATTTGGTTGGCAAAACCGCCGAGTGGCTACTACATCCGGAAGACCGCGAACGCTCATTTGCAGAACTCGCTAATCTGAGTGCTGGACGAAAAACCCTTCATTTTGAAAACCGCCTTAAGAGCAAGGATGGCTCATACCGCTGGCTGTCGTGGTTTGCCGTGCAGGACCGCGGGCTGAACTATGCCACCGGCAGAGACATCACTGATCTCAAACGGGCTGAAGAACAGTTGCACATTTTGCGCCGCGACTGGCAGACGCTTCGCGGCAGGCGACCGTGGGTGCAATGACGGCATCGATCGCTCACGAAATCAAACAGCCACTGACTGCAATAATGACAAACGCCAGCGCCGGTCTGCGGTGGCTGAAAAGATCGGATCCAAATCTGGCGAGAGCACAATCGAACCTCGATCACATTGTTAAAGCTAGCAAACAGCTAGGTGAGGTGATCGACAGCACTCGCGCGATGTTTGGGAAAGCGTCCGCTCAACAGGACCTAGTCGACGTTCGTCTGCTCGTTAACGACGTACTTGGACTGGCCCGCAGTGAATTAGGCTCTCACCAGATCGTGTTACGTAACGAGATGCGCGAGGGGCTTCCCCAAGTGATGGCGTCGCGCGTGCAACTACAGCAAGTGATCCTCAACCTGATCATGAATGCAGTAGAAGCGATGAGTTCGGTAACGGGCCGGGAGCGGCGTCTCACAATCGGCTGCCTCGATCAACGGGCAACTCTGACAATCACTGTGGAGGATACGGGAATCGGAATCGAACCCGCTCATATCGATCGCATTTTTGATCCCTTCTTTACTACCAAAGCCCACGGGATGGGCTTAGGCCTTTCCATCTGCAGATCTGTCATTGAGGCGCATGGCGGAAAGCTGTCAGCCTCCCCGCGAAATCCGTTCGGAACATCGTTTTATTTAAGCCTGCCGATATCCGCCGCGGGTTCTTCGGATCAAAGTTCCAAATCGCAATCAACCCCTACCCTTTAAGTTGTCTAAGATTCCGGGCCAGGAATTGATAAAGATCGACTGGACGGAATCTTCACTACGTTTGTTTCGACCAAGCGACATGGAATGGGATTAGGCTTAGCCATCTCCCGAATGATCATTGACTACCACGGCGGTAAACTTACCGCCTCGTCGGAGGGCAAAGACGGTGCGTCATTCCAGTTCTTCCTGCCAGCTGCGCCTATAGATAACGGCAATCGCACGGAAAAAACTAATGCCACTTAGACGCGTTCATTTCGCGCCGCCCAGGCTCGCAAAATTGGGCCTACAAAGCACGAGTTGGCATGTCCGCTTGTGGCCCTTAGCGGACATCACTATCGCGCTGCCGAATGTCCGCTTTGGGGGTAAAGCGGACATCGCAATTTTGGAGCGTCATGTCTGCTTTTGACCCAAAGCGGACGTAGGATTTAGGCTACAGTAGAGAAAGCCCGGCGTTCGGCCGGGCTACTTTGATTTTAAAAGCGCGATTCCAAAGACAATCCGAGGCTAAAAGCCTTTTGGCGCGTTGCGCCCTCCGTCCTCTTCAACGCGCGAGCAATCTTTCCAGCAGGCGTCTTCTTTCGAGCGAGCGTCTTTAACGCACGGACTTGTTCGGATGTCCACGCACGCCGTGTTCTATTTGTTTTAGACATTGTTTCTCCTTCCGGTCAAAGCGCAGCCTTGTAGCTGCACCGGAATTGAAAGAAAAGTAAAATGTCGTCACGGTTATTGGCTTGCCGAATTTTTGACTTTTGTTGATCTAACTTATGCCACAGCCTTTTTTGATTTAAAGATCTCGACTCGATTCGACAGGGTAATTGCACGGGGGAGGCCGCATTGAAGGGGCTGGTTTGTTATAACCGTATGGCTGCGTTTGTACTGCTATTTTCGGTCGCCACTGCGCATGCTGAAGTAGCGAGCATCTATGGCGGAAGTGACGGGCTGTGCGGCCACAAGACCGCGAGTGGCGAACGACTAAATTGTGCAGCAATGACAGCTGCCCATCGCAGGCTGCCGTTCGGCACCCAGATACGCGTTTGCCACAGCGGATGCGTCACGGTTCGCATCAACGACCGCGGCCCGTGGGTCCGAGGAAGAGACATCGACCTGTCGCCAGCAGCCGCCCGAGCCATCGGGTTATACAAGACAGGGCACGTCACAATGTCTGCAGGTTTGTGAAAACCAGCAACTCACCTCTGAATGTCCGCTTTTGGCACAAAGCGGACATTTTCGAACGGCCTTGTTTGGAGTGCTCATGGCATGCCGCAGGCTTAATCGTGAGCAAGACCATTCGAGGGCAAAGCAACGGCGGGTTCTCAACACGCATGCGAATTGCTGCACGGTAGCCGATCGTGAGATTGCTGAAACGTTTACTGCGCCGCGTAGCGGTCCTAGGACTGGGCATCCTTACCGTTTGGCTGATCGCTTTTGTCTTTAGATTTACGGACAGTCGGCTGCCGACTGTGTTGGCTCTGGCCATCACTTATGGCCTAGCAGCCTATATTGTCCTGCCGCGCATCGTCCGGATGAGTCTTAAAATTCTCCAGCGCAAACGGGTACCTCGGTTCACAATTACCGGGGATGGATTGCCCGGCGATCCCGTTAATCTCGTGCTGACGGGGACGCTGCAACAGCTTAACGCTGCCTTTAAACTTGCCGGCTGGTCGCAGGCCGATCGGCTCGGTCCAGCAAGCTCCTGGCGCATGATCCAAGCATTCGTATTCAACTCTCCCTATCCGACAGCCCCGTTCAGTACCCTGTATCTTTTTGGGCGGGGTCAAGACGTTGGTTTTCAGAAGGCGATCGATAACAGCCCGCGCAAGCGCCATCACATTCGATTCTGGGCTTTGAGCCTCGCCTATGCCGAGGCCAATCTGGGAAACGCGAGCTTCTGGCTAAATAAGGACCGTCCGCCCAAGGCAGAATGCGTCCACTGGATCGGGGCAGGCACCAAAGATACCGGTATCTCTTTAACGCGGCTCACGTTTCAGATCACGCATGCCACCGACTCAGACACGAACGTGGAGCGCGATTACATTATTGATGAGCTGAGAAGAACCGGAGTGATAGGTGAGATCAATTCATACAAAGCCGGCCAGCACCTGGGCAGCAAACACGTTAATCACTACGTCACCGACGGCGAAGTTACGGCTGCCAGCCTAATGGTGAACGTCTAACACAAAAGAAGTTCGCGTAATCTCAATGATGTCCGCTAATGGCACAAAGCGGACATTGCCACCGTGCTGAACGATGTCCGCCTTTGGGGGGAATGTCTGCTTTTGACGCAAAGCGGATATCGGTTAGCAGAAACGTGCGGGGGTCGGTGTCGATACCGGGGTCGTTTCTGTCAATAATCCGCACCGGGATTTGGTGAGAAGTATTGCGTGCGATGCAGTGCCACGGGTCGTCGCCTGAAATTCCGCGAACGGGCGGGGCTGAGTTCGCCCTCGTAGCCGTCGGCTTGCGCAAGTCGGCCCACCAGCAGCGGCAGTTCTGCCGTTTCCGTCAGGATTTAGTTTCCGACAGAGACAGGGATGGCGGTCAAGGTAGAGCCGAGCCGTTAACCCTATTTTAAGCATATCGTAGGCAAAGCGAGACCTGGTCTGCCACATCTGGGGCAAATTGGAGATCGATCCAATGTTGTCCGCGAGGTCGCTCATTCTGTCGTTTGGTGCGATCAGTTCCTTTGCCGCCATCATCATACTGTTCACAGCGAGCTTAACGTCGGTGGCATTCGCTATCGAACGGCGTGGCTTAGCCGTAGCCGGCGACGACAGAGGCTATGTCGGCGTGCCACTTGCCTATGCCAATCCAGAGAACGAGTACTTGGGTCGGCGCTATTCCGTTCGCCCGCGCCAGGCTCGGACGCCGCCTAGCGGATCACCACTCAATGCGGCGGCTGCGACTCTCGTCCCCAAGCCAAAGGTTGTCGTGGTCAATGGCCAGCAGATTGAGATCGTCTCGCCGGACGAACTCAACAAGATCGATCTAACCGCCGATACACCAAGCCTTGGGCAGGCCGATGTGCGGTCCCCACCACTAAATACAAGGGCGACCACGACCTTGCTGGCGCAGGCCCTGTCGACGATCGCCGGCGTGCTCGCTGGGCTATCGATCGGTTTGTTCTTGATCAGATGGAGGTCGGCACGGATTTCTAAACTCGGGCTTCACAACTCGCTGGCGAGCATATGATGAAAATGATCAAAACCGACCAACTAAGGACGCTCATGACCTTTCTACTGCTCGGTTACCTCGCGCTTACGGTGGCGGGAGCGTTCGCCTTCACGTTTATCTGGTAAGCCTAAGGCCAATGCGCGAAGGTGGAGACCGTGACCTGTTTCTTTAGAACTCATAGTTCTACGCCAACCAGAGCATCTTGGATGGCGACACCCGCTCCTAGGGTGAGATGGCTGTGGCGCGCATCAAGGCGCGGGCGAAAACTAAAATCGTCACTTAGCGACGACGATCGGAAAGATCAAACGGCTACTCTCTTTTTGCCAATCCGATCGACGTGAGAGTCTTATTGCCGTGCTCGATCGTTACAAAAGCTAGTGAGCGATGTCCTACGAAGATTTGAAGACCGAACTTGAGCAACTCCGTAAGGAGAATGCCGCACTTAGGAAGGAAGTCGCTTCCGGCATTCGCTTGAAGGTAAGTGGAAAAGGGGCGGTCTCAGCTTACGGACTGAGGCGTTCTCCAGTGACTTTATCTAAAGAACAATGGCTGAAACTGCTGGATAGATCGAGTGACATTCGGGCATTTATTGCTGCGAACAAAGGGCAATTAAAGGAAAAGGATCGCTGATTACCATCTTTGCTGCTCGCTCATGGCTTCGGCGCAGGCAACCACGGCCCTACTGTCCGCGCAACAGAGCTATGCCGCGGACCCCTGGCTAGTCATCGGGGCGGTGAAGATACTCACGGACAAATGAAGTCGTTTACACCAGCTTGGCTTATCGCGAGCCAGGTTAGGTCAACAGAGCATCGTCGACCCTTTACTCGGCGGGCCTGGTCACTATTCAAACGGGTGTTGTCCATAGTCTGCCCGACCATCAATCGGCAAGTGCCACCACGTAATCACCAACACTGACCCGGCTCGCCATTCGCGTAATGCGAATTTCGTCTGTTATGGGTGTGCTTTTCGAAAATCATATCCGGACATATTGGTGATGTGGCCCGGCCAGAACGGGGGTAGCGTCGGATGCGTTGCGATCCAGATCGAGGGATCAGCGCGGGCTGCAATCGTTTTGCTGCAGTGCCTGAGTCCGCTTTTGGCACAAAGCGGACATCCCGATCGCGCTGCTGAATGTCCGCTTCCGGGGGTAAAGCTGACAACCCTTTTTCAGAGCGTCATGTCTGGTTTTGACCCGAAGCGGTCATTAGGAGGACAAATTTGCACTCGGGCGTTGCATTATTGCGAAAAGAGCGGTTGAATATGTGTCGCCTAATGAAAACAGCAATTCCCGGCTTACTGCTATAACGACGGGGAAGCGGAGTGTTAGGTCGCCGCGATTGGCCGATCCCGCTTGGACCCGGATTAGCGACTAGGGACGGTAGGGTCTGTCCGATGACGATCGGCAGATTCAAAGTGCATTTCAGTTCGCGCATTTCTGCGCGGCGAAGGGCTTTACCCCCTGTGCCGCCAGCCGCGCTCAAGCGCAACGCCCATCACAATCGTACCAGTGAGACACAAGCGCCGAACGGCATTCGCAGTTTTGCCTCGGCTCACTACAAATAACGGGAGGGTTCGACCATGGCACATACAGGCGACATCGCATTGATGGCCCATCTGATGCGGCGCGCCGGCTTCGGCGCGGGCAGGGACGAACTCGAAGCGCGTGTTGCCAAGGGTTACGACGCCACGGTCGAGGAACTGCTGCATCCTGAAACACAGCCGCCGGTCGATCACTATACCTTGCTTCGCCACCAGCCGTCGGCGCTGCTGCCTGGCGGGGTGCCGCCAATGGGCAACATCAACTACATGTATTACCTCGTGACCACGCAGCGCCCGCTGGAAGAGAAGATGGCGCTGTTTTGGCACCATGTATTCGCGACCGGCAACTCGAAGGTCGACAATTACGATCAGATGCTGGAGCAGATCGATCTGTTCCGCAACTACGGTATGGGTAACTATCGCGACCTGCTGCTCAAGGTGGCGAAGAACCCCTCGATGATTTTCTGGCTGGACAACAACCAGAACCACGGCACCGAAGTGAACGAAAACTGGGGCCGCGAACTGCTCGAATTGTTCAGCCTCGGCGCTGGCAACTACACCGAGGTCGACGTGCGCGAGGCGTCGCGCTCTTTCACCGGCTGGAGCTTCGAGACCAAAATTCCCCGGCTGCCGTACGGACGCTTTCCCTGGAAGTTTGAGTATCGCCCGGAAGATCACGACGACGGCGAGAAGACCTTCCTCGGACACAAGGGCAACTTCAACGGCGAGAATATCATCGACATCATCGTCGAGCAGCCAGCCTGCGCAAGATTCATCTGTCGGCATCTTTACAACTTCTTCGTCGCCGACGAACCACAGGTGCCTGCCTGGAGTTTGGAGCCGCCGCGCGATCCGGCGGCGATCGACCTGCTGGCACGGACGTTCCATGAAAACAAATGCGAGATGAAGCCGGTGCTGCGCACGCTGTTCACATCGGACTTCTTCAAGAATGCCCGTTACAGGCACCTGAAATCGCCGGCCGAGGTCGTGGTGGGCACGCTGCGCCAGATGGGCGGCTATGAGATAGCGATGCCAGGCTATGGCGAGCTGTCCATGCAGCCCTCCTATATGGGCCAGGACCTGCTCAATCCGCCGTCGGTGGAGGGCTGGCATACCGGCCAGGAGTGGATCAACAGCGGTTCGCTGATGGCGCGCATCAACTTCGTCGCCGAGCAGGTCGGCAATACGTCGTTGCCCGGCGTGCAGGCGATCATCAAGCGGCTGCGGGCCATGGGCGTGCTGGAGCCGGAGAAGCTGGTCGATTCGTGCCTCGACTTGCTTGGACCGGTGGAAGTCAACGCCAACACCAAGAAGGAGCTCGTCGAGCAGGCGAAGGAATGGGGCCAGATCCGCTGGGACACGGCGGCGAACGCTCAGACGGCCACCAAACATATCGGCGAACTGCTGCAACTGATTGTGGCGACGCGCGAGTATCAATTCGCGTGACACAGAAACTCTGACGGCTGCGGAGGAACGCAAGATGGCGGCGATGCAAAAGGACCCCGTGCTGGTCGTTGTCCAGCTCACGGGCGGCAATGATTATCTCAACACGGTCGTCCCGTACAACAACCCGCTATACCGTGATAACCGAAAGGCGGTCGGAATCGGTGACAACCAGATATTGCGGCTCGACGGAGACTACGGCTTCCCGTCGTTTCTCGCGCCGATGAAGAGGTTCTGGGACGGGGGCAAGCTCGCCATAATGCATGGCGTCGGCTACCTCGATTCGCCGCGCTCGCATTTCCGCTCCATGGATATCTGGCACACCTGCGAGGCCGACAAAGTCGGCACCGAAGGCTGGCTCGGCCGCGTGGTGCGCGAAATCGATCCGAAGAAGGAGAACGTAGTCACCGCCGTGAGCTTCGGCCCGTGCCTGTTCCGGGCGCTCGCTGTACCGGGCGTTCCGGTCGCCTGTGTCGCTGGTCCGCTCGAGACCTATGGCTTCCTGCCGGCCATTCAGGAAAAGGCGCAGCGCCAAGCGGTGCTCGATCGTTTCTCCCGGATGTACACCCCGATCCCGGGGAGTGGCGTCATGGAATACATGGCCACCACGGGACTGGATTCGCTCAAGGGCGCTGACATCCTCAAGGTAGCGCCCGGCAAGTACGCATCCGAGATCAAATATCCCGACACCCCGATCGCCCGCAAATTGAAGGGCATCGCCCAGGTGCATTTCGCGGATCTCGGGACGCGGGTGTTCTACTGCGATCACGGCAGCTTCGACACCCACGCTGGGCAGGGTCCGATCCACGCCAACCTTTGGACCTCGGTGAGCCAAGGCCTCGAGGCGTTCATGGCCGACCTACGGGCGCACGACAAGGCGGACAACGTGATTATCCTGATGTTCTCGGAGTTCGGCCGGCGTGTGCGCGACAACGGTTCAGGAACGGATCACGGCGCCGCCGGCGTCACTTTCGTGATCGGCGACAGGGTCAAGGGTGGCCACTACGGCGAGATGCCGTCGCTCGAGGGGGGCAAGCTCGTGCAGGGTGACCTCAACCCGAACATGGACTTCCGCGGCATCTATTCGACCATCCTCGATAAGTGGCTGCACATGGACCCAGTGCGGATCGTTAACGGCACTTACGACCAGCTTGCGTTCTTGAATTAGCCGCCGGACCCGTGTTCCCTTGGCGTGAGCAGGGGAAACACGGGCCCGCCGATCCGGCGTGAACAAATGTCCTTCCGCTGGGCGGAAGGTGAGATTGGCGTGACGGGAGGACCGAATGGCACTTACGACTTATGTCAAAGGCCGCGCTTACGATTGGAGCCACGCAATCGGACGCGCCACGGCGAACGGCACGGGGTTCAATTACCCACAGACCATGTGCCTCGGAAATGACGGCGACATCTTCGTCGCCAATCGAGGTAACGAGAACACGTTCGCAATGCGGGTCAACCGCGTGAAGGTCGGCGGTCCGGGCGAGGAAGAACTGCTTGCCGAGTTCTGCACGTACGGCGAAACGGACGGACATTCCATCTGGCCGTTCGGCGTCGCGGTGGACAAGCACGACACCGTGTACGTGACGGACGAGTGGACGAACTCCGTCTCGGTCTTCGATGCCGCAGGCAAATTCATTCGCAAGTGGGGAACGCCAGGCAGCGGTCTGGGAGAATTGAAGAATCCGGCCGGGATCATTTGCGACGCCGGCGGCAACGTGATTGTCGTCGATAGCGGCAACGACCGACTGCAGGTCTTCACCCCCGACGGCAAGGCCTTGACCGAGTTCGGCAGGAACGGCAGCGGCGAGGGGGAGTTCAACAAACCGTGGGGCATCACCCTTGACAACGAGGGCAACATCTTTGTCGCGGACTGGAAGAACCACCGCGTGCAGAAGCTCTCCACGAGCGGTGAGTTCATCATGTCGATCGGCAAATACGGGACGTTTCCGGTACCGGAGAATGCCTTCGCCGTGACCTACCTGGGTCCGTTCCTCTCGCACACGGACCCGCCAGGATACCCCAAGGCGGGGATTCTTAATCACCCCACCGACGTGGCGGTTGATCCCGACGGCGACATCTACGTCACCGACTGGGGCAATCACCGCCTTTGCATTTTCGACGCGGAAGGCACCCCGCTGACCCACCTGGTGGGCGATGCCCAGGTAATGTCGAAGTGGGGACAGCAGAGCATCGACGCCAATCCCGACATGATGAAGGCGTACCGGCGGGCGCGCAATCTCGAGCCTCTCTGGCGCTTCTGTTTCCCAACGGCGGTGGACTTCGATCCGAAGACTGATCGGATCATTGTCGCCGACAGTCAACGCAACCGCCTTCAGATCTATCGCAAGGTGCGTGATTACCTCGATTTCCAGGCGAACCTATAGGACCTGTCGCTAGTCCCTCGCTGAAAACGTCTTGACTCCATCCCCAAGGGCCGCGATGGTGCGGCGCACAATATCTATTGTGCGCCGCAATACGGTCTGTTCCTGATGCGCGATCCACGCGAGATTCTTTCCCGTCTTCAGTCGTTTCGAAGCAAATTCGAAGGTCTTCTTGAATCGGCCCGAAGGAAGGCGATTCGCGTCCGCGTAGCGCCAGCCCGCCCGACACGGCTGCGAGAACTGACCGGGTTCGGCGCAAATCCTGGCGACCTGCGTATGTTCGTCTACGCTCCCAGTCACTTGCCGCCTAAGGCGCCATTGGTCATTGCGCTGCACGGCTGCACCCAGACCGCAGACGAGTATGACCACGGCACCGGTTGGTCGTCGCTCGCCGACAGCCTCGGCTTCGCCGTCGTCTATCCGCAGCAGCAATCCGCCAACAATCCGAAGAATTGTTTTTCCTGGTTTCTGCCCGGCGACATCGGGCGCGGCCACGGCGAGGCGCTTTCAATCAGAGAGATGGTCGAGCACGCCGTTGCAATATTTGCTGCTGACCGCGGCAAAGTATTCGTGACCGGCCTCTCGTCCGGCGGCGCCATGACCGCTGTTATGCTCGCAACATACCCGGAGGTTTTTGCCGGCGGCGCCATCATCGCCGGACTGCCCTATGGGTGCGCCAGCAACGTTCAACAAGCATTCGAGGCTATGTTCACCGAGCAGGGACATGCCGCGCGGGCGCTTGGCGATACGGTGCGGGAAGCCTCCAGACATCGCGGGCCATGGCCGAAAATCTCGGTATGGCAGGGTACCAACGATCCAATCGTAAAACCTGCCAACGGCGAAGCCATCATTCGGCAGTGGACTAACGTACACGGGCTTTCGGGCAGTCCCTCCTATCAAGAATTGATCGGGGGCCATACGCGCCGGATTTGGAGCGACGCAAAGGGTGAGGCGCTGATCGAGGCATTTACTATCCGCGGTATGGCGCATGGCGTGCCGCTCGCGACGACAACGGGCGGAGAGCGTTGCGGTGCTGCCGGGGCATTTTTCCTAGATGTGGGAATTTCCTCTACACATCAGATCGCCCGCTTTTGGCGGCTGCACGAATCTCTCGTTGAAATGCCGCGCGCCGCCGAACCAATGTCGGCACCGATTCAGGTTCCAACAGTCAGCCCCGCCTTTGTCATTGCTGCAGCGGCGGCCGAAGGCTCGCACAGTTCGGCCGAGCCTCCGCTTGCCGAGGAAGAACTGCAGATGAATTACCCGCTCGATCCGAACACAGTAATCGCGGCGGCCTTTCGGGCCGCAGGTCTCCCGGTTCCGGAGGTCCCCACAGCGCCGCTCGGCGTAACGCCGAGCGTCACACCCGGCCCGATCATCGCAGCGGCTTTGAAGGCAGCGGGACTGAAGCACAGTTAGTTCGACACAGGCCTCGTCTTTATCGCGAACGGTGAGGTGAGTGTACGACCGCTGATGTCGCCTAACTCACCGGACATGGCGACGATGTCTGGCGATGTGCTCATACCGGGCCTTCGGTTAATCCCGACGACGACTATCAGTGCTTCATTGATCAAGCGAAGAAATATTACTCCGGCCCGATGACCCTGGCGAAAGACCTGATGAGTTCTGAACGTGACGCCGCAATCCCCGAGCGCGCAATCCATCCGCGATTGGCCTATTGCAGCGAAGACATCATTCGTGGCGGTGCATAGCTGAATCGGCCTTCGTATCGCGCATGAACAGATAAACCACCAGTGAAATGCCGATCATTCCGGTCAGATAATAGTAAAACCAAGATTCATGGCCGAGCGACTTGAAGCCCAAGGCTACGGAGTCAGTGGTGCCGCCGAAGATCGACACCGTCAGTGCATACGGAAGTCCGACGCCTATCGCTCGAATGTTTGTGGGAAACAATTCTGCCTTTACCACCGCGTTGATCGACGTGTAACCCGATACAATCATCCACGCCGCCGCGATCAGCAAAAACGCGGGCAATGGTCCCTTGACGTTCTGCAGAGTAGTAAGAATCGGTATTGTAAACAGAACGCCGCAGACCCCGAAGGCAATGAGGAGCCACTTACGGCCAATATGATCTGAGATACCGCCGTAGATCGGCTGTAAAATCATACCGAACACCAGCGCGCTCAAGGTCACCACTGTAGTCTGATCATCGGTGAGGCCGACGGACAGCTTAAGAAATTTTTGCATATAAGTTGTGTACGTGTAAAACGCGGCGGTACCACCTGCGGTCAAACCGACCACGAGGAGAACCTCGCGAGGATATTTCATCAGCGCGCGAAGCGACGATGTCCGTTTCACGACTTGTCGCGCCGCTTCGAAAGCGCTGGTCTCGTGCAGTGTGCGCCGCATGACAAGCGCTATAAGTGCAAGGAGCGCTCCGATAAAAAATGGAATGCGCCAACCCCAAGCGCGGATTTCGTCGTTGGTCAAAAAGACTTTCTGCAATACTAATAGAACAAGCAACGCACAGATCTGTCCTCCAATCAATGTTACGTATTGGAAGCTGGAGTAAAAGCCGCGATGCCGCTGATCGGCCATTTCGGTAAGGTAGGTTGCACTAGTTCCGTACTCTCCACCGAGGCTCAAGCCTTGAATGATGCGAGCGGTTGCGAGTGAGATAGGAGCGTAGATACCGATTGAGGCATAGGTCGGCGTCGCCGCGATCATCAATGAACCGAAGCACATGAGCGAAACCGATAGCATCAAAGCTCCGCGTCGCCCGTGATGATCAGCCAGGTAACCGAACAGCCATCCCCCCAGAGGCCGAACCAAGAAACCCGCCGCAAACAGCAGCGCAGCATTAAGTTGCTGTACGACAGGGTCAGAGTTGGGGAAGAATGCACCAGCGAAATACAGCGCGAAGGCTGCATAAGCGTAGAAGTCATACCACTCAACGAGATTGCCAATTGATCCAATGAAAATCGCCCTGATGCGCCGCCGCATGTCGGCGAAATCGAGGGGTGCTTCGCCAGTCTGATCCGATAATGTTGCGCTGGTCATCATTTGCCCATGGGATCCACACTATCTGGGGAAGCTAAGGCGGGTCCAGTGTTGTGAACAAGACCCTGTATTTTCCTAAGAGTACGATCACCCTAATAATACGGGTTGTCAGTCTCCTGTCGGGCGAACAAAGCCAAGGAAGAGGAAACACAGATGAACGGCGCTGGAGTTATTGCTGAAATTCTTAAACGCGAGGGTACGGAGTTTCTTTCCTGCTATCCGCGAAATCCGCTGATCGAAGCAAGCGCGGCGTTGGACATTCGACCGATATTGTGTCGGCAAGAGCGTGTCGGCGTCGGCATCGCTGACGGTTATTCGCGCGTCAAACGCGGCAAGCGCAACGGCGTATTCGCCGCCCAAGCAGGGCCCGGCATCGAGAATGCTTTCCCGGGCGTTGCGCAGGCCTTTTCAGAGAATGTCCCGCTGCTGGTTATTGCCGGCGGCATGCCGCTCGAGCGGCAATATGTGCGGCCGGTTTTTCGCGCTGCCAACGTTTTTCAGCCCGTGACTAAATGGTCGGCGTTGGCACATTCGGTGCAGGAATTGCCGGATTTGATGCGGCGTGCCTATCACGCCATGCGCAGCGGCAAGGCTGGTCCGGTCCTGATCGAAGTGCCGGACGAAGTCTTCACGGCCGAATATCAAGGCCGGCTCGACTATGCGCCGGTTCCAGAGCAGCGCGCAGCACCTGATCTGGCCGCAGTCAAGAAGGCTGCGGAGATGCTGCTCGCAGCCAAACAGCCGCTGTTGTGGGCTGGCCAGGGCGTACACTATGCCAAGGCTTCCGAGCAGCTCGCGGTACTCGCGGAATTGCTGCCCGCACCTGTCGTCGCTACCAATCCCGGCAAGAGCGCAATTGCCGACAGCCATCCGCTCGCGCTTGGCGCCGCGACACGTTCGCGATCCAAAATGTTCGCAGATTTCATGGGCCGCGCCGATCTCATTCTAGCGATCGGCTCGAGCCTCACGGTCACAAATTTTGGTCCTGCCGTGCCGCCCAGAAAGACCATTATCCATTCCAGTAATGATCCGTCCGACATCAACAAGGAGTATCGCGCCGATCACGCCCTAGTCGGCGACGCGGCGCTCGTGGTTGATGCGTTGATTACGGAATTGAGTCGCCGAAAAAGCGGCAACGACCACAACGCGCTTGCGGCTCTCAAAGCCGATATCGCCGCAGGTAAAAAAGCATGGCTCGACGAATGGTCGAAGCATCTGAGTTCCGACGAGGTACCCATTAACCAGTACCGGGTGATTCGCGACCTAATGCGCACGCTCGATCGCGACAATGTCATCATCACCCACGATTCCGGCAGTCCGCGCGAGCAACTCCTGCCGTTCTGGGAGACCACAATGCCGGGCTCCTATATGGGCTGGGGCAAGTCGACCCAGCTTGGATACGGGCTCGGCATCACTATGGGCGCCAAACTTGCAGCCCCGAAAAAATTGTGCGTCAACGTGATGGGCGACGCCGCCATCGGCATGACCGGCATGGACATCGAGACTGCTGCGCGTAATCGCATCGCCATCCTCACCGTCGTCTTTAATAACGGAGTCATGGCGGCGGAGCGCGACGTGCTCAAACTCTCGACAAAGAAATATGGCGCGCTGACAGTGAGCGGCAATTATTCTAAAGTCGCCGAAGGGCTCAACGTCGCCTCAATGCGGGTCGAGAAGCCTGCCGCCATCGTACCCGCGATCAAGAACGCGGTCGCCGTCACGGAGTCCGGTTCACCGTTCCTGCTCGAATTCGTCGTCAAGGAGGGTTACGACTTCTCGCGCTACTCTTGAATCGGCCTGGCTACCCTCTATGGTCCCATTCGACGCGGCGACCGTCGGACCATGAAGAAGTCCGACGCGAAGTGAACCTAGAGTGAAGTCCGATAATAGCGTACCTGCACAAGCAATGTCGGGGCCAG
>Ga0306923_10001994_pt1 | contig 18478 bp, 16 predicted proteins | sample sta12Can44000108_FD_203841 | JGI IMG/M metagenome (GOLD analysis project Ga0306923, IMG submission 203841) | Lab enrichment of tropical soil microbial communities from Luquillo Experimental Forest, Puerto Rico - statanox.12C.anox.44.000.108 (v2)... | ecosystem: Environmental > Terrestrial >... | reverse complement strand
CCCTCGGGATTTCCCTCGGCGAATGGCCACAAGGCGCCGACACGCCGGTTGCGATTTGGCTGCTGCGCACGGGCAATGACAGGACATGCTGCCGCTCCGCCAATTAGTCCAATGAACTCGCGCCGCCGCATGCCCCCCCCTGAAAGCTCAGGAGAGGGCAACGTAACCCGCAAACCAGAACTTAGACAGAGGTGAGAACCGGTTTACTAATCAACATGAATTGTTGGCCGATGTCCGCGTTGGGTCATTCGCGACCGGGTCGAGTCCGCAGCAGGTCCGACCATGTCCGTTATTCCGCTCAAAGCGGAAGTAAATTCAGAGCATTAGCGGCCCCGCTACGGGCCGTGCCGGGTTGATGAGACGGCCGGGCTCGTGATTCAAGGTCCGAAACTGGAGCCTCGAATCATGCGCTACGAACTCAGCGATTATGAATGGACCGCCATCAAACCGATGCTGCCGAACAAGCCGCGCGGCGTTCCGCGTGTAGATGACCGCCGCGTGCTCAGTGGCATCTTTTGGGTCCTGCGTTCAGTTGCGCCATGGCGTGACCTGCCTGAGACCTATGGTCGCCGCACCACCTGTTACAACCGCTTCGTTCGTTGGCGGCGGGCTGGCGTCTAGGACCAGATCACGGGTGCGCTGGCCGCCTGTCACGACGCGCCGGTTCAGACGATCGATACCTCCGTCGTACGAGTGCACCAGCACGGAGCCCGCGTCGCGGACAACAATCATCAGGATATGAGTCGCTCGCGAGGGGGCCTGACCAGCAAAATTCACGCGGTGGTGGACACCAATGGCCTGCCCGTGCATCTCCCCCTCATGCTGAGGCACACGACAATCGGCTGTGTTCGACTCTTCTCGGCGCACTGCTTCCAAAGACAATGTTGCTCGCGGATCGCGGATACGACGCGGACTGGATCAGGGAACCTGCCCGTCAGCAAGGAGCATGGGCGAACATTCCGCCGAAAACGAAATCGCAAAGACCCGATCTGCTTCAGCCCGCACCTGTATCGCGCGCGCAACTTGATCGAACGGTTCTTCAACAAGATCAAGCAATGTCAGCGCGTCGCCACCCGGTATGACAAACTCGCCGCAAACTACCCTGCCTTCGTCAAACTGGCATCAATCCGAATTTGGTTGCGCGCTAATGAGTCCACGTCCTACCGAGAATCCCACAGCTTGTCTCTTTCGCATTGCAACAAGCCCTATTCGATCACCTCATCGGCGAGGGCCAGCAGGGTCGGTGGAATCTCGAGGCCTGAGCTTTTTGCGGTTTTCAAATTCAGCACGAAAAGGTACCGGGTCGGTTGCTCGAAGGGCAGATCGGCAGGGTGGGCCCCCTTGAAAATGCGATCGACCAGCGCCGCGGCGCGCTCGAATGATTCGGTCAAATCAGGTCCGTATGACATCAGACCGCCGTCGCGGACGTAAAAGTCATATTCGTAGATCGCCGGAAGCTTCTTGCTCGCGGCATATTCAAAGACCCGCTTGCGGTTGAGGGTCGTCAGCGAATCCGCGACCATCAGTATGGCGTCGGGCTGATCGTTATTCATGACTGCGAAAGCTTCGTTGAAATCGTCCGGCTCACGGACGCCAAGGGCCTGTACCGTGATGCCGATCGATCGAGCGACGTTTGCGGACGTCTCGTATCGCAACGACATGCCAAGGTCGTCCTTGTTCCAGAGCATCGCCACTTTGTGCAACTTCGGCGACATCTCTTTCAGCAGTGAAAGCCGTTTGGTCGACAGCGTCGTCGCAACGTCCGAGATGCCGGTGATATTGCCGCCCGGGTGCGGCAGGCTTTCGATCAACCTGGTTTCGACGGGATCACCAAGACCAACGGCGCCGACCGTCGGAATACCGATCGATTTCGCGCCGACGGCTGCGGGATAACCGGTGACGACGAGCGCATCGACATTGGCCGCCGTCAATTCCTGCAGCAGTGACGGAATTTTCCCGACATCGCCGGCCGCTCCACGGGCTTCGATCACAAGATTCTTCCCAACGACGTAACCGCGCTCCGCCATCGCCTTGACCAAGACCTTGCCGAACGGGCTGTTTTCGGTCATCGCCAGAGCCGCGCTGAGCGTCCCGAGGCGATAGGTCCTGCCTGAGGTTTGGGCTTTCGCAGTCTGCGGGCGGGCCAGCACGGCGCCGCCGAGGAGAGCCAGGAACTCGCGTCGTCTCATGGCTGCACCTGCCTTTCAGACACCGCCAATCAGCGGAGCAGGATATCACCGATCGGTGCGAGAACGGCAGCCGCTATTGCGGAACCCGGCTGGAAAAATCCTCACGCCGATTTGAGCTCGCGGCTACGGTCATATTCGGCGATCTGCCTGGTCCGTTCGGACCCCGCCTTGGCCTGGTGGTCGGTTGCGAGCGTCACGTAGACAGCAGGCAGCACGAACAGCGTAAACAGCGTGCCGATCGACATGCCCGCGACCACGACGAGGCCGATCGAGAAGCGGCTGGCCGCGCCCGCGCCTGACGCCGTCAGCAGCGGTACCAGGCCGGTGACCATCGCCGCCGTCGTCATCAGGATCGGACGAAGTCGGATGCGGGCTGCCATTTCGATCGCCGAACGGCGGTCGAGTCCTTCGTTGAGCTGCAGCTCGTTGGCGAACTCGACCATCAGGATGCCGTGCTTGGTGATCAGGCCGACCAGCGTCAGCAGCCCGACCTGGGTATAGATGTTCATCGTCGCGACGCCGAAGAATAACGGGAGCAGGGCGCCGACGATCGCCATGGGAACGCTGATCATGATGACCAGCGGATCGCGCAGGCTTTCGAACTGCGCTGCCAGAACCAGGAAGATGATGATCAGCGCGAAGCCGAAGGTGATCGCGAGCTGATTGCCTTCCTGAACATACTGGCGGGCGTCGGCGAGATAGTCATGGCTGTATCCCGCCGGCAGCTTCTTTGCCTCGCTCTCGAGGAAATCGACCGCCTGACCGACCGTGACGCCGGGCATCGGCACCGCCGAAAACGTCGCGGCATTGAGCTGGTTGTAGTGCGTCAGCGCGTTTGGATCGGTGCCGGTCTCGATGGATACAACCGTCGACAGCGGCACCTGTTGACCGGTTGCGGTCGGCAAGTAGTAGCCTCCAAGTGATCCCGGCGACAGGCGGACACCGCGCGGCACTTGCGGGATCACTTGATAAGAACGTCCTTCGAGATTGAAGCGATTGACGTAATTGCCGCCGAGCAAGGTCGCCAGCGAGCTGCCGATGTGGAGCATGGTGATGCCGAGGTCGCTCGCCTTCGAACGGTCGATCTTGACCCGCACGACCGGCTGGTTAAACGCCAGATCGCTGTCTGAAACGATGAACAGACCGCTCTTGCGCGCGGCATCCTTGAGCTTCTCCATCTGCTCATAGACGGCCGGGAAGGGATTGGTCGAGTTGATCACCATCTGCACCGGCAGACCGCCCGGGCCGCCCGGCAGCGGCGGCAGGTTGAAGGCAAACGCGTTGACGCCCTCGATCTTCGAGAGTTCGGCCTGCACGAGCGGTTTCAGCTTGATCGACGATCTCTTGCGCTCGTCCCATGGCTTTAGCAACATGCCGGCGATGCCGTTCTGCGGGCCGTTGATGCCGTTGAGCACGAAGCGCAGGTCGGTTTCGGGGAATTTCTGGAATGCCTTGTCGAGTTTTTCGCCATAGAAATCGAGGTAATCGATGTTGGCGTATTTGGGCGCTTTCGTCACCGCGAAGACAATACCCTGATCCTCCTCCGGCGCGAGTTCCTTTGAGGTGTGCATGTAGAGGAAACCAACCAGGAACAGGATGGTCAGCGCGAACAGGCCGGTGACCGGGCGATAGTCGAGCGAGCGATCGAGCTTGCGGCCGTACCAGCGCGTCATCGCGCCGAACACGCGGTTCACCAGGCGGGCGAAACGCCCCTCCTCCGCGCTCTTGAGGAACACCGAACACATCATCGGCGACAAGGTCAGCGCGATCACGCCGGAGACGATCACGGAACCTGCGAGCGTGAATGCAAATTCGCGGAACAGCGATCCCGTCAGGCCGCCGAGAAAGCCGATCGGCGCATAGACCGCGGCAAGCGTGATGGTCATCGCGACGACCGGACCGACGATCTCGCGCGCACCCTTGAGCGAGGCCTGCACCGGCGGCATGCCCTCTTCCAGATGGCGGTGAATGTTCTCAACGACCACGATGGCATCGTCGACCACCAGACCAATCGCCAGCACCATGGCGAGCAGGGTAAGCAGATTAAAGGTGAATCCCGCGATCAGCATCAGCGTGCAGACGCCAATCAATGACAGCGGGATGGTGACGACGGGAATGATGACCGAGCGGAACGTCGCAAGAAACAGGAAGATCACGGCAATGACGATCAGCACGGCCTCGGCCAGCGTCTTCTCGACCTCGTCGATCGACGATTGAATGAATTTTGTGGAATCGAAGGCTACCTTCATCTTCATCGAGGGCGGCAGGTTGCGTTCGATCTCCGGGAACAGTGCGCGGACGCCCTTGACTATCGTCAGCGGATTGCCTTGCGGGGTTGCCTGCACGCCGATGAAGATCGCGTGCTCGCCGTTGAAGGCGACGCTGGCATCGGAGCTTTGCGCCGCCAGTTCCACTGTTGCGATGTCCTCGATCCGCACGAAGCCGCCGTCCTTGGCCTTGACGATCATGCGCTTGAACTGCTGGACATTCTGCAGATCGGTGTTGGTGGTGACGTTGGAGACGATGAAGTAGCCTTTGGCCTGTCCGGCGGCGGCCTGGAAATTGTTGGCGGCGATTGCAGCCGCAACGTCGGCCGGCGAGACGCCTCGCCCGGCCATCTTGACCGGATCGAGCCACAGCCGCATCGCAAAGGTCTGGCCACCCAGGATGTCGGCGGAGGCGACGCCATCCACCGTCGAGAGTACCGGCTGCACCACGCGCGTCAGATAATCGGAAATCGCGCTTCCCGTAAGTTCCTCGCTCGAGAAGCCGATATACATCACCGCCGTCGTCTGGCCGGTGCTCTTGGTCACGATTGGGTCGTACGATTCCTTGGGGATCAGGTATTTGACCGAATTGACCTTGGCCAGAACCTCCGTCAGCGCCTGGTTGGGATCAAAGTTCAGCTTGATGTAGACCTGGATGGTGGACGTACCGAGCACCGAGGACGAAGTGATGTAGTCGACGCCTTCGGCGGAAGCGACCGCCTGCTCGATCGGCGTCGTAATGAAGCCCTGGACCAAATCCGCCGATGCGCCCGGGTAGACCGTCGTGACGTTGACGACCGTGTTCGACAGCCTCGGATATTGCCGGATCGGCAGAACGGTGGCGGCACGAAGGCCGATCAGCAGGATCAGCATGCTGACGACAACCGACAGCACCGGGCGCTTGATGAAGATATCGGTAAAAGCCATCGCGACGCTCTCTCGTAAGGCCTCAGTAACGCGGCGGCTGCGCGGGAACCGACGGCCCCGGATCGGTCGAAATCACAACGGCAGCGCCCGATTGCAATTTGAGTTGTCCGACCGCGACGACCCGATCGCCAGCCTTCAATCCCCTGAGGATTTCGGCGCGCCCGCCGACGCGGCTTCCGGTCTGCACGAAGGTGCGTTCTACCGTCAGGCTGGTTTTGCCGTCAGCACCCTTCTTCTCGGTGATCAGAAACACCGCGTCGCCATAGAGCGTGTAATCGACCGCAGTCTCCGGCACGGTGATCACCGGCGGCTTGTCCGGCAACACCACCGTGGTGGTCGTGAACATCCCCGGCTTGAGGATGTGATCAGGATTGTCGATGGTCGCCTGCACACGAATATTGCGCGTATCGGCCGCAATCTGCGGCTCGACCGTCGTGATCTTGCCTTCGAAACTGCGACCCGGATAAGCGTCGACCGCCACGCGAACCGGCTCTCCGACCTGCAAGTGAGCGCTGTCCTTCTCGGTGACCGTGAAGTTGGCGTAGAGATCGGACAGATCGGTCAGCGAGACGATCGGGGTGCCCGCGGTGAGGTATTGTCCGACCTCGATATGACGCACGCCGAGTTCGCCCTCGAAAGGCGCGCGGACCAGTTTTTGCGAGATGATAGCCTCGGTCTTTGCAATGCCGGCGAGCGCCTGGTCGTAGGTCGCCTGGGCCTGGTCGGCGGTCGCCTGCGGACCGAACTGGCGTGCGGCCAGCTGCTTGGCGCGTTCGAGCTGCAGTTCGGCCACGGTCGCCTGCGCCTTGTAGTTGGCGAGATCGCCCTGTTCAGGCCCGTCGAACAATTGCACGAGCGGCGCGCCGCCCTTTACATGCGAGCCGGCGGTAAACTTGATGTCGGTGACCCGGCCGCTGACATCGGTGGTGACGTCAACCTGATGCACGGCAACCAGCGATCCGACCGCAGTCAGGAGGTTCGGAACCACCTCGGACCTGGCCTCGACCACCGTCACATTGGCAGGTGGCGGTTTGTTGTTGGCGAAGATGCCCTTGATCAGGTTGGAACGCCAATGCTCAAAGAAGAGAATCGCTCCAACCACCGCTGCGAGCAGGCAGGCGACGATGATGAACCAGAGCATCATCCGCGCCGGGCGGCTGCGCACATTCTCTTCGATCGGCTTTCCCGACAGTTTGGCTTCGGTCGCAATGTTCATGTCACGCACTTTCTGTCGTTACCGCTGGCGCCGCCAGTTGCGACAAATCGCCGGTCAGATGCGCAGCAATTGCGGCTTCGTTAAGTCCGATACCCCGCAACAGGAACTCGCTGAGTTGCGATTCGAGATCGTTGGCGCTGCCGTAAGTCAGGCATGGCGCGGCCGGCAGCCGCGTCAGCGCCGCGGTCAGCACCGTATGATGGGCAAACCAGAACAGATTGAGCGGCTCGCCGCCAATCCGCGATGCATCTCCGGCAGCAATCGCGGCATCCAGCGACGCAAGGAACATTGCGCCGATCAGCGTTTCGATCTTGGCGTAGATCAGGCGGGCAAATTCACCATCGCTGAGATGGCTCGAGGCCATCAGACGCAGCCGTTGCGCCTCCTCCTGATCCGGTCCCGAGGCCACCTGCAGGAAGTGCCGGACCATGCCGCGGACTAGCTCAACCAGTGTTGCCGTCGAGGGCTCCTGCCCACGCAAATGGGCCAGCTCCGGATCGGCCTCGCACTCTTCGGCCAATATTTCCGCGTAAAGCGCCGCTTTGGAGGGGAAATGCTTGAACAGCAGGGCTTCGGAAATCGCTGCGGCTGCAGCGACGCTTTTTGTCGTCGTGCCGGCAAAGCCGTGTCGGGCGAAGCAGCGCTTGGCGGCGCCGAGGATGAGTTGCCGCCTGAGGTCGCCGGTCATGCGCAGGGTGCTCATTTTGTGAGTAAGCACTCACCAACGTGGCGAAGTCAAGGCATTTTGCTGCGATGCAACCAAAAACGGCGGGCTGTTTTCAGATCGGCGGAAAGCCCAGCGCGCCACGCAGGCGGGTCAGGACGAACATGCCGTCGCGGTTGGACAGCACGCGCTCGAGGTTGGCCGCGTCGATCTTGATGTTTGCAAAGCGCGGCCCCGCCGAGACGTCCTGCATGCGCGCGGCAAACGCTGCGATCTCGTCGAGCGTCGCGAGCGCCACGCTGTCGGCAATCCCGCAGGCGCGCGCGATACCGACGAGGTCGGCGGCAGCCGCCGTGTGGCTCATCTGGCCGCCGGTCTCGCCATAACTCTCGTTGTCCAGCACGATGATGGAGAGGTTTTTGGGCTTTTGCAGGCCGACGGTCGCAAGGCTTCCCAACCCCATCAGCATTTCGCCGTCGCCGGTGATGACGAGGACCGGAAGTTTCGGCTGCGCCAACGCCACTCCCAACCCGATCATGACCGCGCCACCCATCGCCCCCCAGAGATAGAGGTTGCGGGCATGATCGCCGGCTGCTGCGATGTCATAGGTCGAGGCGCCAAGACCGCCAACCGCAATGGCGTCCCCGCGACTGGCCAGGAGACTGGCGACGACCTGGCGGCGGTTGAGCAGATTGGCTTTGCTCATTTGACGAAGACCTTGGTGCCGATCAGACGTTGCGACAACAAAACCGCTGTCGGCGTGCAGGCGTCGTAGGCCTGGCTCGCGGCGGCTTCCATGACCTCGCGCACCTCATCAGGGTGTGAGGCCCGCAGCACCCTGATGCCGGCGAGTTCGAGCACGCCCTGCGTGCTGGTGCCCATCGGCACTTGCCATGGATTGAACTCGCCCCACTCGCCGCGCATGGTCACCAATGTCAGAAAGGGAAAGCGAAAAATCTGGGTCAACGAAAGCATGTTGATGCAGTTGCCGACCCCGCTTGACTGCATCAGCAGCACCCCGCGCTGGCCGCCCGCCCAGGCGCCCAGCAGCAACGCCACCCCCTCCTCTTCCGTGGTCAAAGCGATGCCGCGCATCGAGGGTTCGCCGAGCACGCGCTCAATCAGCTGCGAATGGCCGGCATCCGGCACATAGGGGACCTGGCGAACCTCGAAACGTTGCAATATCGCAAAGATGTCCTCGGGCCAGGAAGCAGCGTCAGTGGATGCGTCGGCGCGGGCGTGCATTTGATGTCCAGTCGGCTGATGAATGGCGGCGGAGGTCAAATCCGCTTGATGCGAACTTCGGATTCGGGACACTGGTTCGACGGGACTGTAGACGGATCAAAGCTTTCCATCAAAGCGCAAAAACGGCATATAGCAATGCTCTAGAGGGCATGACGCGATGAATACAAGCGCGCGAGAGCTGGCGGCGAGTTTCGATCTGGAGAAGCTGACGCCGGAATTTTATCTCAACCCCTACCCGACCTATCGTGCACTGCGGGAGCACGAGCCGATCAAGCGGCTGCCCAACGGCTCTTATTTCCTGACCCGCTACGACGACCTGGTGACCGCCTACAAGAACACCAGGGCGTTCTCGTCCGACAAGAAGAAAGAGTTTGCGCCCAAATATGGCAACTCCCTGCTCTACGAGCACCACACCACGAGCCTCGTCTTCAACGACCCACCAATCCATACCCGTGTGCGGCGACTGATCATGGGCGCGCTATCGCCCCGCGCCATGGCGATGGAGCCGGACCTGATCCGTCTGGTGGATGGGCTGCTCGATCAAGTCGAGGCGAAAAGCCGCTTTGAGCTGATCGGCGATTTTGCTTCCGCAATCCCGGTCGAGATAATCGGCAATCTGCTTGATGTTCCGCATGAAGAGCGCGAGCCCCTGCGCGGCTGGTCGCTCGCCATTCTGGGCGCGCTGGAGCCGGTGATCTCTGCAGAGGTCTTCGCGCGAGGCAACAGGGCGGTGAAGGAATTTCTCACCTATCTGGAAGGCCTCGTGAGGCGGCGGCGGGCCAGGCCCGGCAATCCCGATCGCGACGTGCTGACGCGGCTGATCCAGGGCGAAGCCGACGGCGAGAGGCTCACCGAAACGGAACTGCTGCACAATTGCATCTTCCTGCTCAACGCGGGTCACGAGACCACCACCAACCTGATCGGCAACGGACTGGTCACGCTGCTCGCGCATCCAGAAGAGAAGCAGCGGCTGATCGATCACCCCGACCTGATCAAGACGGCCGTTGAGGAGATGTTGCGCTACGAAAGCTCGAACCAGCTCGGCAACCGCATGACCGTCGAGCCGGTCGAGCTCGGCGGCGAGCGGTTGCCACCCGGCACACCGGTGACGCTGGGCATCGGCGCCGCCAATCGCGACCCTGCGCAATTCGCCGATCCCGAGCGTTTCGATGTCGGCCGCAATCCCAACCGGCATCTTGCTTTCGCAACCGGCGCGCACCAATGCGCCGGCATGGCACTGGCGCGGCTCGAAGGGGCGATCGCGATTTCACGCTTTCTCAAGCGGTTTCCGGATTACGCACTGGCCGGCGAACCCGTGCGCGGCGGGCGTGTGCGTTTTCGCGGATTTTTGAGCGTGCCTTGCAACATTGCCTGAAACGATCACCGCCGATCCGACGATCACCCCTCACAGCTTGATCGGAGCGACGTCGATCCAGCGGCGCTCGCGCCAGCTCTTCAGCGCGCATTCGGCAAGCTGCACGCCCTTGGCGCCTTCCAGCAACGTATGTTTGTAGGGAGCGTTCTCGCAGACGTGACGAATGAACAACTCCCATTGTTCCCTGAAGCCGTTTTCGTAAGCCGTATTGTCCGGCAGCTTCTGCCAGTCGGCATAAAAATCGTGCAACCGCTTCTCGTCGGGATTCCAGACCGGCCGCGGCGTCGCCTGCCGCGGCTGGATCATGCAATCGGTCAGGCCCGCGACCGCCGAACCGTGCGTGCCGTCGACCTGAAAGGTGACGAGATCGTCGCGGTAGACCCGCGTCACCCATGACATGTTGATGTGGGCGATCACACCGCCCCTGAGCTTGAAGGTGGCATATGCTGAATCGTCCGCGGTCGCCTGATAATTCCTGCCCTGTTCGTCGTAGCGCTCCGGAATATCTGTTGTACCGAAGCAAGTCACGCTTTCCACCTCGCCAAAGAGATTGTCGAGCACGTAGCGCCAGTGGCAAACCATATCGAGGATGATTCCGCCGCCATCCTCCTTCCGGTAGTTCCACGACGGCCGTTGTGCTTCCTGCCAGCCGCCTTCGAAAACCCAATAGCCGAACTCTCCGCGCACCGAGAGCAGGCGGCCGAAGAAACCGGAATCGCGCAGGAACGCGAGTTTCTTCAGTCCAGGCAGGAACAGCTTGTCCTGTACCGTGCCGTGTTTGACGCCTTTGGCATTGGCAAGCCTGACGACCGCGACCGCTTCTTCGAGCGTGGTCGCGATCGGCTTTTCGCAATAAACGTGCTTGCCGGCGTTGATCGCTTTGGTAAGCAGCGAAGGGCGTGCCTGTGTGGTCGCGGCGTCAAAGAAAACGCTGTCGTTCTTGTCGGCAAGCGCGCGGTCGAAATCGGTGGTCCATCGCGCGACGTTGAACTGCTTCGCCAGCCGCTCGAGCTTGCCGGCGTCACGACCGACCAGGACGGGATCGGGCATCACGTAATCGCCATTCGAGAGCCCGACGCCGCCCTGGTCGCGGATTGCAATGATCGAGCGGATCAGATGCTGGTTCAGCCCCATGCGGCCGGTGACGCCGTTCATGATCACGCCGAGGCGTTGGGTCGTCATACCGATTGCCCCAAGCCGGCCGCTTGCGCCGTGCGTTCGAGGAACAGCGTGTGGATACCGCAGGTGCCGCTCCGCACGCTCATCACCCGCGTCCCCGGCTTGCGGCCGATGCGCACCTCCGACACGTCGATGCCCGATCCCAGCAGCCGCGCGCGCGCCGCATCGATGTCTGCGACGCGCCAGCTCAGTCCCCACAACTTGTCGTGGGTGATGTCGCCACCGGAGCCAGGCCTGCGCACGACCTCGACGATCAGATCGCCGCAGCGGAAAAACATCAGTTGGCCCCAGTCCTGATGCGTCCGGTCGAGCGCCATGTCGAGACCGAGCCGCGCGCCATAGAGGGCCGCGGCGCGCTCCGGATCCTCGGTGGAAATCACGACATGATCGAGACCGAGTACCGCAGCCTCAGCGGCGGCTGCAGAGCGCGGCCGCGCAGCGGACAGTTCCAGAAAGAACATGCGGACGCCGCGCGTCAGGTCGGTCGAAGCGCGGGTACGTTTCCAGTGTAATGTCGCGCCGGACATGGCGTCGCGGCTCTCGACTTCGACGACCGCCTCGGGCTTCAACGCCACGCGATCGAGCCGCCGATGCATTTTCGCCATGCCGTCTGTGCGGAAGCACAGGCTGGCGAGCCCTTCGCCCGACGCCTTGATCACATCACGAATGTGGTCCGCGGCCGTGCCATGGCCGCTCGGCGCCATCAGCTCCAGCGTCATGTTTTCCAGGGTGAACAGCACGCTGTCGGCGCCGTCGCCACTGTTTTGCCAGGAAGGCGCTCGGCCGAGCAGCGTTTGATAGGCGGCACGGCCTTTGCCGATGTCCTCAAGCAGAACAACGACGTGATCCAGTCCGCCGATCATTGAAAGAGCTTTCGCGTGGGGATCGCGGCAAAAACCCCCGGCGTACTGGGCGCCATCTTGACCACCGATCTTCTCCTCTTTCGGCTCAGCCGGGAACCTAGTGCCGCCTATTTGAAGTTCCTGCACCACAAGCGGCGAATTCTGCTCAGGAACTTCAAATAGAAAAGCGGCACTAGAATCATAGATTTGCTGGTGCCCATAACTTTCCGAAGTTCGTGAAAGGTGGGTGCTGAGATGTAGCACGAACTTCGGAAAGTGGGCATCAGGCCAGCCCTCGGCCATTCTTTCGGCAGGCGCTGCGACGATGCCCGTGGACAGTTGTGATCTCAAGTGATTAGCAAGGCAGGACTGCGAATATTTTCAGCTGATGCGGGGAAAAAGGCGGTGCTATTCTGTCACCGCCGGGCCAGGACCCACCCCATCAGCTGATGACGGAAAACTCTATGCAGGCCCTCTTCATTGGACAAACCTATATCGATGTCACCTTCATTACCGACCACTTGCCGACCGGCGATGAAAAACACGTGGCCGAGGCCTACGCGGTTTCGTTTGGCGGCAACGCGGTTACCGCGTCCTTCTGTTGTGCCAAGCTCGGGATCGTGCCGGACCTGATCGCGACCGTCGCCAACGACTGGCTGGGGCGCATGTTCCAGGACATGTGCGCGAAGTACGGGATCTCGATCCATCCGCGCAAGGTCAATTCCTCCTCGCTGTCATTCATCATGCCGAAGGACGGCAAGCGCGCGATCGTGCGTTGCCGTGACGACAAGCACATCCATCCTTTTCCGCATCTCAACCTCGGCAATTGCCGGGCGCTGCATGTCGACGGCCATCAACCCGATGCCGCGATCTACTATGCCAAAATGTGCCGCGAGGCCGGAATTCTGACCTCGCTCGATGGCGGCGGCCTGCGAACCAATACACACGAGCTGCTCGAGTTCATCGACGTCGCAATCGTCGCCGAGCGCTTGTGCGAACAGATGGATATGACCACCACAAACATGCTCGACTATCTGAAGAGCCGCGGCTGCAGGGTCGGCGGCGTGACCATGGGTGAAAAAGGCCTGATCTGGTACGACGAGACGGGGGCGGTTCGTGCGATGCCGGCCTTTCCAGTCCCGCCCGCGCGTGTGATCGATACCAACGGCGCCGGCGATGTGTTCCACGGTGCCTACATCTACTCCTACCTCGTCAATCCCGGCAAAAGCTGGCACGAGCATTTCGATTTCGCGCGCGCGGCGTCGACCTACAAGATCCAGCGACTCGGCAACGAGGCCGGCTTGCCTTCTCTTGCCGATATCGAGAAGGTCAGGCAGGAGTTCGAAATTCGGGTTTGATCGGGATTGCGTATGGGGCGGGTATTCGTCGCCGGCAGCATCAACATGGATGTGGTGGCAACCGCCGACCGCCATCCGGCAATCGGTGAGACCGTCACCGGCAGCAAGGTGCTCTATTTCCCTGGCGGCAAGGGCGCTAACCAGGCGGTCGCGGCCCGCAAGCTCGGGGCACCAACCACGCTGCTCGGCGCCTTGGGGAGGGATGCGTTCGGCCGCGAGCTGAAGGCATTTCTAGCAAATCAAGGCGTGGACATAAGCCTGGTGCGGGAAACCGCGGAGGCTCATACCGGAACGGCAATCGTCACGCTCGCCAATTCCGACAACACCATCGTTGTCATCCCCGGCGCCAATGGACTGGTGAGCCCGGATGACGTTGCCGGTGGAGCCGTTGCGAAGGGCGACATCGCGGTCAGCCAGTTCGAGATCCCCCTGCCCGCGATCCGTGCTTTTTTTGGGCGCGCCCGCGCGGTCGGGGCCACGACCATCCTCAATCCGGCACCGGCGCGTGCGTGCGATCTCGAGCTGCTCGGCCTCGTCGATATCCTCGTGCTCAACGAAACCGAGCTCGGCTTGCTGAGCGGGCGCAAGATTTGCGAAACCGAAGATACTGCGAGTTTGGTTCAAGCGGCGCAATTACTCCGGGCCGGCGCTGAGCAGATCATCTGCGTCACCCTCGGCAAGCGCGGCGCGGTCGCGCTGGCGGACGGCGAGCCAGTGATTGTGCCGGGGCGCAGCGTCGAGGCGATCGACACCACAGGTGCCGGCGATTGCTTTGTGGGCGCGCTGGCCGCGCGCCTTGCCGGGGGCACAGCGATCCGCCAGGCGCTCTTCTATGCCAATGCGGCGGCTTCAATCAGCGTGCAACGGATGGGCGCGGCACCCTCGATGCCCACTGCCGAAGAGGTCGCGGCGATACTTTAGGCCAGCGCCTTCTTCAAATCGAAGCTTGGGTCGGCGGCTTGTTCAGTCGGAAGGTGGCGATCCATCGGCAGAAATCGGCGGCCGAACATGTGCTCGCCCGCCCGGTTCACCGACTCGATACCCACAAGCTGTCCTGCCTTGTAGCAGAACGCCGAAAACGCCTTTTGCGCGGGATCGCCACGCAACACGACGCGGTCGTAGCCGGTGGTCAAGCCCGCGATCTGCAGCTTGTCGTCGGCCTGATCGCTCCAGAACCAGGGCATGCCGTCGTAGACCTGATCATCGCCGGTCAACCGTGCCGCCACGCATTTGCCGTGATCGGTGGCGTTCTGCACGGATTCCAGTCGCAGCGATCCGCCGAAGCGCGGGCTCTCGAACAACGCGCAGTCACCGATTGCGGATATATCAGGATCGGATGTCAGCAGATGTTCGTTGACGATGATGCCGGAGGCTACCGGTAGCCCCGCTTCCGCCGCGAGCTCGACGTTTGGCAGGACGCCGACGCCGACAACGACGAGGTCAGCCGGAATATGGCGGCCGTCGCTGAGGCTGACACCGGTAACCTTGTCACCGCTGGCCTCAATCGCGGTTGCCTGCACCCCGAGATGGATTCGCACACCCGCTGCCGCATGCCGCGCCTGGAAATAGTCCGAAACCTCCGCGGTCACCGCGCGCGCCATGACCCGGCTCGCGAGCTCGAGCACGTCGACCTCGAGCCCCTTGATGCGCGCGGTCGCGGCAAATTCCAGCCCGATGAAGCCCGCACCGATCACGACGACATGCTTGCAGGTGGCCATGCGCCTGCGCAAATCCTCGCTGTCATCGAGGATACGCAAATAGCGTACGTTCGGCAGGTTCGCGTTGGGGATGTCGATCAGGCGGTTGCGCGCGCCGGTCGCGAGCACCAGGTGGCCGTAATCAAGCAAGCCGCCGGAGGCGAGCCTGAGCTTGCGGCTTGCACGATCGATCGTAACCGCGCGGTCATAGATCAGCTCGATGGACTGGTCATGGTAGAATTTTTCCGGGCGGAACATCAGGCTGTCCGGCCCGCCACTGCCTTTCAGATAGGCCTTGGACAAGGGCGGTCGCTGATAGGGCAAGTGTGCCTCGCCGTTGATGAGGCAAACCCGCTCCTTGAAGCCGAGTTGGCGCAGCGACAGGGCAACTTGAAAGCCCGCATGGCCTGCGCCAACGATCAGAACCGGACCCTCTGTCATTGCGACAGCCCGAACGACAGGGTGCAGGACCTACCCACGTTGTTGCCTCTCCACGGAATGCTGGCTTGCTCCGGTCGTCCGCGAAGAGCGGCGCTCGTGTCCGCTTCCCGGGCGAGGAGACAGCAATTAGCCCCAGAGTTCGCCTCGGCGCAAGAGCTGCCTCACGCCGCTATCACGCGAAGCGGGAGTGTCTCGAGGCCGCGCAGCGTGTTGTTGAGCCGCCGCGTGGGCTCGCCGGTCATTTCAAGTGACACGCCGCGCTTTGCGAGGGCTCCGAACAGCGCTTCGCTTTCGAGGCGCGCTATCGCCTGGCCAACGCAGCCATGGATGCCGGTGCCGAAGGTCATATGCCCGGTCGCGCGGCGCCTGACGTCAAACTGGTCCGCCCGCTCCCAGCGGCGCGGGTCGCGATTGGCGGCAGCCAGAAACAGCAGCACCTTCTCGCCCTCGCCCAGCCGCACGCCGCCAACCTCGATTTCCCTCGTCGTGGTGCGGAAGAACGTCTGCACCGGGGCCTCGAACCGCAATACCTCCTCGAAGGCAATACGTATCAGCGAAGGATTGTCGCGCAGGATCGCCCATTGCTCTGGATATTTGGCGAAACAGTAGAGGGCGTTGCCGAGACCAAAGACAGTGGTATCGATCCCCGCCGACAGGAACGAGCGCACCAGCATACCGGCTTCGGCTTCAGTCAACTCGCCGGCGTCTACCGCCTGGAAAATCTGCATGCCGAGGCCATCAGGCGAAAGCGCCGCACGGCTGCATTTTGACATTACCCAGTCGCGCACGGGGCCTGCGTTTTCCATCGCCTTGGCAAGCAGATCGTTGCGCGGACCGAACGAGTTGAACACCATGCTGCCATAACGCATCAGGTTCTCGCGGCCCTCCTCCGCAATGCCGACCGCATCCGGAAACACCTTGAGTGGGTAGGCTTCCGCAAAATCTGCAATGCCGTCGAACTCGCGCTTGTCGACCAGACGAGCGACCAGGGCATCCGCCTCGCGTTCGAAGCTTGCGCGCAGCACATTGATGGCCGCCGGCGACATGATACGGGTCAAGACCGCGCGGGTGCGGGTATGCAGCGGCGGATCGGCTTCGAGAATGATGCTCGGCGGCCGCCACGGCGGTTCTTTTCGGAAATCGCTCAAACCGACCCCTGCGCCCGAGCAATAGGTCTGCCAGTCCGACAGCGCGTCGCGGACCTCCTGATGCCGCGCCATAGCCCAGATGCCGTACTGGTCCAGCCAGACCACGGGACCTGCCTCGCGCAGGCTCTCGTGATGCGGATAGGGATTTTCCAGGAACGCGTGAGAGAACGGGTCGATGGCGGAAGCCGGACGTTCGACGATCGAATCCATGTTGGCTTGCGCCTCCTCCCGCCTGTCGCTCTGCCGCAATTTTGTTGGGTCGGCCGCTCGTCTCTATCTTGCAGACTTCATCGGGGATTGTCACCCTGGCTATCTGCGATTTAAATGGCCCAATCTTGTCGCAAGAGGGGGACTTCCAGATGTCGACGACCGCTGATGCGACCGCCTCGCTGCCCGACGATCCTGCGCTACTCCGGATCGACGACGCAATTGCCACGATCACGCTCAATCGTCCCGCCGCTTTCAATTCGATCGATCTGTCGATTGCAAAAAGGCTCGAGCAGCTCGGCGCCGAGGTCGAGGCCTCGGACAGAATCAAGGTGCTGGTGATCGAAGGCGCCGGCCGCGCCTTCTGCGCCGGCGGCGATCTGCAAACCATCGGAGCGGCCGCGGCGAACAACACGATAACGCCCGTGGTCAGCGAGATGCTTGCGCACTATCACGCCTTCATCACCACGTTGCGGCGGATGCCCAAGCTGGTGCTGGCCAGCGTGCATGGCTCGGCGGCCGGCGCCGGACTGTCGCTCGCCTTCGTCGCAGACCTCTGCATCGCCGCCGAAGATGCCAGGTTTACGCCGGCCTATGCCAAGCTTGGCGTGTCGCCTGACGGTGGCGGCACCGTCGGCGTTGTCGCCAGCGTCGGTGTCCGCCGCGCGCTGCAGATTTTTCTCGCCGAGGACAGTTTTACCGCGCAGCAGGCCTATCAGTGGGGATTGGTCGCAAAGGTCGTGCCTGCGATGGAATTGAAGGCCGCCACGCGCGAACTGGCCCTGCGGCTTGCCCAGAACGCACCGGGTGGGATCGCGGCAACCAAGGCGCTGATCCATCGCTCGGCGACGAGGGCGATCGAGCAGCAGCTGGAGGCCGAGCGCGACGCGATCATTGGCTGCATGCATACGGAAGAATTTCGTGTTGCCGTGAAGAAGTTCACAAGCAAGGGAAAGTGAACGGCGCTCAATTCGGACAGATATAGCCGGTTCCGGCCGGCGACTTGAAGCAGCCGACCGATTCCGGGATTACGTGCTTCGGCAGCCACAGCACCACGCTCGGGAAATAGATCGTGAAGGTGATGGTCGCCAGAAACACCACATAGATCGGCAACGCGGCGCGGAGCGCCTTGCCGAAACTGATGCCGACGAACTTCGAGGCCATCAACAGCACGAGCCCGTAAGGCGGCGTGATAAGGCCGAAGGCGAGCGTTGCGATCAGCACCACGCCCATGTGCACGCCATTGATATCGCCGGCCTGCGTCAGCGCGTTCACCAGCGGCATGAAGATGATGATGGTTGGCACCGGCTCGATGAAATCGCCGACCACGGTGAACAGAGCTACCATCAAGAGCATGATGTAGCGCGGATCGTTGCCGGCAATCGAGGTGATCCAATCGGCGATGACGATGGCGCCGCGCAAATAAGCCAGCATCCAGCCGAAGGCATTGGCCGCCCCGATCGTGATCAGGGGCAGCGAGAAGATCAACCCGGCAAGGCAGAAGTCGTATGGAATGTTCTTCAGGTGGCCGCGATTGAGCGCGGGGATGACGACCAGAATGATCCAGATCACCGCCACCACACCGGCTTCCGTCGGTGTAAACCAGCCCGTCAGGATGCCGCCGAGCAGGATCACCGGAATCATCAGCGGCAAAGCGGCATCGGCGGTCGCAAACGCGACCTGGCGCAACGAGGCGCGCGGCTTGCGCATGCCGGAGGGGCCG
>Ga0306923_10001992_pt1 | contig 18490 bp, 12 predicted proteins | sample sta12Can44000108_FD_203841 | JGI IMG/M metagenome (GOLD analysis project Ga0306923, IMG submission 203841) | Lab enrichment of tropical soil microbial communities from Luquillo Experimental Forest, Puerto Rico - statanox.12C.anox.44.000.108 (v2)... | ecosystem: Environmental > Terrestrial >... | reverse complement strand
GGCCGGCGGGGCCGAAAGGCATCAGCCGAAAGTTGACTCGGTGGTGGAATCTGCGGCCGCGGCCGGGTGGTACCCGGATGGCGGGGCCGGCCTAACCGCAGCAGCCCCAGCACCCGGGCGCGGGCGACCGCCTGGGTGCGGTTGGCGGCGGCGAGCTTGCCGAGGATGTGGCCGACGTGTTTCTTCACCGTGGCGAGCGTCACGACGAGTTCATCGGCGATCTGCTGGTTGGACCTGCCCGCGGCCAGCAGCCGCAGCACCTCCAGCTCGCGGCCGCTCAGCGATTCGGCCAGCCCCGCCCTCCCGGTGTCGCCGGTGGCGGGCGGGGCGGCACCCGCGGGGGCGGCAGGTGCGAAGGCCCGCATCAGGCGTTCAAGGTAGCGCTGCGGAACCTCCGCGGGGAACACGACCCGTCCGGTCCGCTGGGCCGCGGCCAGCCTGCCCAGCAGTCGGGCCATGGGCGCACCCTCGTCGGCGAACACGCGTACGTAGCCTTCCGGGGCGGCCAGCGCCATCGCCTCGGCCAGGCTGGCCGGGGCGGCGGCCAGGTCTCCGCCGTCCGCGAGCGCGAGCGCCCGCAGCGCCATCACTTCGATCAGGCTGCCGGTTCGCCGCTGGGCGGCCGCCTGGGCGTGCAGCCGGTCGAGAAGCGCGAGCGCCTGGCCGGGAGCGTGCTCGGCGAGCAGCACCCGCGCCAGCGCCAGGTACTCACGCTCCCGCGGGTAAGTCGGCTCGTCGCCGGCCCGCAGCCCACGCTCGCCAGCCCAGCGGGCGGCGGCGGCGACCTCGCCGCGGGCGAGCAGCAGCCGGGCCCGCCACGCTGGCACCGGGTTGAGCAGGGCGACCACCTGCGGGCTCAGCCTGACCCTCTCGGCCTGGCCGATCGCCTCCAGCGCGCCCGCTTCATCCCCTTGCGCCCACCGGATCCGGGCGAGCAGGGCATAGCCGGTGGCCAGCGGCGGGATGAAGGCGAGGTGCCGGCACAGCGCGACGCCCTGGGTCGCGTGCTCGTGCGCGGTCGACAGGTCACCCCGTTCGTACAGCACCTCGGCCAGGCCGACGTGCGCTATGCCCGCGGGCGGCGGCTGCGGGCCGAACTCGCTGGCGACCTCCAGCCCGCACTGGTAGGTGCGCTGCGCCGCGTCCAGGCGGCCTCGGGCTCGCTGGACTTCGCCGAGGTCGTAGCAGACCCGCATGGCCAGATAACCTTCGCCGGCCGCCACCCGCTCGGCGACCACGTCCGCCAGAGCTCGCTCAGCTTCCTCGAGCTCGCCACGGAGCCAGTGCACCGATCCGAGGTTCCAGGCGACCATGGAGCGCAGGATCCAGTCATCCTCGCTCAGGTGCGTCAGGGCCTGCTGGGCGCAGGCTACCGCGCGGGCGGCGTCGCCGCGCAGGCGTGCGAGTTCGGCGCGCAGGTGCGCGATCGACGCGGGCACGTTGGCCAGCACGCTCAGCGGCCGGCCGACCGACGGCTCGTGCGGCTCGTCGCCCGAGGCGGCAAACTCGCGCTCGGCACTGGCCAGCAGCGGCTCGACCGCCTCCAGGCGCCAGCCGGCGATGGCGGTCACGGCCTGGGCCAGGCACAGTCGCGCCCGGGCCCGGATCGACTCGACGGGCAACGCGGAAATCCAGCGGTCGAGTGTCGCACCTTCACTGCGCCGAAGCAGCGTCTCCACGTGCCGCTCTACCAGCCGCGCCGCCCAGCCGGTTTCGCCGGCGGCCGTGGCATGCCGGATGGCGTCGTCGGCCGGTCCGTGCTCTTCGTGCCATGCGGCCGCGGCGCGGTGCAACCCAGGCAGTGCCGCCGGCCGCTCACGCTTCAGACGGGCGCGGAGCAGGTCGGCGAACAGGTGGTGGTAGCGCCACCACCGCCGCACCCCGTCCAGCGGCACCACGAACAGGTTGGCCCGGTCCAGCTCCTCCAGCAGCGCCTGGCTGCCGGGCCGGCCGGTAACCGCGTCGCAAAGCGGGCCGCACAACCGGTCCAGCACCGATGTTTCCAGCAGGAAACGCAGAACCTGCGGGGGCTGGCCCGTCAGCACCTCCTCGGTCAGGTAATCCAGCACGTAGCGGTGGCTGCCGGCGAACGTCGCGATGAACCCCGCCGGATCGGCGTGCCCCCGCAGCGCCAGCGCGGCCAGCTGTACCCCCGCCGCCCACCCCTCCGTCCGCTCCTGAAGTATGGCCACCGAGGCCGCGGGAAGGTCGAGGCCGGTGACCTCCCGCACGAACGCCGCCGTCTCCGCCAGCGTGAAGCGCAGGTCCGCCGCGCGGAGCTCGGCCAGCTGCCCGCGGCCCCGCAGCCGCGCCAGCGGCAACGGAGGGTCGGCCCGGCTGGACAAGACGAGCCGCAGCCCTGGCGGGAGCCGGTCCAGCAGGAACGCGATGCTGTCGTGCACCGGCGGCGCCTGGACCAGATGGTAGTCGTCCAAGATGAGCGCGACCCCGCCCTCGCCGGGCGCGCTCAGCTCGTTGATCACCGCGGTCGCCACCGCCTCCAGTGGCGGCTGCTGCCGGCCGCGCAGCAACGCCGTGACCGGGGCATCTGTCCCTGGTCGCACCCGGTCCAGTGCCGCCGCCACGTACCGCCAGAAACGCGCGGGGTCGCTGTCCGCAGCATCCAGCGACAGCCACGCGGCGGGCGGGCGGCTGCGCCGGGCCCAGTCCCCCAGCACGGTCGTCTTACCGAAGCCAGCCGGCGTACTGACGACGGTCAGCCCGGAGCCGATCCCCTGGGAGAGGCGGGCCAGCAGGCGGGGACGCGGCACGAAACCCGCGCGCGGGACATAGAACTTGGTGGCCACCAGCACATCTCGCCCCGGCGCGGGAACCTCCGGGGGGCTGGTCATGGGTGACTTGGCCATCAGTCCTACACCTCAGCAGCCAGCCCTGCGAGTCGTGTCCAGCAGGCACCTCTCATAGTAGTGAGAGTCAGGGCCTGCCGTCAGCGGGGACAGGTCCGCGTCGGGGCGGATAATTCACAGCGGCCGAGGCGCAGGCGAGCCCAGGAATTCGAGGATCATCGATTGCAGCCAGTCCACGCGGTCCAGCAACCCGACGTGTGAGGTGCCGGGCAGCACGGCGAGCTGTGAGGCGGGGAGCCCGGCTAGGTCGCCGATGACGCCCCCGCCAAGCAGGCGGAACATCCTCATCGTGTGTTCGGGCCGGACGATGTCGGAGTCCCCGATGATCAGCAGCATCGGCGTGGTCATGGCCTGGATGTCCTCGTCCGTCCAGCCCGCGAATGTGCGGTCCAGGTCACGGTTCTTGGCGACGAGGACCGGCCATTTGCCGGGATCCGGCGCCACCCGCACATAGGCCTGGTGCCAGGCCGAACCGGTGAGATCATCCGCGGCAGCTTCCGGTTCCCCGAGCATTTCCGGGTAGAGGCCGTCACGCCGGTAGGAGGTGCCGCCCGCGAAGACAAGGCGCCGCACCATGCCAGGGTGCTGCATCGCCAGCTCCACGGCGACGCCACCGCCCATGCTGTAACCGACAAGATCGACCGTCTCGATGCCGAGTGCTTCCAGGAGTATCGCGGCGTCGGCCGCCATTTGCTGATAAGACAGCGGCCGGTCGACGTCAGCGGTACGACCGTGGCCCTGCAGTTCGACCGCGACGACCTGGCGGGTGGCCGCGAGGGCAGGCAGGAGCTTGGCGAAGCAGCTGTCGATCGTTCCCATGGCGCCGTGAAAGAGGGCCAGCGGGGATCCGTCGCCGTGGATCTCGTAATACATGTCGAGCCCATTCACCGGTACGAAACCACTCGTGACATCCAGCCGGCGGGCGGGCCCGGTACCACCCGGAAACCGGTCACCCGCGTCACTCATGGCCGGGAGCGGCGTGCGAGTAGGTGAGGTACAGGACTCCGTTGCTATAGGCCTCCGATCCGGCGAGCGTGAACTTGGCGGCCGGGGCGGTGTCGGCGAACAGCCGCTGACCACCGCCATGTGTCAGTGGGTAGACGAACAGGTGCAGGTCGTCGACCAGGCCGTCGGCCAGCATCGCCCGGACCAGGGTCCCGCTGCCGCTGACGTAGATGTTGCCGTCGATCTGGTCCTTGAGGTCACGGATCGAGCTCGCGCTGTAGGGGCCAAGGATCGAGGAGTGGCTCCAGTCGGCGGTGTGCAGCGAGGCGGAGACGACGTATTTCGGCGTCTCGTTCATAAATGGCGCGCCGGGGTCTTCTTCGGCGGTCCTGGTGGACCAAGCCGGAGCGAACTCCTGATAGGTGCGGCGTCCCAGCAGGATTGCCTGGCTCGATCCCATGATTTCGCCAATGGCCGCACCCATCGTGGGATCGAACGAATAATCGAACGACCAGGACGGGTCGCCGATGACGCCGTCCAGCGTGATGAACTCATGCACACCGATCTTGCCCATTGTCATCATCTCCTTCGAGGGTCCGGTTCGAGCTGGGCTGCGATTTGCGTGAGGGCCCGGTTCACGTAGACGGGAAGCAGTTCGGCCAGATAGGCGGCAGAGCCGAACGCGTCGCCGGTGAAGGCGATCCCGTCGGCGGCCACGTCCGCAGCGGCCTCGATGACGTCGGCGGTGAGCCGCGAGCCGGCCAGGCGCTCTTCGGCTCTGATCGCCCGGGTCGCGATGGCGCCGACGCCGGTAATGGCGATCCGGCACTGGCCGCATGTTCCGCTGCTGTCGAAGGTGGCAGCGACAGCCACGCCGATCATGGCGTGCCCGGAGGCTGGGTGCATGCGCTTGAGATAGGTGGAGCGGGTCATGGGAGTGGCGGCGGGCACGGTAACGGCGGTCAGCAGTTCACCCGGCCGCAGCGTGGTGGCTTTGCGGCCACAGCCCGCCCCGTCCGCGGTGAAGAAGTCCCGGGCGGGCACCGCTCGTTCGCCGTCGCGGTCGCGCAGGTGGATGGTCGCGTCGGCGGCCAGGACGACGGGTGGCCAGTCGCCGCGCGGGCTGGCTTCGGCCAGCGACCCGCCCAGCGTGGCCCGGTTGCGGATCAGGGGATCGCTGATCACCGCGGCGGCCAGCGGAAGCAGCGGCACGGCGCGGGCGATGCGGAGCGAATGCTCGATCTCGGCGGAGGTTGTCATCGCGCCGATGCGCACCGCGTCGTCGAGTACCTCGATTCCGCGTAGCTCGCCTACGCGGCCCAGGTCGATGACGGTGGAGGGACCCTTAGTCCTGAGTTTCCACTCTGGCAGCAGCGCGTGGCCGCCCGCGAGGAACGCGAAGTCCTCGTGGCCGCTCGCCATCTCCAGCGCCCCGGCGACGGTGGCCGGCCGCAGGTAGTCGAAGCCGGCCGGTATCACCGTGCACCTCCCGGATGGCTGCCGTTGGTGGCGGCCTGGCGGATGGCGGTGCGGACCTGTTCGGCGTGCAGCGGCATGTCCAGGTGTGTCACGCCCAGTGGGGCCAGGGCGTCGAGAACGGCGTTGACGATGGCAGGCGGTGTCCCGATGGCCCCCGCCTCGCCGATTCCCTTGATCCCTCGAAAGGTGAACGGTGACGGGGTGACGGTGTGTTCGGTCTCGAGACGCGGAACGTGCTGGGCCCGGGGCAAGGCGTAGGTCGTCCAGTCGTGTGAGGCGAGGGAGCCTTCGCTGTCGTACCGGGTCCCCTCCAGCAGCGCCTGGCCGAGCCCTTGCGCGATGCCGCCGTGTACCTGCCCCCGTGCCAGCAGGGGGTTGATCAGCGGGCCGCAGTCGTCGACCGCGACGAAGCGGTCGATGACGATGTCGCCGGTCGCGGGGTCCACGTCGACGACGGCGACGTAGGTGCCGAACGGGAAGGTGAGTCCCTTCGGGTCGTAGAAGACCCGCTCATCGAGGCCGGGCTCGAGACCGGGCGGGATGTCCGGCACGAAATGAGCCAGCCGGGCGACATCCGGCCACGTCACCCTGCCCGCCGGCCCGCCGTCCCCGCGTCCGCCGGGGCCGGAAAACACTCCTGACTCGTAACGGACGTCTGCTACGGCCACCCTGAGGGCGTGGCCGGCGAACCGCTTGGCTTTGGCCAGGACCTTCTGGCTGCACTCGTGGACCGCGCTTCCGCCGACCGGCATCGACCGGGAGTTGAACGTGCCCTGGCCGAATTCCGCTCTGGCGGTGTCCCCTTCGACGATGTCGATGTCGTGCGGGCGGAGACCGAGCGCGTCGGCGGCGATCTGCGCGTAGCTGGTGGCGTGCCCCTGGCCCTGGTCGGCGGTGCCGACGTGCACGCTGACCCGGCCGGTGGGATGGACCAGCACTCGCGCGTATTCCCAGCCGCCGTAGGCAAAGCCCGCCGCCGCGTTGTCCCGGCCGGGGCCGAGCCCGGTGAACTCGGTGTAGGTGGCCAGCCCGATGCCGCGGTAGCGGCCGTGGCGGCGGAACTCTACCTGTTCTTGGCGCAGCTTCTCGTAGCCGACGATGTCCAGGGCCGTGTCCAGGTTGCGCTCGTAGTCGCCGCTGTCGTAGACGAACAGGCCGGGTGACCGGTAGGGAAACGCGTTCCTGGGGATGAAGTTGCGGCGGCGGATCTCGGCTGGGTCCAGGCCCAGTTCCCGGGCCAGCTGGTCGACCATGCGCTCGATGAGATACGTGGCCTCGGGCCTGCCGGCACCCCGGTAGGTGTCCACCCGTGAGGTGTTGGTCAGCACGCCGAACGTGTCGATCTGAAGGTTGGGGATCTGGTAGCAGCCCGTCAGCATGAAGGCGCAGTTCGCCGTCGGGATGCCGGCGGCCATGCTGGACAGGTAGGCGCCGAGGTTGGCGAACAGGGTGGCCTTGATCCCGGTGATGACACCGTCGGCGGTGGCGCACAGTTCTACATCCTGGACATGGTCGCGGCCGTGGTTGGCCGACCGGAAGTCCTCGCTGCGGGTGGCCGTCCACTTCACCGCCCGCCGCAACCGGATGGCCAGCGCGGTCACCAGGACCTCTTCGGGGTACAGGTGCAGCTTCGACCCGAAACCGCCGCCGACGTCCGGCGCCACCACCCGGAGCCGTTCCTCGGGAAACGACAGAACCTCCGCGAGCATGCGCTTGATGATGTGCGGGGACTGGGTGCTGCTGTGGACGGTCACCGTGCCCGAGTGATCGTCGTATTCGGCCAGGACCGACCGGGGTTCCAGCGTCCCGGGGATCAGGTTCTGGTTCCGGAGCCGCTGCCGGATGACGACGTGGGCCTGTTCGCGCGCCGCCCCGTAGTCGCCCGTGTGAATCGGCATCCGCAACACGACGTTGCCGTCCGGCGCACCGCCGGCCAGCCCCGGATGCACCAGCGGGGCGCCTGGCTGTACCGCCTGCCAGGGGTCCGTCACGGCGGGCAGCGGCTCGTAGCCGACGTCGATGGCCGCGGCCGCGTCCGCGGCGGTGTAGGCGTCCACGGCAACGATGGCCGCTACGCCCTCACCCTGGAATCGGGCCACCTCATCGGCCAGCACCCGGTGAACCGGAACGCGCATGCCCGGCAGGATCCAGTTCGCTGGCAGTGGGGACACCTGGTCACGCAGGTCCGCGCCGGTGACAACGGCCATCACACCAGCAATCCTGGCGGCCCGGTCCGCGGAAACCGACCGGATCCGGGCGTGGGCGTGCGGACTGCGCGCCAGCGCGACGTGCAGGGTGCCAGCCGCATCCGCCGACCGCACGTCGTCGGTGAAACGCCCTCGTCCCCGGAGATGACGGTCGTCTTCCCGGCGCGCAAGAGGCTGACCGACATACCGGCCGGCCTGGCCCGCGCCGCTGTCCCGCGGCATGGCCGGCTCGCCCGCGGCCCGGATCGCGTCGACGATGTGCTGATAGCCGGTGCATCGGCAGAAATTGCCCTTGAGCCAGGTGCGGATGCGTTCCTCGGTCGGCCGCGGCTCACGGCGAAGCAGTTCCAGCGCGCTCATGATCATGCCCGGGGTGCAGAAACCGCACTGCAGGGCGTGATGCTCGCGAAACGCGGACTGCAACGGATGCTCCGCATCACCCGGCTTGCGCACGCTCTCGACCGTATCGACCGCTGATCCGTCCGCCTGAACGGCCAGGACCGTGCACGACTTCACGGCGCGGCCGTCGAGGTGCACGGTGCACGCGCCGCACTGAGTCGTGTCGCAACCGACGTGCGTGCTCGTGACGCCGAGGTCATCCCGCAGGAAGTGCACGAGCAGCTTCCGTGACTCGACCTCAGCCTGCCGCCGCGCGCCGTTGACAGTGATGGTGACGCTATGGCGTGACACGTCATCCCCGCTTTCAAAACGACCTGGCACCCGCGCCGGGCACGCGGCGAACTCAGGAAGCATCACATGCTGGCGGGAAACGAACCAGGCAGTACGACCGGCAATTTAACTTCAGCAAACTTCCGGTATTTCATGCCGGGTGGGCAGATGAAAGTCCTGGAAGTGCTGCTAAGGCCTTTAGCGTGATCGCTGTGGCTGCGGTGGCTCCTGATCCCACTTGGCTCCGCCTCCCCCGCCGCTCTTAAGGCGTAGGTATCCCAGCCATGTCGCTCAAACGCAACGCCGCTTAGCTTGCCGGCGCGGCGGATAGCCGGGCAGGCGCGAGAGCGGGACTTTGGCCACTCTGGCACCGCTCGAAACGGAGCCTTACGACGTGGATGCCACATCCATGCTGCTGGAACGACGTGGATGTGGCATCCACGCCTTATGGCCCGGTGCTGAGGTCGGTCAGCCAGGGTGATGGTCCAGCAGACGGGTGAGCATGCCGACAAAGGCCTGGCGCTCGCCGGGCGACAGCGGCGCGAGCAGTTCATCCTGGGCGCCGGCCAGCAGGGTGTCGAGCTGCCGCCGGTGCGCCCGGCCCTTAGCGGTGATCGTAATGATGTTGCGGCTCGCTGAGTACGGCATCACGAATAGCCAGTTCGTTCGGCGGAATTGAGGGCCTAAATCCGGCCGAACGGATCGTGGTTCACCGTGTCCCCCCGATTCGTGGTCAGTTGCGGTGGCGTGTGGCACACGATCTATGCCGCGGCGGCCGGGGACGCTGAAGGGCTCCGGCCCGAGGCCACGGTTCAAGACGACTAGGTGCCGGGGTCGGCCCGGCCTCGGACGGCGGCCGCTGCCTCCCGCTGGCTAAGCCGGGACCCTGAGGCGAAGGCCTGGTCGAACCGCTCGGTCCCCAGTGCCTGGCGGATCTGGGCCGTCAGGTCGGCTTCCCCGCGCCGCAGTATCGGCCAGGCCCGCCGCCCGGCGCGCCGTCGCAGGCCGTCGGCCGCCCCGGCGGCCAGCGCCGCCCGCTCGGGGTCGCCCTCGGCCAGGGCTAGCCGGGCGAACGCGATCAGGCACAGGGCTACGTTGCGGCTGACCCGGATGGCCAGGCTCAGGTTCAGCGCCTCATCCAGCAGCTCCCGGGCCTGGTCCAGCCGGCCCTGCAGGACGGCCACGGTGCCCAGCAGGGCCCGCGACCAGGCGGCCAGCCAGGCATAGCCGAAGCGGTCCGCCAGGTCGCGCATCTGGCCCAGGTGGCGCGATGCGGCATCGTAACGGCCCACGGCCGTCTCCGCGCTGCCGAGGGCGGCATCGGCCAGCGCCGTCCAGAACGGCTCGTCCTGGGCGCGGAACTGCTCCAGGCTCGTCGCCGCTGCCCGCCGGGCGCCGTCGAAGTCGCCGGTGATCGGTGCGGTCCACGCCAAGGCCAGCTGGCACGCCGCACGCAGGAAGGGATCTTCGACCGTGTCCAGTAGCGCCTCCAGGCGCTGGCGGGCGGCCAGCGTCGCCGCGTCGTCGCCCGTCTCGTTCGCGGTCACGGCCGCGACCCACTCCAGCTCGGCGCGGGCGGGTGGGCCGAGGACAGGGGCTGCGGGCAGCAGCTCGCCGACCCAGACGCGGGCTTCGTTGATGTGGTCCCGCAGATACCAGAACGACCACAAGACCCGGAGCAGGTGGGGCAGCGGTGCCGGGTCGTAGGCCAGGTACCAGCGCACGGCGGCGGCCAGGTTGCCCGCCTCGGCCTCCAGCCGGTCCAGCCACTCGCCCTGCCCGGCGCCGCGCAGCGGCCGGTCGGCCTGCTCGGCCAGCGCCCGGTAGTAGCCTGCGTGCCTGCGCTCGATCGCGGCGGCGTCGGGCCGGGCGGCTAGCCGCTCGGCCACGAACACCCGGACGGTCTCCAGCATCCGCGACCGCGGGCCGGGCGCGTCGGCGTCCAGGTAGATCAGGCTGTGCCGGGCCAGCTCCTCCGACAGGTCCAGCGCCTGGTCCTCCGTCACGTCCGCGACCTGGGCGGCCGCCTCGAGGGTCCACCCGTCGGTGAACACCGCCGCCGTCTCCAGCAGCGACCGCTCCGCGTCTTGTAGCAGGCCGACGCTCCACTGCACCGTGGCTCGCAGCGTCTGCTGGCGTTCGGGCAGGTCCACCGCGCCCGTCCCCAGGGCGTCCAGCGAGGCCGCCAGCCGGCGCAGCAGCACGCCGGGGTCCAGCAGCCGGGTCCGGGCGGCGGCCAGCTCGATCGCCAACGGCAGCCCCTCCAGGCGTCGGCAGATCTCGGCCACCGCCGCGGCGTTGGCCTCGGTCAGCGCGAAGCCGGGACGCACCGCCCGGGCCCGGTCCACGAACAACGCCACCGCAGGCGAGGCGGCCACCTCCGCCAGGTCCACCCCCGCCGCGCCGGGCGCCCCACGGCCGGGCGGCGGCAACGGCGGCACCGGATACTCCCGCTCGGCCGCCAGCCCCAGCGCCGTCCGGCTCGTCGCCAGGACCGCCAGCCCCGGGCAGCGGGCCAGCAGCTCGGCCAGATCGCGGCCGGCCTGGACCACCTGCTCGAAGTTGTCCAAGATCAGCAGCCAGGCGCCCTCGGCGAACCGCTCGGCCAGGACCTCCAGCGGCGAGGCGGCCCCGGCCAGCTCGACCCCGGCCGCCCGGGCGATGCCCGCCAGGACCAGCCCAGCATCGGCGACCTCGGCCAGCGGCACGAACACCACGCCCGCGCCGAACCGGCCCCGCAGCCGCTCGCCCGCCGCCACCGCCAGCCGGGTTTTGCCGATCCCGCCCGGCCCGGTCAGCGTCACCAGCCGCACCCCGGGCCGCCCGAACAGACCAGCCACCTCGCCGATATCCCGCTCCCGGCCGACCAGCGAGGTGGTGACGGCCGGCAGCGGCCGAGGGCCGCCCGGCCCGCCCGGCGCCGACGGTGCCGCGGCCGCGGCCGGCCGCCCGGCGACGGCGAACCGCTCGCTCAGCAGCACCGCCAGGTCATCACGCACCAGCCGGCCCAGCTCGGCGGGAGTGCGGAAGCGACGGTACGACGCCGAGGCCTCATCCTGGATCCGGGCCAGCAGATCGGCCAGGCGAGGCTCGCGGTCCGGCGCCGGCGCCTTGACATACAACAGCCGGGGCAGCCCGCCGGACAGCACGAACTCCTCCTCCAGGCCGGAAACCTGCATGCCCGGGGCGGGCTGCCCGTATCGCTGCCAGTACAGTCCGATGAACACATCGCTTTGCGCCAGGTACTGCTGGTACACCTCCCGCGGCGGGTACGGCCGGGCCCCCAGCTCGAACATCACCGGGGTCAGCCGCAGCGCCGAGATCGCCCGCCCGACAGCCCGCCGCTCCTCGGCCAGCTCACCCAGCGTGGAGCTCACGAACACCCGCAAACGCCGGTCCGGAGTCCGGATGACCACCTAGCCTCCCTGCTCTGGCCTGAACATCAAGGCGAATTCCTTGCCGCTGTGGGTGTGCAGGTGCAGGCCGGCACTCTCGTACGCCAGCCACCCCCCGTCCTCGACCACGAGGTAATCCACCTTGTCGCCGTCTTCGTCCATCATGCGGACCAGCAGGCAACGCCACTCGGGCACCTCGACTGCTTCGGCCCTGCCGTACAGGCGCCGGAGCCTGGCGACCTCGATCAGCTCGTTGAGGGGCTGGCCAGGGCGGTATTGGGCGGCGGTCACATTGGCCTCGGTCGACCCGATCTGAATGAATCGCTGAGCCATGGTTACAGCACCTCCAGTCGCCCTCCGTCAACGATCGTGCCATCGGCCCGCAATGGCCAGCCGCCGGGGTCTGGGAGCCGGGCCACGCCCCCCGGTTTGACGCCCGCCTGCCTCGTTGGTACATTACTTAACTAATGAACCATCTAACCGGGGGTGCGGTGCCGTCGCTGGACGAGGGGACGCCGCTGTTCGTGCAGATCGCCGAGCAGCTGGCCGACGACATCGTCGACGGGGTACTGGCCGAGGGCGCACGGGTGCCGTCGACCAACGAGCTGGCGGCTTTTTACCGCATCAATCCGGCTACCGCGGCGAAGGGGATCAACGTGCTGGTGGAGGAGGCGGTGCTGGAGAAGCGCCGCGGCATCGGGATGTTCGTCGCTTCCGGTGCGCGGGAACAGCTGCGCGCCCGCCGCCGCAAGCTGTTCGCCGAGCAGTACCTCGACCCGTTGCTGGCCGAGGCCAGGCGGCTGGGCATCGACACGGACACGCTGGTATCCCTGATCCGGGGACCCGGCTGGCATAACGGAGGCAACACCCCATGATCCCGGCGATCTCCGCGGCGGCGCTGGGCCGCCGTTACCCCGACCAGGTCGCGCTCGACAACATCTCGCTCACGGTCGAGCCGGGCACCGTGACCGGCTTGCTGGGCCGCAACGGCGCGGGCAAGACCACGCTGATGCGCATCATCACCGGGCTGGAGTTTCCCACCACCGGCGCCATCCGGGTGTTCGCGCAGGTTCCGGCGGAGAACGACGCGGTGTTGCGCCGCATGGTGTTCGTGCGCGAGGAACAGCCGTATCCGGACCTTCGGGTGGGCCAGGTGGTCAAGGTGGCCTCGTGGTTCTACCCGAACTGGAGCGAGGAACTGGCCGGGCAACTGCTCGCCGACTTCGGCCTTCCCCTGGGCCGGCGGATCAAGAAGCTGTCCCGCGGGATGCGCTCGGCCGTCGGGATCGTGATCGGGCTGGCGGCCCGGGCCGAGCTGACGCTGTTCGACGAGCCCTACGCTGGCCTGGACGCGGTCGCGCGGCAGCTGTTCTACGACCGGCTGCTGGCCGATTTCGCCGAGCATCCGCGTACCTTCGTGCTCTCCACTCACCTCATCGACGAGGCGGCGGACCTGCTGGAGCACGTGGTGATGCTCGACCGCGGGCGTCTGGTACTGGACGCACCCGCCGACGACATCCGCGGCAGCGCCATGACGGTGAGCGGGCCGGCCACGGCCGTGGAAGCGTTCGTGGCCGGGCGCGCGATCTGGCACCAGCAGCGGCTTGGCTCACGCGCCTCGGTTACCGTGGCCGGCCCGCTCGACTTCGCCGCCCAGGCCCGCGCCCGCGCGCTGCGCCTGAGCCTGGAACCGCTGTCGCTGCAGCAACTGCTCGTCCATGCCTCGGGCATTTCCGCCGATGAGAAGGTGAGCGCATGAAGACGCTGGTGAACGTCGCCCGCTACCAAATCCTCAGATCGGGGAGCGCCTGTACGTGTCCCGGCGGACGGTCCAGACCCACCTGGCTCACGTGTTCGCCAAGCTGGATCTCACCTCACGTGCGCAGCTTGCCGCCGAGGTAACCCGGCGCCGCGGCCCTCTGCCCGGGCCAATATAGGCCAGGTGGCCGACGTCTTTACGCCGCCGCGGCCGCATGATGAGAACGCAGCGGCCGCGCTGCCGTCTCACTCGTCCGGCGGCGCTTCCGCCGAGCTACGGGAGGAACCATGACGTCCGCGCTGATGAGACCGGGACGGCCGCCAAAGCACGAGTCATGTCATCATCGGCCCCGGTGCCCAGATGCCCTGGCGCCCGGTCGCGCCGCGGCCCGGGTCGTGGCCAGCCATCCGGAACAAGGATGGAGCCTGCTCTGCAACGGTGTCCTGCTGTTCGACGATGGCGGGGAACTCCTCCTCATGTCTTCTAGCGTCGCCGTGGCAGCGGCAGCTTGACCGGCTCGGTGAGCATGGTTCCTAGCGTCGGCGAGCGGTGACCTGAGCGGCGAGCTGAGCGCGGGAGGCGATGTCGAGCTTGGCGAACACATGAGCCAGGTGGGCCTGCACGGTCCGGCGGGAGATGTACAAGCGATCGCCGATCTGCGGGTTAGACAACCCGTCGGCGACCAGGGTCGCGACGGCCTGCTCGGCCGGGGTGAGGCTGAGCCACCCGGACTGCGGCCGGCGGCGCGGGCCGCGACGGCCACGGCGGAGGCCGGCCTCGCGCAACACCGCTTCGCAGCGGGCCAGGTCGCGACCGGCGTCAAGTTGCTCGTAAATAGTCAGTGCCTGCTCGAGCAACGGGCGCGCCCGGTCTGGGTGACCCTGCCGGGCGAGCGCCGCGCCGGCGTCCTCGCAGGCGCCGGCCAGCTCCAGCGGCCGGTTGCCCGGCTGGTACGCCTGTACTGCTGCGGCCAGGGTTTCGGCGTCGTCGTCGGCCAGGCCTCGGCAGCGCAGCGCGGCGCCGACCACCGAGGGAATTTCGTTCCGCTCGGCGAGCCCGGCCACCGCTGCTGCTGCGCCCTGTGCTCGTTCCGGATCGCCGTTAGCGAGTGCCAGGCGGATCAGGTCCGGGCCGAGCACCCTGTACTCCGCCGCAAGGCCCAGCCGGACGCACCTGTCCCAGCACCCGGCCAGGACCGCGTACGCCTCCCTGGTCTGGCCGTAGGCGTCTAGGACCAGTGCCCGTGCCCACTGCGCCCAGTGACTGCGGTAACGCGGACCGGTACCAGCCAGCTCCGCCTCGGCGGCATCGGCGGCCTCACGGGCGCCAGGCAGGTCGTTACGGTGCAGGAGAATCAGCGACCGTACGATCCGGCCAGAAACGCTGGCATAGGTTTCCCCGACCTCACCGGCCAGCTCCAAGCCGGCCTGGACCTCGGCGAGAGCATCGTCCCAGTCCCCGGCAGTAAACCGCTCCAAAGCGAGGTAGACGTGAACGCGGGGCACGTGCAGCTGGGCGCCGAGTCCCTCCGCGCGCCGCATGCTCGCCTGCAATGTGGACCTGGCCTCATCGAGCCGGTCCAGCTCAATGAGGATCATCCCCCGCGCCCAGAGCACCGGGTGGCTCTGCCCCCGGCTGCCCGGGCTGCGATCAGTGTGGCGGACCGCGTCGTCGGCGATCTGCAGGGCCGAGCTGAGCTCCCCGCGCAGCTGGGCCACCAGGGCCAGCGAGGTCACCGCCACACTCGTGTGCAACTGGGCCGCCAGGACCAGCGGGGTCATGGCCGCGCTCACATCCTGGTCGCCGCGTGCCGACAGGCCCGCTGATTGGGCCTCGGCAGCGGCGGACCAAGCGCCATCGAGTTCGCCCAGGGACATGCGGGCGAAGCTTTCAAGCGCCCGGGCGATGGCATGCTCGGCGCTGCCGGGCGCAGCCGACCCAACGGCTCGCTCGAGCTCGGGGACGGCCTCGCCTGCCCGTCCGTCGGCTACGAGCGCATGCCCGAGGCAGATTCGGGCCTCGACCGTGACCGATGGGTCATGGTCGCGGCCCAGCAGTTCGCGGCAGACAGCCTCCGCCGCAGCCAGTCGCCCCGCCCACACCAGGCTGCCGACCTGCTGGACCAGCAGGCGGTCCCGGCCGGGATCGGCCGGCGACATCAGGTCGGCCGCCCGGGCCAGCAGACGCGCGGCGGCATCTGGCGATGTCGCGGCGGCCTCACGGGCCGCCTGGGTCAGCCACCGGATCGCCTCGGCATCGCCGGGCCTCGCGCCGCGGGCCAGATGCTCGGCCACCTGCAGGGCCGACGCCCCGGCCGCGGCCAGCCGCAGCCCGGCCTCACGATGCAGCCCGAGGCGTAGGCTGCCGGGCATGTCCGCGTAGATGGCGTCGCGAATCATGTCGTGGCGGAACCGGAGCCGCAGGCCGTCATCGGCCACCACCGCGGCCTGAACCGCCTCGGCCAGCGCCATCGATAGCTCGTGCGCCGAACCGCCGGTGACGGTGACCAGATCGGTGAGCGAAAAGCACGAGCCGAGGATGGAGGCCGTGCGCAGCGCCTGCACGGTACCCTCGGAAAGGAAGCTCAGCCGGCGCAGGACCGTCAGCCGCAGCGTCGGCGGCAGCGTCGTGTGCGACACCTCGGCCTGCCCGGCGGTGACCTGCACGGTGCCTTCCTGCATGAGGGCCCCGACCAGTTCGATGACGAACAGCGGATTGCCGCCCGCCCCGGCGGCCTCGGCCAAAAGGGCCGGGCCCGGTTTGGCGGCCACGGCATCGGCGACCAGATCGTGGACAGCTGCAGCCGCAAGCGGGGCCAGCCAGATCCGCCGGGCCCCGACCGTCTCGAGCAGGCGGCCGATGAGCCGGTCCAGGTCAGTGCTGTGCGGCAGCGGGCGCAGGCAGCCGACCAGGGCCACCGGCAGGCCGGGCATCCGGCGGACAATGGCGCCCAGGGTCAGCAAGCTGGACGAATCGGCCCACTGCAGATCGTCCACGCCGATCACCAGCGGCCCGGCCAGGGCCAGTGCCTCCGCCAGGTCGGTGAACGCGTCGACGACCCGGAACAGCAGGCCCGGATCACTGGTCACCGTGATCGGGTCCCCGTCCCCCACGGGCCGGGCCAGCAGGTCCGCGATCGCCGCCCGGTGCGGGTCAGCTGACGACCGCACGCACCCGAACGCGGCCGCCACCAGCCCGAACGGCCTGTTCTGCTCCAGTTCCTCGGCTCGGCCACGGGCCACTTGCATGTCCCGGGCCAGGGCATCCTCCAGCACGCATTGCAGCAGCCGCGTCTTTCCGATGCCCGCCTCGCCCTCGATCAGGGCCATGGCCGGCTGGCCCGCAGCGACCCGGTCCAGAACCTCATTCAGGGCCTCCAGCTCGGGCCCGCGCCCGCGCAGCAACGTGGCCGAGGCCACCGCCGGATCCAGCCGGGACGAACGTCGCGGTGCCGGGGGCCACGGCAGGCGTAGTCGGGCGCCCGAATCGGCCATCGTCTCCTCCGCGGCCATGATGGGGGAGGCTGATATCCAGCAGCTTCTCACACCTGCTGGCGCTGCGCGTCGGCCAGATTCCGACGCTCACGGGATCAACGCGGTCAGCAAGGCCGTCGGCCCGGCCGGGAAATACCACCGTCGCCGCAAATGCCGGCCATCTGGCCGATGATCGGGCAACCGGACCAGACGCACGATGAAACCAATCACGGGCCCAGGACGCGAGCGCCGGCGAGGGACACGACGCGGCCGGACTGGGCCTGTGGACCATTAGTGGCCTTGGGGAGGTCAACGATGAAGCGTATTCGCATCGGACGACGGAGGGTCCGGAGCGAACGCCCGTGGCTCGAGGCACTCGCGCCGGACCCGCGAGACCTGGACATCGTCCGGGCCAAGGAGCTCGCGCGGACCACGCGCTCCAGACGAGAGAAACAAGGGCGGTAACCGACTCACCGCTGGCTTACCAGCGCGGCAGTAACCCTTGGGCGAGGCGGAAACCCGGTCCGTTCGGTGACATAGATCTCTAACACCGAACGGACCCGGGGCTCACCGCTTGATCCAGGCCCGCAGAAATTCGTGCTGGCACCGGTCCCTGGCCACGTCAGAGATCGTGCTGATGGACGTCCGGATGCCGGAGATGAACGGGATCACCGCGACCGAACGGATATCGGCCCTGCCGGCCCCGCCCAAGGTAATCGTGCTGACCACCTTCCACCTCGACGAGTACGTGTTCGGCGCGCTGCGGGCCGGGGCCAGCGGCTTCCTGCTGAAAGACACCCCGCCGACCGACATCGTGCAGGCGGTCAGGCTGGTGGCGGCCGGTGACGCCATGCTGTCACCCGCGGTCACGCGCACCCTGATCGGCCATTTCAGCGCGGACACGGACTCCTCGCGCCGGGCCGCGGCCAGGCAGGCGCTGCGGGCGCTGACCGACAGGGAACGCGCGGTCGCCGCCCAGGTGGGACGCGGCGAATCCAATGCGGACATCGCGGGCCGGCTGTACATGAGCGAAGCCACCGTGAAGGCGCACGTGTCCCGTGTCCTGACCAAGCTGAACGCGGCCAACGGGGTACAGATCGCCATCCTCGTGCGCGACGCCGGCCTGCTCTGAGCCGCCGCTCCCGGTGCGAGTTACCCGGGTCAGCCGGGAGTGGTCGCCGCGTAGTGCAGGGCGTCGGCCAGGGGTCCCGGTGCGGAGAGCGGCATCTGGTGGTCGCCGTCGAGCTCGATGACGGCGCCGCCGTTCAGGCGGCCGCTCATCCCCGGGTGCCAGAAGCCCGGCGGCATCGTCTTGTCCTGCGTGAAGGCCACGAAGGTGGCGGGAAGCTCCCGGTGCACGGGACGGCGGAGCTTTACCGGTTCGAATACCGGACGGTACGGGTCGGGGACCAGGCGCTCGTGGCTTTCGCGGGCCAGCTGGTCGCTGGCGGTCTGGATGAAGTTCTGGCGCCACAGGTCCCAGGGCATCGGGATGGCCCGGTCAGGACGGGTGGTGCTGAGTTCGGTGATGGCGGTGCGCATCTGCTCGGGCATGACGTCGCCAGCCGACTCCCCGTCGTCCAAGACGAACGCGGCACAGTAGATCAGCCGGGCTACCCGGTCCGGGCGCTGGTCGGCGACCTGGCTGATCGTCACGCCACCGAGGCTGTGCCCGGCGAGGACCACCGGGCCGACG
>Ga0306923_10001980_pt1 | contig 18528 bp, 17 predicted proteins | sample sta12Can44000108_FD_203841 | JGI IMG/M metagenome (GOLD analysis project Ga0306923, IMG submission 203841) | Lab enrichment of tropical soil microbial communities from Luquillo Experimental Forest, Puerto Rico - statanox.12C.anox.44.000.108 (v2)... | ecosystem: Environmental > Terrestrial >... | reverse complement strand
GACTTGGCGGACAGGACCGCCTGGGCGTCCCAGTCGGCGCCGCAGTGGTTGGCCGCCCACGTGGCGTCGGCCACGCTGAACTGCTCGCCGTAGGGGCTGGACAGCTGCTTGATCAGCCCTTTCTTGCTGAAGCCGCTCCCCATCGACAGGTAGTCCTGGGCGGATCCCAGCGCCTGCTGCTGGGAGACGGTGCCCTCGTCGGCGGCGGGCGCCTGGGTGGCCGGGTCGCTGGCGGGCGCCTCGGTGGCCGGGGTGTCGGCGGCCGGGGTGTCGGTCGCCGGGTCGGCGGCCGGGAACGACGGCGCCTGCTGCTGCGGGGTCGCGGGCGCTTTGGTGGCCGGGTGGGCCGGAGCGCTGGTCGCGGGCGCGGTGCTGGCGGCGGGCTGGCCGCTGCCTCCGGCGGCGGCGCTGGCGATGCCGCCAATCAGGCCGAGGGCGGCCAGGCCGACCACGGCGCGCAGCACGGGGTGCTTCTTGCGCGGCGGCTTCGGGGCCGGGGCCGGGGTGCCGGGATCGGTAGTGGTGGTGTCGGACATGGTGTTTCCTTTATTCAATCGGTGAGCCGGGCAATCATCGGCGCGCGGTGGCTCGTGTCGCACGGACCCCCTTCGGGGGTTTCGCTCTCGGCAATACAGCGGCCCGCCGCCTATGGCTGCGGTGACTGCTGGTCATGTCAACCGCGAACTCGGGTGCTTTAGTGCGGCAATCCGCCCAGACCCGGCGGGACTTAGTGGGCAGACTGCACAACAGGCCCGGCAAGATGGCGGTTGTACCCGATGCGCGGGGAGCCGCTGTCACCGCAGGCCGCCGCGATCTGCGGGCGCAGGCGGGGGGCGCACAGGCTGGCGACCTAACCTGTGCGTCCCCGCGCTCCCCGCCCGCTTACCAGTTCACTGCACGTTCACGACATGGCATGACGAAACCGGGAGGAGCGAATAGGACCGAATCGGAGCGCTAAGCGCAAGCAGGCAGCCACTGCGGCAGGATGACCAGTCTGGTTTCCGCTGCCACGATGCCGTCCCTGGTCCGCAGAAGCTCGGGGCGGTGATGCGCGAAAGTGACCGGGTCGGCGTCGAGCCTGCGGTGCTCGGACGCGGTCAACTCGCGGTCAGTGCGGCTCAGCACCTCGAAGCGGATCTCGATGTGAGCCAGTTCCTCAAGCAGCAGCATTACCGGGCGCTCGCTCACAGCCAGCACGGTGGCGAGCAAGCTGGCCAGCCCATCGGCGGAGGTGAAGTCGCACATTCCGGGCGGCCTGCTGCCGGTGCTTGCTGTTATGTCCGGCGCGGTGACCCGCCGCACCAGATGTCGGGAACCCTCAGCGTCCCAGACCGCACTCCCGCGATCGGCTCGGGCCGACGGACGTCCGCGGCCGGTCGCCACGAGACCTAGCCTGGCGGGGCCCGCGGCTGCGGCAGGTGTGTCGGCTCACTCCCTTTGCTCGGCTGCAGCTGCCTGCGGCGTAAGCGGGTCACGAATCGGGCCGTCTGATAGTTCCGCGTGCGTCCAGTCCTTCCTGTGCTCATGACGTGTGAGCGGGCCGCTAGGCCCAGCCCGGCCCGAGCGTGTCACCGGGCCGGCCTGGGCCGGCCCAGGCCGGGGCCGACGATGCGAAGAGCCAGGCCGCCTGGCCCGGCGGGGGCCGCTGGCCGGGGCCACGGCCCGGAGTGGGGCCGCTGTCCTCGGGAAGTCGACCGTGACGAGCCGGTCCGGGCCTCCGGGCCGTTGCTGGCCGCGGCGGTCAGGCGCGCAGCGGCACTGCGGGCCGCGGAGGCCTGCAGCAGACGATCCTGGGCCTCGCGCAACGCGGCGACTGTTGGGGCCAGCCCCGCGAGAGAGCTGATTAGCGTCAGGCGGGCGATGGTACGGCGCGATCTGTCGGGTACGCAGGCGGCCAGCAGGTACGCGGCGGTGCGCAGCGCAGCACCGTCGGCGGACGGCGGCGGAATGCGCCCCCAAGAGGCGCGGGCTGCGCGGCTGAATCCTTAGGCGGCCTGCTGCAGCTCGAGGCTGGCGACGGCCTGGGCGGCGGTTGTGAGCACGTCGGCGGCGGCCCAGGCGATGTCGGCGGCCTGCATGGGGGCCGGGCGGGTGCGCAGCTGGCGGGCCGCATCGGCGGCTACCGCTGCGGCATAGTCGAAGATGTCCAGGGTGTCGGCGGCCCCGAAGGTCTCGAGCGCGGGCGGGGTGCCGGGACGGCCTGCCATCGGAGGCGCATCGCGGCCAGGCTGAGCTGCTGGTCCAGTGTCTGACCCCCGTACCAGACCTGCTGGCCGTCCCAGTGGTGGACCAGCCCGGGCAGGCTGAAGGCGTAGCCGGTCACCTCGCCAGGTCGGCCGATGTCGTAGTGGAGCCGGACCAGCAGCCCGATCCGCTCGAGGTCGGTGAAGAACTCTGGCTCGTTCCGGGCCGCGGCCCCGCACATGTTCACCTCGCGGCGCAGAGCCGCGCGGGCCGATCCGGCGGTCTTCCCGTGTCCGTCCAGCCGTGGCCGCGGGCCGGTGGCCTGATCGTGCTGCTGGTGTGCGCGGCGGCCGGGCTCGGGCCAGCGGTGCCGCAGCTTCGGCAGGGTCAGGTCCGGCGCGAGCTTGCCACCGCCGTACCAGATCTGCTCCCCGGCTCCGGTCAAGTCTCCGAGCAGGCCCACCGCGTACACGGTCACTTTGGCCGGGTTGTGGGTGCTGCGGCGCAGCCGAACCCGCAGCCCGCGCTTGTCGAGAGCCCTGAAGAATTCCGGCTTTGAGCGGGTTCCGGCCGCGGCCGCAGCCACCTGGCGGTACAGCGTCACCCGGGCCAGCCCGGGCCGACCGGGCCGGGCCGCTTTTTCCTGCTCGGGCCGCCTTTTCCTGCTCGGCCCGGGCCACCATCTGCAGGCCGTAGTCGGCCTCGATATCGCGCAGGGCCTCGCCAATGCGGTAATAGTCGTTGTCCAGCCGGCCCGACGGCCGTCCATCCGGGCCAGCGTCGCCACGATGTGAATGTGATTCTGGCCGTGGTGCACTGCCACCCACCGGACCCCCCGATATTCCTCTTCGCGCTGGGACAGGCCGATGCGGTCCATGATCTCCGCGGCGATCCGCATCCACGCGCCGTCACCCGAGTCCGGGTCGCCGGGCGCGGCGCGGATAGCGCAATGCCATACCGGCTTGGCTGGGGCGCGGTCCCCCAGCAATGCTAGCGGCTGCTCTAGCAGCCCTGTCAGCCTGCGGAAATCCCGCTTCTCGTTCTCCCGGAGCGGCGGCTCCAACTCAGCGACCGCGGCACCTGCATCACTCAAGGCCAGGGCAATGGCCCGGCCGACACCGCGGCCTGCCCCGGCGACCAGCGCGACCTGCCCCTCAAGACGCACCCGCGGCGGGCGCTCCGACAGGGCCATGGAACCCTCCCATTTCCGGTCTCGCCAGATCACACCAAGACGAGCGCAGCGCACCGTGGGCCGAGGCGGTCGGGTCCCTGTGGCATTTCCCTGGCCAGGCGGTCCGTCCGGACGGACCGCCTGCGTTCATGCACCGGCCGCTCGTTCGATATTCCGCTTGAGTACGGCCAGCATCCGGGCCTGCATCGGCCAGACCACCGGGATATAGAGCCAGTAGACGACGAAGCGTTCCAGCCACCGGGGGCGGAAGGCCTGGTAGCCGCTGATAACAAGGCGTGTGCGCCCGTCAGGCAGCTCGTTCAGCAGGAAGCCCCAGAGGCCTTCCATATAGGCCGATGGCCGTGGCTGCTTCGGATCAAGGGTGCGGCCCAGCAGGTCGCTATACCCATGTAGTCCCAAGAACCGATTCGGTTCCAGCGCGGCAACCTGATAAGCGTCCGTGAGGCCGCGGCCAGGTGCCCAGAACTTCAGCTGGTCGCCGACGGCGAGGTCTTGCCACTCCGGGTGGACTTCCCGGGCACTTGGGCGGCCGGCGTTGTCGAGGCGGTCCCAGGAGTACCAGCCCCCACGGTCCGAGCCCATCTGGACCAGCCACGGCCAGACCTGATCCGGCGGCGCGCCGATCGTGACGGCCATCGCCCCTGACCTCACGCCGCCGGGGACCAGCTCGGCACCCGGATACGGCCCGGCGGCTTCCTCATCGGTTGCGCCCCAGCGCATGAGCCGAGGGCGGACCCACGCTGCATAGACGACGGCCGCCGCCGCGGCCGCACCCGCAATCTTGCGTCCAACCGTCATACGACGACAGTCGCAAGCTCCGCACGGCCTGGGAAGGGACCAACGTCACGATCTGCGACAAGAAATATGCGGCCTCGCCCGGTGCGCACCGATAAGCTCGGTTGCTTCCACGACGCCCGCGCCGTCAACACCAACCGCAGTGCCTGGCCGTGCTCGGGCGGGAGTTCGGTGTCCTTCCACAGCGGGCGGCTGCCGCGGGCGGCGTGCGGAGGCTGCAGCCCGCTGCGGCCCGAGGACCACGGAGGGGTCGACGGTCAGTGGCCGCAGGTCCGGCATGGGGGGCGCGTCGCACGCCGGTAGGCCAGCGCCGCAGCCCCGAGCCCCAGGCCCCAGGCCAGGTAAGCGGGTATGGCAACCCAGTAAAACCACGCCGGATCCGACCCGGCGCCCTGCTCCCAGGTGCCGGTCACCGTCTGGACCGCGAGCCGCACCATGCTCACGCCGAAGTAGGCCGTCATTCCCGGACCAGGCACCCGGCGACCGCCACCCACGCCGCCAGCCAGGCCCACCCGGGCGGCCGTTCCGGCCGGGCAGCCTCGCCGGTGCGGCCGCACGCCAGCCAGGCGCCGCGCCAGTGGCGCTGGTAGCACAGCGCAGTGGCGCCCACCAGCACACCACTGGCCAGGCACGCCGCCCGGCTCAGCACCGCGGCCGGGTGAACGGCCAGGTCGACCCCGGGCAGGAGGATGCCGACGACGTCCAGCAGCAACAGCGCGCTGCCCGCGGCCAGCGCGGCCGTCACGCACCAGGCCGCCACCGTCAGCGGCCGCCGCCACCTCGCCCGCCTGAGCACGGCCACCACCACCGCCGCCGCGGCGCACAGCGCGACCGGCCACCAGCCGGTGAAGGCGACCAGGTCGGTGCCGGTCGGAGGCGGGGACGGAGCGGCACCCAGCGCCCAGTAGACCCGCACGGACCCGTAGCCGAGTGCCCAGGCGATGGCCGCCTGTGACGCCCATCGCCTCCATCCCGGCGCCGCCACCTCCCGCAGTCGCGCCCGCTCTGTCACCATCAGCTGCTCTGCCGGGGTGCCATCGAAGTCGGACCTGGTCCTCCGATGGGGTCTCGCGGTTCCGCGAGCGGCCGCAGCGCCACCGCTAGCTGCTGGATCGCGGGTAGGAGCCATGCCCTCCAACGCCATCGGCCGCGGATGGACCTCCCGCCGGAGCAGGGCTTTCACCAGGCCCGGGCGTCTCCAAGAGCCCCGGTCCCCCGGGGTTGCTGCAGCCGGTCTCTCTCCAGAGAGCAGCGCACGCTTCCTCATGAGGGTCCTTGACACCGCGACCGCCTCCCTGCTCTTCCGGCTATCCGAACTGGTCTCGGGACACAAAGCACCACCTTCACGCTCTCGCCCGAGCACGTTTCGATGCAGGACCATTAGGCACCCGAAGGAACCTGTGGCCCCGACCGCCGGGCGAGCCCCGGACTTCGCCACATTGACCCCGCCACGGCACCGGCGTTGACTGGCACTCAGCCGGGAAACCCGGCCACCGCATCCGCAAGCCAGGGCGGCGCAAATGCATCTAAGGTGTGCCGACGATCAAGTAAGGCCCGTAAGGATCAAGCGAGGCTAGGCAAATCCTGGGACCGCGGCCTTGGGCCGTCAGGGCCGAACGTCCCCGTCGGCTGTCGGCGTACGCCATAGGCGTGCAGGACATTCTTGGGTGCCGGGCCGTAGCCCTGCGGACGCGGCGATCCTCCTCATCCGGTGGGTGTTCACTCCACGACGCGGAGGGTGGCGGGGATGTCGGTTCGCCGTAGCCTGCGCAGCGTGAACAGCGGCGCGGCCGCGACCACCGCGGTGCCCAGCAACACCGCCGCCGCCACCGTCCCGGCCGACAGCGCGGTGGTGACGCCGATCTCCGGCATGACACCGGCGATGGTGGTCGCGGTGAGCCAGGCCAGCAGGCCGTATCCGGCGGCCACCCCGGTCACCGTGCCGAGCACGCCGACCAGGACGGACTCGGTCGCGGTCATGCCGAGCACGGTGCGCGCCGGCAGGCCGAACGCCATCATGGTGGCGTGCTCGCGGGACCGCTCGTCGGTGCCGATCGAGGCGGTGTTGAACGCGATCAGCAGCACCAGCAGCAGGGCGACCCCGGCGGCGACGTTCAGGATGCCGGTGAACTGGTCTAGGCTGTCGCGCAGCCCGTCGGTGGCCGCCTGGACGGACTGGGCGGAGGCCACGTGCGGGAGGTCCAGGAGGGCCCGCTGCACGTCCGCGGGGGAATGCCCGGCCGACGGCAGGATGGTGAGCAGGTTGGTCATCCCGGGCAGCCCGAAAAGCGCCGCCGTGGCGGAGTCCAGGTAAGCATAGACCCGCATCGGGCTGGCGTCGATGCCGGCCACCGGCACCTGGCTGTCCGCCGTCCGCAGCCCGCCGCCGGAGGCCTGGGGATGGCGGAAGGTGACCACGCTGCCGAGGCCGGCGCCGAGGTCGGCGGCGGCCTTGCGGGACAGCACCAGCCCGCCGCCCAGGCGCCCCGCGGATAGCTGCGGCGTCCAGGCGGCCCCGGCGGGCAGCACCTCGGCCGCCACGTCCACCGAACGGCCGTGGCTGCGCACCGTGCCGGGCACCATCAGCCCGGCCTGCACCTGCCCAGCCTCGGGCAGGGCGCGCACCTGGGCCACCACCGCCCCGTGCGCCGGGTAGTAGGAGTCCAGCGACACGGTGACCCGGGCGGGCGCGGCGCGCAGCAGCCCGGCAGAGGCGGTGTCCAGGGTGGCGCGGAAGGTGTCGAGCAGGCCGACGATCGTGACCAGGGTGGCGATCGCTGCGGCGATGCCGAGCAGGGTCAGCGCCGACCGCCGCGGCGTGCGCAGCACGTTGCGCAGCGGGATCTGGTGATAGCCGCGGCCGGGCAGCCTGAGCCAGGTCAGCAGCGGAGCGAGCCCGTTGCCGCGGGCGGCCAGATGGCCGACCCGGATCGCCTGCACCGGCTGGACCCGGACAGCCCGCCAGACCGGCCAGGCGGCCGCGGCGAACGGCAGCACGAACCCGATCACGGCGGCCTGCGCGAACGTGCCGCCCTGGAACGGGGTGTGCCACACCGGCAACGGCAGCAGGTCGGCGAACACCCGGGCCAGCGGGATGCCGACCAGGTAGCCGACCCCCGCCCCGAACAGCACGCCGATCAGCGCGACCTGCGCGGCGAACAGCAGCGGGCGCACCGCCAGCAGGCTGGGGCGCACGCCGAGCGCCATCCCGATGCCGGTCTCGCGGCGCTGCGCCTCCACGATCCGGGTGGTCAGGTTCAGCGCGGCGAACGCCGCCCCGGCCAGCAGCAAGATCGCGATCGCGCGCCACAGTTCCGCGTCGCCCTTGATGTCGTCATACAGCACCCGGTAGGACGGGATGTCGGCCCGGGCCGAGACGGTCGCGCTGACCGGTGGGCGCACTGCGGCCAGGGCAGCCTGGAGCTCGCGCTGGAACGTAGCCGGGCTGCTGCCCGGCTTCAGGGTGAGGACCAGGTCGTTGACCTGGCCGGGGGCACCGGCCAGCTGCTGGGCGGTGCCCAGCGCGGTGAACAGTACCGCGTAGGTCTTCTGGCTGAGGAACACCGTGGCCCCGCCTGACCCGCCGCCCATGAAGTACTCCGGCGACTGGCCGATCCCGGTGTAACGGACCCGGGCGCCGCCCGCCACCCGCAGCATCCCGCTGTCGGGCAGGCGGTTCTGCCGGGCGAACCCCCGATCCAGTATGACCCCGGCCAGGTTGCTGGAGGATCCGGTACCCGTCGCCGTGGGCAGGTCCTGGCCGGCGGACACGTGTACGGCGTCCACGGCTGGCCCTGGCCCCGGTCCCGTGCCGACCAGTTCGCCCGGGCCCAGCACCCTCTTCGGCGCGGCTACCTGGGTCGGCACTATCAGCCGTTCCCGCGCGCCCGTGACGTCTGTGGCGTGCGGCAGCCCGCGGAGCAGGGCCAGCAGGCTGCCCTGCCGGACCGTGCTGCCCTGGGCCAGCGCCACCCGCAGGTCGTGGGTGTGCAGCAGGGCGAAGCTGGCGTCGTTGGACTGCGTGCGCCATGCCGAGGTGGACAACAGTGCCGCGTAGCCGCCGGTGCCCAGCGCGATCACCGCGGCCAGCGCGCAGACCTGCGCCCATCGGGCACGCAGGTCACGCCAGGACCACCGCAGCCACAGCACCCGGGAGGACATCGCGGCCTACCAGTGCAGGTCCGCGATCGCCGTCGGCCCGCCCGCCGGGCGCCGGTCCGCCACGATATGCCCGCTGGACAGCTCGATCACCCGGTCGCCGACCCGGGAAATCTCCCGGTTGTGCGTGACCACCACCACGGTCTTGCCCGCCTGCGCCTGGGCCCGGAGCAGTTCCAGGATCTGCACGCCGGTGCGGAAATCCAGCTCTCCGGTGGGCTCATCGGCGAGCAGGATCGGGTTGCCGGTGGCCAGGGCACGGGCGATGGCCACCCGCTGCTGCTCCCCGCCGGACAGCTGATGGGCGAAGTGCGCCGCCCGGGAAGCCAGGCCCACCTGGCCCAGCACCTCCCGGGCCACCTCCACTGCCCCGGCCCGCCCGGCCACGTCGGCCCCGAACTGGACGTTCTCCAGCGCGGTCAGCCCGGGGAACAGGTTGAAGCTCTGGAATACGAAGCTGACCGTGTGGCGACGGATCATCGTCCGCTGCGCTCGCGACGCGGTGGTCAGATCCCGCCCGTTCAGCCGGATGGTGCCCGCCGTGGGCGCGTCCAGCGCGCCGATCAGGTTCAGCAGCGTGGTCTTGCCCGACCCCGACGGGCCCAGCACCACCACGAACGCGGCCTCATCGACATGCAGGTTAATGTCATCGACCGCCTTGACCACGGTCTCACCCACCCCGAACCAGCGGCACACGCCATCCAGGTCCAGCCGGGTGCCCTGTGCGCCAGCCCGTGCATCCACGGCCGGCAGTTGGCCGGCCTCCGTCGCCATGCCCATGCCTTCACGCTCGCCGCGCCAGCGCTGAGCGGCCAGAGCAAAAAGTCCCGCCGGCCCGGTACGGACGGCACCCCGGTCAAGCCGGGTGGCCGTGAACAACTGCTGCCGTGCCAGCAGGCGGGCATCGTGACGGCGGCACGGCCCGGCCCCGCAGGCGGTCACCGGCAGGGGATCGGGCCGCGACCCTGTGCCCGCCCCCCTTGCACGCCGCCGCGCAGTTGACGTTGCCGCTGGACGCTGACAGGAGAAGGCTGCCGGGTCCCGGCTCGGTGACCGGGCAGGTGATACTGCACCGCGTTCAGCATCTTCTGCTCCGCGCTGCGCACTGAACTCGTCCTGCCCGCAACGGACCCTATCCCCGATAATCCTGGGGCACGGCCGTCGATGACAGGGCCGAAGGCTGGCCTGAAACTCTCTGAAGGTCCCAGAAATCAGGTCATCGCGGCGCCGCAGCGAGAAATGAACGTGGATTACCGAGCCCGATCAGCAAGGACAGCAGCCAAAGCCGCAACCGCCAACCAGCCTCACTGGGCACTTTACGCACCGGTGGAACCGCCGACAGCGGCATTACCGGCGATCTCTGAGCACCTTCGCCCAGGGGCGCAGGGCGCGGGCTGCGTCTAAGTCGCCGCCGGGTGGATCGCTCCTTCCACGCCGGGGCCTGTCTGATGTTGCACGGGTCGGCCGAGGATAGGTCATGATGTACAGGATTGGCAGGAAATCACGCTTGCTTGGCCCCGCGAAGGCGGCCGGCCCCTGGTACTGAACGAGCTCCCTGGCCATAGGACGCGGCTGCTGGTGCGCACCCGCGTCAATTACTCCCCGCGCGCCCTCCGGTTCCTGACCCTGCCGCTGGGCCTGGTCGATACGACGTACGGCGTGGCGCAGTTGCGGGCGATCGCCCGGCGTGCGGAAAACCCCAGCTGGCGGGAACCTAACCCGCACGTGCGGGTGATCGTTCTGCACCAGGAGATTCCCTGGACCGACCGGCGGCAGGTCCGGTAAGCCGGGAGCTGCACTGGCCGCGCCCTTATGCGGCCAGATCGGCCGTTCCGTGCCCAAGCGCCTTCGCGCCCACTCGAGTGCGCAGGCTGCGGAACTGGCTCCGGGTGCCGAGCACTAGACGGGTCCGGCCGCCGGGAGCCGACCGCAAATGGAAGCGCCAGATCCCGTCCAAGTGCGCCCGAGACACGGGACCGGACCGCGGATCGGAAGAGTGGCCCGGGGGCAACCGGTAGCTCGACTGCAGCACCAGAGTGCGGTCCGGCTCCACAGGAGATTAACCAGACGATCTCGGTGATCGCATCGCCACCGGCCGCATCACCCGGCGGTACGGTCATCCGGGGGGCCGGGTCTGGTCCCGGCTACGTCAGTCATCCAGACGAGGCCAAACTGCTGCCCGGCGGGCAGGTCCCGGCGGCAGTAGAGCCACGATGAGTTGAGCCTGCTTGCGAGGGTGCGCGTGCGCTACCTCGCTCAGCATTGAACTGGAACGCTCAACTTTATTCATACGGACTCCACGCGGTCTCCACACGAGTCTGCAAACTTGCGGGTAGACCTGGCATTGGCAGCGAGTGTCAAAATTCACGAGGCGCGCCCGGCGAGCGGCCGGGCCGACTCAGTTGTGCTCGAAGGGAGATTGAGAAGCGTGGTTACCGTCGAATTGACGATAGAGGAAGCGCAAGCGATATCCGATCTTTTCTGGGGTAATCCCATTGATACGCGCTGGCTCTGTAGCGCCTACAACAAGGTCAGTGCTGCGCTGGACAGCCAAAAGGCCATGGCGGCATAAACGAAAGACTTCCGATCGTTGATCGGGCACTTCGCGGAAGGCCAACCGCGAGATTCAAAGGCGAAGGTCCCCATTGTACTGGAATCCGATGGGACCTGAACCTTGATTCCAGGTGAGAACAATGAACGAGGATGACAGGCGAAAGCTAAGCGAGCATAACAAAAGGGTTAGGGTGGCGGCATACAGGATGCCGACTCCCGGGCTCCGCAACTCGTTTAAGGCACTCGCCTACCGGGCGGATAGAACGACGTCGACGGATGAGGGTTGCACCGTTCACGGCGTGGCAATGCGGACGATTGCCAAGCTCGCCATGCGAAGCGGGTACGAGCGAAGCCAGCGGCAGCTATGGAAAGACCTCGCGCTATTCGAGCGGCATGGGGTGGCCAAGCGGACGCCAGGAAAGCGCACCGGCCGACGCCAGGAACCCTCGACAATTTACCTGAGCTTCACCGTGACGCTACCCGAGGCCGAAGAGCTGGCATGCCGTGAAAGCATGATGGCTGAACTGGCCGGTTGGCACGGTGAGCCCGAGGGCACGCGGCCCGCGACCGTTGAGCCCAGGCCCGTCGAGCGGCCTGCAATTGAGCGCATCGAGGACTACGAAGAGATGCTAACGCACCTCGGGATAACGTACGAGAAATGCAGGCTATGCCAGCAGTTGATAAGCGAAGGTCGACATACGCCACGGTCAGCCAAGCCGCTACATGAGATGTTCATGTCCTGACCGGTACGCTGCACTCTGCCATTCCGGTCACGACCAGCGCAAACGGGCGATATCAAGGCAATAACCCACGGGACCTGCGCACTCCGGCATTTCAGGATGCGACCTGGGCAAACGAGGGTTTTGGCTGAGGTGGTCACCCCATAATCGCCCGTTGCACTTTCAAATGCACGCCTACTGCACGCTCATGACCTGCACGCTGCAAGCTCCCGGTAAATGCCAGCGACCCGGCCCGTGAGCCCGGACCGATCCCCCCGATGATCCCCGCCGTCAGCTGATCCTGACCCGGGCGGCACGGGAGCTCCGGACCTCATTCGTGAGCCTGATGAGCCACCGCGGCGTCAGCATGGAGGAGATCGCCCGGCTCGTCGGCCGTGCCGCCACCCGGACAACCGAGGTTGCCTACCGCTGGGACCTGCGGCCGGTGATCACCACCGGCGCCGACATCATGGACGAGATCTTCAAAAGGAAGCTAAATAGATCGGAGCGCCCTTCAAACGCGCCTTCTCCGACGGGCCTATGGCGAAGGTCACTAGCGGCGGTCGGCGGCCCTATCACCAAGGACTCCTGCCGCTGGCCAACGAGCCGCCCGGCGCCTCAGGCCGCTATTGCGCGCTGCTGCGGTCGGCGTGCACGCTGGCGGCGGTGCGTGGTTGTCGTGGGGGGCCTTGTCGCGGTGCAGGACGCGGTCGAGGCGGACCGCGGCGTACCCGAGGGTCGACAGTGCGAGGACGATCAGCAGGTCGGTGGCGGGTAGCGGCTGGGTGTGGAGCAGGTCGCGCAGGAAGGGCAGGTACAGCCCGGCGAGCTGGAGGGCCAGCGAGGCGGCGATGGCGGCGGGCAGGGCCAGGTTGGCCAGGGTCCCCGGGCGGACCCGTGAGCCGGCGGCGACGGCGAGCTGGGTGGCGCCGAGGGCGAGGAAGGCCATGCTCTGCCAGGGACGGCCGGTGGCATGGCCCCAGATGGCCACGCCGAGGGTCACGGCGGCGATGACCACGCCGACCCGGGCGATCCGCTGCCAGAGCCCGGCCCCCAGGACGCTTTCGGCGGGCGGGGAGGGCGGCGCATGATGCCCGGGTCGGCTGGCTCGCTGCCCAGCGCCACGCCGGGCGGGCCGTGGGTGAGCAGGTTGACCTACAGGATCTGAGCGGGCTGCAGCGGCAGGGGCAGGCCGAGGAAGGGCCCGGCGAGCATGATCGCGATCTCGGCGGCCCGCCGGCCAGCGCGTAGAGGAGGAAGCGGCGGATGTTGGCGTAGACTCGCCTGCCTTCTTCGGCCGCGACCACCACCGTGCTCAGCTCGTCATCGGCCAGGACCAGGTCGGCGGCCTGCCGTGCCACTTCGGTGCCCCGTTTGCCCATCGCCACCCCGATGTCGGCGCGGCGCAGCGCGGGGCCATCGTTGACCCCGTCGCCGGTCATGGCGACCACGTCCCCGGCGGCCTGGCGGCCCTAGAGGATGGTGACTTTCTGCTCCGGTGTGGCCCGGGCGAACACCGTGGCCGTCCCGTCGGCTTCGGCGTCCGGGGTCAGGCGGCAGTCGATGACGGGCTCGCCGGCGCCGATGATGCCCAGGCCGGTGGCGATGGCGCGGGCCGTGGCCGGGTGGTCGCCGGTGATGAGCACGGGGGTGATGCCCGCCGCCTGGCACGAGGCGATGGTCGCGGCCGCCGATGCCCGGGGCGGATCGAGGATGCCGATCAATCCGAGCAGACGCACCCCGCACTCCATCTCCGTGGCCGACGGCAGCCCGGGCCGGTCGGCCGCCGCCACCGCCAGGACGCGGAAGCCGTCCCGGGCCAGATCCCCGGCCCGGGCGACCGCCTGCTCCCACTCGGCGGCGTCGCCGGTCACTATCTCGGGCACCAGTATGGCTTCCGGCGCGCCCTTGCATATGATGCGCACGTCTCCGCCCGGCAGCCGGTGCACGGTGGTCATCCGCTGGCGGCCGCTGTCAAACGGCAGCTCGGCGATCCGCGGTGCCCGCGCGTTCAGCTCGGCCGGGCTCAGCCCGAACTTGCCCGCCGCGGCCAGCAGCGCCGCCTCGGTGGGGTCACCCACCGCCGTCCACGCCTGCTGGCTCCCCGACGGGGGCCGGAGCGCCGCGTCGTTGCACAGCGCGGCCGCGGTCAGCAGCTCGGCCACCTCCGGCGCGGTGCCGGCGGGCATCGGACGGCCGGCTCGGGTGACCTCGCCGGCGGGGCCGTATCCGGTGCCGCTGATCTCGGCTTCGCCGCCGGGGGTCCACAGGCGGAGGACGACCATGTTCCCCTCGGTCAGCGTGCCGGTCTTGTCGGTGCCCAGAACCGTCACCGACCCCAGCGTCTCCACGGCCGGCAGCCGCCTGATCAGCGCGTTGCGGGCCGACATCCGCCGCGCTCCCAGCGCCAGCGCGAGAGTCACCACCGCGGGCAGCGACTCCGGGACGGCCGCGACGACCAGGCTGATCGCGGCGATCACCATCAGCTCGGCCGGCTGGCCCCGGGCCAGCCCGATCGCCAGCACGATGGCGCACAGCACCACCGCCACCACCGCCAGTACCCGGCCGACGCCGGCCAGCCGCCGTTGCAGCGGGGTGAGCCCGGGCTCGGCACCCAGCAGCGCGGCGACCCGCCTCATCGAGCTGGCCGCCCCGGTGGCCGTTACCACGGCCCGGCCGCGCCCGCGCACCACCGTGCCGGCCGCCACCCCGTCGGCCCGTCCGCCGTCTTATCCACCGGGACCGACTCACCGGTCAGCGCGGCCTCATCCACCAGCAGTGCCGCGGCGTCAACTACGTCGGCGTCGGCGGGCACGATGTCGCCCTCGGCCAGCACCAGCACATCCCCGATGACCACCTCGGCGGCCGGGATCTGCCGCTGGCCGCCGTCCCGCAGCACCCGGGCTTCGGGGGCGGCCAGGTCCGACAGCGCCCGGATGGCCCGGCTGGCCTTGACCTCCTGAGTAACGCCCACAGCGGTGTTCACCACGATGACCAGCACGATGACCGAGGCATCGGCCAGGTCACCAGTCGCGATCGTCAGCACCGCGGCCGCGAGAAGCACGAGGATCAGCAGGTCGCGCAGCTGGCCGGCGACCAGCCGCCACCACGGGGCGCGGCGAGCCCGCGGCAACTCGTTCGGCCCGTACCGCGTCAGCCGGGCCGCCGCCTCCGCCGAGGACAGCCCGCCGTCTGCCGCCACGGCGGCCCGCGCGGCGCGGTCAGCCCCCGTGTCCCGGCCCGTGGCCAGCGATTGGCAGATCATACCTGTACCCTGCGCAGCAGGGGTGACAGAGGCCAGAGCGAGACGGCCCGGGCCGAGGTGGCCTTGGTCCCGGCCGCCGTTGAGACCGTCAGGTCGCTGCTCATCGCCGTACGCCCTGCAATTAACGGACGAATGGCTCTAGACGGCATCCTGCGCACAGACCAGCCTGAGTCCCAGGGGACTTGTTGCCTGGATCAGGTGGAGGGAGGTGCTGTCATGAGGCCTTTGCTCCCGTGGATCTCTGTCCCGCTGCTGCTTCTCGGCGCCGCCATGCTCATCGCAGGCATCGCCGCACCTTCCTTGTGGATGACCGCGGTGGGCGCCGCGCTGGTCATCATCAGCCGGCTGAAGCCGAGCGCCATGGGCCGGCGGTGACGATGCACCGGCAGTCGAAATGACGTCGGGAGTGACGGATACACCGAGATCGGGAGAGCCTTCGGTGGCCGGCGAGCTCGCGTGGCACACGCTCAGCGCCGGCCAGGTCCTGCACTCCGAAGGGGCAGACGCGCAGCGCGGCCTGAGTTCGGCCGAGGCGGCCGCGCGGACCCGGCGGTTCGGCCCCAACAAGCTCGCCGGAGGCAGGGCCGAGCCGCGCTGGCACGCGTTCGTCCGCCAGTACCGCGACCCGATGCAGCTCGTGCTGCTCGCGGCGGGCATCGGCAGCCTCTACCCGCTCAAGCAGTACGGCACGGGCATCCTGCTGATCCTGCTGACGCTGTTCAACGCAGTCATGGGCCTGCAGCAGGAGGGCAAGGCCGCCGCGGCCGTCGCCGCGCTGCAGAAGATGATAATCATCACGGCCAGGGTGAGGCGGGACGGTCAGCTGGCGGAGATCCCCGCCGGGCAGCTGGTACCCGGCGACATCGTCGCGATCCAGGCCGGTGACATCGTGCCGGCCGACGGGCGGCTGCTGCGCGCGGCGACGCTGGAGGTCGACGAGTCCGCGCTGACCGGGGGAGAGCCGCCGGTCACCAAGTCCGCCGACGCCGTAGCGGGCGCCGGCACCCCGCTCGGCGACCGGACCGACATGGTGTACATGAATACCCATGTCACCCGGGGCGCGGGCGAGTTCGTGGTCACCGCGACCGGGATGGCGACCGAGGTCGGCCACCTCTTCGGGATGCTGGCCGAAGAGCAGGCGGTCACGACCCCGCTCACCCGCCAGCTGGACCGGCTGTCCAAGCAGATCCTGGTGATCGCGGGCCTCGCGCTGATCGCGTCGATGGCGCTGAACCTGGCGCGCGGCGACACGTTCATCGCGGTCTTCAACGCCGCCGTCGCTTTCGTCATTGCCGCGATCCCAGTGGGGCTGCCCATGGTGGTCACGACCATCCTGGCCTGGGGACCGAGCGGCTCGCGGGCGGTGATGGTGCTGCTCGGTGCACGGGTGTCGGCGGGGCCGGTCGCGGTATTGCTGGAGTGCCATCCGGGCGGTCGTCGGCTGACCGGGCGGATCGTCGTGCTGCCCCGGCCCGGGCCGTGACCCTGCCGCGGATCTGTCAGTATCTGGGCCAACCGCAGGTCAGCATGCGCACGTTGTATCGGCGGGTCCGGCTGGTGGCGATCTGGCGGCGGCCCATGCTGCCGCCCGCGGCGACCCGGCCCATGACCACGTGGTGGCCGGATACGGCTCGGCTGATGGCACTGCCACGCCGGGAGGTGGTACTTGCCGAGGACGAGACGCACCTGAAACTGCTGCCGCATGTGCGGGCCAGATCGACGCTGCACTCAGGCATGGCTCCGGAGCGCTCGGTACGAGAAGATCGGTACCTCAGGGCTCGCGTTCCCGGCGGCCCGGCATGGCCCAGGCCTGGCCGGGGTGATCCGCCGGGCCTGCGCCTGAGCATGAACTGCTGGGAGGTCACGATGGCACGGCACCCGCTGGTCGGTTATCTGGTCTGGGCTCTCCTGTTCGGCGCCCTGTTCGCCTGGGAGGGCCTTTCCCTCGCCCGGGTTGGCAGTCTGCCAACCCTCAGCGACGTGTTCCGGGTGATCATGCGGTATCCGGTGGGACGGTGGGCGCTGTTCGCGCTGTGGTTGTGGGCGGGGTGGCACTTTTTCGTCCGTGGCTGGCACTTCCTGCTCCGGGCCTAAGCGCGGCGGGCTGCGGTCCCGTGCTGACGTCCTCGCTGATCCGCCAGGCGCTGGTCCCGATGCTGGCCGGCTACCTGCTGATCATGGCGACGCTCGGCTTCGGCTTGCGCCGCCTTCGCCGGTCCACGGCCGACAGCCAGCATGAGCGCAGCTTGACCGTCGGGCCGCCGGAAGGACCGGGTTCGGCCGCCGGATCGCGGCGCGGCTGGCTCGCGCTGGCCCGCCACGTTGCCGGCACGACCGTCGGCGGGTACCTGCTGCTGATGGCTGTCGTGCTCATCTACTACTACGGCGTCGCCCGGGTGGGAGGCGATTTCATCAAGAGCGCGTTCACCGGCACCGCGATGCTGATCGTGATCGCACTGCCGCTATGGGGGACTGCCTCATGGCTGACCGAACGGCACCGCGAGCGGGACAACGACACCACCGCTGGTGAACGTCGGGCGCACAATCTAAAGGTCCCCGGCCCGAAACCGTTGCCAGCGGTGGCATAGCGCTGGATCAACCACGGGACACCGCCGGACTTACCATTGAAGGCATGGCTTCCCGCTCAGGCTTCACCCCCGACGAGGCCCGCGCCGCGGGTGAGCGGATCGGCATCGACTGGGGCTCCGCGCCGTTTGATCTCGAGCAGTTCCGGATGGGGATGGACGTGGAGCTCGAGCATGGCGCGCGCGATCCGCAGACGAACGTCACCGACGATGACCTCATCATGACGGCGAAGATCGCGCGGGCCCACCTGAACGAGTTCCCGGACTACTACACCCGCCTGGCCAAGATGGAGGCCGAGGCAGAGGCCGAGGCGAACGGGAACGCCCAGGGCAAGTGAGCGCGGAAACGCGCCCATCGGCTGTTTGCCGGCACCCACTCAGCGCAAGCATCGTTTTCCGGACTGGCTGGACACGACGCGCGTTATTCATATCACGGAGTACCAGTAACCGGTCGCGCGCCCCGGCGTGGCCTCGGCTCGCTGGCCGCATTGCGGTTAGCAGACGCCTCAGCGGTCGGCGTGCAGGTCGCTCGGCCGCTGCCCAGCGCGACGCTCACCACGGTGTTGTCCAGGAAGGTCAAGAACAGCACGACCATGAGGACGGCCAGCGCGAGTGGCTGCCGGCCGTGCGGCACCGCCGCAGGCACACCGGCCCCGGGCCGTCCCCAACGGCGGCGCTCCAGTCAGGCATGACCTCACTTACGTGCGAGCTTTACCCGACAGCATCCGCCGCCGGACCGCCGCAGCCGAGAGCTGCTAGCCCCCGCCAGCCAGGACCTTCGCCCGCATCCGGCCCCGGCAGATGGCGCCCCGGCCCCTCTGGACCGGGACCTTGGTCTCGCTGATGCGGCCGGAACGCCCTATCGCACCGATCCGACGGACGATCACGATAGAGGTGAGCGGCGGAATCGGGCAGGCGTCCCGGCATACCCGGGTCCCGTGAGGAGGATCAGCTATGACCGCCAACCCCGTCGTGGCAGCCACGGACGGTTCTGCGGGATCACTGCGGGCGATCGAGTGGGCCGTCCGGGAGGCCGTGCTCCGCAGCGCCCCGCTGCGGATCACCTCGGCCGCATCG
>Ga0306923_10001976_pt1 | contig 18547 bp, 10 predicted proteins | sample sta12Can44000108_FD_203841 | JGI IMG/M metagenome (GOLD analysis project Ga0306923, IMG submission 203841) | Lab enrichment of tropical soil microbial communities from Luquillo Experimental Forest, Puerto Rico - statanox.12C.anox.44.000.108 (v2)... | ecosystem: Environmental > Terrestrial >... | reverse complement strand
CGGCGAACCGGTTGCCGGCGATCTATAGCGGCCGGGAATTCGTCGAGGCTGGAGGGCTGATCGGGTATTCGACGAATTATGACGATTTGTTGCGGCAGGCTGCGGGCTACGTCGACAGAATCCTAAAAGGCGAATCGCCAGGCGAGCTGCCGGCGCAACAAGCCGCGACGTTCGAGTTGCGGATCAACCTAGCCGCCGCGAAGGCACTCGAGCTGACCGTACCACCATCAATCCTTGCCCGCGCCGACGAGATCCTCGAATGAGGCGTCGTCTACACCCGGTAGGTGCGTCCATCGGACGAATTTCCCAAATGGCGCGCAGTCTCCGACACGAGCGCGCAATTTTCCGCACCCGCGGCGTAGCAGTACGGTTTTCCCGTACCGTCACGCTGACAGCGGCCGGGGCCTTTCTCGCTGAACCGTCGCGCGAACTATTGCAGTGAGGACTTTTAGCATGGTTTTACGTGACCAAGATCCCCAGCGACCCACTGGTTCCGTCGATGACGATGGCAGCCCACGCCATGACCAAAAGCGGAAGATATTCGAGCACCATTTCCTGTTCGGGAAATTGAGTGCCAGTGAAATCGATGCGTTGATCAACTATTCTCACGTCGAGCGCTATCGAGCCGGCCGCGAGATCTTCGCAAAAGGCTCGCCCGGCCAAAGCTTGATGGCAGTCCTGCGGGGGGGTGTTAAGATCAGTGCGCTTTCCGATAGCGGCAGGGAAATCGTTTTTACGATCTTCAACGCGGGCGAGATCTTCGGTGAAATTGCGCTGCTCGATGGCGACGAACGAAGCGCCGGCGCCACCGCGCTGACAGATTGCGAACTCTTGGTATTGAACCGGCGGGATCTTCTGCCCGTGCTCGAAAACCGGGCCGATCTTTGCATGATCCTCCTTAAAGTTCTGTGCCGCAAACTGCGGCTGACAACCGAACAGGTCGAGGACGTCATCTTTCGGAATCTCGAATCACGCGTCGCCAAAGCGCTCGTGCAGCTCGCCGAGGGCGTCGGTCTTCGTGGCGTCCATAGCCCCTCGGTCGAGCTGCACCTGTCCCAACGCGAGCTCGGCAACATGGCGGGCGGCAGTCGGGAAAGCATCAACAAACACCTTCAGATTTGGCACCGGCAAAGATTGATAGACCTCAGCAAGGGCTCGATCATGGTCCTGGACTTGGAGGCCATAAAACGCCTGATGTGAAGGAGGCAGCCGGTTCGCCGAACTGGCCGGGTGGTCATGTCAAAAATCGGATACTGTGTGGTACAGGAGTAGTAGTCTCGATTTCTTACGCTAGGCCGAACGATCGGAAGAACCTTGCCGCTCCATCTCGGTCCTGCGAATGGCCGGAATCGGCGTGCGCCGTGAAAAGGCAGCGCTTTCCAGACCTACATCCCCACCGGCGAAGGCTGGCTTTACCTGGCCGCCGTACTGGATCTGCATACCCCCAAGATCGTCGGCTGGTCGATGCGCGAGACGCTGCACACCGAAATCGCATTGAACGCGCTCACAATGGCGATCGTGCGGCAACGCCCACGACCGGGACTGATCCACCACTCCGATCGTGGCATTCAGTATGCTGCCGAGCTTATCGGTTGGCCCTCGCGCGATTAGGAATTACACCCTCGATGAGCCGCAAAGGTTATTGTCTGGACAACACGCCGATGGAGAGCTTCTTTCACAGCCTGAAGACCGAGCGGGTTCACCATCGGATTTATGGCACCCGCGCCGAGGCCCGCAGAGACTTCTTCCAATATATCGAGGGCTTCTACAATTCCCGTCGCCTGCATTCGGCCCTGGGCTACTTCAGCCCCGCGTTCGCTGAGCGTGTGGCGGCCTAACCCCGTCCACTTTTTTGGGGGAAGATCAACAGCAGCCGTTCGCCCTTGGTGGCGGCTAGCGTTGAAGTACGACGCCCCCGTGCGCAACGAGCCTTTGGGTCAGGCTCTGAGCTACGCGTCAACCACTTTGTAAACACCGCCTAACCGCTGCACATGCGCTTCAGCGCCTGCCACTCCGCTGCCGCGAGCAATGCGGGCCCGGTGGCGGGTATGTCGTCGGCTTCCAGCATGGCCATGCGGTCCGGGGTCAGAGGATGGTCGCGCAGGATCGACGGGATCCCGTCCTCGCCGGTTCCGGTGATCCGCTGCAACAGCGCACCCATTGGCGTGGCCGGGCGACCGAGCGAGTGCATCACCTTCACTGCGAACGCGTCGGCGGCAGTTTCGGCGGCACGCGAATGCGAGGCGCTGAGCACCAGCCGCCCAGTCATCAGCACTACGCCCGAACCTGTTACGTCGCCAAACAACAAGCCGACCAGAAACGACGTGCCGCCCTCGCGCAGCAGCCGCCGTAGCCCGTCGCGATGGGCTACATGGCCGAGTTCGTGCGACAGAACGGCGGCGAGCTCGTCCGGGCTCTGCGCCCTGTCCAGCAACCCGGACAAGACGTAGACCCTGCCGCCCGGCAGCGCGAACGCATTCGGCACCTTCGAACGCAGCAGCACCGGCTCGGGCGCAATCGGCAACCGTGCAGCCTCCTGCAGCCGTCCGACCAGCTTGTGCAGCGCGGCGTCGCCGTCCGGGTCCTCGCATTCAGCCCCGAACAACGCGCGCACGCGCGTGTCGACTGCATCGCCGAGCGGCTTTTCCCAGGCGTAGGGAAGAACAACCGTCAGGCGGTCGGCGAGGAACGGCATGCCGAACCACACCATCGCCAGGATGGCGGCCGCTGCTGCGAGCGAGGCGGATACGATGCGTGGTACCGAAACGGCCGAAACACCGCCGGGGCCGTCGAGCGCTGGGCACCGGCGCAGAATATCGGCCCGAATTGCCGGATCGCGCAGCTCCAGCCGCGCCAGCGGCGGCGCAGTGGTACACGCGAGGCGCAGCGCTCCTTCCGCGCCATCGACCCGGCGGATCGCGTTATAGGGCCAGGATGCCAACGACCGGCCAGCAGGGGCGTCGGTTTCGGCGATCAGCAACTGGTCGCCGAAGGTCAGCGCGACCGTCCGGCGCCGGCTGGATCGGCCATCGAAGAACACCGCCGGCTCCATGTGCGAGCCGCTAGAGGCCAAAGTCGAGACCGTCCGCCAGCCCTTCGCCAAATGCGCTGACGACGTCGCCGGCGGCCGCGACGTCGGCCGCGCAGGCGATGTTGATGACGGCGCAAGCCGCCACCACCCGCTGCCAAACCCGATGTAATGCGTAGATGCGCGCGAGCACGCCCAAGACGATTCCCAGCACCAGATACATCGCCAAATAGGCGGCGAAGCCCCAGACCGGCAATCGCCCGTGCAGGAGCATCTCAAATGCCCCGCCGACCGGCGCCGGGGAATGCAGCACAGCCGTCAACCCCGCGGCGGCTGCCGCGTAGCCGAGGAATACGAGCAGCCCGAGGCCGGTCAGTTTCCAATAGGTTCCGATCAGGCCGCCGGGCCGTAGGCGGCAGGCCACCGCTATGTTGCCGAACCGGATGCCGGCCGTCCACCAAGCCCATTCCTTGGCGCGGCGAACGGCGTGCAGAAACGGTAGAGCAACGAGCCCGAGACACCCCAGCACGATCGCGTACCCCGCGACCATGCCGCTACCCGCATCGCCCGACGGAGGGGGTCGCTGTCCGCCACCCCCGGTGGTCGAGAATTCAGCGACAAATCCGCCGAACAGCAGCAGCCACGGCAACAACCCGAGCAGCCACACCCACCAGACGCGCTTGAACAATTGCCAGCCGGTGGCTTCGAACCGGCCGGGCAGACTGCCGTACAGCGTATGGCGCAGTTTGTAGCGCTCGAGTGCTGCCGATTGCCAGGGATAGGCGAAGCCCAAACTCGGCACCAGCACGGGCCACCACAAGACCGACCGCGCGGCATAGGACCAGCCCGACCCGGTCATCCAGAAGCGCACCCCGCGCCATATCGTACGGGTCAGCCGGTAGCGCCTCGCCCGGTAGGCGGCGAACCGGCCAAAGGCGAGAAGCAGAAGATAGAGCGGCAGACTGGCGAACGCCTTGTATCGCTCGAATTCGAGACCGAGCACGAAATAGGCCAGGAACAGCGGTCCCAGCACGCTGATCGCGATCAGGAAGCCGAACAGCAGCTCCTTGGCGCGGCCGATATATTCGAGCGCGTCGCCGTCGATCTCGGTATGCGACCAGAGGTGCCGGCGGATGTCGGTGGTCAGCCAGAACCGATAAAAGCCGAAAGTGATCAGCTCGAGCAGCGCGCCGCGGGTGACCAGCCGGCGGAAAACGCCGTTGTTTCCGGTGAAAGCGAGCGGCGCGTCCGGGACGATATCGGTGGAAATGGCAGCGACGGACATCCTACCAAGCGTTCCGCAAGATCGTAAAGAATGGGTAAAGAGCGCTCGGCCGCTCGGGGTGGGCCGGTCGCCAGCGTCCGCCCCGGCGGATCACATACCCGCCGCAATCTCGGTGTAAATTCGGGTCGGCTAGGGTTGGCAAGAGCCTACGACGAAGCTCGTCGGCATTTCCCGGTTATTTCCCGGTTGCGGGCGTTATCCGGGAATTTGATTGGGCGCAAAGTCCCGGTTTCGCGCCAGAAATCGCTACGCAACTGTTCTCTAACTATCTGGTATAGCTAAGATTTCACGCGAAGACCTCGAGCTGCGACCCGTTATGTGCGGGAATTTTCCCGGTTTAACCGGGAACCTCGGCGCGCGCAGATCAGAGCAGGTGGCCGCTGCGCGTCGCCTTGGTGCGCAGGTAGCGCTGGTTGTGGCCGTTGAGGGAAAGACGTGCGGCACCCGTTCGGCGACATTATAGAAGCGCCACACGCCATCGACCTTCGTCTTGAGAATTTCGCCGCCAAGGACTCTTTGACGGACGAGGGCGGTGAGGCTGCACTGGCCGGACGCCGGGTTTTTGCGGTGTCCATTTGCGCCCTGTCTCGATTGACCAGCAGGCTCGAAGCACATGATATAGGGCAAGCGGGTGCACCAATTTTGCCCTCTCTAGCTCGAGTTACGAAAGATCACGAACTCAACCTCCCTGCAAAGTCGGTTGCTCGCGGACACCTGATGCTCCGTGACAATCCCACTGGATCGTACCTGGAAGCGCGCCTTCGGCGCGAGGTCCGCGGCGAGGTGCTGTTCGATCCGTTCAGCCGCGGGCGTTATGCGACCGATGCCTCGATCTACCAGATTGAGCCGTTGGGGGTGGTCGTGCCGAAGAGCCGCGAGGATGCGGCGGCGGCGATCGCGATCGCGCGCGAGGAAGGGGTGCCGGTATTGCCGCGCGGTGGTGGCACGTCGCAATGCGGCCAGACGGTGGCGCGGGCGCTGGTCATCGATTGCAGCAAATATCTCGACCGCGTGGTCTCGGTCGATGTCGAAGGCCGCCGCGCGCGGGTCGAGCCCGGCGTCGTGCTCGACCGGCTCAACCGGCTGCTGCGCCAACACAAACTGTTCTTCCCGGTCGATCCGTCGACGGCGAGCCGTGCGACGTTGGGCGGCATGACCGCCAACAACAGCTGCGGCTCGCGCTCATTGCGCTACGGCAACATGGTGCACAATGTGCGCGGCATCGACGCGCTGCTCGCCGACGGCAGCCTAGCGTGGTTTGGCGAGGTCCCGGGCAATTTCGACGACAGCGCGATGCCCGAGCGCTACCGCGACCTGGTGCGCAGGATGCGCGCGTTGCACCGGCGCGAGGCCGACGAGATCGAGCGATGGTTCCCGAAAGTGCTGCGCCGGGTCGGCGGCTACAACATCGACAGCGTCGACGACAATGGTCATAACATGGCGCGGCTTCTGGTCGGCTCCGAAGGCACGCTCGCCTTCTTCAACGAGATCGAGCTCGAATTGCAGCCCATCCCGGCGCACCGGGTGCTCGGCATCTGCCATTTCCCGAGCTTTTACGGCGCGATGGCCGCGACCCAGAAGATCGTCGAGCTGGGCCCGAGTGCGGTCGAACTGGTCGACCGCACGATGATCGAATTGTCGCGCGACATCCCGATGTTCCGCCCGATCGTCGACCGCTTTGTGCAGGGCGAGCCGGCGGCGATCCTGCTGACCGAGTTCGCCGGCGACGACCCGCCGGAAAACCTCCGCCGCCTAAAGGCGCTCGGCGAATTGATGGGGGATCTCGGCTTGTCGGGTGCGGTGGTCGAGGCGGTCGAGCCGGCCTTTCAGCAGGCGGTCTGGGAGGTTCGCGCGCAGGGCCTCAACATCATGATGTCGATGAAGGGCGACGGCAAACCGGTCTCGTTTCTCGAGGACTGCGCGGTCAGGCTCGAAGATCTCGCCGATTACACCGACCGCCTGACCCGGATCTTCGAAAAGCACGGCACCTACGGCACCTGGTACGCGCACGCCTCGGTCGGATGCCTCCATGTCCGCCCGGTGCTGAACGTCAAGCAGGAGCTCGAGGTCAAAAAGATGCGGGCGATCGCCGAAGAGGCCTTTGCGATGGTCCGCGAATATAAGGGCTCGCATTCGGGCGAGCACGGCGACGGGCTCGTGCGCTCGGAGTTTCACGAGGCGATGTTCGGCGGGCGCATCGTGCGCGCCTTCGAGGAGGTCAAGGATAGCTTCGATCCCGAGGGCGTATTCAACCCCGGCAAGATCGTCCGCGCGCCCAAGATGGACGACCGCAGCCTCTTTCGCTTCACGCCCGGCTACCGGCAATTGCCGATCGACACCGCGCTCGACTGGTCGGAATGGGGCGGGTTCCCGGCGGCCGCCGAGATGTGCAACAACAACGGCGCCTGCCGCGCCCGCGATGCCGGCGCCATGTGCCCGTCGTTCCGCGCGACGGGCGAGGAGCAGCATCTGACCCGCGGCCGCGCCAACACCTTGCGGCTGGCATTATCCGGCCAGCTCGGACCCGAGGCGCTGGTCTCCGACGACATGCACGAAACCATGGCGCTTTGCATCTCGTGCAAGGGCTGCAAGCGCGAATGCCCGACCGGTGTCGACATGGCGCGCATGAAGATTGAGTTTCTGCACCACTACCACCGCCGCCACGGTCTTACCGCACGCGACCGGTTGATCGCCTATCTGCCGCGCTATGCTCCCTATGCGGCACGCTTCGCACCGCTGCTGAATCTGCGCAACCGCATGCCCTCTCTCGCCCGGCTCGGAGAGCGGCTATCGGGGTTGAGCGCCCGTCGTAAACTGCCGGAATGGGCGCCGCGTCACTACCGCAGCGCCGACCCCCACCCTACCCCTCCCCTGGTTCCGGAGGAGGGAAGGGAGGGGGACCGCGAGGTCGTGCTGCTGGTCGACACCTTCAACCGCTATTTCGAGCCGGAAAACGCCCGCGCCGCCGAGCGTGTCCTGGCGCGCGCCGGCTACCGCGTCGTCAGTTCGGACCCGCCAAACGGCCGCCCATTATGCTGCGGCCGCAGCTTTCTCGCGGCGGGTCTCGTCGACGAGGCGCGGCACGAGGCGAGACGCATGCTCGATGTGCTCGCGCCCTATGTCGCGGCCGGCACACCGATCGTCGGGCTCGAGCCCTCCTGTGTACTGACGCTGCGCGACGAGTTGTCGGCGATCTTGCCGGGCGCAGCAACAAACGCGCTCGCCGAGCGGGCCCGGCTGTTCGAAGAATTCGTCGGCAGCGAGCGGGAGGCCGGCCGCTTCGCGCTTCCGCTCGCCGCGATGGAAGGCCGGACCGCGTTGCTGCACGGGCATTGCCACCAGAAGGCGTTTGCGACGGTCGGTGCGGCGGTGAAGGCGTTGCAGCTGATCCCCGGCCTCGCCGTCGAGACCTTCGATTCAAGCTGTTGCGGCATGGCCGGGTCGTTCGGCTACGAGGTCGAGCATTACGAAATGTCGCTGAAGATCGGCGAGCTCGGCGTCTTGCCGGAGATGCGGGCAGCACCCGCCGAGACGCTCCTTGTCGCCAACGGTACCAGCTGCCGTCACCAGATCGCCGACACCATCGGCCGCGAGGCCCGCCATCTCGTCCGCATTCTCGACGATGCGTCGAGGATGGCAAAGGCTACACGGGAGCCGTTTCCAGGCGGCTCTCCGCCGCCTCGCTGATGATGCGGGCGAGTTCGGGCTGGCGCCCGAGCAGCTGACGAAAATCGACGATGTCGAGGCGCAAGAGCGTGCAATGTTGCGTCGCGATGATCGTGGCATTGCGCGGCTCGCCGGTAAGCAACGCGACTTCGCCAAAGAAGTCTCCCGCTCCAAGACAGATCGCTTCCGGAAGCAGGCGGATTTCGACCTCGCCCGAGACGACAAAATACATGCAATCGCCGCGCTCGCCGCGCCTTATGATGGCCGCTCCGGCCGGATAATCGCGCGGCCGCAGCAGCTGGGCGACATCGGCGATGACGGCAGCGCCGACATTGTGGAAGAACGGAACCTTGGCGACGAGGTCCCAGGTCCGCAAAAACTCGCGCCGCCGCGTTTCCTCGAAATAGCCGGTCGCGAGAATGCCCGCCCACAGGGCGATGACGGCAATGCCGCTGAGCATGACGAGGCCGGACAATATCCGGCCGAGTGCGGTCTTTGGCACGACATCGCCATAGCCGGTGGTCGTCATCGTGACGATCGCCCACCACAGCGCCGCCGGGATCGAGCCAAAGACTTCGGGCTGGGTCGAGCGTTCCAATAAATAGGCGAGGCTCGCCGCGAGCAGTAAAAGGATGCCAAAGCCGAGAAGCACCGAGAGCAAGGCTTGCCGCGCGTTGGTGATCACCCGCTCCAGGCTCGCCAAACCCGGGGAGTAGCGCACGAGCTTGAAGGCCCAGATGAACGCGAACAGGCTTGCATGGCCGGGATCGAAAGCGACGTCGAGCACACCCGGAAGGGCGCCGAGAAAATCGAAGACGCCGCCGAGCGAGGTGGCCCAGGCGAGCCGCGACTGCCACTTGCCGCGGGCCGCGGCACCGGGAGCCCCGGGTGCAGCGACCAAACGCAGCACGTATTCGGCAAAGAAAAACGCGCAGACGATCTGAAACCCGGCATTCAGCGCGTCGTTGTAGGCCACGCGCCACTCCGCCACCGTGTCTGCAAGCATAATGCCGATCCCGGCCGCGACCATCGCATGGTGCACGCCGCGGAAGACCTGCGCCGCACGGTCGCGAGTCTCCGGCTGCAGCAGTTGGTAGAGCCGGCGCTCGTCCATGCCGCATTCTAGAGGTTCGGCGGACCGCCCGGAATAGGGGGCATCCTTTCCGAGCCGAGGCCGCTTTCTCTCGGCGCGGCAAGCTGCTTCGGGACAGTCGGGGCGTCGTTCCCGCGCCGTGCGTTTTCTGATATAGAGGGAGCGATTGCGGGGGACGGTGGCAATTTTTCCGAATAATCGGCGCGCCCTTTTCGCCTTTGTCCACGACGTGCTGATGGCGGCGCTGTCGGTGGTGGTGTCGCTCTATTTGCGGCTCGGCGGTGACATCGTCCACTACAAGCCGCCGCTGACGATCACCTATATCCTGAGCTTTACGCTGATCGCCGCCGGCGTCTTTCTGCTGACTGGGCTCTACCGCGGCATCTGGCGTTACGCTTCGCTTCCCGATCTGTTCAACATCGCCCGCGCCGTGACCCTCGCGGTCGCGGTCTTCCTGCCGGTGATGTTCGTCCTCACCCGCCTCGAAGCGCTGCCGCGGTCGACGATGCTGATCGATTGGTTCGTGCTGGTAGCACTGTTGGGGGCACCGCGGCTCGCCTATCGGCTGTTCAAGGATCGCGGCCTCGATCACATTTTCGAGCGCGCCAAGCATCCGAGCGTTCCGGTGCTGCTGATCAGCACCAAGGACGGCGCCGACACCTTTATTCGCGAGATGACGCGCGACCCGCGCGCGGTCTACCGCGTGGTCGGCGTGCTCGCCGACACGCCCTCGCGCGTCGGCCGCGAGATCTATCGTGTGCCGGTGCTCGGCACGATCGATACCCTCGAAGCGGTGGTCGAGCGGCTCGACCGGCGCGGCCGGCGCCCGCAAAAGCTGATCGTCACCGCACAGAATTTTTCCGGTGCGCAAATCCGCGGGCTGCTCGAGCGCGCCGATGCGCTGGCGATCCCGCTGGCGCGGCTGCCGCGGCTCACCGACTTTCGCCGCAACCTCGACGACGCCGAACGCGCGGTCGAGCCGATCGCGCTCGAGGATCTGCTAGGCCGGCCGCAGGCAGTGCTCGACCGCGACGCGATGACCCGGCTGATCGCCCGGCACCGGGTGCTGGTCACCGGCGCTGGCGGGACGATCGGCGCCGAGCTCGCCCGGCAGATCGCCGCCTTTTCGCCCGCCCGCTTGGTGCTTCTCGACAATGGCGAATACGCTCTCTACGCGATCGATGCGGAGCTGCGCGAGCGCTTTCCGGAGTTGGCACTGTTGCCGCTGCTGCGCGACGTGCGCGAGCGCCAGCAGGTCGAAGAGGTGATATCCGCCGAACGGCCCGAGATCGTGTTTCACGCGGCCGCGCTCAAGCACCTGCCGATGGTCGAGAGCAACCCGATCGAGGGTGTTTTGACCAACATCATCGGCAGCCGCAATGTCGCCGAAGCGGCGCGGGCCTTTGGCGCCTCGCTGGTCGTAATGATCTCGACGGACAAGGCAGTCAACCCGACCAGTGTCTTGGGCGCCACCAAACGCCTGGCCGAGAGCTTCTGCCAGGCGCTCGATCTCTACGAGGGGCGCCGCCGCGCCGCCTATGCGCAGGGGACCCGCTACGTCACCGTGCGTTTTGGCAATGTGCTCGGCTCTACTGGATCGGTCGTGCCATTGTTCGCTCGCCAGCTCGCCGCTGGCGGGCCGCTGACCGTAACCGATCCCGAGGTCGCCCGCTTTTTCATGACCGTGCGCGAGGCGGTCGAGCTGGTTTTGCAGGCCTCGGCACTGGCACCCGCGGCCGAGACGACCGACACGCGCGGCAAGATTTTCGTCCTCGACATGGGCGAGCCGGTCAAGATCGTCGATCTGGCGCGCCAGATGATCCGCCTCGCCGGGCGGCGTCCCGACGAGGACATCAAGATCGAGTTCATCGGTCTGCGCCCCGGGGAAAAGCTGCACGAGGAGCTGTTTCATCCGGCCGAGCCGCCGATGCCGACGGCGAACCCGGCGATCCGGCTCGCCGCGCCGCGCACCGCCGACTACGCGATGCTGGTGCGCTCGATCGACGAGCTCGAGGAGAACGCGCACCTGCGCCGTGAGGATCGGATGCTCGAGATCCTCGGGCGCCTGGTGCCCGAATACCGCCGTAGCACCACCAGGCCGAGCGCCGCCGCGGCATCGGGGGATTGAGCCGTCAGGCCCGCCGGCATTGCCTGACCTCCTCAGGTCAGCATCCGCTCCAGCGCCTCCAGGGTGTCGGCCTCGCCGACCGGCTTGTCCCAGCGGATGCGGTGGATGCGCGGAAAGCGCATCGCCACCCCGGATTTGTGGCGGCTCGAACGGTGCACGCTGTCGAACGCGATCTCGAGGACGATTTCCGGCGAAACCTCGCGCACCGGCCCCCAGCGTTGCACGGTGTTGTTGCGCACCCAGCGGTCGAGACGCAGCAATTCCTCGTCGGTGAACCCCGAATAGGCCTTGCCGACCGGCACCAGCTCGTCGCCGCGCCAAGCCCCGAACGTGTAGTCGGAATAAAACGACGAGCGTTTGCCGTGGCCGCGCTGGGCATACATCAGCACCGTGTCGAGGGTCAGCGCGCCCCGCTTCCACTTGAACCACGGGCCCTTCGGCCGACCCGAGACATAGGCCGAATCGGCCCGCTTCAGCATCAGCCCTTCGATGCCGCGCTCGCGCGCGCCGTCGCGCAATTCGCGCAGCTCGTCCCAGCCGGCGAACGGCACCAGCTGCGACAAGTCGAGACCCGGCCGAGGCTCTTTCGCGTACCATGATTCGAGCCGCGCCCGGCGCTCGGCAAACGGCAACCCGCGCAGATCCTCCGCATCCTCGCGCAGGATATCGTAGAGCCGCACCGCGGCGGGGTGGTCGCGCAGGAGCTTGGGGTTCGGGGTCTGGCGGTTGAGCCGTTGCTGCAGCTCGTTGAACGAGGCGACTGCGCCGTCGCGCAGGACGAGGAGCTCACCGTCGAGGGTGACCGCGGCCGGCATCGCCTCGACAACCTCGGGAAAAGCAGCGCCGATGTCGTCGCCGGAGCGCGAGTAGAGCCGCCTCTCGCCGCCACGGGCGACGAGCTGAACGCGGATGCCGTCCCATTTCCATTCGGCGAGGTAGTCGTGCGGGTCGAGACCTTCGAGCTCCGCATACTCGAGCGGCTGGGCCAGCATCAGCGGGCTGAAGGTCGGCAGATCCGCGGTCTGCGGGGCCGGCTGGCGGCCTTCGAGCCAATCGAACAGCGGCAGGTAAGGGGGCGCCAGCCCGTGCCAGACCTCTTCGATGCGCTCGACCCCGACCCCGCCCCATTCGGCCAGCGCGATCTTGGCCAGGCGCGCCGACACACCGATGCGCAGACTGCCGGTCACGAGCTTGAGGAGCGCCCAGCGCCCGGTCGCATCGAGCGCGTCGAGCCACGGCGCGAGCAGGTGGCCGACCTCGCCGCGGCTGGCGCGTTTGAGCTGATCGACGATCTCGGCGAGGCTCGGAACGACAATCTCGGCGCCGACAGCCTCGGGCCAGATCAGCGAAACGGTCTCGGCGAGGTCTCCGACGAAATCATACGACCACCCGAGGAGCTCCGGGTCGACTCGTGTGGCGGCAAGCGCGTGGACCTGGCTCGGCTTGGCCGCATCGAATACCAGCTCGCCGGTCAAGGCGGCCAAGGCCCAGCCGCGCTCCGGGTCGGCCACCGTGGCGAAATATTCCCGCATCAGCCGCAACTTGCCATTGCGCGACGGGGTGAACAGCAGCGCGTCGAGGAGCGCGGCGAATCGGTTCACATTCGCCCCTCACCCCTCCCTCTCCCCGCAAGCGGGGAGAGGGAGGGGCCCGCGGATCCCCGGATCCGGTCCGGGGAGGAGGGTGAGGGGCTGAAGCGGCTCACTCGTCCTCCTCGAAGCCCGCGAGGGTCAGCGCCCGGGCCCGATAGCCTTTTTGGGTCGCATGGTGGACGAGCGCCTCCTCACGGCCATGCGTCACCCAGATCTCCTCGGCCGCGACCTCGTCGATCGTCGCGGTCAGCTCGTCCCAATCGGCGTGGTCGGAGATCACCAGCGGCAGCTCGACACCCCGCGCCTTGGCTCGCTGGCGCACCCGCATCCAGCCCGAGGCCATCGCCACCAGCGGCTCGGGTAGCCGTCGCGACCAAAGGTCGGCGGTGGCGGCGGGCGGCGCCAGCACGATGCGGCCCTTGAGCGCCTCGCGGGCAATCGCGGCGAGCGGCAGCACCGGCCCGAGCCGGACGCCGAGGGTTTCATAGAGCTCGGTGAGCTTGATCAGCGCGCCGTGCAAAAACACCGGCTCCTGGTATCCCGCCTGCCGTAGCAGCGCCAGCACCCGCTGGCACTTGCCGAGCACGTAGACCCCGACGAGGTGGCAGCGTTCCGGAAAGAGGACCAGCGAATGCAACAGCTTGTCGATCTCCTGGAGATCCGGCGGATGGCGGAACACCGGCAACCCAAAGGTCGCCTCGGTGATAAAGACATCGCAATTGCAGGGCTCGAACGGCGCGCAGGTCGGATCCGGGCGGCGCTTGTAGTCGCCGGAGATCACGACCCTGCTGCCATGATAAGCCAGCACGATCTGGGCGCTGCCGAGCACGTGGCCGGCCGGCGCGAACCGTACCGTAACACCACCTATAACGACGCTTTCGCCGTAGCCGAGCGGCTGCATTGAGCCACCGGCCGCCTCGCCGTAGCGCTCGCGCATGATCGCGATCGTGCCGGGGGTGGCCAGCACTCGACCGTTGCCGGAGCGCGCATGATCGCCGTGGCCATGGGTGATCACCGCCCGCGGCACCGAGTGCAGCGGATCGATGTAAAAATCGCCGGGCTCGCAGTAGAGCCCACCCGGTGTCGTCTTGATCCAGGTCGCGGGCCGCGGCGCGGACAGCGAGACCGGCCGGCGGTCGCTCACACCAGGCGTTGGATGGCGGCGAGGTCGCGAATCGCGATCGAGCCTTTGCTTAAGTCGATGAAGCCTGCCCTGTGCCAGGCCTGCAGCGTTTTATTGACGCTCTCCCGGCTGCAGCCTGCGATATTGCCGAGCTCGCGTTGCGACAGGTGAAGGTCGACAGACAAACCCTGGACGCTGTGCAGGCTGGCGCTCTCGACGAGGTGGAGCAGGGCTTTCGCGATCCGTGATTCGAGATGCCGAAATAGCACGTCCTCGACCTGCTCAGTGGTCTGACGCAGCCTCTGGCACAGCACCTTGAGCAGTATCAGGCAAATGTCCGCCCGCTTCTCCAGGATCGGCATAAAGTCTCTGCGATGCAACACCAAGAGTTCGCAGTCGTTCATCGCCACCGCATCTGTAGATCGCGCTTCGCCGTCCAGCAATGCAATCTCGCCGAAGCAGTCACCGGGGTTCATCAGGTTGAAGACGACTTCCTTTCCCTCGGCAGAGACCGAGCTCATTTTGAGGGTTCCGCGCAATACCGCCATCATGCTCGACCCTGGCGAGCCCTTCGCGAAGACCTCGCTGCCCGCGGGATAGCGCTCGACCCTCGCGTAATGCAGGAGGGTGTCGATCTCATCGCCGCTCAATTTCCCGAGCAGGAAATGGCGCTCGAATATCTGCCGCTTTTCTTCGTATGTCGGGCTGGCCATGGCAGTCCTCGTCAACAAGCGGTGACGCCGCGGGCGGGAATGTCCGCACGCCGTTCGCTTCCCCGCAACGAACGCGGAGACCGGCCGCCGGCCGGCGCTAGCGCCGAGGCGCCTGGTAACGCGTTAACCGACGCTCATGATAGATCGTCTTGTCGATAATCGTCTCGCGCAATTTGCTCGGATCGGTTTCCGAATACGCCGCGCAGGCGACGCAGCAAGGGCAACCGCTCAGCCGACCGACGCGACTGCTCGGTGTCGATGCCCGGCCGGTCGCTCGCTTGCTCGAGCCCGGCCCACTCGCATACCTGCTTGGCCTCAGCTTCCTCCAGCCAGCGCAGAAATGTGGGCTTGCGGCTGGTCACGGCAAACTCTCCGAACCTGTGGACCCAACGATAGAGGGCGGGCATACCACCGGGTACGGAGCGGTGCTGTGAGGTTGGTCACACTCCGTAGAAAAATTTGCGTTTTCCTGAGTATCCAGGCCGTCTCTCGCCGCCGCTGACTCTCCCGCTAGGCGGGTCCCTCCCTCTCCCCGCTCGCGGGGAGAGCCCCGGGACGGCCGCCCGCCAGGGTGGGCGTTCCGGGGGTGGGGTGAGGGGCCATCGGGGCCGACGGCTCGGGAAGCTGGCGCGCCCGGACCGCAACCGGCAAAAAGTTGAACGAACGAGAGCTTCGGATTAGGTTCAGGTGTTGCGTTCACGCGCCACCCTGGCGCTGCTTCGCAAAGGCGCGGCATGAGATGCTCTCGGTGCGACGCCGACAACCTTGCCGGTATGAGATTTTGCGGCGAGTGCGGGGCGCCGCTAAAATTTGCATGTCCGTCATGCGACGCGATCAACCCTGCTGAAAACCGTTTCTGCGGCAGGTGCGGGACGCCGTTAGACGGGCCCGGACTGCGCGATTCCGCTGTGGTGGACCCCTACACGCCCCGGCCGCTTCCGGGCGCGTTGCCGCGAGCTAATCGTTCCGGCGAGATGAAGCAGGTCACGGTCTTGTGCTGCGACATCGTCGGCTCCACGCCGCTCACCGAACGCCTCGGGCCCGAGGTGATGCGCGACCTCGTCGCCACGTTTTTGGAGGCGAGCCTTGCCGAGGTTCATCGTTACGGCGGCACCTCGCCGCAATTTACCGGCGACGGGTTTTTGGCTCTGTTCGGCGCTCCAGTCACCTACGAGGACCATGTCAGGCGTGCTCTGCTGGCGGCCGTTGCCATCCGGCGCGCGCTCGGCGGCGACGATGAAGCGGCAGGCACTGGTCGACTGAACCTGCCGGTGCGGATCGGCATCCATACCGGACCCGTCATTTTTGGCCCGCTCGGTGAAGGCCTGCCGATGGACCGCACGGTAATCGGCGACACGGCGAATGTTGCCGCAAGACTCCAGCAACAGGCCGAGCCGGGCGCGATCCTGCTGAGTGAGTCAATCCGCTTGTCGGCTCAGGGTTACGCCCGGGTCGAAGCGATTGGGCCGCTCGCGCTCGTGGGTAGAGCCGACTCGATCCTGGCTCATCGACTGCTCGGAGTGTCGCACCGGCGCTCGGCACTCGACGAGGAGGCATCGGCGCACACAACGGAATTCGTCGGACGCGACCACGAACTTGCCGTTCTGAACAAATTTCTTCGTCTGGTCGAAAACGGCCAGGGACGTGCAGTCGGCGTGGTCGGCGAGCCGGGGATCGGCAAGTCCCGGCTGCTCGCCGAATTCCACCGCCAGCTCGCGGCTGACAGCGTTACCTGGGTCGAGGGAAGGTGTCTCTCCTACGCGACGTCGATCCCGTATTGGCTGATCATCGACGTGCTGCGCAGCAATTGCGGGATCGTCGAGACCGATACGCCGGAGGCGATCGCCGAAAAGTTACGTTTCAGCTTGCGCGGTGCGGGGCTGGACCCCGAGGAGGACGGACCCGTCCTTTTGCATCTGTTGGGGATCGCGGACACCGGCAGGCCGCCGCCGCAGTTGAGCCCGGAGGCGGTCAAGGGCAAGATTTTCGAGGTGCTTCGTCGGCTCGCCATCCGTAGCAGCGAGCGGCGGCCACTGGTTTTGGTGCTCGAGGATCTACACTGGGTCGACAGAGCATCCGAAGAGCTGCTCGCAATCCTGACTGGGGATATGTCGAGCGCTCCGGTCTTGCTGCTCGCCGCCTATCGGCCGGGCTACCAGCCACCGTGGCTGGACAAATCATATGCCGGACAAATCCCGCTAAACCCGCTGAGCCGCGAGGACAGCTTTCGCGTGGTGCGCTCGGTGGTTCGTCCGGAGCGGCTCGTCGACCAGATGACCGAGGACATCGTCGCTAAGGCCGACGGCAACCCACTCTTTCTCGAGCAGCTGGCGCTGCATGTGGGCGAGGCGAGCGGGCTGCGGTCGGTGCTGATGGTTCCGAGTACGATCCACGATGTCGTGATGGCCAGAACCGATCGATTACCGGAGGAGACAAAGCAGCTTCTCCAGACTGCGGCGGTGATCGGCCGGGAAGTTCCCGTGCGCCTGTTGCGAACGCTATGCGGCGAGGGTGCCCCAATCGGGAGCCGGATGCGCGAGTTGAGGCGCCTCGAATTTGTCTATGAGCGGGTCGAGCCGGAAGGGACCGTATACCTCTTTCGCCACGCGCTGACGCGGGAAGCGGTGTATGGCAGCCTGCTCGAGCGCGATCGCCGGAGCCGCCACGGCGCCGTCGGGCGTGCTCTCGAAGGGCTCTATGCCGGGCGCATCGACGAAGTCTCAGAGATGCTGGCACTTCACTTTGGCTGCAGCGACGAGGCTGAAAAGGCGGTCGATTACGCGATCCAGGCGGCAGAGAAGTCGCAGCGGCGCTGGGCCAACAACGAGGCGCTGGCGTATTTCAACGACGCGTTCCATCGGCTGGAGGCCATGCCGGACACGACCGAAAACCGGCTGCGCCGCGTCGACGCGGTGCTCAAGCAGGCCGAGGTTAAGTTTGCACTCGGCCAGCACATCGAACAGATCCAAGCCTTGGACGGAATTCGTGGCGTCGTCGACCTGATCGACGATCCACGTCGTCGCGCTACCTGGCATTACTGGCGGGGGTTCTTGCATACTTTGGCCGGCGGTCGGCCGAACGTAGCGATCGAACACTGCAACGAGGCTTCAGCGATCGCGGCAGCAGCCAGCTTGGATGAAATCAAAGCCTTTGCCGACTCCTGCCTAACCGGGGTGTACATGATTGCCGGCAGATTCCGCGAAGCGATCGAGGCTGGCGATCGCGCCGTCTCGATTTTCGAGGCGCGGGGTAATCCGTGGTGGGCGAGTCGCACCTTATGGTCCTTGATCCAGACCGGAATCTATCTCGGCAAATGGGGTGTCAGCCTTTCCTATTGTCGCCGCGCGCTTGCACACGCCGAGAAGCTGGGCGACTTGCGCCTCAGGGTAGTCGGTCTATACCGCACGGGGTCTGCATACATTCAGCAGGGAGAAACCGACCGCGGATTACGCTATTGCGATGAAGCCCTCGCTCTCAAGCCTATCCCCTATGACGTAGCGATGGCCAAAGTGTTCCGAGGATACGGACTGATTAAAGCCGGTCGGCCAGATAGTGGCATTGCCGACCTGAGCGAGGCGATCTCTTGGCTGGAGCGATCCGGCCTTTCGCACGTTCGATTGCCGGCAACGCTGCGACTGGCGGAGGGCTACCTTCGTTCCGGCAAGTATGCAGCCGCGAGAGCATTGATTGCTGATGTGCTGTCGAGTAGCCAAGCTGCAGGTTATTACTATTTGGAGGGCTTGGCTAACCACCTCATGGCAGAATGCCTGCTCATCGAGGCGCCCGCAGTCGCGACACATCATGTCACAACAGCGCAGCGAATTTTGGCAACCGTCGACGCGCGAAACGACCTCGCAAAGACACTCGTAACGCGTGCTCGATTATCTCAAAGTTCCGGCGATTTTGCCGAGGCATGGGG
>Ga0306923_10001974_pt1 | contig 18550 bp, 13 predicted proteins | sample sta12Can44000108_FD_203841 | JGI IMG/M metagenome (GOLD analysis project Ga0306923, IMG submission 203841) | Lab enrichment of tropical soil microbial communities from Luquillo Experimental Forest, Puerto Rico - statanox.12C.anox.44.000.108 (v2)... | ecosystem: Environmental > Terrestrial >... | reverse complement strand
GAGCGGCCGCGATGGCGATGGCTTGGTATCACACCGATCTCTACCACCGTGTTCTGAGCTACTCGGGCACCTTCGTGTACCAGCAGTGGCCGTACAATCCCGAGACCCCGCACGGCGCATGGGAGTTCCATGAAACCCTCATTCCCAACAGCCCGAAGAAGCCGCTGCGCATCTGGATGAATGTCAGCGATCGAGATCTTCTCATCACCCGCGACAACTATCACGACTGGGTCCTCGCCAATGAGCGCATGGCCAAGGCCCTAGCCGCCAAGGGCTATCCTTACCAGTTTGTCTTTGCGAAAAACGCCGGCCACTGCGACCGCGCCGTGAAGGCACAGACCCTGCCCCTAGCGTTGGAGTATATATGGCTGGGGTACGTACCGAAGACTTGACTCGACCATCTAGGTCGAAATCAGCTTGAGGAGGAGCTAGCGCAAACCTTGCGTCGTCAATCCCCGTTGTCCCGCTGTTCATCACAGGGAGACCAGGCCAAACTCCAATCGCATCCCTCTGCGCGTGCTGCCGCAAGCCAACCAGCTCGGTGGCGGATTGAATCAGCTTCCCAGGATCGAAACCCCACGCTTTGAAGACCAGCTCAACCTTAACTGAAGAGCCTGCCGGTCGACAAATCCCGCGTCGCTTCCTGCTACACGTCCGTCCCAAAGGCTTCGCGCGCATCCAGCTTCGTTCTCCACCAGTAATCACCGCTGCAGTATGAAACCACTCTCTCTAACTCGAATCCTTCGCGTGCTTCTCCACGCTTCCTACTCCTGTGTCCTGCCGTTGCCGAAAACTCCCCTTCCTCCATCTTCAGCTCCGCTCATGGCGGTACTTTTTTGTGGCTGCCAGCTTGCTGGCACCTGTTGTGGTGAATACTTCTTGCCCTCCCAGTCCCGGCAGACCTCAACACCGCTCTTTCCCACAATTGAATTCCCGCAGGGCCCACGTCCACCGCAACCGCCAGTGGTCACGTGCTAACGGCTTACCGGACGCCGCCAAACTCTCCTCCCGCGTTCACTCTTCGGCGCAACGCGCATCCGGTAAAGCGCTAGCGTTAATCAGGCATCACTGACTGACGAAGGAGTGTCAAAGCACTATTCCAAGTCGATAATCACGCCACTTATGTTACTCACGCCTGGCACGCTGGGCGAACGCCGCCGTTGACCTGCTACTACCCCACCTGTATCATCCGCGCATCCATTTTCAGTTCTAGCGGAGAGGTTCACCATGTTGAAGCGTGCGAGATTCTCTGTTGCAAAATACCTCGTAATGATTGCAGTGGCGGTGCTGCCGGCCGCTTCTTGTTTGTTGCAGGCCCAGCAGTCGCCCATCAGCCCTGAAGTGTACGCGCAGCTCAAGTATCGGTACATCGGCCCGGAAGGCAACCGCGCCACGTCTGTCGCCGGAGTGCCAGGAAATCCGAACATCTGGTACGTGGGCGCTGCCTCCGGTGGCATTTTCAAGAGCACGGATGGCGGGAGCCACTGGGATCCCATATTCGACTCGGAGCCGGTGGCGTCCATCGGTTCGCTGGCGGTGGCGGCGACCGATTCGAACATCGTGTGGGCGGGAACCGGTGAATCATTCATCCGCAGCCACATCTCCGTGGGACAAGGCATTTACAAATCCACGGACGCGGGCAAGACCTGGTCGTTGATGGGATTGCAGAAAGCAGGCCGCATCGGCCACGTGGAGATCGACCCGCGCAATCCAGATGTCGTGTTGGCGTGCGCGCTGGGCCACGCCTACGGGCCGCAGCCGGAACGCGGCGTCTTCCGCACCGCCGACGGCGGCAAGACCTGGGACAGAGTGCTCTTCGTCGACGAAAAGACGGGCTGCTCCGACCTGGGCATCGATCCCAACAATTCGCGAATCCTTTTTGCCGGGATGTGGCAGATCGAGATTCACACGTGGGGCCGCACCAGCGGCGGGCCGGGCAGCGGCTTGTTCAAGTCGACGGACGGCGGCGTCACCTGGAAGCGCTTGGAGGGTCATGGTCTGCCGCATTCTCCGCTGGGCAGAATTGCCGTGCGCGTAGCCAAGAAAGATTCCAACCGCGTGTATGCAGAGATTGAAACCGGCGACGGCGTCCCGCAATCGAACAGCCCTGGGCAGCTCGGGCAACTGTGGCGCTCCGATGACGGCGGCGAGAACTGGGAGATGGTCAACTCCGACCGGCAGCTTCGCGGGCGCACGCACTACTACACGCGCACGGAGATTGCACCGGACAACGAGAACGAAGTGTTTTTCTTCTCCGGGTCATTTTCGCGGACGCTCGATGGCGGCCATACACTCACCAAGATGCCCTCCAATCCCGGCGGCGACAATCACGAGATGTGGATCGATCCCACAAACGGGGATCGCGTGGCCGTGGTTAACGATAGCGGCGTGAGTATTTCCGTGAATCGCGGGCACTCCTGGAACCACGTCAACTTGCCGATCGCGCAAATGTATCACGTTACGGTGGACGATCAGATTCCGTACTTCGTTTACGGCAACCGGCAGGACGGTCCGTCGTGGCGCGGCCCGAGCAACAGCCTGCAGTTCGGCGGCTTCTTGGGCAACAGCATTCCTCGCGGCGCGTGGCACCCGGTGGCCGGAGGCGAGAGCGGCTTCGCTGTGCCGGATCCGGTGGACAACAACATCATCTGGTCCACGGGCACGGGATCGGGCAGCATCGGAGGCACGGTAACGCGTTTCGACGAACGCACGCACCAAGACCGCGAGGTCGAGGTGTGGCCCGAGTATGTGGCCGGGGCCCCGGCGGCAGAGGTGAAGTACCGCTTCAACTGGGAATTCCCTATCGCCATTTCTCCCCACGACCACAACAAGGTGTACGTGGGCAGCCAACTTGTGCACGTCACCACCGATGGCGGCAACAGCTGGCAGATTATCAGTCCCGACCTGACGCGTAATGACAAGAGCCGCCAGCAGATTTCCGGAGGGCTGACTCCCGACAACATTGGCGTGGAATATGCCGGCGTGATTTTCGCGCTGACCGAGTCGCCGAAAGAAGCGGGCCTGATCTGGGTGGGCACCAACGACGGGCAGGTGCAGGTGACGCGGGACGGTGGAAAAAACTGGAACAACGTCACGAAAAATCTCCCCAACTTCCCGGAGTGGGGCACAGTGGACAACATCGAGGCGTCGCGTTACGACGCGGGCACGGCCTACCTGGCCGTTGACGGCCATCAGGTGAACTTTCGCGACCCGTTTGTTTACAAGACCGCGGACTACGGAAAAACCTGGACGTTGATCACCGACGGGATTCCGCACAACATGCTGAGCTATGCGCACTGCGTGCGCGAGGATCCCGTGCGCAAAGGACTCCTCTATCTGGGCACGGAGGGCGGGCTATACGTTTCCTTTGACGATGGGAAGAGCTGGCAGCCGCTACAGTCCGGCCTGCCGCACGCGCCTGTCTACTGGCTGACCGTTCAGGAGAGATTCCACGATCTGGTGGTGGCCACTTACGGGCGCGGCTTCTGGATCTTGGACGACATTACCGCGCTTGAGCAGTTCACGCCGGAGGTCGGCGGGGCCGAGGCGCATCTGTTTGCGCCGCGCGATGCATATCGCTTTAAGGATGTGGCGCAGCCAGCTGCCGTCGCGTACGACCCATCGACGGGGAAAAATCCGCCTTACGGTGCCGCCATTGACTTCTATCTCAAATCCAACTTGGGTGAGAAAGACGTTGGCAAGCTCACCATCACAGACGCCGCCGGCAAGAAAGTGCGCGAGATTGAATGCCATGCGCCGAAACCCGGCGCCGCAGCGGCCAAAGAGCCCACCGAGGAAGAAGAAGATGAAGAGTATCCGGATAAGGACCCGAAGCCTTGCGAAGTCAAGGCCGGCATCAATCGCGTGTGGTGGGACCTACGCTCCGAGCGCACCACGCAGATTCGCCTCCGCACCACGCCGCTCTACGCGCCAGATGTTCCTTTTGGACCGGAAGGCTGGCGCAAGCCTCCGGCCATGGTGCGTTTGGCGGTGTTCGTCGCGCCGGGGACCTATACGGTCACGCTCACTGTGGGAGACGAGAAATCCACGCAGAAGTTGACCGTGCTGAAGGACCCTCATACCTCCGGCTCAGAGAGTGACATTCAGGCCCAGGCGCGGGTGCAGAGCGCGCTGTACGACGAGATGAACGCCATGGCGGTCACGGTGAATCAGATCGAGTCGCTGCGCGCGCAGCTTGTTGGCCTAGGCAAGAAACTGGGCTCCGAGGATGCCTCGAAACCGGTCCGCAAAGCCGCCGAAGACCTTGAACAGAAACTCACGGGCATCGAGGGAATCCTGCTGCAGCTCAAGCTCACCGGCCGTGGGCAGGACGACTGCCGCTGGTCGCCGATGCTGCTGCAGAAGGTCAACTACCTGTTCAGCCAGCTCGATGCCAATGCGGATTTTCCGCCTACCACACAGCAGACGGCCGTGCAGGAAGAGCTGAAGCAGCAGGGTGACACAGCGGCACATGATTTTCAGCAGTTGTTGGGGAAGGATCTGGCGGCATTCAACGCTATGCTGCGCGAGCATAACATCAACTACGTTTCCGTCGAGACGCCCTGATATGCGGTTCAACGCGGAACCCGTTCGGTCACCGTAGCGCCCCGCTGCTCACGCTCCGCGTCCGTGGAGTGCGGGAACAACCGGAAAGTGTTGTCCAGACATTACGCGGACCATCTCTCCTTGACAACTTAGGAGAGTGAAGTTACCCTCCTAACCTTCTTAGGAGGGCGAGAAGCATGCTCGAAGTTAGGGGGAAAACGATGAACCAAAAACGACTGGTAATTGTGGCGTATCTAAGCTTTGTTTTGATCCTTGGGCTTCTTGGAATGAAGCAAGGGCAGGCACAGGCGCCCAAGACAGCCTATTCGAACATGGCGCCACTCGATCAGTACCTCATGGCAGACCGAAATGCTGAAATTGCGTTGGCGCGAAGCGCGGCGCCAGAAGCGATATCCCGCGAGGCCAAGATTCTGGTCCTCGGACGCCATGGTTACGAAACTGCCGTCGAAGGCGAGAATGGTTTTGTATGTGTTGTCGAGAGAGGGTGGATGTCGCCTTCCGACGCTCAGGAATTTTGGAATCCTAGACTTCGCGGTCCGATCTGTTTCAATCCGCCGGCCGCTCGATCCGTTTTGCCCACCACTCTTAAGAGAACAGAGATGGTATTGGCAGGGCGAACGAAGGCCGAGATCATCGAGGGCAACAAGACAGCGTTCGAAAAGGGTGAGTTGCCGGCGCTCGAACCGGGCGCGATGAGTTACATGATGTCGAAGGAAGCTTATCTCACCGATAATGATGATCACAACTTGGCCCACTTGATGTTTTATGCGCCTCCGCTGGACGGCAAAGCCTGGGGTGCCGACCTGCCGAAATCACCGGTAATGCTGATACCACAATTCAAAGGCGCTCAACCAATCGACGTGTTTATCGTTCCCGTGGGCAGATGGTCAGACGGGTCCGCGGCCCCAGTTATGTAGGACCATTTCATGTAGAAGCGCTGAGACACGAATAGTCATGCAAGTTTTACCGTGACGACGACCCAAGCGCCCGGAAACCGCCAAGGTTCGCTAGCCAAATTAATTTCGGCGTTAACCAACCTGCCCGCCGAGCGGCTGCAAAATCTTTAAGAAACATTGTTCCAGCTCAAAGTAACGGCCTTACCCGCGTCGCAAAGTTCTAGTCATGCGACTTGTCGTCAAAAGGATTCTTCTCGCTCTTGCGGATGCGGGTGGGGAGATGACACACCAGCAAATCACTTCACGTCTGCTTCGGCGTAACTATAGTAAGGGACAAATTCAGCGCATGCTTCGAGGAGAGCTTTCACATCTTGTCGAGGTCGAAACGCGACAGGTCGGAGGGAACTGTACTCGCGTCTGGAAAATCACCAGCCGTGGATATGAAGAATTGAACCGAGATGATTGAGAATCACGGATCAACTCTTGCTAAGTCCGCTAGGGAACCCGTCGGAGCGCTGAAATGGCGCGGAGGTGGCCTAGTCACGTAGTGGTTGCGAGGGCCTCGATTTATCGCCAACTCTGGAAAGATGGCTCTTTAGTCGGCACGCCTCAGCTGACGCTGAAGTTGCCCTTCGCATTTCCCTTGGATTACCACGGTAACGCCTACGATATTTCGCGCGACCTTTCCACCATCGTCTATGCTCGTCCAGGCGGCCACGCCGACCTCTATGTTCTGAGCCAGAAATAGGTGCAGGATTGTCGTCGCTGCCCATCAGGACTTCCGGACGCCCTGGAATGACGCCGACCCCGACATCCCCATCCTGAAGCACGCCAAGGCTGAGTATGAAGTTGCTATAGTTAATCCTGTTTTTTCTTGGACAAATCCGGTGGTGCCGGTCAGTTTCCCTGGAAGAAATCTTCGTAGCCTCACTAACTCCCGAAAAGTCGCGCAACCGCCAAGGTTCCCTAGCCCGAATCAATGTCGGCGTTAACCAGGCATCACTTACTGTGTTTGTCTGTGCCATTTTCCGTTATGCCGGCCAACGGCTGACCTATAATTTTAGACGTAGCTATAAGACGGAGAGGGACGAGTATGCAAAAAGTGAGGGTTCATTGCTTCGGCATTTCACTGGATGGCTACAGCGCAGGTCCAAACCAGAGCCTCGATCATCCCCTCGGCGTGGGCGGCACGGGGCTGATGGAGTGGTTTTTCCCTACGCGCACGTTCCAGAAAATGCACAACCGCGAACTCATGAACGCCCCAGAACAAATTTTTGGACAGGAGGGCGGTGAGAACGGCGTTGACGATGACTTCGCCGCCCGAAGCTTCGAAAAAATTGGCGCCTGGATTATGGGACGGAATATGTTCGGCCCGGTCCGCGGGCCATGGACGAATGATGACTGGAAGGGTTGGTGGGGTGACAATCCGGTTTATCATTGCGATGTGTTTGTCCTAACGCACCACGTTCGGGCACCACTCACCATGGACGGCGGCACCACGTTCCATTTCGTCACCGAAGGAATTCAAACGGCATTGCAACGCGCCAGAGCCGCAGCCAGGGAAAAGGACGTGCGAGTCGGAGGTGGTGTCGCCACGGTTCGAGCTTACCTGCAAGCCGGCCTGGTGGATGAATTGCACCTGGCCCAGTCGCCGGTCCTGCTCGGCTCAGGAGAGTCGTTGTTCCAGGGACTTGATCTGCCGTCGCTCGGCTATCGTTGCATCGAGCGCGTTCCTTCAGCTAAGACCACGCACTTGGTGTTGGCACGGTCTTAAGCAGCAGAGGACCTAAGACATTAGGGTGCTACTACTGAGGTATATTCAACGAAGCAAATCGCCGCTCTCCGCCGAGGCGTTCTTGCATCTCGGTACAGCGCGGCGCTGAACCAGGTCCCTAGCGTTCGGCAAAGCGCGGCTCACTGATAGGCGCCGGTGATGGTTGCCTTGCGGGAAGGAGTACAAGTAGCGCGACTCCAATCACGCCAAAGATCACAATGTCCCAGGGACTATCCTTCCTGTGAATCCCCTGCGCCGCGGCCTCCGCCGATTGGATTGACATCGTGAACCCGTGGGCAAGGCTTGACCAAGCCCCATAGGCGATCAGCGAGCGATGCCTCACCGGTTGCTTGACGGCCAGCAACAGAAAGACCCCAAGCACCGTGTTAAGGCTGAGGAACATCGGCAAGACATCGTTGTGCCCGTTAAGCCATCTGGAGTGCCACAGAGCGTCGAACAGCAAGTAGCCCCAAAAGGAATAAAGCAGGCCCACCAACACCAAAACGACCTGCAATGTGCGCTCACGTTTCATAGCGTCCTCCATTTTGGGAAGGCTTTGAGTTGCACTGCCGCCCGGGTACTGTGATTCCTTTTCCCTTTAGGGGGGAATCTCCCCGACGCTTGGATACTCAGCTATACGAGGAGACCAACGAAAAAGACTCATGGGACCGCGTTTCCTCTGGCCGACCCGTCGATTTCGGGTCAACTCCCGGGGAAGCCGGTTATCGGCAAGATTCGGTAAATGGCTGAGGAGCCGCGCGGTGCCCACAAGCGACGTTTTCGGTCGGCCGAAGCCCGTAGACGCGGTGAGGATTCAGAGCCGCACGTCAGCCTTGCCGATAAACGAACTCCTCCGACTGCTGGGTCTGTGTGTCACAGAATGGGCTAAAAAATGGGCAGATGTACCTGATCACCGGCTCGCTTCGAGTGCATGCAGCGGCGCCGAATTGCGCACGACCGGCTGCGGCGCTTCGCCCTTCAACATCAGCCACAGGATGCGGTTATACACCTGGTCGTCGACGCGATCGGGAGCGCTCAGGTCCAACCCTTCTGACATGCGCGCGGCCGGCGTGTTCTGTGGATTCTTTTCGTTCAAATCCTGCTTGGGCGTTATCGCATCGAAGGGCGTGAGTTCGGGCGTGGAGGCAAAGATATCGGCAAGCGAGCGGCTGAAGTAATCAAACTTTGAAAGCCGTCCCAAGCCGAGGATGTCTTCGATCGCGGCGATTACATCGGTCGTGTTGATGAAGCGATGTATCGTGCCCGGCCGGCTATATGCCGAGATCGCATAGAATGGTGCGCGGTGCGAATCGACGTGATCGGGGCCGGCCTGCGCATCGTCTTCGACCACGAAAATCACTGTGTCTTTCCAGTATGGGCTGTACGAGAGCGCCTGCACAATGCGCCCAAGCGCGAGATCGTTGTCGGCCATGCAGGCATACGGGGTGCATTTTCCCGGACGAGCCGCAGTCAGGTGGTCCATCGGCAGCCACATGAGCTCGAGCTGCGGCATGTTGCCATCGCGCACAAAGCTCTGGAGCTCGGCGATCCAAACGTCGGCTCGCTTTTGATCTTGGGTGACCAGATCGAAAGGAACGTAATCAGGGCTAACGTCGGCCCCGAGGTCGTGTTGTGTGACGGGCCAGCCAGGGTTCCCTTTGACCATTTCTCCGTAGTCGCGGAAGGTGATGCCGGAGCCCTTTGCGAGCGTCCAAAGAAAGCCACGCTCCGGCTCGTCGCTATCTTCGCCGTCGATGTCGCCGCGTTTCCCCGCGTACGCCGAAGGGGCGGTCTTCTCGCCATAGTCGGTTACATATGCGGCCGTGGACCAGATATGTCCCTGCGAGCTGACCTCAGCGTTTACGAAGAACCGGTCGAATAGCCCAAAGTGCCGTGCCAGCGCATGATGATTCGGCGTGATGGTGATGTCGGGGAAGTAAACGAGGCTGGCCTCTCCGTCGCCTTCTTTCATGTCGCCAAGAACCTGATCGTAGGTGCGATTCTCTTTGATGACGTAGATCACGTGCTTGAACGGCGGATAGCGTCGTGTCGTGAGGCTCTGCCGCCAGTTGTTTGCGACCGCGACGCGCTGGGTGAAGGCGGACAATTGGGCCGGAGTCATGTTTGACGGCACCAATCGCAGGCTGCCATTCAGCTGTCCGAGTGTGTAGGCAAGTGGTTTCCCAAGCGGCCAGTTCGTGAGCGGGACGGGCCCGTCGGGGTTGGCATGCGTGCCATGACCTTTGCCCGAGAGGATCAGAATTTGTGAGCCAATTTGCGCGATCGCTGTCGGATACCAATCGGTCGGGATGCGTCCGATCGGCTTGCCGGTGACGAGGTCGAAGACGACGACAGCGTTGTTATCGGCTTCCGCGACGAGGAGCCGCTGGCGATCAGCGCTGACAGCAAGCGCGTTCGGCGTGCTGCCTTCCGGCGGAGCCCGGGGTGCGGAGTCCTTAAAAAAACCGGTCACTTTGCGGGAGCGGACGTCGACGATCGCGATCCGGTCGCTACCGCCGAGCGCGACGTATAACTGCGAGCCGCTGAGTGCCAATGCCGAGGGATGGCGGCCAACTTCAATGCGCCCAAGATAAGCGAGCCTGCCGTCAGCGAGAACATGAAAGTCGGAGATGGTGGTGCCGCCCCAGGCGGAGACGAAGAGATGGCCATCACCGCTGAGGATGACGCAGTAGGGGTAGTGATCGGTGGGAAAGCGCTGAACGATCTCGCCCGTCTCTGGGTCTACAACCGCGAGCCGATCGCCTACATTTTCCGCCACATAAACGAACTTGCCGCTCGGTGCAACCGCAATGCCGCCGGGATAGCTTGTGCCCGTGCCGTCGGCCGTCTTCACCTTGGCCAGCTCCAATTTACTCGCGAGGGTCGCCTTGCCATCTTTCCATGTGTAAATAAACAGCAAATCGGTATTGCCGCCGGAAACGTAGAGCGTGTTGCCGTCGGGCGAGAAAGCAGCGCCATAGAATGCGCCGTCCTGGACGAGTGTCTGCGTAACCTGCCGTGTCTTCAGATCGACAACCTGGATACCTTGCTCACGCCAGCCACTGAGCACCACCACCGCCTTGTCGCCGCTGCGCGCTGGCACTACGTTGAGCGGCATGCTGCCTAGCTCGACCGCATCACCAACGCCATCAAGGCGGACGCCGGTCGGTAGAGGCGAGGTAAAAACGGAAGTCTGTGCGAGCGCCGCTGCGCACAGCAATACAGACGGAAAAAGCACGAGTAGACAGAAACGGAGCAAACGCAAAGCGTCCTCAATCTTGTCGCGATTCAAATTCACACGGACTTTATCGTCCACGCGAAACGCTTGGTTACCTCGCTTCTTGGCTGGCACGCGAAGGAATGTACGCCTGACAGAGTCTCTTTTTCAAGCTCTGGAGAGTTCTCGAACAGCTGTCATAGAATTCACTGAACTCGCTCGAAGCCTGTTCGGATCCTAAAGCCTTCAAAAAGAGCACGTTTCGTGAGGACCGCGGTTTATTGGGCAGACTAGAGGTTAGAGCCCGCATCCTGGCTTCCTGCTTGCCGCCGAAGGAGCCCGTTGCGCAGTTCATTGTCCTGAGCTGTTGCGGCACCCTATCTAGCGCTTTCAACACTTCCGCTTTCCGCCGAGCAAGAAAACTGACCGCCTCTATTTACCCCCGCAAAATGCCAGTTTGACGGAAAGCGTGGTGAATTCTATAACCAGCAAACTTGGGAAGGCTGCACTGTTCTTGTGCGCTAGGTCTCGCTCAACATTTCGCCTGAATCCTCGCGACTGTGAACTGTCACAATGAGCCCCATCCCATTTTCAACATTGGCCCACGTCTCTATTTCAAAGTCTTAGGATAGGTCCCGGCAAGCCGGCTTCGATGTTTGTACTACAACCCGCGAACCGCGTTTCCCAGGGCTTGACCAGAAGTCGTGTTATTCTCACTCCGATTCGGAAGCTTGTGTTTTGGAGCAGCGACAGTCCCTTACTTCCGAAAGAAGCTCATCGAAAAACCGAGGAGCTGCAAATTAAGCAAAATCGGATAGGACTCGAAGGAAGCCAGCCATGAAAAAAGTCAATGTGCTTGAATTTGTCTCCCTGGATGGAGTCATACAAGCCCCAGGCGGGCCAGAGGAAGATACCAGTGGCGGTTTCGAGTGCGGCGGGTGGATAAGTCCACACTCTGACACCGTTAGTTCAACGGCCATAACAAAGCAGATGAAAATGCCGTTTGATTTGTTGCTAGGGCGAAAAACTTTTGACATTTGGGCGCAATTCTGGCCGCAACACAACGACATTTGGCCGGCCGTCAACACTGCTACCAAGTACGTCGCCTCGAATACGATGACTTCTCACGAATGGCAGCCATCAGTGTTTCTAAACGGCGATATTGCGGAAAAAATCACCACAATTAAGCAACAGGAAGGGCCGAATTTGCACGTTTATGGAAGCGCAAATCTCATTCAGACACTGCTCAAGCATAATTTGGTCGATGCGTTCTGGCTGAAGATATTTCCGATAACGTTGGGCAGCGGAAAACGATTGTTTGCCGATGGCACGATGCCGGCAGCATTCAAGGTTACGGAAAGCACAGTCACCTCGAAAGGCGTCATTATCGTCAATTACGAGCGTACAGGCGGCATTCGCGCCGTGTTGGGCATCTGACCTGACGTGTACTCAGGTTAATCGACCAGATGGGCTTCGTTGTTGTTCCTGAACTGCATCCTTGACGACATCCTCCGGGGGGAATTTCAGCGCGACAAAGCGGTGAAGCTGTGTGTCTTCTGCTTCGCGCCGCCACCGATTCTCTCGACGATCCCATAATGAGAAAGGTTCTGTCCATGGCTTCCGCCATACAACCTGCCTCCTGCGTAAGGACACTCTATACTGACGACGCATCAATTCTTAATTTGTTTCGCGCGCAGAATGCTTCCCTCGAAAGAGCCCTGGGGGGGCGTTTGACACCACGCTTGACGCCGACTGATTTCCAACGCTGCAGCGTGGTACACGCGCCCATCGCCTACATTGATTTGGCTAGGGAAGGCTGGCCAACTTCCGGTCCACGCAGAATGGGCGCGCAACCCGCTTCGTGCAATGAGGATCAGGGCAGCGTGAGGTCATCTGGATCTCGCCCCTGAGCCATGACTTGGCCGATCCTTGTAATACTGAAGATTTCTCTCAGGTGCTCGTTCAAATTGATAAGCTTCAGCTGGCTCTTAACTGCTTTCGCCGAAATGTATAAACCGACGATTGCGCCCAACCCCGAACTATCCATATAGATCACATTCGTCAAGTCCAGCACAACTGTTTTTCTTTCCGAAAGGAGCGGTTTGATCGTGGCCTTTAACTGCGGGGTTGTGTCCGACCTTATCTTTCCGGTGCAGCGGACGACGATCTCGGTCGGCGTCCTATCAGTAGCCATACTCAGCTCGGGGACGAAGGAAGGATTTGTTGTCATAGCTGCCTCCTCTAGGGTGCACTCGCAGAACTTCACGAAGCGAGCTGGCCTTCAGGCGTGCAGAACACGCTGGTCTTGCCCGCGACGACCATATACCCCAGTAGCTAGGCAGTCAACGGTGTGTTCCCCTAACCTTGTTAGCGGCCGATAAGCCTGGTAGCCGGGACAAAGCAGGTGAAGTTGCACATTACTGTTGATTGCAAATCTTTGGGGCGGGCTCGTTGCAAGGCTGAACCAGCGGAAGGGAGCTTAACACCTGAAGGTCGATCATCATTTGTACGCGCCTGTCGAGTTGAAAAAACATCGCCGTAGCCTTCGCTGACAGGACCTTGCGGAATATAGGAATGTATTTGAGCCGGAGTTGGACCACGGATTCATCCACGTCTTCCCACCTCTTCGATAGGGTATCGGCCTGCTCGTCCGTCATATTTTCGCTTTGCAGATACTCTTTGATAAGATCATATTTGGCTTTGTTGATCTGCACCAGCTCATTGACATACTCCTCGTACATCGGCCAGAACCATCGCCATTCGTCCGGGGCCAACTTCATATTGGATGCGATAATTTTCTTTCGGTTGGATCGCAAGTCCGACCTCATCAATGCGATCTGTTCATCCAGCCCTGCACTGCTGGCAGCACGCTGAGCGGTTTGCTCAGCATCCTGAGCGAACGATGCGCCAGAGAGCAAAAGAGATCCGCAAAACATTAGAGCGACTACTGAGATCTTCCGAAGCATGTTGACCTCCCGTTGCCCATCAACGAAACAAGGGCTCTGCTGCAACCCATGCGCCACAGGTGCAAGCAGCACAATTCATATACCGTAGTTGATTTTCCATGACGCCACGCTGGCCTTTCTCCTTGGTCGGCAAATCTCACCCGCAACCCGATCGGACGCCAACTTCATTGCCTCCGCCATCCCGCCTGGCACTAGCACCGCCAACGGCGCCGCACCCAACCAACGTTCGCCTCTTCAGATCCGCGATTCTACCAGAGCCGCTTGAGATGTTAGGAGCATTCTGAAGGGTCAGTAGGACATGAACCCTTAATTTCTGATTTTCAGGATTGCTTCCGGGTTGCCGCCCATGTGGCAGCCAGTCAATTCCTCATCCTCAACCGTGCGCTTCAGCACGTTCGATCTTGATCTACAAACCGGAGTGGACCGGAAACCGCCGAGGTTCCCTAGCCCAATTCAATGTCGGCGATAACGCCGTCACTCAGGACCTTCGGGTGTCTCCGAAATTTGCCAACTTTCAGGGCAGGTGCAATCATCTCGCGTTCCACAGTATTGGTTCTTTGCGTGTTCTTGTTCGTGCTGGCTTGAAACCTTGGGCCTGACCAGAAGCCCAGAGGTAGATCAAGTCCAGATCAGTCTGGTTAAACCGTTCAGCCTATTTTGATCGGTAGGGCCTATCGCGGAAGATCTTCCGCAATTCTGACTATGAGTTTCTGCATTGCTGACTACCCGTGAGGTGTCGAAAATCGGTCTTGACAGGAGTACCGGCACAAAGAATACTCTTCCATCGACTATCGATGGGAATAATCCGATCAATGGAACCTGATTTCCTACCAGGCACTCTGGAGATGTTAATTCTCCAAACGCTCAGCCGCGGAGCAAACCACGGATACGGAATCGCGCAGCACATTCAGCAAATTTCCAATGACGCCTTGAAAATCGGGGAAGGGTCTCTTTACCCCGCGCTGCAACGGCTGCTCATGAACGACTACGTCATCGCCGAATGGGGCGTTTCCGAAAACAATCGACGAGCGCGCTTCTACAAGATCACAGCCGCCGGCCGCAAACAACTGTCTCACGAAAAGAGAAAATTTGATGCGCTGCTGGTGGGCATCGCGCGTGTGATGGAGACGCCATGAAGCTCTGGAATAAAATTCGCAATCTGCTGAATCGCGAGGCGTTCGACCGGGACCTTCGGGAAGAGATGCGCATTCATCGAGAAATGGCTGAAGAAAAATTAAAGCAATTGGGAACGCCAAAAGAGGAGGCGCACTACACAGCGATGAGAGCCTTCGGCAACCCGTCATTGGCGCAGGAAGCGAGCCGTCTCCAGTGGACGTTTTTCTTTGAGTCGTTTTTCCAGGATATCGGCTTCGCTATACGGATGCTGCGAAAGTCCCCCAGCTTTGCCGCTGTCGCAGTGCTCACGCTTGCCCTGGGTATCGGCACAAATACAGCCATCTTCAGCGTGATCAACGGCGTGTTGCTTCGCCCGCTTCCCTACCAAGACCCACAGCAGATCGCCGTAATGAAGGAAAACGAATCCCTGCCAAACGTGATAGATATGCAGAGGCAGACCAATGCGTTTTCTGTCGGTGGCGGCATCAACGCGCAGCCCATGGACTACACCAGTGGTCCTGAACCCTTGCAAATTCGCGTGGGGCTCGTCAATTCAGGGTTCTTTGAAACCCTTGGAATTCCGCCAGTAATAGGACGCATTTTCTCGGAAGCGGAAGACCTACGGGGTGGGCCGCGCCTCGCGGTGGTCAGTTATCCCTTCTGGCAAAACCATCTCGGCGGCGATCCGCACGCCGTAGGCAGACCGATATTGCTCGGTGGAAACTCCTACGCGGTAATCGGCGTGATGCCAGAAACCTTCATTTGTCCCAGGGAACGTGCAGACGTCTTCATTTCGCTCTGGGTCGCAGACCCGAAAACCGCTGTGGATCGCGACGTGCATTTCCTGCATACCTACTGGCGGTTGAAGGGGGGCGTCTCGCTTGAACAAGCCCAGGCGGACGTAGCCACAATTCACAATTCCCTCGCGGAGCACTTCCCTGCCGAGGAAAAGGAACGGAGAATGCAACTGATTCCGCTCCGCGAGTCGCTTGTGGGAGATGTGCGTCCGGCGCTGCTCGTGCTCTTCGGAGCCGTGGGACTGGTTTTGCTGATCGCCTGCGCGAATTTCGCGAGCTTGCTGATCTCCCGAGGATTTGCGCGCCGCCAGGAAATGCTGATCCGTGCAGCGTTGGGAGCTGGACGCGGGCGACTTATCCGGACATTACTGACGGAGAGTACTCTGCTGTCGTTCGCCGGTGGCGCGGTGGGGTTGCTCTTCGCGCACTGGGGCACTCGGATGCTGCTGGCGCTCAGGCCCGAGGAGTTGAGATGGCTGACCGGCATTCATATGGATTCGCAAGTTCTGCTGTTTGCACTCGCGGTTTCAATGCTAATCGGCGTCATCTTTGGTATGGCGCCGGCGTTCGTAGCAGCTCGCACGGATGTTGCCGCAGCACTGAACGAAGGAGGTCGCAGTAAAACCGCAAGCGCAGCGGGCCATCGAATTCGCAAGATCCTGGTAACCACAGAAGTAGCATTTGCTCTCATTCTCCTCGCGGGAGCCGGCCTCCTCATCAAAGGTTTCTCGCGCTTGCGTTCCGTGAATCCAGGGTTCAACCCGACCGGCGTGATGACCATGTATCTCCAATTGCCAGCCGCTCGTTATGCCGAAATTCCCAAGCGGACACAGTTCCGCCGCGACCTGCTGGCTCGCTTGAATTCGCTACCGGGCGTGCAAGTTGGAATGATCACCGATATTCCGCTCGGTGGAAATTATGTGGAATACGATTTCGTCATCGATGGGCGTCCTCCGATTCCGGAGGGTGATGAGCCCAAGGTACAGACCCTTTCCGTGATGGGTGAGTACTTCCGAGCGATGCAGATTCCCCTGCGTGCGGGTCGCAACTTCACTGAAATGGATCGCGAAGGGCAGCCGTTGGTCGCGATCGCAAACGAGGAATTCGTTAGGCAGTTCTTTCCGGGTCACAACCCGGTCGGTTCGCGCATCCGTTGGGCGCGTGACACCGGGCCGCCGCGTTGGATCACGGTCGTCGGCGTGGTCAGCGACGTGAAACATTCAGGTTTAAACCAGCCGACCGATCCTGCCGTTTATACACCCTTCCCACAAGCCGACGAGGCCTGGAAGCGATGGATGACCTTGGTCATCCGGACAGACAGTTCTTTCTCCGGGCTTGTTGAACAAGTGAAAGCACAGGTTTGGAGCCTGGACAGTCAGATTCCCGTAAGCGATGTGCAAACAATGGAACAGCGGATGGCCGTATCTTTTGCGCAGCGGCGGTTCTACATGCTCCTGCTCGGAGCTTTTGCGTCCCTCGCGGCGATTTTGGCTGGCGTCGGAATTTATGGCGTGGTGGCCTATACAGCCAGCCAGAGCACACACGAGATCGGCATACGGATGGCTCTCGGCGGGCAGCGGCGCGATGTTCTGCGATTGATTATGGCCGAGGCGGTAAAAGTTACTTCCGCCGGCATCCTTATTGGAATTGTTGGGGCGCTGGCCCTCACGCGCACCATGGCCGGCCTGCTCTTTGAGGTAAAGCCGGGCGACCCTGTTATTCTTGCAGCTGTTGCGGCCGTTCTGGCGCTGGTCGCGCTTGTCGCGTGCTACATCCCCGCGCGTCGCGCCACTGAAGTCGATCCCATGGTCGCGCTGAGATACGAGTAGTCCGTCGCGCAAGGAAACGACATCATCAATGATTCGGGTACCGGCGCTCGGAAGTAATTCGCTAGGTCCTTCGATGAAGGCCGGTACCGGTCAAGGGTTTTTCTTGCCCTTCCCGTAATCGAAGGGCGTATCAGTACCGCTGCACTCCGTGCTATGAGGTACCTCGAACACGAAAGATGGTCAGTCGATCTCGATGGAAACGAAATCAAGGCGGGCTTTTTAGGCACTGCAGCGTCTCCTTCCTCTAGTCCACATACTTCTTTACTGGACATGTAATCGGGCCTGTGACCGCATTTTCCGAGAGCGCCACAGGAAAGACCGATGTATCATTCGGCTTAGCCCCCCGTACATCACGTTACAGTGCGAGCAGCTATCGAGACCGAGGCGCAGCGGGTTACCCGCAAGTACACGAAATCCATGGCAGATTGGCAAATGCGAACAAAGCGGCCGCTCCGAGGGCCGGTGCGCGAGGAAGCGGGTCCGCCGCTCAAAAATTACATCACTCCCGCTGGATTGCAGCGGCTGAAAGACGAGCATCGGTTTCTACTGACTCGCGAGCGGCCTGCGGTGGTGGAGGTCGTCGCGTGGGCTGCCAGTAACGGGGACCGCAGTGAAAATGCCGACTACCTGTACGGCAAGCGAAGGCTAGGCCAGATCGACTCGCGGATTCGCTTCCTCACAAAGCGCATTGACGCGGCCGTTGTCGTCGATCCGGCTGCTCCGCGGCCGGGGTTGGCCGCTTCGCGCGTCTTCTTCGGCGCCACGGTGACCTACAAGGACTCCGACGGCCTCGAGCATGTCGTCTCGATCGTCGGCCTCGACGAGGTGAACCTCGACCGCGGCTACATCAGCTGGCGTTCCCCTCTTGCCAATGCGCTGATGAAGGCGAGCCCTGGGGACCGCGTGCACCTGCGCGCTCCAGCGAAGACGGAGGATCTCGAGATCATCGATGTCGAGTACGCGCCGATTCCGATGGATCCGTTCCGCGAACCGCCAGGAGCTCAGTCGGCGCCCACGGTCGAACGCTCCTAGACCAAGTCGCCCAACTCTGAACATTCCACCGACCTTTGTCGTCTTTGTATCCTGTGTCCGGAGCCTCTGCAGCGGCATGCTTACTGCAACCGCTCGACGATTCCTACGGTTAAATCCGAAAGGTCCCTCCTAGCACTCGATTCGCGAATTCGTCTCGTTATATACTCCCGGCGTGAAGCGAGCCGTCCGAAGTCGCCGCAAAGTATACGGGCAACTCCTGGCGCATGCCCGCCGCCAGCCGCATCGAGAATGCTGCGGAATTCTGGCCGGGCAGGACGGACTCATCACGCAAGCGCTCCCTGCGAAGAACGTTGCGGCTGATCCGATCAGGAACTACGAGATTGCACCTAAAGAAAT
>Ga0306923_10001968_pt1 | contig 18558 bp, 11 predicted proteins | sample sta12Can44000108_FD_203841 | JGI IMG/M metagenome (GOLD analysis project Ga0306923, IMG submission 203841) | Lab enrichment of tropical soil microbial communities from Luquillo Experimental Forest, Puerto Rico - statanox.12C.anox.44.000.108 (v2)... | ecosystem: Environmental > Terrestrial >... | reverse complement strand
GAAGGAGTACTACCTCAACGAGCAGATGCAGGCCATCCAGAAGGAGCTGGGTGAGCGCGACGAGTTCAAGAACGAGATCCAGGAGCTCGAGGAGAAGATCAAGAACAAGAAGATGTCGAAGGAGGCCACCCTCAAGGCCAAGAAGGAGCTCAAGAAGCTCAAGATGATGAGCCCGATGAGCGCCGAGGCCACGGTGGTCCGGAACTACATCGACTGGATCCTGACCCTCCCCTGGTACGAGTACACCGAAGACAAGCTCGACATCGCCGAGGCGGAGAAGATCCTCGACGAGGATCACTACGGGCTGCGCAAGCCCAAGGCGCGCATCCTCGAGTACCTCGCGGTCCACAAGCTCGTCGACAAGATCAAGGGCCCCATCCTCTGCTTCGTCGGCCCCCCTGGCGTCGGCAAGACCTCGCTCGCGAAGTCGATCGCGCGCAGCATGGGGCGAAAGTTCGTCCGCATCTCGCTCGGCGGCGTGCGCGACGAGGCCGAGATCCGCGGCCACCGGCGCACCTACATCGGCGCGCTCCCCGGCAAGATCATCCAGTCGCTGAAGAAGGCCGGCTCGGGGAACCCCGTCTTCCTGCTCGACGAGGTCGACAAGATGTCGACCGACTTCCGCGGCGACCCGTCGGCGGCCCTGCTGGAGGTCCTCGACCCCGAGCAGAACTTCAACTTCAACGACCACTACCTCGACCTCGACTACGACCTTTCGAAGGTCATGTTCATCTGCACGGCGAACACGATGAGCGGCATCCCCGGTCCGCTGCAGGACCGCATGGAGGTCATCCGCATCGCCGGCTACACCGACCTCGAGAAGCTCTCCATCGCCCGCCGCTACCTCGTGCCGAAGCAGGTGGAGGCGAACGGACTGGAAGGCGTGTCGGTCTCCTTCCGCGACGACGCGGTGAAGGCGCTCATCCACCGGTACACGAAGGAGTCGGGCGTCCGCTCCCTGGAGCGCGAGGTGGCGAGCATCTGCCGCAAGATCGCCAAGGACGTCCTGAAGAGCGGCCGCGAGAAGAAGTACCTCGTCGGGCCGAAGGCGGTGCAGCGCTTCCTGGGTCCGCCGCGCTTCCGTTACGGCACCGCCGAGGCGGAGGATCAGATCGGCCTCACCACCGGCCTCGCCTGGACCGAGCTGGGAGGCGAGCTCCTCACCATCGAGGCGACGGTGATGCCCGGCAAGGGCAAGCTCATGATCACCGGCAAGCTGGGCGAGGTGATGCAGGAGTCGGCGCAGGCCGCGATGAGCTACGTTCGCTCGCGCGCCGAGGTGCTGGGCCTCGACAAGCGCTTCATCGAGAACATGGACATCCACGTCCACGTGCCGGAGGGCGCGATCCCGAAGGACGGCCCCTCCGCCGGGATCACGATGGCGACCACGCTCGTCTCGGCGCTGTGCCGGCTCCCCGTGCGCAAGGACGTCGCGATGACGGGCGAGATCACGCTGCGAGGCCGCGTCCTGCCCATCGGCGGCCTGAAGGAGAAGGTCCTCGCGGCGCACCGGGGCGGGATCAAGAAGGTCCTCATCCCGAAGGAGAACGCGAAGGACATTCGCGAGATCCCGAAGAAGGTGCGCGACTGCCTCGACATCGTGGTCGTCGAGCACACCGACGAGGTGCTGCGCGAGGCGCTGCGGCTCGAGGATCCGGAAGCGTTCTTCCAGAAGCTGCCGGCGGGGCAGATGCACGAGGGCCCCCCGAAGCCCTCGCCCTCCTCGCCTGAAGCGACGCCCTTGGCGTAGCCGGCGCCCCCCTGCGCATGCGCGCCCGGCGCGAAGCGGGTGACACGCGCCGCTCTGCGCCCGCGCGCGCGTCGGCGCCCGTGCTCCGCGCCGCCGTGGTTCCCAAGGGCCGGAACGCGCGAACTTCGGGCTCATTCGCGGCGCTGCGGAACTCGCGCTGCAGTTCGCGCCTGCGGCGCGCTGCAGCGCTCGGGCAGTCCTCGCGCCGCCACTTACCGTGAATATGGCGCGTTCCGGCAAACACGGTCCTCGATGCGGCGCTCCGCAATGGCGCCGCCGCGCGCGCGGGCGCTGCTCGGCGCGAGCCGCATCCGACCGCGCGCTCCCTTCCGTTCGCCCTGAGCGTAGCGCCGCGTAGCGGCGCGAAGTCGAAGGGCGGGGGTTAATCGGTCGCAGTCGCGCTCTACCCAGCCTCCGCCTCCACCCTGGCGTACATCTTCTTCGCCCCCCGCGCGCTCGGGATCGGCTGGAGTCCCAGCCGGATCAGGTCCCACCCTGGCGTGCCATCCTTCACCACCACCCATCGCCGCGCCACCTGCCGTGCGCGAGCGAGCGTCTCCGGCGCCAGCGGGCGCGGGTCGGCGAGCCGCCGCACCAGGTCGAAGCCGGACGCGGCCGCCCTGCCGTACCGGAACATCGGGTCGAACACCACCACGTCGAAGCTCCGGGCCGGGAGCGACCCCAGCAGCGCGGCCGCGTCGCCGTGCACGACCTCCACGCGCCGGGCCGCCTCCAGCTCGCACCGCGCCAGGCCCTCGGCCGCGAGGGCGGCCAGCGCCCGGGAGGCCTCGACGCCGACGACGCGCCCGCCGGCCCCGACCGCGGCAGCGGCCACCAAGGCGTCCATCCCCATCCCGAGCGTCGCGTCGAGCAAGGCGTCCCCCGGTCGGAGCCCCGCCGCGTCGAGGAAGCCGTCCACCGTCACGCGCTCACCCGAGAGCAGCCGCTTCACCCGGAGCGCCGCCATGCCGGCGCGCCACGGGTGCTCGGCGCCGTCCACGAACAGCGCCGAGCGGCGCGGCGAGAGGACGAGCAGCGCCTCTGCGCCGGCCTGCTCCGCGACCGCCGCCAGGGATCGTCCGCGGCGCGGCGCGAAGGGCAGGCCGTGACGCGCCGCGGCGGCGCGGGCCACGTCGCGGTCGGCCGAGGAGGCGTCGAGGGCGGCGGTGACGGCGAGCTGCAAGGGCGGGATGGACGCCGGGTTGCGCGGCCGCGTGACGTCGGATAGACTCACTAACGAAACCTTATATAACATTTATGAAGAAGAGCAACGGCCGCGCGGCCAAGGTCCGCAGCTTCTCCGCCACCGACGAGGACGTGGCCATGTTGGAGGCGGTCGCCGCTTATCACGGACACACGAAGAGCGGCGCCATCGTCGGCCTCGTCCGACGCGAGTTCTGGCGCCTGTTTCCCGCCGGTACGGGCTCGATCCGGCCCGCGCACGGCGCCAGGGTGAAGACATCATGACGCTGCCCGTCCTCCCCATGCATGACCCGGTGGCGAATCCGCTCGCCGGGAGCGATCTGTCGGCCGGCATCGCGCACGAGCTGCACGACGAGATCCGCGCCCTGGCGCGCGACCGCGACGCGATCATCCTGGCCCACAACTACCAGGTGCCGGAGGTCCAGGCGGTCGCGGACTTCGTGGGCGACTCGCTCCAGCTGGCCGTCGAGGCGCAGAAGGCGGCGCAGTCGACCATCGTCTTCTGCGGCGTCCACTTCATGGCCGAGTCGGCCAAGGTGCTGAACCCGACGAAGCGCGTGCTGCTGCCCAACCTCTCCGCCGGCTGCTCGCTGGCCGACTCCATCACCGCCGAGACGCTGGAGGACTGGAAGGCGCGCTACCCCGATCACGCGGTCGTCACGTACGTGAACTCGACGGCGGAGGTGAAGGCGCTCTCCGACATCTGCTGCACCAGCGCCAACGCGGCGAGCGTCGTGCGCTCGCTCCCGCAGCGGAAGATCCTCTTCACCCCGGACCGTAACCTGGGGCGGTGGGTGGCGGCCCAGGTCCCGGAGAAGGAGATCGTCGTCTACGACGGGTGCTGCCCGGTGCACGACGTGCTGCGGGCCTCGTCGGTGGGGAAGGCGCGCGCGGGCCGGCCCGAGGCGGTCGTCATCGCGCACCCCGAGTGCCGCCAGGACGTGGTGGAGCTCGCCGACGAGGTCTGCTCCACCACCGCCATGCTCTCGGCCGTCGCCCGCCACCCGGAGGCCAAGACCTTCATCGTCGCGACCGAGCACGGGATCGTGCACCAGCTCCGGCAGCGCTGGCCGGACAAGGAGTTCGTGATCGCGGACGGCTGCCTCGGCTGCCGCATGCACTGTCCGTACATGAAGATGATCGATCTCGTCATGGTCCGCGACGCGCTGGTGCGCGGCAAGCACGAGGTGGACGTTCCGCCCGACGTGGCCGCCGGAGCGCGCCGCGCGCTGGAGCGCATGATCGCCGTGCCCCGAGACGCCTGACGAGAGCGCGTGACTGACCGTAGATCCCCGTAAAGGGGGATCTCGCGTGGGTCGCTCGGCTGCCCTCTGATACACTGTACCCGGAGAGGGGCGATTGAGCGACGTCAAGCAGGGCAACGCCGCGGCCGACGACGCCGTCGAGCGCTGCCGCATCCTGAGCGAGCTGTGCGGGGCGGCCGTCGTGACGGTCGACGGCGAGCTACGCGTCCTCGAGGTGAACGCCCTCGCCGCGGATCTGCTCGGCGCCACGCCCGAGGAGCTGACCGGCCGTGCCCTCGATGCCCTCTTCCCCGACGCCGTGCGCGCCCGGCAGCGCGCCATGCTCGACCGGGTGCTGGGCGGGGACGCAGGTCCACTCGCGCGCTGGATGGGCGAGCTGGAGCTGCTGGGCCGGCGCGGCCCGCTGCGCGTGGAGGTCGCCTGCCAGGAGCACGCCTCGCTGCCGCGTCGCCTCACGGCCGTGCTGCGGCCGCTCTCGGGCCGCGTCGTCGCGGACGACGCGCTGGCGCTCGCGGCGCGCTCGCTCTCGGCGCTCACCGGCGACTGTTTCTTCCGCGCGCTCGTCGCCGATCTCGGCGCCGCGCTCCGGGCCGAGTACGTCATCGCGGCCGAGCTCCTCCCCGGCGGACGCCGGCTGCGAACGCTGTCGTTCCACGCCGACGGCGCGCTCACCGGCCCGTTCGAGTACGACGTCGAGGGCACGCCCTGCGAGAACCTCGTCGCCGGTCGAAGCGCCGGGTGGAACGCCGGGATCCGGCAGCTCTTCCCACGCGACCCGCTGCTGTCCGAGCTCGACGCCCACGCCTGCGTCGGCACGCCGCTCCTCGACAGCGCCGGGGCGCGCATCGGGCTGCTCGCCGCCCTCTACCGTTCGCCGCAGCCGGAGCTGGGGCAAGCCCGGGCGCTGCTCGAGATCTTCGCCGCCCGCGCCGGGGCGGAGCTGGAGCGCCAGCAGGCGGAGCGAGCGCTGCGAGCTCGCGAGGAGCGCCTCGAGCTGGCGCTGTGGGGCACCGACCTCGGCCTGTGGGACTGGCGCATCTCCGAGGACGCCATCGTCTACGACGCGCCGTACGAGGCGATGCTGGGGTACGCCCCCGGCGACGCGCCTCGCTCGATCCAGGAGTGGGAGCTCTCGATCCACCCCGACGATCGCGCCGAGGCGATGCGGCGGCTGCGCGACCACCTCGACGGGCGGAGCCCGCACTACGAGAGCACGCACCGGCTCCGGACCGCGGACGGCGGCTGGAAGTGGATGTTCGACCGCGGCAAGGTGGTGCGGCGCGACGACGACGGGCGGCCGCTGCGGATGGTGGGGACGCACCGGGACGTCTCGGAGCACCGGCTCCTCGAGGAGCAGCTGGCGCAGTCGCAGAAGATGGACGCCATCGGCCGGCTGGCCGGCGGCGTGGCGCACGACTTCAACAACCTGCTCACCTCCATCCTGTCCGCGGCCGAGTTCGCCGCCGAAGGCGTCCCCGAGGGCTCGCCCGCCCGCGAGGACCTGGCCGTCGTGCGCGAGGCGGCCCAGCGCGCCTCCCAGCTCACGCGGCAGCTCCTGGCGTTCGCCCGCAAGCAGGTCGTGGCGCCGCGCGTCGTCTCGCTGAACTCGCTGCTCCTCGAGACCGAGCGGATGCTGCGCCGCATGGTCGGCGAGGACATCGAGATCGCCAGCCGCGTCTCGGCCGACGCGTGGGCGGTCAAGGTCGATCCGGCGCAGCTCCAGCAGGTCCTCGTCAACCTCGCCGTCAACGCGCGCGCCGCCATGCCGCGCGGCGGTCGCTTCACGTTCGAGACGCACAACGTGCGGATCGCGGCCGGGAGCCCCGAGTCGCGCGAGGTCGGGCCCGGCGAGTGGGTCCTCCTCTCGGTGAGTGACACCGGGACCGGGATGTCGTCCGAGACGATGGCCCGCATCTTCGAGCCGTTCTTCACGACGAAGGAGGCCGGCCGCGGCACCGGCCTCGGACTCGCGACCGTGTACGGCACCGTGAAGCAAGCGGGCGGCCACATCTCGGTCGCGAGCGAGCTCGGTCGTGGCACGCGCTTCGACATCCTGCTGCCCCGCGCCGAGGGCGCGCCGGCGGGGGAGGCGCCGCGGGCGGCGGATTCCACGCGAGGTGGCGGGGAGACGGTGCTTCTCGTCGAGGACGACGGGCTCGTCCTCGACGTGAACGCGCGCGCCCTGACCGCCCTCGGCTACCACGTGCTCCCGTGCCGCAGCGGCGCGGAGGCGCTCGAGCGCACCCGCAACCACGGCGGGCGCATCGATCTCCTCGTGAGCGACGTCGTGATGCCCCGCATGAGCGGCCCGGCGCTGGCGAGAGCCCTCGAGGCGATCCGCCCCGGGTTGCGCACGCTCTTCGTCTCCGGGTACGCGGCGGAGCTCGCCGGAGCGGCGCCCAGCCCGGCGGCCTTCCTGCCGAAGCCTTTCACGCCGCGCGCGCTGGCGGCCAAGGTGCGCGAGGTGCTCGAGGCGCCGGTGGCGCCGCGCACCCGCGACACCTTGGTCGGTTGAGCTGAGGCCTCAGAACTTGCTGAAGACGAAGTAGGCGAGGAACGCCGCGGATGAGGCCCACATGAGCGGGTGCACCTCGCGCCCGCGGCCGGTGGCGAGCTTGATCACCGCGTAGGAAATGAACCCCGCGCCGATGCCGTTCGTGATCGAGTAGGTGAAGGGCATCACCACCAGCGTCAGGAAGGCGGGGATGGCCTCGGTGGAGTCGTCCCACGCGATCGAGCCGACATCGCGCATCATGAAGAAGCCGACCAGGACCAGCACGGCGCCGGTGGCCTGCGGAGGGACGACGCCGGCCAGCGGCGCCAGGACGATGCACCCCGCGAAGAGGAGCGCCGTCACGACGCTGGTGAGGCCGGTGCGCCCGCCGGCGGCGGCGCCCGACGCGCTCTCGACGTACGTCGTCGCCGAGCTGCAGCCGGCGGCGCCGCCCGCCACCGCCGCCAGCGAGTCGATGAGGAGCACCGTCCCGGGCCGCGGGAAGTCGCCCTTCTCGTCGAGGTAGTGCGCCTCCTGCCCGACCGCGACCACCGTCCCGACGGTGTCGAAGAAGTCGGACAGCATGAGCGAGAAGATCACCAGGGCCGCCGGCGCGAGCCCGAGCACGCCGAAGAAGCCGAAGTCGAACCTCCCGAGCTGGCCGAGGTCGGGCACCGACAGGATCGCCGGCGGCGGCGCCACCCCGCCCTGCACGCCCAGCGCGTGGGCCAGTAGTGCCACGAGCGTCGAGACGGCCATGCCGATCAGCAGGCCGGCCCTGTAGCCGCGCGCCACGAGGAACGCGGTCAGGAGCACCGTCGCCGCGAAGAGCACCATCGGGAAGCCGGAGAGGTACCCCTCCGCGCCGAGGCGGACCGGGACCGGCCCCGAGACGTTGCGCGACACGAAGCCGGCGTTGACGAGCCCGATGAAGGCGAGGAACAGGCCGATGCCGATGCCGATGGCCTTCTTGAGCGTGATGGGCACCGATCGCACCACCGCCTGCCGGAGCCCGGTCAGGACGAGCAGGGTGATGGCGAGGCCCTCCGCCACGATGACGCCCATCGCCTGCGGCCAGGAGAGGTGCATCGATGCGACGAGCTGAAAGGTCACCACGGAGTTGAGGCCCATGCCGGGCGCGAGCGCGAGCGGCAGGTTCGCGAAGAGGCCCATCGCCAGGGTGGTGAGCGCGGAGACGAGCGCCGTCGAGGTGAGCACCGCGGCGGCGGAGAGCTTTCCGTTCGCGTCGGGGACGGAGCCGAGGATCCCCGGGTTCACGAACAGGACGTACGCCATCGTGACGAAGGTGGTCGCGCCCGCGATGATCTCCGTGCGCACGGTGGTGCCGCGCGCGGAGAGCTCGAAGACGCGGTCGAGCCGACGCGCGAGCGGGCTCTGAGCGGATTCGAGCAGGGTGGCCACCTTGGCCCTCAGCGGCGCGCCGCGGACGGCGCGCCCTGCCGCAGCTCCTGCACGATCCGGTCGGCGCCGTAGATCTTCTCCAGCGCCTCCAGGATGGCCGCGCTGTGCACCGACACGGCGCGGTTCTGCGCCGGGTCGAAGCCGTAGTCGCCGCCCAGCGACTGGATGTTCCCGTCGAACACGAGCCCCACGATCCGGCCCTCCTTGTCCACCACGGGCGACCCCGAGTTGCCGCCGATGATGTCGTTCGTCGTCGCCATGTCGAAGGGGGTCGTCAGCTCGAGCCGGCCCCTGGCGTCGATCCAGCTCTTAGGCAGGGCGTACGGCTCGCGCCCGGTGGCGCGCTCGAAGGCGCCGCCGAGGGTGGTGATCGGCCGCACCTCGCGCCCGTTCTCCTGGTAGCCCTTCACGGTGCCGTAGGACAGCCGCGGCGTGAAGGTCGCGTCGGGGTACGTGCTCGTCCCCTCCGTCTCGAAGCGCGCCCTGGCGATGAGCTCCGAGTTGCGCTTCGTCACCGCCTCGACGCCGTCCTCGTACTTCTTCCGAACCGCGCGCGCGTCGGGGTCGATCCGCAGCGCGAGCGCGAGCATGGGGTCCTCCTTGGCCGCCGCCTCGACCGCCGCCTTCCCACCCTGCCACAGCTTCTTGCGGTACCCCACGTCGGCGAGCTTGGTCCCGCTCACGAGGTGGTCCGCCAGCTCCTCGGGCGACGCCTGGCCGAGGACCTTCTTCACGGCGGGGTCGTCGGCGCCCAGCGTCTCGCGCAGCTTCTCGAGGGAGAAGGCGAGCTGGAACTTCTCGAACTCCGGGTAGATGGGGGCGGGGCTGAAGAGCGACTGCGTCAGCGCGGGCAGCGCGGACTCGCGGAACTCGCGCAGGCGCTGCTCGTTCGGCTTCGGCCGCTCCTCGCCGCCCCGCACGAGCTGGCGCGCGAACCGGAACAGGTCGCCCGAGAAGCCCTGCCCGCGCTCGAGCAGGTTCAGGGGGTGGCGGATCTCCTTCAGCTCGGACTGGGCGCGGGCGATCGCGTCGAAGGCGGGCAGGTACTTCTTCGCCCGCGCCGGTTCCTGCGCCAGGTCCGCGCGCAGCTTCTGCTCGGCGGCCACCTTCGAGGCGAAGAACGCCTTGTCCTGGAGAGCCCCGAGCCGGCCGCGCAGCGCCTTGTAGCCGTTCTCCACGTAGAAGAGGCTGGCGTTCGAGTGGCGCGCCTGCTCGGGCCCGCGGTGGCGGTACTCGGCGAGGCGGCCGCGCAGCTCCGCGAGCCGCAGCAGCGCGTCAGGGAGGGCGACGTCGCGGGCGTACTCGAGCTGCGCCACCGTGAGCTGGCGCGAGGTGCCGCCAGGGTTGCCGGACACGAACGTGAGGTCGCCGTCCTTCACGCCTTGCGGTGACCAGCGGAAGAAGTGCTCGATCTTCGCCGGCTTCCCGTCCTCGTACACTCGCAGGAACGCGACGTCGAGGTCGTAGCGCGGGAACATGAAGTTGTCGGGATCGCCGCCGAAGAAGGCGATGGCGAACTCGGGGGCGAAGACGAGCCGCACGTCCTGGTAGCGCTTGTACTTGTACAGGTCGTACACGCCGCCCTGGTAGAGCGTCACCACCTCGCACCGCAGCCGGTCCGAGGTCTGGCACTCCTTCTCGATGCGCGCCATCTCCCCCCGCTGCGCCAGGCCGTAGGCGGCGCCCTCCTTCCCGGCCGTGGCCTGGTTCATGCGGGCGGTGACGTCGGTGATCTCGAGGAGCTGGTTCACCTCCAGCGCGGGGCACTTCGGCTCCTCCTCCAGCGTGCGCGCGTGGAACCCGCTCTTCACGAAGTCGCGCTCGCCCGTCGAGAGCTGCTCGATGCAGGCGTGCGCGCAGTGGTGGTTCGTCATGACGAGGCCTTGCCCCGAGACGAAGCTCGCCGAGCAGCCCTGCGCGAGCCGCGCCGAGGCGAGTCGCACCTCGTCCAGCCACGCCTGCGTCGGACGGAAGCTGTACTGCTGCTCGACCTTCTGCGAGGGGAAGTTGTTGAACGTCCACATCCCCTCGTCGGCGAGCGTGGCCGGCAAGGCGGCGGCGAGGGAGAGGAGGGCGGCGAGCGTCTTCATGCGTGTCGGGCTCCGGGCGTGTGCGAAACGACAGATCCTGTAGCGGCACGGGCGAGCGCGCATGAGAACGCGCGAGGGGAGGGTGGTCAAGCTTGCGTTATGAGATGGTTTCACCGTGAGCCCGCGCTCCGTCCACCTGTCCCGGCGCACCGGCTGGGACCTCGCCGGAAACCGCCTCGCCGCGCGCCTCGAGACGCTCCGCGCGGACGGGGGCGCGCTCCTCGACCTGACCGAGGCGAACCCCACCCGCTGCGGCCTGGACTGGCCGCCGGACGCGCTGGCGTCCGCCGTCGCCGGCCCCGGGCTGGCGCGTTACGACCCGGACCCGCGTGGCGGCCTCCCCGCGCGCCGCGCGATCTCGGAGTACCTCCTCGGGCACGGCGCGTCCGCCGATCCGGAGCGCATCGTCCTCACCGCCTCGACGAGCGAGGGGTATGCGCTCCTCCTCAAGCTCCTCTGCGATCCGGGCGACGAAGTCCTGGCGCCCGCGCCGAGCTACCCGCTGCTCGACCTGCTCTGCGATCTCGAGGGCGTCCGGCTGCGCAGGTACCCGCTGCGCTGGGACGGCACCTGGCACGTCGATCTGCCCGCGCTCTCCGCGGCGGTGACGGAGCGGACGCGGGCGGTCGTGGTGGTCTCCCCCTCGAACCCGGTCGGCGCGCTGCTCGCGCCGGAGGAGCTCGGCGCGCTCCAGGACCTCTGCTCCGGTCGCGGCCTGGCGCTCTTGGGCGACGAGGTCTTCCTCGACACGGCGCGAGTGCCCGTGACCTCGGTCGCCAGCGCGCAACGCTGCCTGGCGTTCCACCTCTCCGGCCTGTCGAAGGTGTGCGGCCTGCCGCAGCTCAAGGCTGCCTGGATCGTCGCAGCCGGGCCCGAGCAGGAGGTGGCGCGCGCGCTGGCTCGCCTCGAGGTCGTGGCGGACACCTACCTCTCGGTCTCGGGACCGGCGCAGCTCGCGATCCCCGAGCTCCTCGCGGCGCGCGAGCGGTTCCTCGCGCCGCTGCGCCTGCGGCTCGCCGGGAACCGCGCCGCGCTGGCCCGCGCCGCCGTCGGCGCGCCCTTCGACGTGCTCGAGGGTGGCGGTGGCTGGGCGGCGGTGGTCCGCGCCGGGGAGGCGCTCGACGAGGAGCGGCTCTGCCTGGACCTGCTGGAGGAGGGCGTGGTGGTCCAGCCTGGGTTCTTCTACGACTTCGAGCGGCCCGGTTTCGTCGTGGTGTCGCTCCTGCCGGAGCCGGACCGCTTCGCGCGCGGCGTGACGGCGCTCGCGGCGCGCCTGCGGGCGGCGGCCGGTTGAGCGCAGCGGCCGAAGCTCCGCGGTTTGACCGGTCGGGGGGCCGCGCGCCATGATGCCTGGCGATGAATCGGCTCAAGGTCTTCGTCTACGTCGCGCTCGTCACCGCCGCGGGCGCCTGGAGCGTTCACGTCCTGTCGCGCTGGCTCACCGAGCGCTCCCTGCGGCAGATGGACCGGGATCTCCTCGGAGCGGCCGCGTCGATCCAGGCCCGCCCGCCCGCGCCCGGGCCGGAGGGCCTCTTCGCGGCGGACGCGCTGCGTGGCCTGCGCCAGGAGCTGGGCATCGACGTGACGCTCCTGTCCGACGGGCGGGTCTTGCAGAGCACGCTCGGCCCGAGGGAGGCCGCGCTCGTGGCGTCTGCCGGGCGCGGCGCCGAGGGCCGCCCTGCCTCGGTGGGGACGCTCGCGCCCCAGCGGCCCGGGCTCGAGCTGCCTTTCCCCGCCCCGGCGCTGCCGCTCGTCCTCGTGAGCGCGCCCGCCCACCGCGTCGTGACCGTGCCGTCGCCGGCGGGCGCGGGCGTGCTGGCGGTGTCGCAGCCGGCTGCCGCGGTCCTGGCACCCGTCGTGACCGCGCAGTGGCTCGGACTCACCGCGGTGGTGGCCCTCTTCCTCCTCGGCCTGATCTTCGTCCTCCTCGTGGGCGAGGAGCAGCGGGCGGTGTTGCCGCGCGACCTGCTCGTCGCGGCCGATCGCGTGGCGCGCGGCGACTTCACCGCGCGCGCCCCCGTGATGGCGGGCCGGGTCGGTACGCTCGCGACCGCGCTCAACCGCGCCGCCGAGGCGGCCGCCGCCGCGGTCGCCCCCCGCCCGCAAGACCCGACCGGAGCGGCCCCGCTCTCCGGAACCGGGCTCTCGGACCTCGGCGCCGCGCTGGAGAGCGAGCCCGCGTTCGTGGCGCCGTTGGCGCAGCCAGCGCCCCCTGCCCCCGAGCCGCTCGCGCCGGCCGACGATCCCGCCTCGGAGCCGCCGTGGAGCGCCCTGGCCAGCGCCACCGGGCCCGCGTCGGCGATGCCCCCCGAGCCGGCCCCGGCCGAGGACGAGCCCGCGCCGGCGAACGTGGCCGAACGGGTTCCATCCGCGCCGTCCGCTCAACCCGAGGAATCGACCGCGCGCGACTTCTTCGCGCCTCCGGCTGGCACGACGTCGTACGCTCCGCTCCCGCCCGAGCCTCCCCCCGCCCCCTCTCCGGCGCCGTCCGCGGCTCCCGCTGCGCAGCCCGCGCCAGCGGCGTGGGCGGCCGGCGACGAGGACGAAGAGCACTGGAGGGCCGTCTACCAGGATTTCCAGCGCGTGCGCGCCGAGTGCGGCGAGTCGCGCAACGGGGTCTCCTACGAGCGTCTCCGCGAGAAGCTGCAGAAGAATCGCGACCAGCTCGTCGAGCGGTACGGCTGCCGCACCGTCCGGTTCCAGGTCTACGCCAAGGACGGCAAGGCCGCCCTCAAGGCATCGCCGGTGCGCTGAGGTCGGGGCTCGGGCAGGACGCCGGGATCAGCTCGGCATCCGGCTCGGTCCCGAATCGCGACGCCCGCGCGGGCCGTGAACTTCGCCAGCGGAAAACGCCCGCTGGTGGTGCTCGCGAACCTCCGCGCTGTAGGGCGGGGGCTTGTCCCCCGCCGGTGTTCGTCACGCGCGTCGCGCCGCCTCTCTACTGATCCATGAAGAAGTTCTGCGGCGCGGACCCGGGCGGTGGCTCGTGGGCGCTGTGCTGCGGGGCCGTGCCGGCGACGAACGGGACGACGACCGCGTCCGCGGCGCCTGGATCGGCCAGCAGCCCCGTCTTCGGGTCGACCCGCACGACGTCGACGTCGCGCGGTGCCTGGAAGTCCACCGCCGGCCGACGGGAGAGCGCCTCCTTCATGAAGCTCATCCAGGCCGGCAGGGCCGCGCCGGCGCCCGTCTCGTGGGCGCCGAGCGGCTCGTGGGAGTCGAACCCCACCCACACGCCGGCGGCGAGCTCGGGCGAGAACCCCACGAACCACGCGTCGCGGTGATCCTGGGCCGTCCCGGTCTTGCCCGCCAGCGGCCGGCCCAGCGACCTCGCCGCCTGCGCCGTGCCGTAGTCGATCACGTCGCGCATCATCGAGGAGAGCACGTACGCCACCTCGGGCTCGAGGCCCGACTCCGGCACCGGGCGTGCGCCGGCGGCCGGTACCCCGCCGTCGGCGTCGGACGCGGTGCTGGTCGCTGCCGCGGTCGGGGTCGCGGTCGCCACGGCGGGGACCACCAGGGAAGCCGGGGCGTACGCCTCGGGGGCGGCGAGCGGCTGGTGCTGCTCGAGGACCTGGCCCTTGCGGTCGCGCACGCGCAGGACGAGCGCCGGTTGGGCGGCAAACCCGCGCGCCGCGATGGTGGCGTAGGCGTTCACGAGCTCGAGCGGCGTGACCTCGCCCACGCCGAGCGCGAGCGAGAGCGTGCGGGGCAGCTCCTGCCCGATCCCGCAGCGGTGCGCGAACTGGATGACGGCGTCGACGCCGAGCGCGTCGACGAGCTTGACCGAGACGGTGTTCTTGGAGTGCGCCAGCGCCTGCTTGAGCAGCAGCGGACCGTCGTACTCGTCGCGCTCGAAGTTCTGCGGCTTCCACTCCTTGCCGGTCCAGGGGTCCCGGTACAGGTCGGGCGTGTCGTAGACGAGCGTGGCCGGCGTGTAGCGGCGCGACTCGACGGCGGCGCCCCACACGAAGGGCTTGAACGCCGAGCCGGGCTGCCGCTTCGCCTGGAGCGCCCGGTTGAACTGCGAGAGCGCGATGTCGTAGCCACCCACCAGGGCCCGGATCCCGCGGGTGGGCACGTCCACGGCGACGAGCGCCCCCTGCACCTTGGGGACCTGCTCCAGGGCGAGCGGGATGGGCTTGCCGGCCCGGGCCAGCTCGGCCGGGTGCTGCTTCCCGGCTACCGCACGCACCAGCACCACGTCGCCCGGTCGCACGACGTCCTTCATGTGGCGCGGCACCGCCGTGCCGGAGGAGGGGTTGAACTTCCGCGCCCAGGCCACGTCCGCGAGGGCGATCGAGCCGCGCGCGTTCCCGAGGTCGACCTGCGCCGAGCGGTCCGCCACCTGCGTGACGAGGGCGTCGTAGAGGTGGTCGGGCAGGAGCGCCTTCACGCGCATCATGCGGCGCACGTCGCCGTGGTTCTCGGCGCCGGGCTCCACGTCGTCGGGCGACACGCGGCCGAGATCCCAGACCAGCACCTCGCCCGGCCGCGGCTGCGCCGCCTTGAGGCGCTCGCGCCAGAGCGGCATCGCGCCGGCGACCTGCCGCTCGTCGAGGTGCGCCGTCGCCCCGCGCCAGCCCTGGCGCTTGTCGACGTTGCGGAGCTGCGCGTCCAGCGCGTCCTCGGCCGCCTTCTGCTGCAGCGGGTCCATCGCCACGTCGACCACCAATCCATCGGTCTCGACGCGGTCGGCCCCGTACCGCTCGTCGAGGTAGCGCCGGACGGCGTCCGCGTACCACGCGCCGGGCGGGTCCTCGTCACGGCGAGCCACGGCGATGGGGCGGGCCATCTCCACCTCGGCGACCTGGCGCGAGATGAAGTTCTCCTCCGCCATCCGGCGCAGCACGTACTTCTGCCGCTCCTTCGCCGCCTGCGGGTGCTTCACCGGGGAGAGCCGCTCGGGCGACTGCACCACGCCGGCGATCATGGCGGCCTCGCCGACGGTGAGCTGGCGGACGCTCTTGCCGAAATAAAAGCGGGACGCCTCCTCGACACCGTAGCGGCGGTGCCCGAAGTAGATCTGGTTCAGGTACAGGAACAGGATCTCGTCCTTCGAGAGGTTCCGCTCCAGGCGCGGCGCGAGCACGAGCTCCTTCACCTTCCGCTTCGGGCGCCACTCGCTCTGGAGCAGGAAGGTCTTCACCACCTGCTGGGTGATGGTGGAGCCCCCGCAGCCGAAGTGCCCGCGGAAGACGCCCTTCACCGCGCAGCGTGCGATGGCGAGGTAATTGACGCCGCCGTGCTCGTAGAACTTCGCGTCCTCCGAGGCGAGCACCGCCTTCTTCACCACCTCGGGGATCTGGTCGAAAGGCACCACCGTCCGGCGCTCGCGCGCGAACTCGAACACCTCGCTGCCGTCGACGCCGTAGACGCGGGTGGAGAGGAGCGGCTGGTAGTCCTTGAGCGTGTCGAAGGCGGGCAGGCCGCGGGTGGCTCCCCACACGAACCCACCGCCGCCGAGCCCGAGCAAGACGACGGCGCACAGCCCGATGGCGCGCTTGTGACGCGGCAGCGCGGCGCGTGCGCGCGCGAGCAGGGAAGGGAGGGCGAGCGGAGTCACGGCCGGGAGGTGCTGGACAGGCGTTTCCAAGGCGCACCGAACCTATACGACAAACGGGCGCGCAGGGAATTCCGGCGGCCAGCCGAGCGCCCTGGGGTCGCTCCGCAGCGATCGAGAAGCCTCGCCTCGACAGGGGGCGGCGCGGCCGCAGCCGCGCGCCGTCGCTCCCGGACGGGTGGAGGCCGTTGCGAGGTTTTCCTTTGACACGCGTGGCAAACGGAGGGAGATCAACCCCCAATCCCAACGACACGCCGTGAAGGAGAAGAAATGAGACGCCTCTTCCTGCTTTCGCTCTGCATGGCCACGCTGGTCTCGGCCGGCTGCCCCTCCAAGCCCAAGAATGGTGAGTGCAAGTCCAGCGACGACTGCAAGGAGCAGCAGGGGTACGGCAAGGTGTGCGTGCAGGGCCGCTGCCAGGAGTGCGGCGCCGACACGGACTGCCAGGCCGGGTTCGTCTGCCGTGACAACAAGTGCGCCCCGCGGCCGGAGTGCTCGCAGGACGCCGACTGCGGCGCGGGCAAGGCCTGCCAGGCCGGCCGTTGCGTCGCGGCCGCCCCGAAGCCGGAGTGCGAGAGTGACGCTCAGTGCGGCACGAACCAGCTTTGCCAGGCGGGCAAGTGCGTCGCGAAGCCGGCGCCCACGGGCGCCGAGGCTGCCGCGGCGTGCAGCGGCGAGGAGCACGCGGTGCGCTTCGCGTTCAACAAGGCCGACCTCGACACCGAGGCGCGCGGCATCCTCGACGGGATGGCGCAGTGCCTGAAGCAGGCGGGCAACGTCCCGCTCACCGTCGAGGGGCACTGCGACGAGCGCGGCACCACCGAGTACAACCTCCACCTCGGTGAGCGCCGGGCCGAGGCGGTGAAGAAGTACCTCGTGAACCTGGGCCTCGACGCGAAGTCGCTCAAGGCGGTCAGCTACGGCAAGGAGCGCCCGGTCTGCAACGAGAGCACCGAGGAGTGCTTCGCGAAGAACCGCCGCGGCGTCGTGAGGCCGGGTGGGGCCGATCGCTCGTGAAGCGAGCCTCGCTCCTCGCCCTCCTCCTCGCCTCGGCCTGCTGGGTCCCCGTCGAACGGGGTCGGCAGATGGAGGCGCGCATCCAGAGGCTGGAGGGCGAGAGCGAGATCTCGGCGCGTCAGCTCGAGGAGCAGCGCGCCGTGCTGCGGGACCGCATCGCGGCGGCGGACGCGAAGATCGCCGAGGTCCAGAAGAAGCTCGACGAGCTGAACGCCACGGCCCACCGCACCGGGGCCGATCTCGCGGTGAACCAGGATCGCCTCGTCGAGGAGGTGCGGCGGCTCTCCGGGACGCTCGAGGAGCTGTCGCACCGCCTCGATCTCGTCGACCAGGCGCTGGCGCAGCAGAAGAGCGACACCGACGCGCGCTTCGCCGCCCTCAAGGGCGCGGGCGCGCTCGATGAGTTCGAGGCGCGGCGCAAGGTGGAGCAGCTCAAGCTCCCCACCGACAAGGGCGAGTTCTTCGCCCTCGCTCAGGCGCAGGAGGGCAAGGGCGAGCGCGCCGTGGCCCGCGTCCTCTACGAGGACTTCGTGAAGCGCTGGCCGAGCGACCCGCGCGCCGCCGACGCGAACTTCCGCCTCGGCGAGCTGTGGTACGGCGACCGGCGTTACCGGGAGGCGATCCTCGCGTACGGCAAGGTCGCGCAGGACTTCCCCCGCTCCGACAAGGCGCCCGACGCGCTCCTGCGCACGGGGGAGTCGATGCTGGCGCTCGACCTCCGCGACGACGCGCGCGGCCTCTTCGAGGAAGTCGTGAATCGATACCCGCGCTCGACCGCCGCCCAGCGTGCCAAGGCGCGTCTGCAGGACCTCTCGGCCAGCAAGAAGAAGGCCCCCGCGAAGAATCGGTAGCGGCTCGCCTCCCCTGCGGAGCGCTCGTGACCCGTCGGAGGGGGACGGCCACCCGGCGATGCACCTGATATCGCGGCCGTCGCCGCGAGGTGCGCGCGGCGCCGACCCGCTCCGAACCGCCTCCCGGTAACGGTTTTCTGCTGTCGTGGCGCGGGTCGACGCTGGTCCGGAGCCCCGGCGGGGAGCGTGCTCGCGCCGCGCGAGGCGCGGATGTGAGGGCCGCGCGCCGTTCGTCCGCCATGGACGCGCCCTAGGAACGTTTGATACGGGCCTAGCAAGGGGGAGGTCGACCATGGGCGTACGACGCAAGGTCGCGCTGTTTGTGATCGCCGCGGCGGTGGCGATGGCGGCGCGGACGCGGGCCGACGAGGGGGGCGGCGATCTGCGCGCGCTGCAGCGCCGAGGGGTGCTGCGGCACCTCGGCATTCCCTACGCCAACTTCGTCACCGGGAGCGGTGACGGGTTCGACGTCGAGCTGATGCGGCTCTTCGCGCAGCGGCTCGGGCTTCGCTACGAGTACGTCCAGACGGACTGGCCGTCCGCGCTGCCCGACCTGATCGGCCGTCGCGTCTCGGCCTCCTCCGAGGGCGATCCGCCGCCAGTGGCCATCCGAGGCGACGTCGTCGCGACCGGGCTCACGGTCCTGCCCTGGCGCGAGCGGGCGGTGGCGTTCTCGACGCCGACCTTCCCGACGCAGGTTTGGGCCGTCGCCCGCGCCAACTCTCCGCTCGTCCCGATCCGCCCTTCGGGCGCGGTCGAGCGCGACATCGCGAACGTGAAGGCGATGCTCAGCGGGCGCACGTTGATCGGGGTCCCCGCCACGTGCCTCGACCCCTCGCTGTACCAGCTCGAGCGCACGCGGGCCGTGGTGCAGCTCAGGAAGGTGCGCCTCGACGAGGTGGC